>JABAHQ010000550.1_pt2 | contig 80642 bp, 74 predicted proteins | sample 7062091 | NCBI WGS metagenome assembly JABAHQ01 (sample SAMN14534359, study PRJNA622989) | marine sediment metagenome | biome: marine biome [ENVO:00000428]; feature: marine pelagic biome [ENVO:01000023]; material: deep marine sediment [ENVO:00002113] | place: India: Gulf of Kutch | collected...
CCGCGTCGAGCGATCCGCGCTTGCGGGCGTAGATCGGATAGTCCTTCCCTTCCTCCCAGCGCGAATAGTAGAAGTAGTCGCCTTCCCGGTAGGGGACGGAGAGGTCGGTCTCCTTGATGCGACCCTTGATCTCCTGGAACAGCTTCTCCTGCAGCGCCTCGGTGTGGGCCATCATGGCCTCGGTATACTCGTTCTCCGCCTCGAGGTAGGCGATCACCTCCGGGTTCTCGCGCTGGTTCAGCCAGTAGTAGTCGTCGATCCGCATGTGACCGTGCGCCTCCAGCTCGTGCGGGATCACTTCGGCCCTCGGCGGCGTCGGTTCCTGATCACCGGCCGACTCCTGGGCCACCGCCCCCGAGACGGCGACGAGACACAATGCCGGCGGCAACACGAACAAGCGGGCGAGGGCAAGCCCTCGCTGGGCTCTCAAGGCCTTGATCTCTTGCATCTGTCGGCTCCTTCTTGGTGGGCGACAACAGGGGGCCTCGCTGGATCCGGGGTCCCTGGCGTCTGCGAATCCCACGACCCCCAGCTGTCGCGAGTCGTGCGATAACCTGACCCCGGCGGACCTCACGCGCCACCCTGTCCTCCTTCCGTTCCCCGGGTCAGCCGCTCGAGGCCGGTTCCGTCCACAGCGACCGTGTAGATCTCGGTCCTGCCGCCCATCGCGGAGTGGAAAACGAGACGTTCGCCGTCCGGGGAAAAGAATGGAACGCCGTGTGCATTCGTACCTTCGGTCAAGCGGACGGGAGGGCCCGCGGCTCCGTCGGGCCCGACGGCCATGACGTGAATCTCTCGCGTGCCGCTTCGGTCGGACTTGAACGCGATTCGTGTCCCGTCTGGCGACCAGTTGGCGGATGAATCGTCCCCGGGATGGTGCGTCAGCCGAGTGAGGTTCGACCCGTCGGCGTCCATCACGTAGATCTCGTTGTCGCCCGTCCGGTCGGAATGGAAGACGATGCGCCGGCCGTCAGGAGACCAGTTCGGGACCTGATCGTTGGCCTCGCCTTCGCTGAGTCGCGAAACGGCGTTCCCCTCCGCGTCGATGAGCCGCAACTCCCAGGAGGCCCCGCTGCCAAATCCACCTGACATGTACTGAAAGGCGATGCGTCGCCCGTCGGGCGACCAGGTGGGCACGCCAGCGAACCCCGCCAGATCGGTGAGCCGCCGCGGATCCGAGCCGTCCGCGTTCATCACCCAGATCTGGACCTCGCCTTCTGCGTCCGCGTCGCGGGGCGATTGGAACACGATCTTCGAGCCGTCCGGGGACCAGTACGGGTGCGCGTCGCGACCCGGGCTGTCGGTGAGCCGGCGCGGATCGGATCCATCGGCGTTCATCACGTAGATCTCGTTGTCCCCGTCACGATTCGTGTCGAAGACCAGCTGCGAGCCATCGGGTGACCAGGCCGCGTGCTGGCTATCGAAGGGTGGGCCGGAAGCGGCGCCGAAGAAGTAAACGAGGACGAAAGCAATTTCTCGCGTGACTCGAACGAAATCCATGGCCAGACCTCTCGGTTTGCGGTGTCGGTCTCGCGGGCGGAACGCCCCTACACGAACGAGTTCGCTTGGACTTCGCGAACCTCTCCCGCATGGCTCAGCGCTGCCGGGCCACGACCCTCCATCCGGCCATGCCCACTATAATCGTCCCCTTCGCCTTCGGAGCAATCCCCCCGCCGGTTTCCCATCGCGTTCGGAACGCTTTAAAATCAGCGAAGACCCCGGGGCTCGAGTCGGTAACCCGAGCGGTCACGATAGGTCTCCCGATGCGACGCGTGGCTCGGCCCGGAGCGACGTCGAACGCGGCCGGAACCGCTGGAGATGGTATGCCGAATCTTCCGATCACGATGGCGCGACAGCTCCGACCTCTCTTCACCTTCCTGTTCGCGCTGCTACCGATCCGCTCCGCTATGGCTCAAGACCTCGACCTCAGCTTCGCCGAACGATTCGGTCGCCTGGCGCTCGATTGCGTTCAGCGCGAATACCCCAACAAGATCGCGCACGTGCTGTCGAGCGATGCCGATGTGCTGCCGCCACGCGAGCTGACACCGGCCTTCTACGGTTGTTACGATTGGCACTCGGCCGTCCACGGCCACTGGCTGCTGGCGCGGCTGGCGCGCCTCTTCCCCGAGAGCGAGGTGGCGAACGCGGCCCGGGCAGCCCTCGCCGAGAGTCTGACGCCGGAGAAGATCGCGGCCGAGGTGAGTTACCTGGAAGGGGCGGGACGCGTCTCGTTCGAGCGCCCCTACGGCCTCGCCTGGCTCCTGCAGCTGGCGGCGGAGCTGCGCGAATGGGACGATCCGGACGCCCGGCGCTGGAGCGAAGCGCTCGAACCCCTGGAGCGCGCGGCGGCCGCCCGGTTGCGCGAGTGGATTCCCAAGCTCACGCATCCGATCCGGATCGGCGAACACTCACAGACCGCGTTCGCTTTCGGCCTGATCCTCGATTGGGCGCGGACGGCCGGTGACAGCGAAACCGAAAACGTCGTACGGCAGGCGAGCCTTCGCTTCTACCTGGACGACCGCGAGTGCCCCCTCGCCTACGAGCCCTCGGGGCATGACTTCCTCTCGCCCTGCCTGGCCGAGGCGGATCTAATGCGGCGCTTGCTGGCGCCGCCCGAGTTCGCCGCCTGGCTCGACGCCTTCTTGCCCACGATCCCCCGGGGCGAAGCCGGCGGCATCTGGATCGAGCCCGCCGTGGTGAGCGATCCCGGTGACCCCAAGCTGGCCCACCTCGACGGCCTCAACCTGAGCCGGGCCTGGATGCTCGAAGGGATCGCCGCCGGCCTTCCGGCCTCCGATCCACGTCTGCCGGCGCTGGCCCGCACGGCACAGGCGCATCGCGAGGCGGGGCTCGCCGCCGTCACCGGCGAGCATTACGAGGGCGGCCACTGGCTCGGCAGCTTCGCGATGTACCTGGTGAGCGAGCGCGGCGGCGCCAGGCCAGCGCCAGGCGAGGGAGGTCCCTAACCAGTCTCCGACGCCCAGCAGCCGATCGTCGAGAAAATGATAGGAACAATTATTCGGGACCCGGGTAGGCAGTAGCAGCACTCACACAGACGCTGTTTGGTAGTCCCCTCCCCCTCTCTGTCCCGGACATCTCTAACACGACTCAGTGGAGGTAACCGTGACACAGAGGCAACTTCGTCTTTTAGCCATTCTGAGCGCGCTGCTTATCGTCGCCGGCTGCGACGATTCCAGCGCTCCCGAACTCGATCCGGGAACCTTCTCGACCAGTGATGCCGAGGCCATCGCGGACCTGGCCGCCGCCACGGTCATCGGCGCCATGGAGTCCGGCTTTACGGCTGACATCGGGCTGTCGGCGTCTGCCGCCGTGCCCGTCGACTTCAGCCGCACGAACACCCACGACTGCCCGGTCGCCGGCACGATCACGTCGACCGTGGAGGTGAGCGGTGACATGACGCAGGGTCCCAGCGATCTCGCCATCACGGGCTCAACCACGTTCACCGACTGCACCCGGGGAGGTCAGGAGCGCACGGTTACGATGAACGGAGAGCTCGTTCACTCCGGCACGGTTACCGTCACGGAAACGGGCCGGGAGGCGAACTTCAGCATGACCGGCGAGCTCAGCTGGAGCATCGAGCCCGGCGAGGACGGCAGCTGCACGGTGGATCTCACCGTCACCTTCGCCGACGGCTCTCGCGGCGTGGAGGGTACCGTTTGCGGACGCGAGGTGGGCGGCACGAGCTGAGATCGCTCACAACCCGAGAGGCCGTGAGGGCGGACGGTCGGTGGCCCACCGCTCTCCCGGCCTTTCCTCAGCTGGCGCTCCTGGGCGCGGTGGGCGTCTACGGGGTCAGCGCGTTCGCCATCATCGATCAGCGGACGCAGGAGGTGGGGATCCGCCTGGCGCTGGGCGCCCGGACCGTCGAGGTCCTGCGCTTGATGATCGCTCGCGAGCTCCGCGCTCCCCTGGCCAAAGGCGATTCATCGACGCGATCGCTGCAGCGGACACCGCCCGTTGCCGCCGTAACTCGTTCCGTCGAACGCCGCTCGCGCTACTCCGAGCGGAGAGCGGACACCGGCTCGACGGCCGCCGCCCTGCGAGCCGGCAGGTAGCTGGCGGCGAGGGCCACCGACGCCAGCAAGACAGCGGTCGCCACCAAGGTTAATGGGTCGACGGGGCTGATCTCGAAGAGGGTCGCCCGCAGGAAGCGGCTGAGCCCCAGCGCGGCCGGGCCCCCAACAACGAGCCCGACCATCACGAGGACGGCGCTTTGCCGCAGGATCATACGCTGTATGTCCGCCCCCCGCGCGCCCAGGGCCACGCGCACACCGATCTCGCCGGTCCGCCGGCTCACGGCGTAGGACATCACACCGAACATGCCCACGGCTCCGAGGAACAGCGCGGTGGCGCCGGCGACCCCCAGCAAGACCAGCGTGAACGTCGTGCGCTCCATCGATCGGGCGACGATCTCCGTCATACTGCGGGCGCCGACCACGGGTAGCGACGGATCGAGCTCCGCGACGGTTCGCCGGATGGTGGGGAGAAGCGAACGGGACTCCACCTCGGCTCGCACGACGACGTTCATGGCCCTGGGTACGTAGCCCTGAAGCGGCGCGGCCAGGATGGGAAGGTACGCGATCTCGGTCGGCCCAGCCGACAGACTTCGGTCGCGGACGTCGCCGACAACCGCCACGACCGTGTTGGAGACGACCCGCTCGTCACCTCCGCTCGCGGATTGAACCCGGAACACGCGCTTGCCCACGGCCGTGACCCCGGGGAACAGCCGGCTGGCCAGCGCGCGATTGAGGACGATCGGGTGGTCGACCGCCGTGGACCCCGAGGTCAGACGCTGGCCTTCCAGCCACGGGATACCCATCGACTCGAAGTAGCCGGGAGCGACGAGCTTCACGATGACCGTCCTCTCCTCGCCCATCACTCCCTGAGCGTCGCTCCGCAGCCGGTGGGCGAAGTCGGTCCAGGAGTCGCCGCTCAGCGGCAGTTTGCTGACGGCACCCGTTCCGGTCACGCCGGGAAGGCCACCGAGCCGCCCGAGGAGGGAGCGATAGAACGAGGACGCGTCGTCGAACTCGGGGTATGCGCGGTAGGGCAGGTTGACCTGGAAGGTCAGCACGCCGTCCGCTTGGAATCCCGGCTCCACGCGGGTCAGGCGCCAGAAGCTCTGCAGCAGCAGCCCCGAGGCGGTGAGCAGGGGCAGAGCGAGGGCGAGTTGGGAGACGACCAGCGCGCGCTGCGTCCTCTGCCGCGGCCGGCTCATCGTGGAGCCGCGCCCCGCCTCACGCAGGCCGGAGACCAGGTCCGGACGACGGTAGCGGACGACCGGAATCACCGCCAGCAGCGTTCCCACCAGGGCCGAGACGCCAACCGTGAAGGCTACCGTCCAGGCGTCGAGGCCGATCTCGTGCAGTCGCGGGAGCGCCACGAACGGATAGGTGCGCAGCACGCTGACGACGACCTTCGCCAGAATCAAACCCAAGACGCCGGCGGCCAGCGCGAGCATCAGGCTTTCGGTGAGGAATTGCCGAAAGAGGTCGATACGTCGCGCGCCCAGGGCCGAGCGCACGGTCACCTCTCTCTGTCGGCCCTCGGCGCGCGCCAGGAACAGGTTGCCGACGTTGGCGCCGGCGATGAGCAGAACGATGACGACCGCCCCCAGCGCGATCCACAGCACGCTGCCCACATCCCCGACGATCGCTTTCTTGAGGGGCTCGATCCGCGGCCGCAGCCCGCTACTCTCGATCCAGGCCGCCTCCACATCGGGATAAGCATCGGCGAGGGACGGTATGAGCCGAGCCAGGTCGGCTTCGCCGTCCGCGGGCGCCACCCCCGGAGCCAGGCGGCCGACCGCCTCGTAGTCCAGGCTCCCGAGCCGCTCGGCTCCGAGGTCCGGGCTCAAGTTGTACCAGATGCGGGTCTCGCGGCTTGGGAAGTCGAAGCGGGAGGGCAGCACGCCGATGATTCGGCGTCGGGTTTGATTGACCTCGATCGTACGGCCGACGATGTCCGGGTCGCCGCCGAAGCGCTCGACCCAGAGGCCGTGGCTGATGATGACGACCGTCGGTGCACCGGGACGGCCGTCATCGACGCCGAAAAGGCGGCCTCGCTCCGCCCTGGCTCGAAGGGCAGAGAAGACGCCCGGCGTGACCAGCGCCACATCGACGCGCTCCGGCGGCCCCTCACCCGTGATGTTGACCTTGCTCTCCAGGTAGAGGCCCATCTCCTCGAAGGCGACACTGTGGGCACGATAATGGAAGAAGGTCCCCGCCGATTGACCGGCGTCCGCGACGCCGAGGCCAGGCGCCTGATGGCGTACCGTGACCAGCCGGTCGGAGTCCGGATAGGGGAGCGGCTGGATCAGCACGCTGTTCACCAGACCGAAGATGGCCGAATTCGCACCGATGCCGAGTGCGAGCGTGACCGCGGCCACGGCGGTGAAGCCGGGGGCGCGCTCGAGCGAGCGGAGGCTGGATCGGATCTCTCTCAACATGTGGATCAGAGTGCGCGTAGTGCTGGACAGATGACGATGGGTGCCGTCTCTCAGGTCCCCCGCGTCTCACGTTAGGCCGTCCTGGTAGCGCGTGTACACTATTATGACGTTTTCTCTTCGAACAGGTGACACATACAGGGATCCTCTGCAATGACCCACCGTCTGTTCAGGCCGGCCAACGGGCATCGCGAGGCCGGGGGGTCCGCCCTTTCCTACGCCCCGGCCTCGCCAGCGGTCCGGCGGGTGTGCCGCTGGGGTGGGTCCTCTTGAATGTCGGGCGTAGATCGCTCATGATCACGTAGTTCAGGCGGTGATCCAAGACGGAGGCGCGGTCGGCCTAAGGAGGCATGGCGAATGGCTTATACGTACGAGGAGCTGAAGAAGAAGCCGGTGTCACAGCTCCGGGAGATCGCCGAGGAGCAGGGCGACCACGAGGAGCTGCACGGCCACCTGACCATGCACAAGCACGAGCTGCTGCCGGCGCTGTGCAAGGTGCTGGGGATCGAGGCCCACGAGCACCACGATGTGGTCGGGATCGACAAGTCGGCGATCAAGGCGCAGATCAAGGCGCTCAAAACGAAGCGGGACGCGGCGCTGGAGGCGAAGGACTACGACGCGCTCAAGGAGGCGCGCCACAAGATCAAGCGGCTGAAGCGGAAGGTCCGTCGGGCCACGGTATAGCGTCCCTGGGCCGAATGGCCGATAAAGAGCGGCCGCCCGAGGGCGGCCGTTTTCTTTCGTTGTCAAAGACGAGATGCGGCCGGGGAGAGATCGGCCGCATCTCGGTACGGGGTCGGCCGCCCGATCCACCGGTACAACCGCCCCTGGGAGCTATCGGCTCAGCCGTTGCTCTCGTCGTCCTCCTCGTTCTCCTCGTCATTTTCGCCGCCGTCGCCCTCGACTTTTGTGGAGTCGCTCGGCTCCGTCTCGTCCGGGATCGTATCCCCGACGGCCGAGGTGTCGGCCGTGCTGATCACGACCGGATCGGCGATGGGCTGAGGCGTCTCGAGCTCGACCCAGTCGGGCCACTCCCGGTAGGCCACCGCCTCACGCCACCCTTCCACTTCATCCACGAAGCTCTGGGCGAGCTCCGCGAGGTCTACCGGGAGCGTATTCGGATCTTCCTCCAGCGTTTCGACGCGGAGCAGGCTGATCTCGGCCTTGAGGTACGAGTCGTCCAGCGCCAACGCGGTCCGGAACGCGTCCTCTGCGGCCCGGTAGTGGCCGGTGCGCTCCAGCGCCACACCCAGGTTGTTGTGGAAGGTCGCGATCTCCGGCTCCAGCTCCACCGCCCGGGCCAGCGGCGGCAGCGCCTCCTCGAACCGCTCCTGATTGATCAGCGTGTAACCCAGGTTGTTCATCGACCAGACGTCCTCACCGTCGATCAGGATGGCCTGACGATACGCGTCGATCGCCTCTTCCATACGGCCCAGCTGGCCGTACGCCCGACCCAGCAGCCGATAGCCGACGCTCGACTCGGGCTCGATCGCCAGCGCCTCCTCCACCTGCAACAGCGCCTCCTCGGAGCGCCCTTCGTCCAGCTGCACCCGCGCCAGGTTGAGCCAGCTCTTCACGTGCAGCGGATCGCGCTCCAGCGCCCGCTGGAAGGCGTCTTCCGCCAGGCCGTGCTGACCCGATTTCCAGGCCGACAGCCCCAGCATGTAAAAGCCCCAGGGGTTCCGCGGCCGGCGCTCGGTGTAGAGGGTGAACAGCTCCGCCGCCTCGTCGTAGCGACCCTCGAAGTAGACCGATTCCGCCTCCTTGTACGTCACCTCCCGCGGCTCTTCGGGCTCGACGATCACCGGCTCGATCTCCTCGACCGCCGCCAGCTCGGTCTTCTCCTCGGGCGGCAACGTGACGTCGGGGGGCGGCGGCGCGCTGCCCTCGCTCGTCACCCGGGCGCTCGAGCGGTCATCGCCGCCGCACGCCACCACCAGCGGCAGGATGAAGAGCAGCACCAGCCCGATGCTCCAGATCACCTCGCCCCGAAATCTCATCCCGTTTCCCATGACTGCCTCCTCTCGGTTGCGCGCCCCGCGGGCGCGGGTCCTGCTTGCCGTTTCCGTCGACAAGAGGAGGCAGGCGCGATGCCAGGCGGCGGCGCCGAGCGGGCAGGCCACGTAAGTGGTTGTGAAACAGTCAGTTACAGATAAAGATCGCGACCGTGGCGGCGTCGGGATCGACGGCTACGTGTCATTCGCTACACGTCAGGCGACGGCCGATCGTGTCCGGACGGACACGTCAGTCGGGCCGCTGGATCCCGTGGCGGCGCATGATCTTGAGCAGGCTGGAGTGGTCGGCGAGGCCGAGCTCGGCGGCGGTGTTGGTGATGTGCCAATCGTTGCGCTCGAGGGCGGCGATGACGATCTGGCGCTCCGCTTCCGCCTTCTGGGCCTGGAAAGTCCGGGGTGAATCGCCGCGGCCGGCGGGCGCGCCGGCGCCCTGGACCTCGACGGGTACGTCGGCGGCGGTGATGGTCTCGGCGTCGGCGGCGATGATCATCCGCTCGACGATGTTCTTGAGCTCGCGGACGTTGTTGTGCTTCCAGTCGTGGGCCATGAGGATCTCGATGGCGTCGGAATCGAGCTTCTTGCGGCGCACGCCGAAGCGGGAGCAGGTCGTGGCGACGAAATGTTCGGCCAGCTCGGGCAGATCGGAGAGCCGGTCACGAAGCGGGGGCACGTGGATGACGTGAACGTTGAGCCGGTAGAGGAGGTCCTGCCGGAAGCGGCGGGCCTCGACCTCGGCCTCGAGGTCGCGATTGGTGGCGGCGACGACCCGGGCGTCGGTATCGATCGTCCGCTCGCCGCCGACGCGGGTCACCTCGCCGTCTTCGAGGACGCGGAGCAGCTTGGCCTGGGCCGGGACGGGGAGCTCACCGATCTCGTCGAGGAACAGGGTGCCGCGGCGGGCCAGCTCGAACGCGCCCTTGCGGGTGCGGCTGGCCCCGGTGAAGGCGCCGCGCTCGTGCCCGAAGAGCTCGCTCTCGACCAGGTTCTCGGGGAGCGCGGCGCAGTTGATGGCGACGAAGGGCTCGTCGGGATGCTGGCTCAGTCGGTGGAGCTCGCGGGCGACCAGCTCCTTGCCGGAGCCGCTCTCGCCGGCGACGAGGACCGGGCTGGGGATGGGCGCGAGCCGGGCGATGGCATCGTGGAGCTGCCGCATCGCGGGGCTGGACCCAATGAGGGGGGACTCCTTGCCCAGGTCGCGACGGAGCGCCTCGACCTCGCTGACCAGGCGGACGTGCTCGAGGGCGTTCTCGACCTCGCGGACGACCCGCTCCATCGGTTCGGCTTTGTCGATGAAGCTGTAGGCGCCGAGCTTGATCGCCTGGACGCAGCGGTCGTAGTTGCCGGTGCCCGTATAAACGATGACCGGGGTGGCCTCGCCGCGCTCGCGCATCTGGCGCAGCACCTCGAAGCCGTCGATACCCGGCATCTCGAGATCGAGGATCACGCAGTCCACCGCCTCAGAAGCCAGGGTGTCGAGGGCGGAGGCGCCGCCGGGGGCGATCAGCGTATCGTAGCCGCCCACCCTCTGCAGGTCGTAGGCATACTGCTCGGCCATCGCCGGGACGTCATCCACAACCAGTACGAGCGTCACGCGGTGTCCTCTCCCCCGGCGGATCGTTCATCAGACGTTCCGGCCGCCGCCGGCAACTCGACGACGAAGCGGCTCCCCTGCCCCGGCTCGCTCTCGACGCGGATCGTTCCGTCCAGATCGAGGACGAGCCGCCGAACGATGGAGAGCCCGAGCCCGGTGCCCCGATCCTTGGTGGTGTAGAAGTCGTCGAAGATCTTCGCCTGCTGATCCGCGTTCATCCCTCGGCCCGTATCCGCCACGCTGATCCGTACCGTCCCGTCCCCGGCTGCATCGCCGGCCAGCTCGGACGCCAGCCTGACCGAGCCGCCGTCCGGGCCGAGGCTGTCGACGGCGTTGTCCGCCAGGTTCTCGACGATGCGTCGCAGCGCCACCGGGTCCGCATGCACGGCGGCGGGAGTGTCGGCGAGATCCGTCTCCAGCCTGACGCCCGGTCGGCCGCCGATACTTGCGGCCACCTGGCGCACGACGTCGTTCACGTCGCAGGCCCGACGCTCCATGCGAGGATACAGTCGGGCATAGTTGGACGCGAGGTTCTCGAGGTAAGCGATGCTGGTGTCGACGGTCCCCTGTCGCTCGGCGAACACTTCGGGCAGCCGATCCGGCTCGTCGCGCGCCACCTGGGCCAAGTGCCGCAGGACGTTGCGGATGGGCGTGAGCCCGTTCTTGATGTCGTGGTTGACCTGCCGCGCCAGCTCGCCGATGGTCGCGCGGCGCTCGGCCTCTTTCAGCCGTGCGGCGCTTCCGCGCAGCCGCTCGGTCATCGAGCCCAGCAGCCGCGTCAGGCTGCCGACCTCGTCCTTCCGGCTGCTGGAGAAGTCGATGCCGAGTCGGTCCAGATCGATCCGCGACGTCTTGTGCGCCAGCTCGGCCAGCGGCCGGCTGATGCGTGAGGCGAGCCATGTGGCCAGCAGGAAGGCGACGCCGGCGGTGACGGCGACGGCGACGAGGAACCAGCGGTCGATGGCGCTCTGCAGCGCCCGCAGCTCGTCGAGCGGGTGGGAGACGTAGATCCGTGCGTCCAGTAGCGCGCTCCGTTCCGCATCGACGAACGGGACGGCGAGCTCGGCGACCACCTCTGCCCGGGCGGCTTCGGTTGAATCCGGCGCCGGATCCGCGTCCGACTGTGGGCCGCTCACCGTGGAGCTCAGCGAGCCGCCGGGATAGCTGAGCGTCACCGCCAGTTCGGTCCCCCGCGCCAGCTGCGTCAGGAAGCTTCGCTCCACCGAAACGCCGCCGACCAGGCTGAACTTCACGCCGCTGATCCGAACCGAGTCGACGGCGGCCAGCGCCAGGAACGGCCCTTCGGGTGAGCGCGCCTCGAGAAGCGCTGCGCCGCCGGGGGCCCGGGTCAGCAGGCCCGGCAGGCCGGGCTCGAGGCGGTCGTACTCGTTGCGGAAGTGACCGGAGCTGATGATGCGTCCCCTCTCGTTCTGCATCTGTAACATCGCCAGCCCGGCCAGGTGCAGCGCCTTGCCGGCGTAGTCGAGCAGGTAGGGACGCTCGGATTCGAGCCCGCTCACGGCCGCCGCCCGCAGGCGGTTGTCGTCACCGGCCAGGATGGCCAACGCCCGCAGCCGCTCACGGACCTCGGCGCCGCGCAGGGCCAGATCGTCCTCGATCACCGCGACCAGAGCGTCGACGCGTCGCTGGTACTGCTCGGTGGTCCGCTCGCTCATCGTCCGCCGCACGACGAAGGCGAACGCGACCACCGGGACGATGACGACGGCCAGGAAGGCCAGACGGAGCCGCGTTCGCAGCGTCACCGGCCGCCACCCGATTCCACTTCGGCCGCCACGCGGACGACACCGTCCCAATCGACCCTGAGCGAGACGGTCCCGTCCCGGGCGATCACGTGGCTGCGAGTATCGACGAGAGGAACCATCGTCGCCGCGGGGTCCAGCCAGCCGACGGCCAGCCAGGGCACACGTTCGGAGAGAAGCGCCAGGTGCCGGCACGGGTCGAGCGTCCGGTGGGGCAAGGCGACCACGTACAGGAACTCGCTGCCGGATTCCAGCGCCTCGTCGAACTCGTCGGGCTCCAGCGCGGCGACAACGAGCGGACCGTCGAGCTCATCGGCTCTCGGCACGGCGGCTGCCAGCGGCTCGGGTTCCGGACCGGTGGCGAGAGCGAGGATCCGCTCGGCGAGCCCTCTGGCCGCCTCGTCGCCCTGGGGATGTACGACTCTCCAGGGGCCGCCCAGCCGATAAGCCGCCGTGGCGATGGCGGGCGGAAGAGCACGCAACCGAGCCCGTTCGTCAGCGCAGCGGCCGCCTATTTCCCACCACGCGGGCCCCTGATGGCCCCGGGCATCGCCGCGCACGGCATCGCGAGCGAGGGACGAGCGGATTCCATCCGACAGGCCGGGGGGTCCGATCGCCGCCGCCCCCGCCGAATCTCCGCTCCTCAGCCGGCGCACCCGGGTGGGTGCGAGTAGCACGTAGGTCCGGCTCCAGGGCAACGGCATCGAGGTCAGCTCGGGACGGCGGTCGACGTAATCGAGGATATCCGGGTCGCCCGTGACCATCACATCCGCACCGCCATCGAGGAGATCGCGGGCATCGGTGGGCGTGGCCAGCCGGAAGGTCACTGGCGGCCGCGGCGCGTCGGCGACGGGGAACGCGTGGACCACCAGGTGCGAGAAATCGACCGCTGGCGTCGGCGGCTCGATCCGATAGGGTCCGGTCCCCAGCGGCCAGGTTCCGGCGCCGTCGGCGCTGGCGACGGCGTTCTGTGGATCGGCGAACAGGGTCGGAACGCTCTCGTACGCCGTATCCATGTAGACGAGCAGCGTCCGCTCACCGTCGCTGGCCAGCGAGTCGAAGCTGGTCACCCCGACCCCCATCGACCAGCCGGCGACCACCTGCCCCGCCGTCAGCGAGCGGCCATCCCAGAACGTCGCATCGTCGCGCAGCACGAAACGCCAGGCCCGCCCGTCACGCTCGGCGCTCCAGCTCTCCGCCAGACCCGGACGCACGGCCCCGCGGCAGTCGAGCTGTATCAGCGTCTCGTAGGTCTGTCTGAAGACCAGCCGCTCGGCGTCGTTGCCCGGTCGCGGCGCGCTGGCGGGGCTGACCGGCTCGAGCAGCGCGACATCGATCGCGCTGTCGAAGGGCACGGCGTCGGGGAAGAGCACGCACTCGTCGGCGGTGACCGGAGGCGGTGTGATGGGCTCTGGTCCCGTCTCCGGTGGTCGACCGCAGCCGGCGGCCAGGCCGAGCAGGGCCGCTATCGCCGCCGCGCGTCTCTTGCCACGATCGGGCATCCCTCTTCCTCGACGGTGGGCGGCCAACGAGTTAGTCGGTGCGGGTCAGGCGCAGCCAGGCTCGCTTCCCCGGCCGGGCCGAGAGCCACATCAGCAGCGTGATGGCCACGGCGGAGGTGAGACACCAGGCACAGGTGGCGCCGATGACGAACGGCTCGAGAAACGTGAGGTAGAGGGACAGCAGCGTTCCAAAGATGGACATCCCCAGAATCGACACGACCGCCCAATCGGAGAGGGCCCCGGGCGCCAACCGGTGAACGACCCACGCCCAGATGATGATCAGGTAACCGACCAGGCCCACGAGACCCACCGGCACCAGCCCGAAGAGGGCCGCGTACTCGCTCTGATTCACCGTGTTGCAGTCGCCCACCGGGCCGCAGACCGCGGTCGCACCGCTGCTCTCGATATAGGTCAGGTATGCGGCGACCAGGGCTCCCACCAGGGCCACCAGCGGCAGGCCGACCCCAGCGGCACTACCGGCGGTCGACCGCCGGAGCCGCAGCGCCACACCGATCAGGCTGGCCACCATCACGACCAGCACGATCACCGAGAACGAGTTGCCCAGCCGGTCCTGCCGGAACCGGTCGGCCATCGACAGGCTGCGGCTGGGCAGCGAGGCCAGTGCGCTGGCCGGTCTCTCGGCGCTCGTCGCCTCGTCGACGGCTGCCGCGCTNNCCCGGTCTGCTGCGGCGGCGACTCTGCAGGCATCGCCGGCTCCTCCCCGGACGCCGCCGTGTCGTCCGACGGATTCGCCTGGGCCGGCGCCCGCGGCTCCTCCGCCGCCTCGGCTTCCGTGAGCGGCTCGTACCCGGGGATCGCGGCCAGCGCCACCTCGAAGCCGGCGATCTTCGGCCAATCGATTCCACCGCCGGCCAGCCCCGCCTCGATCATCGCCGGCAGCAGGTCCGGGATATCGCGGGACCCGACCAGCGTCGTATCCGCGATCACGAGGCGCGGCACCCCCCATTCCTCGCGTGGTACGTGGTGGGCTTCCGCCCAGGCACGGTAAAGCGCGCCGCCCTCGGGCAACGAGACGTCGACCAGCAACAACTGCAGCGTGCCGTTCGACACCGCGTAGAACGCGCGCTGATCCTCCGGGACCTCCTCATCGAATCGGATCGTCGGGGGGCCGCCGTGGCGCTCGAAGATGACCGGCAGGTCCTGCTGGATCACCTCATGGCAGTGGGGGCAGGTGGGCGAGAAGAAGAGCACCGCTCGCACCGCCGGTCCCTGGGACACCGCCGGCTCGGCGACGAGGCCCAGCGCCGCCAGGGTCAGTGAAAGTGTGAACGCGTAGCGCGCGAATCGCTTCATCGGGTCCTGAATGTCCCGTGGGCTGTCCGAGAAAGAACCGGGGCGTCGAACATGATACCCGGGAACGGACGGTCGGGTCCGGATCGAGACGACGGAGGGAGCCATCCGGGATCAGCTCGGCTCCCTTCCCCCCAACCCTCTCCCCACCCTCTCCCACCCTCTCCCCCACCCGGCCGCGGCTAAGCGCCCTCCGCCAGCGCGGCCTCCGTCCTGTCGACCAGGCTCTTACTGCCCAGATACAGGGGCGTCCGCTGATGCAGCTCCTCGGGCTCCACGTCGAGAATCGACTTCCTCCCATCGGAGGAGCGGCCGCCGGCTTCCTCGATCACCATGGCCATCGGCGACGCTTCGTAGAGCAACCGCAGCTTCCCTTGCGGGCTCTTGGTATCGGACGGGTACATGAAGATGCCACCGTAGAGCAGCGTGCGATGGAAGTCGGCGACCAGCGAGCCAATGTAGCGCAGGCTGTACCCTTCGTCCTTCAGCTGGTCGACGGCCTGCTGCTGCGCCGGCTCCCACCGTTTGTAGTACGCCTCGTTGACGCTGTAGATCTTCTTCCCCGGATCGGGGATCCTCATGTCCTTGTGCGACAGCAGGAACTCGCCGATGGAAGGCTCGAGGGTGAACCCGTGCACGCCGGCGCCGGTGGTATAGACCAGCATGGTGGAAGAGCCGTAAACGACGTACCCGGCGGCGAGCTGCCGATTGCCCGGCTGCAGCAGGTCCTCCATCGTCCCGCGCTCGCCCTTCGAGATCTTGCGGTGAATGGAGAAGATCGTCCCCAACGTGACGTTGACCTCGATGTTGGACGAGCCGTCGAGGGGATCGTGGAGCAGGACGTAGTTGCCGCAGGGGAACTTGTCCGGTATCGGGATCGGAGCCTCGATCTCCTCCGACGCCATGACGCAGAGGTTCCCGGTATGGTCCATGGCGTCGAAGATGACGTCGTTGGCGAACATGTCGAGCTTGCGGACGTCCTCGCCGTGCACGTTGAAGCGTCCGGCGCTGCCGACGATATCGACCAGGCCCGCCCGGTTGACCTCGCGGCTGATGATCTTGGCGGCGAGGGCGATATCGTAGAGGATGTCCGAGAAGGCGCCGGTCGCTTCGGGGTACAGCCGCTCCTGCTCGACGATGTGCCGGCTCAACGTGATAACAGAAGAAGCCATCACAGCCTCCTGGTTCTCTGCGGCAGATCGATCGCTACGAGGCATGGGTCAGGGCTGGGGTCTTGTTTCGGCTCCCTCGTCTAGCCCTGAACCTACGGTCAACGGAGCCGACTGCCAAGCGCGAGGCGGGCGCTTACCTGGTGGCCTCCTCGTCGTCTTGGGCAGGCGCGTAGCGCTCGGCGGTGGCCATGGTGTCGCCGCTTCCGGATCCGGCGCCGCCCCCTTCCTTCATCTCCTCGTACCAGCCGGCGTGGTGCCGTTTCACCGAGCTCTCCGACATGCGGCCGGTCAGCCAGGTCCAGCTCATCGGGTACTCCTCGGGGTGGAGGATCACGAAGAAGAAGTGCCAGACCACGATGGCCAGGGTGGCGAGCCACGCCTCGTAGTAGTGGACCGTCTGCGCCGCCGGAACGATCCAGGCGGGGAAGACCTTCACCGCCAGCTGCGGGAACCAGAGGATGAGGCCGGTGATGATCATCAGTATGGTACCCCAGATCAGGGCCCAGTACTCGGCCTTCTGGGTGTAGTCGTAGCGCTCAAACTTGACCTTCCGATCGCTTTGCCACGTGTAGTATCGCAGGTTGTCGTACGCCTGCCTGATGTCGCGCCAGCTGGGAACGATCGATCGGAACTCGACGCGGCCCCGGTCGGTGAGGAAGATGTAATACATGTGGTAGATCGCCGTGACGATCATGACCACGGCGAAGATGCGGTGCAGATCGGCGCGTACCGTCTCGGTCATGCCGAGCTCGGTCAGCCCCTCGACCCACCAGGCCTCGGGGAATCGAAGCGCGAAGCCCGTAACCACCAGGACGATGAACGCGATGGTGGTCAGCAGATGCTGAACGATCTGCGATTTGTCGAACCGCATCACCCAGGGCGAGTGGTCTTCCTCCTTGCGCCGCTCGACCATGAAGTAGTTCATGATCACCAGGTTGTGCAGCACCATCAGGCCGATGACCACGATGATCACCACGATGTAGAAGCTGCGAATCACGCGATTGATCGGGTTGGTCGTGATCGAGGTCGTCTCGTGGGTGTAGCTGGAGGCGAACTTGTAGTCGGCGTCCTTGTGGCAACGTCCACAGGTCTCCGCCAGATTCGCCGGGTTTATCGTCGACAGCGGGTCCTCTTCCGGCAGCACCAGATGGGCCGTGTGGCAACTCACGCAGGTGGCCGCTGCTCTTCCGCCGCGGCGCGTCACCCAACCGTGGTAGCTGTCAACGTACGAACCCACCACGCCGCCCTCGAGATTGTACTTCGATATGATGATCGGGTCGTTGTGGCAGCGGCCGCAGGTCTCGACGGCCTGGTGCGCCGCGCTCGTCCGCGCGTCCGGGTCCTCCGGCGACAGGATCAGGTGCTCGCCGTGGCAGTCGGTGCAGGTCGGGCTGTCCCGCACGCCGGTCTCCAGGGCTCGGCCGTGTATCGACCGGTCGTACTCGAGCTGTATGTCGGGATGACACTGGCCACAGGTCCTGGCCACGTTCGCCGGGTTGATCCGCGAGGTGGGATCGACGGAGCCCTTCAGGTCGTGGACGCCGTGGCAGTCGGAGCACGAGGCCGCGGTGGCGATCCCTCGCTCGGCGCCCTGGCCGTGGACCGATTCGGCGTAAGCGGTGAAGGACTGGGGCAGCTTCACCAGCTGATCGGTCAGCAGACCGGCGGTGCCGTGGCAGCGAGCGCAGGTGTTCGGCAGTCGGACCTTATGGGTCGGCGACCGGGGGTCCGAGCTGGGAAGCACGTTATGGCCGCCATGGCACTCCTCACAGGTCGGCGCCCTCGGGTTCCCACGGCTCAACGCGTATCCGTGAACGCTCTCCTCGTACACGCGGTTCACCCCGGAATGGCAGACGGCGCAATTCGGGCGTTCGAGCTCGGGAGCGTGTGGGAACTCGGAATCCACCAGGTCCTGGTGGCAGTTCACGCAGCTCAGTCGGCCATGCACCGAGCCGGCCAGCCGCTCGGCATCGACCACGAGGCTGTCGGCCCGGGGATTGTTCTGGAACATCTGTCGTGAAGAATGGCACATCAAGCAGGTATCGTTCTCCTGTGCCAGGCCGGGGGACGGCCTGCCCAGAACGAGACTCGCTATTGTGACAAGCCCGACCACAACGCCCCAACGCGTCTCCATCACTGACCTCCAGTCAACTTCGGCGAGTCCGGAAACAAGCCGCCGAAGAGCCCTAAAGGCGCCAGGCGCCTCGACGGTTGGGGCCGCAGTCAGTTTATTCGCCAGGATGTAAGGCAAACTTCGTGCCGCGGGCCGAGTCGACGCAAGGTCCGAAAGCCCGGGATGTTGCGCCGGCCGACGCGGCCGCCGCGCGGCCAGCCGGCGGGCAGGCCGGCTCGGTTCAAGGGCTCCGCTGAAGGCGGAAGAGCACGTCGTAGGGTCCGATGCTTCCCCGGTCCACGACGAGGTGCTGGTAGCCGAGCTGGGGGCCGCCGGTCCGGACAAACGAGCCGGGCTCGGCGGACTTCACGTCGGCGCGGTAGCGCTCGTGGATGTACTGGCTGAGCTCGAGCGCCGACACGCCGCCATCGCCGTCGCCGTCGGCCAACCCATCACCGACGGCGTCGGCGAGGAACGCCGCCAGGTATCCGCCGGCTCGGAACTTCGCCGCCACGGACGACGTCACGTCTTCCTCGGACGAGAAGAGCCCCATGCGACCGGGCACGGAGATGACGTCCTTGGCGAAGCCGCCGCTGAAACAGGCGTCGAGAACGATGAGCGAAGTGCCGGCGTTCAGCTCGGCGAACATGGCGTTGAGCTGATCGTCGGTAAGCGGCCCGTCGAAAAGCTCGATCGTTTCGTCCATGGCGTCGGGATCGCTGGGTTGGAACCCCGATCGCGGGACGCGGTTGCCGTGACCCGAATAGAAGAGGACGAACACGTCGTCCGGTCCCATGCGGTCGTTGAGCGAGTGCAGCGCAGCCCGCAGATTGCCGGCGGTGGCCGCATCGTCGGTGAGCACGATGGCGTCCCCGGCGCTCATGCCCACAGCCGACATGGCGTTGCGGACCCGCATGGCGTCCTCTGCCGTGTAGGCCAGATCGTTCGATTCGCCGGGATAATCGCTGATCCCCATGAACACGCCGTAGATGCGGCCGCCGGCGGCCGAGGCGACGGGCGGCGCCGCCGCGCCCGAGCCGGCGGCGAGTGCGACCTGATACGTGCCGGTCTCGGCCGCCGCATACGAAGTCGCGATGATCCGATAGCGTCCGCTCTCCCGCAGGTCGAGATCGATCCGCGAACGTTCCCTGCTGCCGTCGAAATCGTCGTTGTCGATCTGTTCGCCGCCCGGCGTGAGCAGGACGAGATACGTATCGAAATCCGGCGACGTCATGTCGATACGGACGCTCTCGCCGGCGCTCGCCTCGAACACGTAGACGTCGCCGTACTCGCCGGCCTCCAGCTGCAGGTCACCAGCTTCGAGCCGCCCACTCATCTGCCCGTTCATCGCGATCGCCTGTACGTCGCGCTGACGACTGGTCGTCGAAGCTCCGGCGCCGAACTCCATCTCCAACTGGTAGGCGCCGGTCTCTCCCTCCTTGTACGACGTCACCGCCGCCAGGTAGGTGCCCGACTCCGTCACTTGCGTCTCGATCACGCTGTGGCCGGGCAAGCCTTCGGCGTCGTCGTTCTCGAGATGCTCGCCGTTGGGATCGACGAGAATCAAGTAGGTGTCGAACTCGTCCGAGCCGACATCGAGGCGCAACCGCTGACCCGGGACGCCTTCGAACTCGAATCCGTCGAAGTACTCGCCGGTCTCGAGACGCTGGTCACCCGACTCGAGCCGTCCCCGCTCGATACGGCTTTCCGCCGCCGTCGTCCTCGATGGCTTCTCGATGCGAAGATCGTAGGCCCCCGACTCGCCTGGCTTGTAGCTCGTTACGATCACGTCGTATCCGCCGGTCGCTGGCAGCTCCATCGACACCATCGAGCGCTCCGCGCTTCCCTCATGGTCGTCGTTCTCAAAACCCTCCTCTTCCGGCGTGACCAAGATGAGATACGGATCGAAGTCGGCGGACCGGAGATCCACGACGACCTGTTCGCCGGCGCTGCCGCTGAAACTGAAGAGGTCGTAGTACTCGCCGGTGGTGAGCTCCGAGTCGCCCCGCTCCAGGCGGCCGTGCTCGACCCGAGCCGCCGCCGCGCCCGCCGGGGCCCGGACCGTCGTCGCGATCGAGAGTTCGTACTCCCCACTCTCGCCGCCCCGATACGAGGTCACGACCACGGTCCAATCGCCCGTCTCGTCCACCGTCTTCTCGATCCGCGAGTGACCGGTCGAGTTTTCGAAGTCGTCGTTCTGCGTGTCCTGGCGCGAAGGTGACAGCAGGATGAGGAACGGGTCGAACTCCCTCGAGCGCAGGTCGATGACGAGCTCGTCACCGACCGTGGAGGCGACGGTGTAGGTATCGTAGTACTCGTTCCCGGAAAGCTGGCCGTCACCGTCCTCGAGTCGTCCGCGATAGGTCCGTGCTTCGCCGGCCGCCGAAGCCTGCGTTTCGGCGGCCGCGCTCCGGGCGAAGATGCCCACGCCGTAATAGCACGGCTCCCGGGTGCAGCTCGCCATATAGACGTGAACGCTATAGTCGCCGGTACCGGTCGGCGAGGCCTCGACAATCGGGAACGCATCATCCTGGAAGTCCCGACCGACCTCGCGACCGGACGCGTCGAGTAGCCTCAGGTCGATGTCCGGACAGTCGGCGTCGCAGGCACCGACCAGGAAATAGCTCCATCCACCTTGCAGGACCAGCTTGAAATCGTCCGAAGCTTCGTGGTTCAACGCGCCGGTGTGGGCCGACCCGATCAGACGGTAGCCCTCGGACGAGAAGACCTCGCCAGCGACCCGGATCTGCTCGGTTACCTGTTGTTCCCAATCGGTCTGCGCGGTTGCAACCTGAGCGACGAGAACGCACCCCGCGGAGAGGGCGAAAAGGAAGCGCTTCGGCATGAGTTGATCTCCAGCATCGGGAGGGGAGCGTGCGGGGGCGACCGTCCCACGTACACGGCCAGAGGAAATATGTCAAATCGGCGGGGCGGCAACAAGGCTGGCCTCAGGCCCACCACGATTCGCCTATCGTCGACGTAAATGGATCCCGGTATCAGCCGGTCCCGTCCAAGCGTCGGGCCAGAGCCTCGATAAAGCGCAGGTTCGCGAGCTGGACCTCGGGTCCGCAGTAAGTGGTGTAGATGTTCACGCTGCTGGGAGTGACATTCAGCTCGTAGGGGTAGGTCTGGACCGCGAGCTCGCCAAACTGCCGGAGCAGGTCGTGGTCAATCGTGCGGGCGAAGGCTTCGGGCTCGGTGCCGACGGCCACCAGGCCGCGGGGCAACTCGGCGGGCAGGTCGTAGGGAGCGAGATCGGCGATCTGGCCGCCGGTGGCGCGCCCTCGATCGCTCTCCAATCCGATGTCGCCAAAGGGAAGCGCCAGGAACTCACCGTGGATCACGTGGGTCGCCCGCCACTCGCGCTCGAAGTAGCGCGGCTTCTCCCAGCCGATCATCAAGGAGCAGAGGAAAGGTGGCTCGCGCTCCAGCTCGATGACGAAAGCGAGCATGTACGCGGTCTCCTTCCGGCGTACCCGAGGATCGATCGCCCCCTTGTGGGTCAGCACGTTGCCGACCCACATCCTCCGCCCGTCGACCTTGCGCTCGACTTCCCAACGTCCGCTTTCGGCGTCCTCCTCGAGCACCGTATCCCACCGGTCGGCCAGCGATTTCAGCCCCTGCCGGGTACGCGCTTTCAGGAAGGCAACGGCGACCCGGCGATAGGGAAAGAGCGCCAGGACAGCGGCGGCCAGGACCACGACCGGCCCGATGCCGCCGCTCGTCGCCAGGGGGACAAGCAGGGCGGCGCCGACGACGGCGAAGAGAACGTTCGGGATCGTGCGGCCCGTCCAGCTTCGCGGGTAAACCAGGCCGCGGATGAGAAACAGCCCGATCAGCGCGACCGCGGCTTTCAAAACGTAGCCCACCACCAACGATCTCCTCACACCTGAGCTGCGGCTCCTGCGTCGACGGGACTAATACTGAAGGCTGCCGCTCCGTCGCGCCAGTTTGCCGCACTGGCAACCGACACCGCCGAGTGATTATTGTTCAACTGAGGACGCGCCGAGCCATGTTTCGAGCCAACTACCTGAATCTCGGAAGCGACCAGCTGCAGACGCGGGCGGAGGAAGCCGTTTCCGCACTGAGTGACTGTCGCATCTGTCCCCGAGACTGCCGCGTCGATCGCCTGGCGGATCGCTGGGCGGCGTGCAAGACAGGACGCTACGCCTCGGTCTCCAGCTATTTCCCCCACATGGGCGAAGAGGACCCGCTCCGCGGTTGGAACGGCTCCGGCACGATCTTCTTCTCGCACTGTAACCTGCGCTGCGTGTTCTGCCAGAACTTCGACATCAGCCAGGCGATCAAGCCGGGGCGGTCGGGGCCGGGCTCGGGGCCCCGCGAGATCGCGGACATGATGCTCGATCTGCAGCGACGCGGCTGCCACAACATTAACTGGGTGACCCCGGAGCACGTCGTACCCCAGGCCCTCGAGGCGCTGGCGCTGGCCGTGGAAGACGGCCTGACCCTACCGATCGTGTACAACACCAGCGCCTACGACGCGTTGGAGAGCCTCGCGTTCCTGGACGGGATCGTCGACATCTACATGCCCGATTTCAAGTTCTGGTCGCGGGAGAGCAGCGAGCGGTACTTGAAGGCCGCCGACTACCCGGGGGCCGCCCGGGCGGCGATCGCCGAGATGCACCGACAGGTCGGCCCGCTACAGATCGACGCGAACGGGCTGGCCAGGCGCGGCGTGCTGATCCGCCACCTGGTGATGCCTGGCCGCCTGGACGAGACACGCGCCATCCTCGAGTGGATCGAGAGCCAGCTGGGGCGCGATTCCTACGTCAATCTGATGGACCAGTACCGACCGGCGGGACGCGTTCACGGCGACGCGTATCCCGAGATCGCTCGTCGGGTCAGCTCGGACGAGTTTCGGCAGGCGGTGGAGATCGCCAGCAGCCTGGGGCTCAGCCGCCTGGACGAACGGCGCCCCGAGGTCAACCTGATACGCCGGCTCCGGGGCCACTGAGCCGGGCAACGGCCGCGACGGTCGAAGCGTCCCTCCCGACGATTCCTCAGGGGGTGATGATCGCCTTCGTCACCTCGAGTCCCTCGACATCGGCCAGCGCCTGGTTCGCCTGATCCAGCGCGTAGCGCCGGCCGATCACGCTGGCGAAAGGCAGCCGCTCGCGGTGTCGGGCCAGCAGGCCCAGGGCGCGATACACGTGACCGAAGTCGAGGCCCCAGCGGCCGCGCACGTCGGCATGCTTGCGATTGATATCGAGGTGAGGGTTGATCGTCGTCGATCCGGTATCCGTATAGTGGCCGGCGATGACGTACGTTCCGCCGTCTCGCAGAAGACGAAAGCCCTCGGGCACCGCCTCCGGAACCCCGGCACACTCCAGGGCCACGTCGACCCCGCGGCCGCCCGTCGCGTCGCGGACCGTCGCCTCGCGGCCCTCGGCGGTCGTCTCGCTCAACGACAGCGCCATATCGGCGCCCAGCGCGGCGGCGAGCTTCAATCGCGGAGACGGGTCCCCGATCGCGATCACCTGCCCCGCGCCTCGCAGCGCCGAGAACGCGATGGCGGCGAGCCCGACAGGACCGGTTCCCTGCACCAGGACGGTGTCGCCCATCGCCAGGTCGCCTCGTTCGACGGCGGCAAAGCCGGTGAACAGCCCGCAGCCGCCGCCGATCACGTCGTCGGCGCTCAACGACTCCGGCAGCTTGAGGATCTTGACGCCCGGCTTCAGGTAGATCCTTTCCGCCCAGCCGCCCAGCGGCCCTTCCCGGGCCGAGTAGGTGATGCCGTAAACGCGCCGACGTGGGCAGCGGTTCGGCTGTCCGGCCACCAGACAGTAGTAGCACGAGTGGCACGTCTCGTGGACGTCGTAGAACGTGACGACGTCTCCAGTATCGAGCCGCTCACCGAGGACGTCACGCTCGACACCGTTCGATTCGGACACGCGGCCCACGCTGATGTGGCCCGGGACGATGGGATACGGTACGCTCGACAGCCTGCCGTGATGCAGGTGTACGTCCGTCCCGCACACCTCGCTGGCCACCGTCTCGAGCAGAACGCCGCCCGGCTCGACGACCGGGTCGTCGATATCCCAGAGCTCCAGCGGCTGTTGGGGAGCGGTCATCACCGCGGCCTTGATGCTCATCTTGCACGCCTTCCACCGGGGGTCGCGTGCAAGCTAGGCGGACTCACGGGACGGGAAAAGGCCGGGAGCGATGGGGCGTTGGGCCCTCAGCGGGCGGCGTGGCTGACCTCTTTGGCCCTGCGGACGTCGGCGAACGCGGCGTGGAGACACTCGTCGTAATCGTTCTTGCGGGAAGGCCTGATCTCGGCCAGCCCGATCATGTACTCCAGCTCGTGCGCCCGTGCCTGCAGCCGCTGCTCGATGCGGCGCGCCACCTGTGCCGCGCCCGATCTCGGCGTGTCGGGCAGGGCGACGGCGAAGACGTCGGCTCCGACGCGACCGACGATGTCGGTAGTGCGCAAGGCCGCCAGCGCCTCGCTGGCCAGCCGCTGAAGAACCCGCTCGTCGATCCCGGGGCCCTTATGACCGGACGGTGCCCCCGGCTTTCCGATATCGATCACCAGGACCGAGTACGGCCATCTTCCGCGCACGGCCAGCTTGTGAAGAAACCCGAGGGCGTTGGTAAACTCCTGCAGATCGGTCACACCGGCGATCGGGTGATCCAGTATCGCACGCGATACCCGCAACCCCAGCAGCTCGTGCCGCTCGACCAACCCGGCGAAGACTGCCGCCGCGACGGTCCCCGAACCGATCCGCACCACCAGTTCCCAGACGGCCGGCGCCGGGGCCGTCGAGGCCAGCAAGACCGCCGATTCTGCAGCCACGTAACACGCCAACCCCAACGCCGCACCCCTCCAGCCGTAGGCCAGCGTCAACACCAGAACCAGGAAGGCGAACACGAAGAGCCCGGTGGTCGCCGGCGCTCCCTCGAGGATCAGCACCACGGTGAGCCCGGCGAAGTCGACCAGCCCGATCATCCAGAGGGCCGGATGGACCCTCCGCCATGCCGCCAGTGCCAGCACGGCGTTGTAGGCTCCGAGGCCCGCCAGAATACGGGCGTTCAGATCGCTCCATTGTGGCTCGGGGTCGAGCCAGAAGATGCCGACCGCCAGCACCACGACACGCAGGGCCACCCCCAGCCAGGCGGCTTCCTGGTGCAGCGAGGTCCGCAATGATGTCGTCTTCTGTCGAATCGCGCCCTGATACATGGGGCCTCCGGGCCCGGCACCGGTGGCGGGCTCCGGCAGATGGGAGCGGACAGGGGACGTCTACGGGGGGTTTGGTAATATAACACTCGCACGGGCGACGAGTACAGTTCCCGCGGCAGCCGGGATCCCCGCTCCCACCGCCTGCGGGCGGAGGAGCCGCTGAGCCAGCGGCTCAGTTGGCGTCCCTGAGTGTCAGCTCGACCCTACCGGTCTTTACGTTCACCCGCACATCCGCGCTCAGCCCGTACGTGATCGCCGCCGCCTTGATCATCGTGATCTCGTTCTCGTGCAGCTCGCCGTCGGCGCTGGCGATGTCGACGAGGTCGCGGATGATGGCCCGCAGCTTGTCCCGGCTGTCGCCGAGAAAGCTGGCCACGTTGACGGTCGATTGCAGGAACGAAGCGTAGCGTTGCTCGCGGGAGTTGAGCGAGTTGTAGGCGGTGGCGACGTCGCTCCAGATCTTCTGGAAGTCGTTCAGCGAGACGTCTGTGATCCAGCCCCCGAACTTCATCATGAAGGTGCGCTGTTCCTCGGGGGACAGCTCGTTGTCAGCGAAGAGCGCGATGCCCAGATACATGTTGATCAGATCGTGTGCGTAGCCCCATTCGGCCGGCAGCATCGAATCGCCCGGCTGAACGTTGGAACCCCACGGCCCGACCGGCTTGTGCATGACGAAAACCTCCTCGGCTTGCGACGCCCGAACCGCAGTTGTCCCACGGGCGGCGCGGATCGCTGAAACGAGCGCCCAGCCAACCTAGCGCCTCGGTCCGAGCACTGCCACGCGGGACTCACTTGATGCCGGCGCCGAGCGCCGGCTAGGTTGTCCTGTTCGCTCGACGGCAGAGCGCGGGGCGTCGACACCGGTAGGGAGGCCGGATGAGGAATTACAAGATCGGATCTATCCCGGGGGACGGAATCGGGCCGGAGGTGGCTCGCGAAGGACTCAAGGTGCTGGAGGCGGTGGCCGAGCTCGAGGGCTTCGGATACGAGCTGGTCGATTACCCTTACAGCGGCGAGCACTACCTGAAGACGAAGGAGCTGGTGCCGGACCGGATCATCGACGAATGGCGCGGGCTGGACGCCGTGCTGCTGGGCGCGATCGGCCACCCCGACGTCGAGCCGGGTCTGGTCGAGCGCTCCGTCATCCTGGGACTGCGCTTCGGCCTCGACATGTACATCAACCTGCGGCCGATCAAGCTCTATTCGGAGGGGCTGTGCCCGTTGAAGAACAAGGGCCCCGAAGACATCGATTTCGTGGTGGTGCGCGAGAACACCGAGGGGATGTACTCGCAGATCGGTGGCCACCTGAAGAAGAACACGCCGGACGAAGTGGCGATCGTGAACGGTGTGTACACCTGGAAAGGGTGTGAGCGGGCCTGCCGATACGCCTTCGAGCTGGCGCGGGAGCGAGGCGCTGTCCGGGGGCCGGACGCCCGCAAGCCGCAGGTCACGCTGGTGGACAAGGACAACGCGATTCGGCCGCATGACCTCTGGGACCGAGCCTTCGCGCAGGTGGCGAACGACTTCCCGGAGATCGACACCGATCACGCTTACGTCGACGCCTGCTGCATGTGGATGGTGAAGAACCCGGAGTGGTTCGACGTGATCGTCACGACGAACCTGTTCGGCGACATCATCACGGACCTGGGGGCGATGCTGCAGGGCGGCATGGGGATCGCCGCGTCCGGCAACATCCATCCAGGTAAGACCTCGATGTTCGAGCCCATCCACGGCTCGGCGCCCAAGCACGCCGGGAAGAACATCGCCTGCCCGCTGGGAATGATCTCCGCGGTGAGCATGATGCTCGATTTCCTGGGCGAGCGGGGCGGCTCGGAACGGATCGAGAACGCGGTGGCCGAACTGTTGCGCAGCGGCGCCATACCGTCGGCGGACACGCGGAGCGGCATATCGACCTCCGCCATGGGGGACATGGTCGTGGCGGAGATCCGGGACAGGAGCTAGGGAGGCCGCGGGCCCGAACGCCCCGAAGGTCACGGCTTCTTCGAGGCGGTCCGCTTCGCGGGTGCCGTGTTGATGCTGAGCTGATAAGCGCCGGTCGCGCCCGCGCCGTACGCGGTCACGATGACCGTCCACTCGCCGCTCTCCTCGAGCTCCTTCTCCACGCGGGAGTGGGCTCTCGAGCCCTCGAAATCGTCGTTCTCCGAAACAACGCCGGACGGCGCCATCACACCCAGGTACGGGTCGAACTCGGAGGACTGCAGATCCACGATCACCCGATCGCCGGCCGAGCCCTGGAAGTAGTAAAGATCGAAATAGGCGCCGTTGATCCGATCGTCCATCGAATCGAGCCGGCCTTCGTGCTCCTGGTTCGGACCTTCGACCACCGCGCTCGATGCGGCCGTCGCCTCGTTGGCGTAGACCCCGACGCCGAAGAAGCACGGTTCGGTCCCGCAGTTCGCCATATAGGCGTGGACCCGGAAAGTCGCCGTCCGCGACGGCGTCACCTCGACGACCGGATAGGCGTCACCCTCGTAGTCCGAGTCGAGCTGCGTGCCCGCCTCATCGAAGATCGAGAGATCGATGTCCGAGCAATCGCTGTCGCAGACCCCGACCAGAACGTAATGGACACCACCCTCCAGCGTCAGGTCGAAATCCTGTGAGGCCTGGGCGTAAAGCGAGCCGGTGTGGGCCGAGCCGATCAGCCGATAGCCCTCGGATGCGAAGACCTCACCGGTGACGTGGATCTGATCGAGCACTTGCTGCTCCCACTCGCTCTGGGCCCAGCCGCGGGCGGGAATGAGAGCGAGGGCCGCCAGCACGAGAAGGTAGGTTCCCCTCTTCATGAAACACTCCGTAACGATCTGGGAAAGCTGCTGGGGGGGACGGGCGATGGTCGGATGACGCCGCCCGCAACAGCTGTTTACACGTCGTGGCGGGGACGGTTCCCTACCCCCCGCGCCCCGGCGCCGCCGTTCGGGGTTTGTTGACGCGGTAAACAGATGTCGCGATAATGGGTACAGCTAGCCCGAGCGCAGCCACGTGAAGCGAGAGGAGGAATCATGCGAAGCCAGCGACGCGAGGTACGGTACACACGGATCCTCGGCGCGGGGCTCGCCATCTCCTTGGTCGTCCACGGCGCGCTGTTGGGGCTGGGTCGGGTGAGTTTCGGCTCGCACGAACCGGCGGAGGGATCCCGAGACGTCGTGTCAGTGCCCGCAGAGGCGGAGCCGGCGAATCCAGAGATCAGCGAGCTCGCCTTCAGGCCACCGTCGGAGGCGGTCGTCCTGGGTGAGCCATCCAGCCCGGCCGGGCCGGACCTGTCCGAGTACCCGCTGGTCCTGGGCCGAGCCAACGAGGGTGGCCTGCCGACGGCGTTCGTGCCGCGGCCCCGGAGCACACCGCTGACGGTGGAATCCGGGCTGACACCGATCCGAATGCCGAGGCCGACGATTGTGACGATGGACGGGAGAGGCCGGCAGGGCAACGGCATCGACGGCATCGACGTGACGATCCTACTACCCGGCGGCATCGGTCATGGCGGCGACTCCTGCGTCCCGCGGCGGCGGTTGAACTACTTCCGACAGCTCCCGCTCGCCGGTGGCAGGAGGTAGGATCGGCAGACGCTGACCGGCTCGTGAGCCGCGAGGGCGATCCCGGAGGGTCGCCCTCTTTTTTTGGCACCTCGATCCGCCAAGCGGGAACCCGCGGCCAGCGCGCGTTGTTTTCACAGCGACGACGGCGGTTCCCACACACGAGCGCCTTCCGACCATCCAGCCGGGGGAGACGGAACGAAGGCGATGACGGCTGTCCCCAAAACGAAGGAGGCAGGATGAGCAGACGCCACCGTCTCGACGCGCGATACGCACGTGCGCTCGGTATTGCCCTCGGCATCTCGCTGGCGGTGCACGGTGCCGTACTGGCGCTGGGGCATCTCACGGTTCAAAAGAGCGGTCCGGAGAGTACGCCGCTGGTCGTGGTCGACATCGCCGAGCCACAGCCGATCGAGGATACCAGCGACCGGGACACGGTGGAGATCGGCGAACGGCCCACGGTCGCGGCGCCGACGCCACGGCCACCCCGGACCACGCCGGTCGAGCTCTCGGAATACCAAATGGTGCTGGCGCGAGGCCCAGCGGCCCGTGTCGCTTCACCTCTGGTACCGCGACCGCGTACCAGCCCGCTGGTCGTCCAGTCGGGGCTGACGCCGATCCGCATCCCCACATCCCACGCGCTGGCTTCGGGCGGCGCGTCGGATCGAGAAGGTGACAGCGGGGTCGGGATCATCTTCACGGCCGGGCCGCCCGGCGCCTGCTCTCCCGGAGCAGGACCGTACGGCGCCTTGCCGAACATCCTCGTCGGCCGGCTGCAGGGAAGTCCGCTGTCGCTACGCCCCTGAAGGCTGAGGAATCGCCAACTAAGATGTCCTAATCACCTGACGCCTGGAGACGAGACGCACAACAAAGCGGCCATCCCTCGAGGGATGGCCGCTTTGATCTTGGACCCACCGCGGCGCTAGTGTCGCTCTTTGAACTGCTCGTACAGCCGGGTATGTTTGCTCTCCAGGGACACCGGCTCACCCGCGATGAACATCCGCTCGACACGAGTGAGGATCTGCAACGGATCGCCGTCGGTCACGATCAGGTCGCCGCGCTTGCCGACCTCCAGGCTTCCCATCTGATCCCCCACGCCGAGAATCTCGGCGGCGTCGAGCGTGACCGCGCGGAGGCCGACCTCCTGCGGCAGTCCGAACGCCACCGCTTTCGCCGCATGGTACGGCAGGTTGCGGACGTTGGCGTAGTCCTCGGTCGTGAACGCGATCTTCACGCCGGCGGCGTGCAGGATGCGCGCGTTCTCGAAGCCCGCACTGATGGGGTCGTGACGATCCACGGTCGGGTTGTCGGCCGAACCGACGACCACCGGGATGTTGCGCTCGGCCAGCTCCTCGGCCACCCGGTATGCCTGGTCACCACCCACGATCACCGCCTGCACGTCCGGGAACTCGTCCAGGAAAAGGAACACGGTTCGTATGTCCCGCTCCTCACTGGCCCGGAAGAAGACGGGCATCGCGCCGGTGACGGCGGGCACCAGCGCTTCGAGCATCTCGTGCTCCAGCGTTCGGCTGTTACCGTCGAACGGTGCAGTCGGATCGTCGGTCGTCGACGGCGCCGCGGCGAACGTCGTCGCCCGTTCGAACAGCGTGATCAGCTCCTCGAGCCGGTCGCCCTCCAGCTTCGGCTCCTCCCAGTCATCGCCGCTGGGCGACGGGAAATCGATGACCAGGGCGGCCCGCTCGCGGACGGCCATCCGGGGCGGCGTATCGCCGGCCAGCTGTATCACTGCGCCGGCCCCTTCGATCACGCCGCTGCCTGGCACGGCCAGAACCGCGCTGACGCCGTTGGCCCGGGTCACCGGGATCTCGACGCTGTGCGGGTGGACGCTCCAGAGCGCGTTGAGATGTGGATTATAGAGGCCGACCTCCCGATCGTCGCGGCTGGGTGTTACCGCGCCGATCTCGATCAGGCCTACCTGTGTGAGCGGGTCGATCATTCCGGGATAGATGTGCTTCCCCGAAACGTTGATGACCTCCGCGTCGTTCGGGATCTCGGCGCCGCCACGCGGGCCCACGTACGCGATTCGGCCACCGTCGATGAGAACGGCCCCATCTTCGATCGACGCGGCGGTGACCGGATGCACCGTCGCTCCCACCAGCGCGATCGTCGGCCCCTCGAGGCCGCCGTTCGAGCCGTCGGAACCGTCACCGTCGTCGCTCTCCTCGATGTCCATCGTCGCGCCAGGCGCGGTCGCCACCGGCGGCGCCTCCACTTCGGGCAGCGGGTCGACCGGCTCGCCGCGGAGTTCCGCGTCGCGGGCCAGGTCGAAGTAGAGAATGCCATCGACGATCGTCTTCTCGACCCGTGAATAGGTGTCGAACGGATCGCCGTTCAACAGGACGATGTCGCCCTCCTTGCCGACCTCGAGGGTGCCGACACGGTCCTCGAGATGGAGCTGCCGCGCCGGGTAGGCCGTCAGCATCCGCAGCGCGTCCTCCTTCGAGACGCCGCCGTACTTCACCGGCTTGTTGAACTCGTAGACCATGAAGGGCTGCAACGACGGGATGTCCGAGTTGAGGCTGGTGAGCACGCCGTGCCGGTGCATGATCGCCGGGCTGTACGGGATGGCGTCGTACGCCTCCAGCTTATAGGCCCACCAGTCGGCGAAGGTGGAGGCCGCGGCGCCGTGCTCCGCCAGCTCGTCGGCCACCTTGTAGCCCTCGAGCACGTGGGTGAACGCGTCGATGGTGAAGCCGTAACGCTCGGCCACGCGCATCAGCATGACGATCTCGTCGCTGCGGTACGAGTGCGCGTGCACCCGGATTCGGCCTTCCATCACTTCGACCAGCGTCTCCAGACGCAGGTCACGACGCGGCGGCACCGGAAACGATCCGCGGTCATCCCTGTACTCCTGCCAGGCGCGCCTGTACTCCCGGGCGGCGGAGAACGCCTGATCGTAGAACGACTCGACGCCGGCCCGCGAGGTCGGGAAACGAGTCCGCCCCGGCACGTTGAAGTTCTTGCGCGTCACGTTCTCGCCCAGGGCGAACTTGATGATCTGCGGCGCCCCGTCCACCAGCAGCTGCTCCGGGTCGTCCATCCTCCAGCGCATCTTGATGATCGCCGCCTGACCGCCGATCGGGTTGGCGCTCCCATGCAGGATGAGCGCCGTGGTGACGCCCCCCGACAGGGCCTGGTAGATCTCGAAATCGTTCGGGTTGAGTACGTCCATGACCCGCACTTCGGCGGAGACCGGCGTCGTTCCTTCGTTGGTGCTCTCCATGGCCGTGTGCGAGTGCTCATCCACGATCCCCGGGATCGCGGTCAGTCCGACCCCATCGATCACCTGCGCGCCGCTGGGGATCGACACGTCCGAACCGATCTCCCGTATAATGCCGTCGCGCACGACGATCGATACGTTCTCCAGAACATCGCCGGCGGCGGTCCAGAGGGCGTCCAGGTTCTGCACGACGACGGTGCCGCGGGGATAGTCCACCGACCCGCGTGGGACCTGCGGCCTCCACTCCTGCGCCGCGGCCGGCTCGGTGAGCGGCCCGGCGGCCGCCAGGGCGGCGATCGCGAAATATTTCAGCAGATGTCTCATCGGTCGATCCCCTCTCCCGGACCGCTGGTCCGCTCCGCCGTCCAGGTGAACGAGCCATCCGGCGACTCACCCGTGCCGGACGCCTCCTCCCCCTCGACGGTACCTTCGGCTGTGACTTCCATCGGTTCGCCGGTCTCGACGACGATCGTGAAGCTGATCTTGTTGCCCGAGACGACGCCGTCACGGACCCTGGCCTCACCGAACGGTGTCTGCATGGTCCCCTCGAAATCGGCGCCCTCTTGCTCGACCGTCATCTTGGCGGCGATGATCTGTCCCTCGGCATCGATCTCGAAGTCCCAGGTGCCGGTGATATCGACGGTCGGCGGCTCGCCGCCGGCCGCCGCGCCTTCCTTTACTCTCTCCAGTTCGCCCTCGACGAACGTGTAACGGATCTCCGTGTCCTCGGCGAACAGCGGACCGTCGGTCACGATGAACGTGGCGGCGCCGCCCTGCTCGATCCTGGTCAGGCGCTCGAGCCCGAACAGGCTGGCCGGGGTCGCGGTGAGCGCCCGGAGCGCCGCGGCCTCGGAGAGCCCGTACTCGATCGCCTTCCGTGCACCTTCCAGCAGGTCGGCGTCGCCGCCCTCGCTGGTCAGAGCGAAGCGGACGCCCGCCTCGGCCAGCCTACCGGCATTGGCATAGATCGCCTCGATCTCTTGCTTCTCGGCCAGGGCGGCGGCGTCGAGCTCGTCGTCGCCGTTCGTGCCGTCGTCTTCCGCCGGTTTCCAGCGCTTCGGCTCGGGAAAGTCGAGGGAGACCAGCACGGGAACCTCGGCGGCCCGCAGCTCGTCGGCGACCTTCCACGCCTCGTCGCCGCCGACGATGATGGGACGAAACCCGTACTCCTCGGCCAACATGAGCACCCGCTGGATGTCTCGACCGTTGTCGGCGGCGAAGAAGGCGGGCGCTCGCCCGGCCATCAGGTCGAGCATCACCTCGAGATCGGGATCCCACTTCGGCGGCTCCACGCCCCGATCGTTCCTCGAGTAGGCCTGCTTCTTCGCCTGGTAGTTCCGCGCATTCTCGAAGCTCTGGCGGTAGAACGCGATCACCGCGAACAGCGTCGCCGGGTAGACGCCCTGCGCGCCGCTTAAATACATGGCCGGGCCGATGACCGGTTCGGCGATCAGTTCGGCAGGGAGATCCGCATTCCGCCGGAAGATGAGTGTGGCGCCCCGGCCCGGCATCACGCGATCACCCGGGATTATGGCGGCGGCCACGATCCCGGCCTGGCGCTGATCCGCCACGTCCTCACCCGTCGAGCTCAGATAGTCCACGACGCGCTGGCTCGGGCTGAATCCCTGGACACGCCGCGGCGGATCCCAGGATGCGACCTGACCGCGGTCGATCTCGACCTCGGGGAATTCGAAGTCGGCCTCGCCGTCCCCGTCGATCAGGCCGGGGTAGACGTACAGCGAGTCGCCTTCCAGCAGCCTGGCGTCGGGCGGGACCGCCAGACCGCGGTCCATCGCGGCGATGAGGCCGTTCCGAATCACCAGCGTGACGCTGTCGGTACGGTTCCCGTCGACCTCGACCACCGTCACGTTCTGCAGCGCGTAGGCGGCGGGGGGCGGCGGATCGGTGAACTGTGCGGTCGACGCTCCAGGCCACGCCAGGCAGACGGCGAGGACGAGCGCCGAAGAGACGGCAAGACGCGCTCTCATCATGAGCCTGAGTCCTTCCGATGCAGCAGGTGGCAGATACATGGAAAGCTTGTAAGGTTGGACGGGAATCGTCTTCCGTCAAGGCGGAAAGGAAAGCCGAATCACCGTGAGGTTCCGCTGGAACCCAAAAGCCGCGCTCCGACGTTATATTAGGGCCGAACCAACACGTTCGCCGGAGTGGACCTCCGGCGTTAATATTGGAGGGTAGGACACAATGCTGATCCGGCGACCGCCCGATATCAGAGAATCCGAAGTCACCGACGAGCGCCTGTACGTGAACCGCCGCCAGTTCATCGGGCGGGCCGCCAGCATCGGGGCCGGCCTGGGCCTGGTCAGCGCGGCGCCGTCGCTGCTGTCGTGTGCGGAGCGAGGCGATGCCGCGGGCGACGCTTCCGGAGCGGCGGCCCAGGACGAGCTCACGCCTTACGAGGACGTCACCGGCTACAACAACTTCTACGAGTTCGGTACGGGGAAAGAGGACCCGGCGCGGAACGCGCACACGCTGCAAACCCGGCCCTGGACGGTGGAAGTCGAAGGCGAGTGCAACAAGCCGGGCGTTTACGACATCGAGGACATCCTGAGCCGATATCCGGCGGAAGAGCGAATCTATCGGCTTCGCTGCGTCGAGGCCTGGTCGATGGTGATCCCGTGGCTCGGGTTCCCGCTCTCCGATTTTCTGAACGACCTGGAGCCGACTTCGGCGGCCAGGTTCGTCGAGTTCACGACGCTGTACGATCCGGAGCAGATGCCCGGCCAGCGTCGCAACGTTCTGGACTGGCCGTACGTCGAGGGGCTGCGGATGGACGAAGCGATGCATCCGCTGGCGATCTTCGTAGTCGGGCTCTACGGTAAGGAGCTGCCGAACCAGAACGGGGCGCCGCTACGTCTGGTCGTGCCATGGAAGTACGGATTCAAAAGCATCAAGTCGATCGTGCGAATTCGATTCATGCGTCGCCAGCCGATGAACACCTGGGCGGTCACGGCACCGAACGAGTACGGGTTCTATGCGAACGTGAATCCGGAGGTCGATCATCCGCGCTGGAGCCAGGCGCGGGAGCGCAGGATCGGCGAGTTCAGGAAGCGGCGTACGTTGATGTTCAACGGCTATGCCGAGCAGGTGGCGCACCTGTACAAGGACATGGATCTGAGGAAGTACTTCTAGTTTCGAGAGCCGAGTGAAGAGCGCACATCCTGAATCGACCATCACGGAGTCGTTGGCTCGGACGTCCGGGAAGGAACGACGTTCCGCGGCGAAGGGCAGGCGCAAGCCTGCCTGGCCCCTGCCGAGGATCGTCCACGCCATCGTCATCGCGGCGGCGGCACTGCCGGCCATCTGGCTCGCCGTCGACGCGTTCACCGACGGCCTGGGCACGAACCCGGTCGAGGCGCTGCTGCACCGATCCGGCTGGTGGACCCTGACGTTCCTCATGCTGACGCTGACGGTCACGCCGCTGCGTCAGCTGACGGGGCTGGGTTGGTTGATCAAACTGCGACGAACGCTGGGGCTGTACGCCTTTTTTTACGCGACGCTCCACTTCGGAATCTACCTGGGGATCGATCAGTTCTTCGCCTGGGAATTCATACTCGAGGACATCGCGGAACGTCCCTATATCACGTTGGGATTCACCGCGCTGCTGCTGCTGGCGCCGCTGGCACTGACCTCGACCAAAGGGATGATCAAGCGGCTGGGCGGCGCACGCTGGCGCCGCCTCCACCGGCTGGTCTACGTGGCGGCGGCGCTGGGCGTGATCCACTTCCTGTGGCTGGTCAAGGCCGACATCCGNNTCGCCCCCCGGGTGCGACGGGCGCTGGCCGCTCCAGCCCGCCGCTCCGAACGGGGCGGTCGGCTCCGGACGTCCGATGCCTGACCGCCCTCAGTCGCGGCGCCGCGACAGGTCGTCGTAGACTGTGCCGATGAACTGCTCGGGTGACAGGAGCTGGGCCCCCCAGGTCTCATCCCACTCGGCGCTGGGCTTCGCCGCGATCACCGCGTCGCGGTCCAGGCCCTGCTCGATCAGCGCGGTGACGTTGGCGCGAACCTGAATCAGCATCGACAGGTAGTCCGCCATTTCGGCCTTGTTGGAGAGCGGGCCGTGGCCGGGGATCACCCGGGTCTCATCGCCGATCATCTCCAGCGCGTCCCGCGTGGCGGTGATAGTCCCGTCGAGCGAACCGCCTGACGAGATGTCGATGAACGGATAGAGTCCGTTGAAGTAGACGTCCCCCATGTGGATCACGTCGGCGCCGCGGAAGAGGACGATCGCGTCCCCATCGGTGTGCGCGTGCTCGACGTGGAACGTGTGTATCTCCAGATCGTTGAGGTGGAAGGTGACGTCCTGACCGAACGTGACGACGGGCAGGGCGCTTTCCGGAGACGGTTCGACTGTCATGTCCAGTCCCTCGATGAACTGCTCCACGCTCATGCGGCGACGAACGTTGTCGTGAGCGACGATCAGTGCCCCCATCTCACCGAGATTCTCGTTGCCGCCGGTGTGATCGAAATGCCAGTGAGTGTTGAGGACGAAACGAATGGGCTCGTCGCTGAAGCCGCGGATCACGGCCACGATCTCGTCGGTCAGCGGCGCGTACTGGTCATCGATCAGGAAGACCCCGTCTTCCCCGGCCGAAACGCCGATATTGCCGCCGTCGCCGGTGATCATGTAGAGGCCGGGCCCGACCTCGGTGGCCACGACCTCGACCTCCTGCTGGGCGAAGGCCGGCGCGGCGGCGACCGCGAGCAGCAGGAGCATGACAGCGGCGTATCGTCTTGGAAAGATCACGGCTCTCACCTCGCTGGTTGGGGTATAGGCAGGGCACCATTCTACGGACCGACTCGCGGTTCCCGCAAGTTGGGTTTACCATGTCAGAGAAACGAGCGCCAGATCGAAGGAGGAAGAAGTGGGCGACGACAAAATCAAGAAGAGCGAAGCCGAGTGGAAGAAGGAACTCACTCCGGAACAGTATCGAATCACCCGCGAGAAGGGCACTGAGCGCGCCTTCAGCAGCGCGTACTGGGATACCAAACAGCCGGGGACCTANNCGCGGTGAGCAGGGCACCCGACAACAGCCTGGGTATGCGACGGACCGAGGTGCTGTGCGCCAGCTGCGACGCCCACCTGGGGCACGTGTTCGAGGACGGCCCCGAGCCGACGGGGCTGCGCTACTGCATTAATTCGGCGGCGCTGCAGCTGGAGCCGAAGCCGGAGGAGGACTGACGGGAAGATCCGGCGCCCAACGTCCAACATCCGGGTCCCACCGGCGCGGTGACGCTCTGACGCACCGACCACCGACCCCCGTCCTCAATGGACGGGGGCATCGGCTCCGCGTTACTATATCGCTTGAATCGAGATCGACTACCACGGGCATCCTGGAGTTTCGCGAGGAGGCTTCCAACCTGCAGCCCCCGGCGGACGGCGCGGCCGACGAGGGTGCGGGCGGCACGCGGCATGGCGAGCCGGTGGGATCGCTCGAGGCGGAGACCGCCGCGTCCCAGTGGATCCGGGCCGCCCCCACGAACGATTGGAACCTGCTCGACGAGTACACGGTCTCCGACGTGATGACCCGTGAGGTGAAGAGCCAGCCGTCACGGGCCACGGTGCAGCAGGCGCCGCGCTACATGCTGGACAGCGGTATCCATCGCGTCCTGGTCATGGACGAGAGGGAGTTGCGCGGGATCGTCACCACCACCGATATCGTGCGGGCCATCGCCGACGGAAGTGTCCAAACCTGAATGTCGACCCGGCGAGCCGTGCCCTGACAACCCTGACCGTTCTGCCATTCGAACGGAGACATACGTGACCGACGGGAAACCAGCTCCTCTAAAGCCAGACGCTCTGAGACGACGTTGCGACCCGGGCAGCCTAGGGTTCGAGACCACCGCTGAAGTGGAGCCGCTGCGCCAGAGCATCGGCCAGGGTCTGGCGATGCAGGCGGTTCGCTTCGGCCTCGAGGTCGATCACCCCGGCTACAACGTCTTCGCCACCGGCCTGTCTGGCTCCGGCCGAACGACGATGATCCGGCAGCTGCTGGAGGCGCGCGCCGCGGATGAGCCGACGCCCTCCGACTGGTGCTACGTCTATAACTTCGACGAGACCCGTGAGCCGAGCGCCCTGCAGCTCCCCTCCGGCCGAGGGCCACACCTGCGCGATGATGTCGCCGCGATGCTCCGCGAGCTCAGGGCCTCGCTGGCGAAGGCGCTGCAGAGCGAGGAGTTTCGCAAGCGGCGCGACGAGATCGCCGAAGAAGCGATGGAGAAGCAGCGCGCGCTGATCGAGAACTTCCAGCAACAAATGGAGGAGGAGCGCTATGTGTCGCTCACCCAGACGCCGGCGGGTTACGTCGTGGCTCCCGCGCTGGGGAACGAGCCCATCGACGAGAAGCGCTTCCAAACGCTGCCCGAGGAGCAGCGCGAGGAGATCCTCGCCAGGCGACGCGAGATGGAGAAGGTCTTTGCCGAAGTGCAGCGTCAGGCGCGTGAATTCGAGCGGCAGGCGCAGCGTCGTGTGATCGACCTGCAGAGATCGGCGGCGCACGACGTGGTGGCCCACTGCGTGGGCGAGGTGAAGGCGCGCTGGGAGAATGTGCCGGCGGTCCTGCACTATCTGAACCGGATGGCCGAGGACATCGTCCGCAACGCCGAGCGCTTCGCGGAGGGCGACGACGCGTCCAGCTCGCAGGGTCGACAGCCCGGCGAGGCCGAAGACCCGACGCTCCGTTACAAGGTGAACGTGATCGTCTGCCACGAGCCCGACAGCGGAGCGCCCGTGGTGCGCGAGGACAATCCCACCTACCACAACCTGATCGGCCGCATCGAGCACCGCGTCGAGTTCGGCACGATGGTGGCCGACTACAGCCAGATCACCGCGGGCGCGATACACCAGGCCAACGGCGGCTACCTCCTGCTCGACGCGACGGACCTGTTGCAGAAGCCGATCGCGTGGACCGCGCTGAAGAACGCATTGCGCACCGGCTCGATCAGGCTGGAGGAGATCATCGAGTACACCAGCCTGATCGCGACCACCACCCTCAAGCCCGAGCCGATCCCGCTCAGCTGTCGAATCATCCTGATCGGTGATCCCTACACCTACTACATGCTCCACGCGTACGACGAGGACTTCCGGGAGCTGTTCAAGGTGCGGGCCGATTTCAGCACGTACATGGACAGGGACGGCGCGGCCGAGCGCGGATACGCCGCATTCATCGCCGCCCGCTGCGAAGAGGAATCGCTCCCCGCCTTCGAGGCCGAGGCCGTCGCCCGGATCGTCGAGTTCGGCTCGCGCCTGGCCGGCCACCGTGACCACCTCTCCACCCGCTTCGGCGCCATCGGCGACCTGGTCCGCGAGGCCGCCTTCTTCGCCCGGAGCGCCGGACGCGACACCGTCACGTTCGCCGACGTCAGCCAGGCGATCGAGGAGCGCGAGAAGCGCGTCAACCGCCCCGAGCGCGAATTGTTGAGGCTGATCGAGAACAACACGCTGGCGGTCGAGCCGGAGGGCCACAAGATCGGCCAGCTGTACGGGCTGGCCGTGCTATCGGCGGCCGAGCACCAATTCGCCCGGCCCATCAAGGTCGAGTGCAGCGCGTTCATGGGGACCAGCGGCGTGGTGGACATCGAGCGTGAGGTTCGGTTGGGCGGTCCGTTGCACAACAAGGGCGTGCTGGTCCTCTCCGGATACCTGGGCGACCTGTTCGCCCAGGATCATCCGCTGATCATGTCGGCCAGCCTCTCGTTCGACCAGCTGTACGAGGAGGTGGAAGGCGACAGCGCGTCGGCGGCCGAGCTTTACACTCTGATCTCGGCCATCGCCGAGGTGCCGCTGAACCAGGGGATCGCCATAACCGGCGCCCTCAATCAGGACGGCGACATCCGACCGATCGGTGGCGTGACCACGAAGATCGAAGGCTTCTACCGCGCGTGCCAGCGCCGCGGCCTGACCGGCGACCAGGGCGTCATCGTACCGGCCCGCAACGCGTCCAACCTGGTCCTGACCGACGAGGTGATCGAAGCGGTGCGGGCAGGCCGGTTCCATGTCTGGCCGATCCGCAAGGTGGAGGAAGGCTGGACGATCCTCTCTGGCCTGCCTGCGGGCAGCCGGGGCGCGGACGGCGAGTTCCCGCCGGAATCGGTCTACGGCAGAGCGGCCGCCCGCCTGCGCGAGTGGGCCACCGGCTGGCGCGATTTCGGCAAGCCGGTGCGCGAGGGACGCCAACCGGAGACCGAGACCACGAGGGGACGCGAGGAGCCGGCGGAGCCGGCGGAGGAAGGCTAGTTGTCCGAGAAGAGCCGAGTGCCCTCTGACGTCCGGGAGCGCGTCGAGGAGCTGCGAGAGCAGATCCGTCATCACGACTACCGGTACTACGTCCTCGACAGCCCGGAGATTTCCGACGCGGCGTACGACGAGCTTTACGCCGAGCTCAAACGCCTGGAGGCGGAGCAGCCGGAGCTGGTCACGCCGGACTCGCCGACGCAGCGGGTGTCGGGACAGACCCGACCGGGCTTCAACGAGGTCGAGCACCACGCGCCGATGCTGAGCCTCGACTCCGGCTCGGACGAGGAAACGCTGCGACGCTTCGACAGTCGGGTGCGAACGGCCCTGGACGGCCCGGTGGTCTACATAGTCGAGCCCAAGCTCGACGGCCTTTCGGTGGAGCTGGTTTACGAGGACGGCCAGCTGGCGCGCGCGGCGACGCGCGGAGACGGGCGCGTGGGCGAGGACATCACGCCCAACGTGCGGACGATTGGATCGGTTCCGCTCACGCTGAGGGCGGAACGCGAGGCACCGTCACGGCTGGCCTTGCGCGGCGAAGCGATCATGATGATCGAAGACTTCGAGCGTCTGAACGCTCAGCTGACCCAGGCGGACAAACCCGTATTCGCCAACCCCAGGAACGCGGCGGCGGGCTCGCTCCGCCAGCTCGACCCGGGAGTGACGGCGGAACGCCCCCTCGTTTTCTTCGCTTACGAGATCATGGCCGTCGACGGTCAGACGTTCGAGAGCCAGTCGGACAGGCTGACAGCTTTTGGCGATTGGGGCTTCAAGATCAGCCGCCATGTGAAGAAGGCCGATGACATAGACGAGGCGATCGCCTGGCATCACCAGCTCGAGAGCGAACGCGACGACCTCGAATACGAGATCGATGGCGTGGTCGTGAAGCTCGACGACCTCGCGGCACGCGAGGAGCTCGGCGCCACCGCTCACCACCCGCGCTGGGCCTTCGCATACAAGTTCGAGCCGCGCCGCGAGATCTCCGAAATCCAGGCCATCGTCGTCCAGGTCGGGCGCACCGGCAAGCTGACACCGGTGGCGATGCTTCGCCCCGTCGACGTGGGCGGCGTCACCGTGTCACGTGCATCGCTCCACAATCGAGAGGAGATCGAGCGGCTCGATATACGGGTCGGCGATAAGGTCCGGATACAGCGGGCCGGTGACGTCATACCGCAGGTCCTCGAGCGGATCGATGACTCGAAGACGAAACGCGGGCCGCGATTTCGCATGCCCGAGCGCTGTCCCTCCTGCGGCACCGAGATCGTCAGCCCCGGTGGCCCGCTCGACTACTGCCCCAACGGGCTGGCCTGCCCGGCGCAGCTGAAAGGGCGACTGCAGCATTTCGCGTCCCGCGGCGCGCTTGACATCGATGGGCTCGGCGAGCGAACGGTGGTGCAACTTCTGGAATCGGGCCTGGTGGAGAGCGTTCCCGACTTGTTGACACTCGAGGCGAAAGAGCTGATGGAGTTGGAAGGCTTCGCAGAATTGTCAGCCAACAACCTCGTGGAGGCGGTCGAGGAGGCGAAGCACACGACACTGGACCGGTTCCTGTACGCGCTGGGCATCCCCGAGGTGGGTGCCCAGACGGCGCGCGATCTGGCGGCCCATTTCGGAACTCTGGACGCGGTGCTTGAAGCCGGGCCGGAGGACCTGGAGGCAGTGGCTGGAATCGGCCCCAAGGTGGCTGAGGCGGCCCACGATTTTCTGTCCAACTCGACCACGAGGAAGATGATCGAGCGCCTGCGCCAGCGCGGGCTGACGGTGGAGGAAGCCGAGCGGCCGTCGAGCGACGCCCTGGCCGGGCTGACTTTCGTCTTCACCGGCAGCCTGTCCCGGCTGACGCGAAGCGAGGCCAAGGACCTCGTCGAATCGCTGGGCGGCCGTACGACATCGAGCGTCAGCTCGAAAACCGACTATGTGGTGGCGGGTGAAGATCCGGGCAGCAAGTACGAGCAGGCGCAGGAGCTGGACGTGAAGATCCTGAGCGAGGACGACTTTCTCGCAATGCTGCCGAAGGGTGCACGCTGACGTGGAGAACATCGACTACGCACGCGTCTTCGAAGAGATCGGCGACCTGCTGGAAATCCAGGACGCCAACCCGTTCCGCATTCGGGCCTACCGCAACGCGGCGCGGACCATCGAAACGCTCTCTCAGTCGCTCGACTCGATCCTCGCCGACGAGGAGGCCGAGCTCACCGACTTGCCCGGCATCGGGAAGGACATGGCCGCCAAAATCCGCGAGCTGCACGAAACGGGCAGCCTGCAGGCCCTCGAGAACCTGCGCCAGGAAGTCCCGGGCGGCCTGATCGAGGTGATGCGGATCCCCGGGTTGGGCCCGAAACGGGCACGACAGCTTTGGGACGAGCTGGAGATCACGACCCTGGCGGAGCTGGAGGTGGCGGCGCGAGAGGACAGGCTGGAGAGCATATCGGGGTTCGGGCCGACGCTGCAGGCCCGGGTGCTCAAGGGAATAGAGGAGCTCAGGGCCCGGGCCGGTCGCTTCAAGCTGTCCGACGCCGACATCTACGTGCCGCCTCTGCTGAAGTATCTGCGCGAGTCGAAGGGCGTGACCGATCTCGAGGTGGCGGGCAGTTACCGGCGCCGCTGCGAGACGGTGGGTGACATCGACATCCTCGTCACCGCCGCCGAGGCCGCTTCGATCATGGACGCGTTCGTCGACTACCCCGAAGCTCGTGAGGTCCTGGCCCGGGGCCCGACCAAGAGCTCCATCCGTTTGAAGTCGGGGCTGCAGGTCGACCTGCGGGTCGTCGAGCGGGAGAGCTATGGCGCCGCCATGGTTTATTTCACCGGCTCGAAGGCGCACAACATCGTGATCCGTGGAATCAGCCGCGAACGGAAGCTGAAGATCAACGAGTACGGCGTCTTCCGGGGCGGCGAGCTGATCGCGGGCAAGACCGAGGCAGAGGTATACGCGGCCATCGACCTGCCGTGGATCACGCCCGAGCTGCGGGAAGACCGCGGCGAGGTCCGGGCCGCGAAGGGGGGCAAGCTGCCCCGGCTCATCGAGCGCGGGGAGATCCGGGGCGACCTGCAGATGCACACGCAGTACAGCGATGGGAAGGAGACGGTGGAAGAGATGGTGGAGGGTTGCCGCGCCCGCGGCTACGAGTACATGGCGATCACCGATCACGGGCCGGCACTCGCCATGACTGGACTCGAGCCCGACGACTTTCGCGAGCAGTACCGCGAGATCGACGAAGTGCAGAGCAGATACGACGACATCCGAATCCTCAAGTCGGCGGAGGTCGACATCATGGCCGATGGCACGCTCGACCTGCCCGACGATCTGCTGGCGGAGATGGACGTGATCGTGATCTCGGTTCATCACAAGTTCAACATGAGCCGGGGCGAGATGACCCGGCGCATCACCCGCGCCATGCAGCATCCCCGGGTGAACATCCTGGCGCATCCCACGGGCCGCCTGATCAATCGAAGAGAACCTTATCCCGTCGACGTCGAGCAGCTGGTAAAAGTCGCCGCCGACCACGGCGTGATGCTGGAGCTGAACTCGCAGCCCGACCGACTCGACCTGCGCGATTTCCACCTGCAGATGGCGCGAGACGCCGGCGTGAAGGTCGTGATCAGCACCGACGCGCACCGAACGGCGGAGCTCGATTTCATCGCCTACGGCGTCGATCAAGCACGCCGCGGTTGGCTGGAAAAAGAGGATGTGGCCAACACCTGCGAGCTGGACGCGTTCCTCGAGCTGCTGAACGAGTAGCGCCGCACCACCGCGCCGACGCCGCTATTGCCCGACCGCGCCGGGCACCCCCATCCTGTAAGTATCGAGAGCCAACCCAACCACGATCAGACGTCCCTACGGTCGTTTGCCAGCTGGACGGAGCCGAACCATTGCTGGAAAGGCCGCGGAACGGAGGTGAGACGCCATGTCACTCGCTCCCGAAGTCGAGGATTTCTTGAAGAAGGAAGGGATCGACTACGAGGTCATCAAGCACCCGACGGCGTACACGGCGGCCGAGGAGGCCGCGGTCACGCATATCTCCGGGTACGAGTGGGCGAAGACGGTGATCTTCTTTACGGAGGAAGACGAGCCGATCATGGCGGTGCTGCCGGCTTCGTACCACGTGAAGACCGAGCTGCTGGAGGACCTGGTCGGCTCGGGTGAGCTGCGGCTGGCCGAGGAGTCCGAATTCGCCGGTCTGTTCCCCAGCTGTGAGCCGGGCGCCATGCCGCCGCTTGGGAATCTCTACGGACAGCGTGTGTTCGTGGACCAGCGACTGGCGGAGGACGAAGAGATCGTGTTCAACGCGGGTAACCACCGGGAGGCGGTACGGATCGCCTACTCGGATTTCGAACGCGCGGTCGAGCCGGTAGTGGGAGACTTCGGCGAAGGCCCGTAGTCGTCGGCCGCCGGCTGGGACCCAGGATCAGCTGGAGTCTTCGGTGCCGGTGCGGGCCCGTAGCTGGTCCGACAGGAAGCGCCTGAGGAGCGTCTCGAAAGTCGCCGCGTAACGGAGCTCGGAGGCCCGGAGGCCGAGTGTATCCTGGACGTGGCGCCAGAAGTTGGAGGGGGCGCTGTACCCCAGCCGGTGCACGACGTCGTACGGGTTGTAGCCCGGATCCTCGAGCAACCGGGCCGCGTACATGAGGCGGAGCCAGAGCAAACACGTTTTCGGACTCGGCAGTCCGAACTCACGGAAGGTTCGATAGAACGTTCGGTGCGGCAGGTCCAGGAAGCTGCTCCAATCGAGGGCCGACCGGACCGTGTCGACGTTGCCGAGAGCGAGCCGGAACGCCCCCTCGACCCCGGCGGAATCGATGGCCAGCCCGTCGAGGATACGCGCCAAGATCGTCTCGGGGACCGAGGACTCGACCGCCTCGTCCACCGCCTGCCGCAGCGCCTTCTCCGTGTCGCCATGATCGAAGAACACCGCCCGGTGCACGCCGATGCTTCCCAGGCGGAGGAGCGCGTCGGCCAGACTGGGCCCGAACGGCATATAGAGAACGACGGGCAGCGACGGATAGTAGGCACGCAGACGCTCGATCGCAGGCACCTCGACGACGTCCGGCCGCACCGGATCGACGATGATCACCTCGGTGGCCTCGCGCCGTATCAGGTGGTCGAGCTCCGACCAATCCGCGGCGATGGTGAGATCGTAGGCGTCTTCAAGCGCCTCTCGCAAACGCCGTCTGGCCTCCCGGGACGTCAAGTAAGCGGCAGCTCGCATCGATCCTTCGCCGAATACGCCGAGTCAGAACCCAGAAATGGGCGCCGCTCCAACGAGGAACCATGGAACAACGCCCTGGCACCCTAGGGCAAGTCTATCGGGCTTCCTCGTTCTGGCGCGGGGACTCGACCTGCGCCGGGTCGTTGCTGCCCGATCCGACCTGCGGTTCGTCGTCGGAGCTGGTCAGGGACTTCTTGAACTCACGAATTCCCTTTCCCAACGACTGTCCGATTTCGGGCAGTCGGCGAGCACCGAACAGCAGCAGAAAGAGGAAGGCGATCAGCAGGCCTTCGGTCCAACCGAAATTACCGATTCCCATGTTGGCTCCAAGGTGAATCTACCAGCGATCACTTTTAACATAGGGCAACCGGGGCGGCCGGGAAAGGGCGAGGTTGGAGAATTGCCCCGCGGGGTCTGTCCGTTGGCAGGCGTGGAGGATCGCCGCTTCAGCCCCCTTCATCCTCTCCGATATCTCCGCTGACCCAGCTTACCCGCCAGACACGACCCGCCAGGTCATCGCTGACGTAGAGGGCGCCACCCGGGCCGACGGCGAGGTGGCTCGGCCGGCCGAGCCGCCCGGCTTCACCGACCCAGCCCGTCACGAAGTTCTCCAGCGCCACCGGCCGGCCATCGACGAACCTGATCCGAGCCACGCGAGGCTCGGCGAACGTCGGACCCGCCACAGATCCCGCCAGTGCGATAAAGGCATCGCCGCGGTAGCCGCTGGGAAAAGCGTCCTCGCCATAGAAGACGATCCCCGTCGGAGCCGAGCCCGCCGGGAGGGTGAGTACGGGTGGTTCGGTACGATCGCAGCGCGCCGGATCCGCGAACTCCGGCGTCGGGATTCGGTTTCCGTAGCAGTACGGCCAGCCGTAGTGCCGACCGGCACGAATCGTATTCAGCTCGTCGGCGGGCAGATCGCTGCCCCACCTGGCCGGCCCGGTCTCCGTCGCCCAAAGCACCCCGGTCGACGGCTGGACCGCCATCGCAGCGACTCGCCGCAGGCCGCGCGACCAGTGCCGTGGCTCGCCATCCTCCGCAACAAGGTTCACGACGATACCGGAGCCGAGGTTCCCCGCCGGGCAGGTTTCACATTCGGCCCCGATCGCCACGAGCACGCCCCCGGCAAAGAACGCGAACGAGGCCGCCGGCGGACCGCCGGCGAGGAGGCTGTCGAGGGCGATCTCTTCGCGACCGCCCGTTCCGTCGCCGAAAGGACCGCGGACCCGAACCACACGCGCCGAGTCGAGCACCCACAGCTCACCGTTCCGGAAGGCGAGGTCGGACGGTCTGGCCAATCCATCAACCGCCGTAACGACCCGGTCGATAGCCCGATCCCCGTCGATGTCTTCCAAAGCCACCACCCGCCCAGCGTCGCGGAGCGCCACGTAGAGCCGGCCATCGGGTCCGAACGTCAGCGCCACCGGCGACGGCAGATCGCCCGCGATCAGATCGACCGTGAAGCCGGGCGGAACCTCGAGGATCGGCCCGGGTCGTTGTCCCCACCCGACACCCGGCCAGAGGGCCGCAGCGAGAGTCGAGCCGAAAGCGAAAGCGATGGACGGGCTCCGAAGGGACACGGGAGGCCACTCAATCCTTACATCGAGCAGGGCCGGCGCAGAGGCCGTTAGACGTAAGGGGCGCTTTAGAGGTTCGGCGCAACATCGAGCAATATCCGGCGACCGTCCAGACCCCATTCCTTCCAGGCTGTCTCGAGGACGGCCATGTACTCGTCCGACGGCGGGTGACGCTGGAGATCTCTCACCTTGCACAAAACACCGGCATCCACGCTCTCGCCCTCCGACCGCACGACCGAGGTGAACGCCCAGACGTAGCCGTCCAGCGCGCCGAACCGCTCGATCGCCTCACGGCATTCGTCGTCGATCTCGTACAGCGCGCCCCATAGATCGCGATTCGGCGCCAGACCGATGGTCGCGGTGCCTCCACCCCAGCGCTCCGATTGGCCGGTGAAACAGAGGGCGTGATGCGGGATGCGGCCGGTGCCCACCGGTCGCACCTCCGAGCAAAGCTCCTGGATCTGTTCGGGGTTGGCCAACGAACCGTAGGCGAAATAGAACATCGGGACCTCACCGGTGTGAGTCGTTAACTCGGCCGCCGAGGTGAAACGCCGACCTGCGGCCGGCGGTTCCGACCGATCGGGAAGCTGGCGCATCGACCCGGCAATGACCCTACAGTTGCGACATGGGCGCCCAATACGCAACATGCGCCCATCACCGCAACGACCGGGCTACCGACCAAGGAGGGACAGATGCGGGCGTTCGAATCGCATCTCTGCGCCGCGACACTGGTCGCCGCGACGGCTTTCGCGTCTCCGGGCGCGGCTCAGGAAAGCGGCACATTCGACCTCGAGCAAGTTTTGAGCGCGCCGTTCCCCAGCGACCTCGTCGCCACGCCCACGGGAGACGCGGTCGCCTGGGTCTTCAACGCTCGAGGCGTCCGGAACATCTGGATCGCCCGGGCGCCCGACTACAGGGCCCGTCAGCTGACGACCTACGAGAACGACGACGGCCAGCCGATCACCGATCTGGCCTGGACGCCGGACGGAAATTCGATCGTCTTCGTGCGCGGCGGAGCCCCGAATCGGCAAGGTGAGTTGCCCAATCCGTGGAGTCGACCCGACGGGGTGAGCCGCCAGATCATGATCGTCGATACCGCCGATGGGGATCCCCGGGCACTGGCCGAGGGGGCCGCGCCCTTACCAACACCCGCGGGCGACGCCGTCATCTTCTTGAGCGGCGGAGACATCTGGTCGGTGCCGCTGGACGGCGGCGACCCCGAGTCTCTGGTCGCCTTGCGAGGCGGCGGCAGCTCCCTCGCCTGGTCGCCCGACGGTAGCCGTCTGGCCTTCGTTAGCCGCCGCGGCGACCATGCGTTCGTCGGGGTCTACGACGCCGAGGACCAAAGCGTCAGGTGGATGGACCCCGGAGTGGATCGCGACGGCAGCCCGGTCTGGTCGCCGGACGGCCGGCGCATCGCCTTCATTCGGATACCCGCCCGGCGTCGTAGCATCCCGTTCACGCCCGAGCGCGAAGCGGAACCGTGGTCGATCCGTGTCGCGGATCCAGCCACGGGAAGGGGCCGCGAGGTCTGGCGGGCCGAACCGGGCGTCGGCAGCGCGTTTCGGGGAGTGGTCGCCGCGAATCAGCTGGCCTGGACCGCGGACGATCGCATCGTCTTCCCCTGGGAAAGGGACGGCTGGACGCATCTCTACAGCGTGGCCGCCCGGGGCGGAGACGGCACGGCCACCCTGCTGACGCCGGGCGCGTTCGAAGTCGAGTACGTCACCCTGAACGCCGATCGCCGGCACGTCATCTACAACTCCAACCAGGACGACATCGATCGCCGACATCTGTGGAGGGTCGCGGCCGTCGGCGGGCCGCCGACCCCGTTGACCCGGGGCGACGGCATCGAGTGGTCGCCGGTCCCGCTGACCGAGGGCGCGACGCTGGCCCTGTTGCGCTCCGACGCACGACGCCCCGCCAGGCCGGCCATCTTGAAAGACGGCTCGATCCGCGACCTGGCGGCGTCGGCGATCCCGGCTGACTTCCCCAGCGAGCACCTGGTGGCGCCGAAACCGGTGGTATTCACGGCCGCCGATGGCCTTCGGATCCACGGCCAGCTCTTCTTGCCGCCCGAGAGCGAGGGCCGGCATCCGGCGGTCATCTTCTTCCACGGCGGGTCGCGCCGACAGATGTTGCTGGGCTGGCATTATCGAGGCTACTACCACAACGCCTACGCCCTAAACCAGTACCTGGCGAGCCGCGGCTACGTCGTGCTCTCGGTGAACTACCGAAGCGGGGTCGGCTATGGCATGGAGTTTCGCGAGGCCCTGAACTACGGCGCGGGTGGCGCCAGCGAGTTCAACGACGTCCTGGGTGCGGGACTCTATCTCCGGGACCGACCGGACGTGAACCCGGCGGCCATCGGACTATGGGGCGGATCGTACGGCGGCTACCTGACCGCGCTGGGACTGGCCCGGGCCTCCGACCTGTTCGCCGCCGGCGTCGACCTGCACGGCGTGCACGATTGGAATGTGGTCATTCAGAACTTCTACTCGAGCTACGACACGCTCCGCTATCCGGCGGCGGCCCGAACCGCGTTCGAATCCTCGCCGATGGCCGACATCGACACCTGGACCTCCCCCGTCCTCCTGATACATGGCGACGATGACCGCAACGTGCCATTCAGTGAAACCGTCGACCTCGCGGCGGCTCTCCGGGCCCACGACGTCGCGTTCGAGCAGCTGGTCTTTCCGGACGAGGTCCACGGGTTCCTGACGCACGCCAGATGGCACGCCGCCTATCGGGCGGCGGCGGACTTCTTCGAACGGTACCTGAAACGCTGATCGCGGTCGCAGCCACGGCGGCGCGGTTCGCCGCGGCCGTTGCATCATCACTGCTCGGGCGTGGCCGGCTGGATCTGCAAGTTCTCCTGCAGCGGGGGTGCGATCTGGACCGGGCGGTCGCGCTCCAGCTCCTGCAGTCGATCGATATCATCGATGCGGGCGGGAGCCAACTCGCGCATGCGTTCGAAGACGGTAAGCTTGTACTCCCAGAACTCGTCTCTGAAGTCGCCCGCCTGCAGTTCATATTCGACGATCCGCATGATCTCGTAATTGATGTTACGGTACTGGTAGAGCAGCTTGGCGCGTTCTTCGTCGGAGAGCGGCTCGCCGCTCTCCTCCACCTCGGCGAACCGCGCCTCGATCTCCTCTTTGCGATCCATCAAGCCGCGATAGAACGACGACTTCTCGGCGACGGCGTCCTCGACCTCGGCAACCAATGCCGCGTGACGTTCCCGCATTTCCTCCTCTTCCCTCGCGCTGCGCAGGACCGAACTCAGCGACCTGCCCAACCGCTCGTATTCGTCCCCGCGAGCCCAATTGGACGCCGCCTCGGGGGCACTGCCGTTGGATGCGCCCGACGCCGCCGTATCGCCTTGCGGGGCGGCCTCTCGGCCCTCGCGGTTCGCCCATCCCACATCGGCCGATCGCTCGCAGGCGACCAGAAGGGCAACGGCCAGCAGCGACAGAAGCAATCGTGAAATGTCGAAGGATATAGACACCACAACACCTTTCCACTTGCACCCGGCTGGGACCTGGCGTATTTGAGTGCTTGTTTGGGGATGCATAGTAGCACTGCCGGTCGGAGCGGCGCAATCGGCCGCTCGAGAAAACGAGCTACAGAGGAATCCATGGACGACGCCCGCGATGTTCCGGTCGACGAATTCAAGCATGCAGGCGTGCGAGCCCTCGACTGGATCGCCTCGTATCTGAGCGATCCCGACCGGTTCCCCGTGCTGCCACCGATCGAGCCGGGCGCGGTGAAGGCGGCTTTGCCGGAGAGCGCACCGGACAACGCTGAGCCCCTGGACCAGATCCTGGACGATTACGAGCGGGTCGTCGTCCCCGGGATCACGCACTGGAACCACCCGTCGTTCTTCGCCTATTTCGGTATCACGGGGTCGGCGCCGGGCATCCTGGGCGAGCTGCTCTCTTCCGCGCTCAACGTGAATGCCATGCTGTGGCAAACGGCACCAGCGGCCACCGAGCTGGAGGCGGTGGCACTGGACTGGCTCCGCCAGCTGCTCGGCCTGCCCGCCGGTTTCGCCGGTGTGATCATGGACACCGCATCGGTCTCGACCCTGTGCGCCGTTGCCGCCGCCCGCCACGCCCTTTCCGAGCTCGAGATCCGCGAACGCGGCATGTCCGGGCGCGACGACCTGCCGCTGCTGCGGCTCTACACATCGGAGCAGGCCCATTCGTCGGTGGAGAAAGCGGCGCTGGTGCTGGGCTTGGGACAGCGCGGCGTCAGGAAGATTCCGACCGACAATGCCTTTCGTATGGACGCGGCGGCGCTGGAGGCCGCGATCGACGAGGACGCGAGCGCGGGCTACAGACCGTTCTGCGTCGTGGCGACGGTGGGCACCACATCGACGACGAGCATCGACCCGGTCCCGGAGATCGCGAGGATCTGCGAACGTCGAGACCTGTGGTTGCACGTGGACGCTGCCTACGCCGGTTCCGCCGCCATCGTGCCCGAATACCGTCATCTGCTGGCCGGCTGCGACGCCGCCCACTCGATCGTGGTCAACCCACACAAGTGGCTGTTCACCCCGATCGACTGCAGCGCGCTGTACACGCGCGACGCCGCCACGCTGACCGGGGCCTTCAGTCTGGTACCGGAGTACCTGCGCACCAGCGTCGACGGCGAGCCCACGAACTACATGGACTGGGGCGTGTCGCTGGGTCGGCGGTTCCGCGGCCTCAAGCTGTGGATGGTGCTCCGAGCGTTCGGGGCGGAAGGGATACGAAAACGGCTGGCGAACCACATCGAGATGGCGCAGCGGTTCGCCGCCTGGGTGGACGAGGACCCCGGGTTCGAGCGACTCGCACCCACGCCGCTCAGCGTGGTCTGCTTTCGCGCCCGACCGCCCGAACTGTCATCGGACGCCACCGCCGATGGTGCGGCCGCCGACGCCCGGCTGAACGAGTTCAACGAGAAACTGCTGCAGCGGCTGAACGCCAGCGGCGAGGTCTACCTGTCCCATACCCGACTGAACGGGAAGTACGCGCTGCGGCTGGCTATCGGGAACGTGCGGACGACCGAAGCGCATGTAACACGAGCCTGGGAGCTGATCCGCACGACGGCCTCGGCCGTGCTCGACCAGTGGCAGACGTAGCTTACCGGACGCGACGATGGATCGGACGTCCGTGACCCGAAAAGCTCGCGATATGGCCGTCCGCGTGGCCCGGGTCACGACGGCGCTGGCCATCGCCCAGGCCATCGGCCCGGCCTGCGGCCTCGCCCAGACCGCCGACGCTCATGACGGCGGCGTCGACGCGGTCGCGTTGATCGTGGAGATCGCCGACCCGGCCAGCGGACGCGCCCGGGTTCGAGTCGAGATCCCGACCACGGTCTCTGCGGATCGCTCGGTCCTGACCTTCACCTTTCCAGACCTGAGACGCGGGCACGCGAGCCTGGACTCGATCCGCGCCTCCGGCTCGCTGACCCGCGAGGGCGACACGTTCGAGCTCAAGGCAGGCTCGGAGCCGTTGACCCTGGATTATATCATCGACCCCACCTTCTACCCGCCGGGCCAGCCCGAGCGTGTCAGCGACGCGCGCAGCCGTATCACGGCAGAGATGGCGGTGGTGAGAACGACGAGCCTCTTCCCGCGCTTCCGCCGGCTCGACGCCCCGGCCACCGTCGTGTTCCGGCTGCCCGAGGACTGGAAGGTCGTTGCGCCGTGGCCGGAGCGGGACGGTTCCGTCTACGAGGCCGGCGCCGGGTGGGGCTCGACCGTCGAGTACGTGGGCCTGGGCCCGTTCGCGGTGGAGACCCTTCGCGAGAGTGGCTCGACCTTCCGAGTCGGCACGTCGCCCGGGGGCGACGAGCTGGATCCTGCGGAAGTCATCGCGATCGTGAGGACCGAACTCGAGATCCTGGGTGCGGGGCCCTCGGGCGGCGGCGACCTCTGGAGCGCCGTCGTCGTGCCGCGGAGCTTCATGCGAGGCGGAGCGGCGGGCCGCAGCAGCGTGGTCCAGCCGCCCGACCCGGGGGTCCTGGCCCACGAGATCTTCCACTGGTGGAGCAACGGCGCGACGATCGCCGAGGACGCGGTCTGGTTTCGCGAGGGGTTCACCGAATACTACGGTGTGAAGTCGGCCCGGGCGGCCGCGGCCTGGACCGAGGCCGAGGCCGACGCGTGTCTGGCCGACCTGAACGCCGAGATGCGATTCCTCGAGCGGGACGGGGCGATGAGCCTGGTGGACGCCGCCCGGGCCTACCGTTCGGACAGCCGCGCGCGGCGGCTCGTCTACGCGAAGGGTGCCCTACTGGCGCTACACCTGGACCGATCCCTGACTCAGCGAGGGCGCTCCCTCGACCTGGTCATGTCGCGAGCCCTGGTTCCCGGGGACCGACAGTTCGGTACCCGCGACCTGATCACCCTCTTCGATCGGCTGTTCCACGAGCTGACCGGCGTGCTGGAGACGTACCTGCTGCAGGCGAAACCGCTCCCCGATCTGCATTTGAGCGACGCCACCGGTCTCAGCGGCTGCGCCCGCTACCTGCCCTGAGCGATCGCCGCCCGGATCAATCGATCGGCCGGAAGCACTCCCTCGCGTCGCCCCGGGCCAGGTCACGCAGCCAGTCGAGGTAAGCGGCCGGGCAGCCGTGGGCCGCACCGCCCCGCAGAAGGTGGCCGAGGTATTCGGGGTGCGGCTCACCCTCCGTCACCAGGTGCCCCGACTGCGCCAGGTAGGCCAACGCGGCCTGGGCCGCCCGCCGCCTCAGCGGCTCCACCCATACGGTCGTGCGGCGATAGTGGTGCGGCACACCCTCGAACTCATCGAGACGCTTCAGGCGATCGGCCGGCAGCCGATAGACGACCCCGTACACGACGCACCCCTGCGCCTCCATCAGGTTGGCGACGATGCGCCATCCGGCGCCCCCTTCCCCGCCTTTGTTGAACGCGAGTCGCCAGTCGTCGAGCCGGGCCGCCTGACCCGGACCCGGATCACGGTCGAGCACGCCCGCGAGGAGCTCGCGATCCATGTTGCATCCGTAAGCGAAGTAGAGAAGACCCGGTTCGAGCATCGACTTCAACGGCAGACCTCGACCTCTAGGCGGCGTCCATCGAATCGGTGGGGACTTTTCGCTCCGCCACCTGGCCGACTATAATGCATGACGATGGATCCTGTTACCGGAAATCGATCGGAGACCTACGGTTCTTCGGCTTTCCCGGAGACGCGAACCGAGTTGCGCTGGCGGGACGCCGAGTTCTGGCCTGTTCGCCGCCCGTATCCTGTCGAAGTGCCCTGCCCTGTTTGCGGCACGTCCACGCTGTGCGATTTCTTCGGAACGCAGTCCTGCCCGCGAGGCCACCCGTTCGGCCAGCGCGCGTTCTGGAGCGGCAGGGCGACAAGCTGCGCGCTGCTGCTGGAGGACCTGCGGGATGGCCGCATGTTCATCTACCCGCAGGCCCGGCTTTGCTGGCGGGACGACGCCCGCGCCGTCGTGGGCTGAGCTCGCCGCGACTACCCCAGCAACACCTCACGGATCGACTCGAGAGCCTCTTCCAGTATCTCGCGTGTGATCACCAGGGGCGGTGCGAACCGCACGACCTGTCGATGCGTCTCCTTGGCAAGTATGCGCCGCTCCATCAGTTTCTCGCAGAAGGGTCGGGCCGTGCCCGATGACTCTTTGATGACCACCCCGACCATCAGACCCTTGCCGCGAACCGCCTCCACGTGCGGCGAGTCGATCCCCTGCAGCTCGTTCACGAACCAGGCGCCCAGCTCGGCGGCCCGGCCGGGCAGGTCCTCGTCGACGATCACGTCCAGCGCCGCCCGACCCACGGCGGCGGCCAACGGATTGCCGCCGAAGGTGGAGCCGTGGTCGCCAGGCGTGAAGACGTCCATGACCTCGGCGTCGGCAACGCAGGCGGATACCGGATAGACGCCACCGCCCAACGCCTTTCCCAACATCACCACGTCGGCCCGCACGTCCTCCCATTCGCTGCACAGCATCCGGCCCGTGCGGCCGAGCCCGGTCTGGATCTCGTCCGACATGAGCTTTACGCCGTGCTCACGGCACAGCCGGGCGGCCGCCTTCAGGAATCCCTCCGGCGGCACCACGACACCGCCCTCGCCCTGCAGCGGCTCGACCAGGAATCCGACCGTGTGCTCAGTCATCGCTCCGGCCAGAGCGTCCACATCGCCGTACGGGATCAGCTTGAATCCCGGCGTGAACGGCCCGAACCCCGACCGGTACGCCTCCTCACTGGAGAAGCCGACGATCGTCGTGGTGCGGCCGTGGAAATTGTTGTCGCAGACGATGATCTCGGCCTTGTCCGGCGCGACGCCCTTCACCGTGTAGCCCCACTTGCGCACCGCCTTGATCGCGGTCTCTACCGCCTCCGCGCCGGTGTTCATCGGGAGCGCCTTCTCGTAGCCGACCAGCTCACAGAGCTGATGGAGAAACGCGCCCATCTGGTCGTTGTGGAATGCCCGTGAGGTCAGCGTCAGCCGCCCGGCCTGCTCGTTCAGCGCGGCGATGATCCGGGGGTGCCGGTGCCCCTGATTGACCGCCGAATAGGCGCTCAGCATGTCGAGGTAACGGTTGCCCTCGACGTCCCAGACCCAACAGCCCTCCCCACGCTCGAGGACCACGGGCAGGGGATGGTAGTTGTGGGCACTCCAGCGGTCGACCTCGCTAATCAGTTTCTCGGTCCGACTCATCTTTCCCTCGTACCTTCTCTCGTTCGCCTGTCGCCGTCGACACGACGGGTTACTCGGCTCCCCCGGCACGGGTGGCTTCCAAATCGCGCCGATACAGCTCCAGTCCGCGCCTCGTCACGGGTCCGACCTCGCCCGAGCCCACGGGCGTGCCGTCGATCGAGACGACCCCCATGATTTCGGTGGTCGTACCGGTCAAGAAGATCTCGTCGGCGCCGCGGAAATCCTCCAGCCTCACACCCTCTTCCCTGACTTCGACCCCATCTGCCCGCAGCGACTCGATCAGGTACCGGCGCGTGATCGAGGGCAGGATGTTGTCGATCGGATGCGTGTACACGACGCCGTCCTGGACGCAAAACGCGCTGCTGTGAGCGCCCTCGGTGACCACCCCGTCCCGGACCAGCAGGGCCTCGTGGCAGTTCTCCGAGCGGGCGTGCTGGTACGCGATCACGTTGGGGAGCAGGCCGATGGTCTTGATCTCGCAGTAGCCCCAGCGCAGATCGGGGGCCGTCACCAGGGCCACCCCGCGCTCGAGCGCTTCGGGGTCCGGTCCCGCCGACGGCCTGGCCAGCATGACCAGGGTCGGCGTGACCCCCCGCGGGAACGCGTGATACCGGGGTGCCGCGCCGCGCGTCAACTGGACGTAGACCGTTCCTTCGTCCACCCGGTTCGCGCTTGCCACTTCTATGATCGCCTCGCGCACCGCGTCACGGGTCAGCGGCAGCTCGATCTCCAGGGCGCGAGCTCCGCCTTGGAACCGATCGAGATGCGCGTCGATGCGGAACGGCCGGCCGCCAGCGATGCGCACGACCTCGTAGATGCCGTCGGCGAAGTTGAACCCCCGATCCTCCACCGAGATCTTCGCCTCGTCGTAAGGCACCAGCTCGCCGTTGAGATACACCCGATCGCGTTCGGCCATTACTACCCCTACCCTCTGACTTCGACGATGGTTACGGGCCGCAACCTACGTTCGCGTCCCGGGCCAGGAAAGAGATAAGTCCGCGGTCCATGTCAGATCACCGACCCGACGATCGCGAACCCGACGAGCGCCACACCGGCGGCGATCAGCGCGTAAGGCAATTGCGTTCGCACATGATCGATCACGTCGGTCGCCGAGGCCAGTGACGCGACGATCGTCGTATCGCTGATCGGGCTGGCGTGGTCGCCGAAAATGCCGCCCGAGAGCGAAGCGGCGAGGAACGGCGCCAGCGGCAGTCCAAGCGCTTCCGCCGCCGGGACAGCGATCGGCACCATGATCGCGAAGGTCCCCCAGCTGGTCCCGGTGGCAAACGCGACGAACGCCGCCGCCGCGAACGTGGCCGGGACGAGCAGGGCCGGCCGGGCGATGTCACGGACCGCCTCCGCGACGTAGGTTCCCGTACCCAGCCGGATGCAAACATCGCCCAATGTGATGGCGAGGAGCAGGATCAGCACGAGACCCAGGAGAGCCTCCAGCCCCTTGAGACCGACCCGCACGAGCTCGTCCAGCGATGCGAAACGTTGCACGAGGATCATGACTACCGCAGTCGTGTTGCCGGCGATCACCGCCCAGAGCGCGCTGGTCGATCCCGACCCCTCACCCAGGACGCCGCCGCCGGTCACCAGCAAACCCACCGGCATCATCACGACCATGACCACGATGGGGAGCACCATGTTCACGGCCCGTGGCGGCGGCGCCTGGGTGAACCGGACCTTGAACAGCTCCTCGTCCACGCTCGACTCGCCTTCCGGGCTGAGCACCACCCCCTCGGCCGCTCGGGCGTCCGCTTTGCGCATCGGTCCGAGAGCGACGCCGGTCCAGGCGGTGAACCCGGCCAGCAGCACGGCGGCGATGGCGTACAGGTTGAGGGGTATCGCTTGGACGAAGACCCTCAGCGGGTCCGCCACGGCCAGGCCGCCGAGCAGGCCCAGGATCAGCGCGCCCCAAGCGTTGAACGGTATCAGGATGCAGATCGGCGCCGACGTCGAATCGGCGATGTAGGCGAGCCTTTCACGCGCCGCGCGATAGCGATCGAAGAGCGGCCGGCAGACCGCGCCAGCCACCAGCAGCGTGATGTTCGATTCGATGAAGATCACGATGCCGATGAGCCAGGCCAGCATCCCCGCGCCGCGCGTCCCCTCGACCAGCCGCCGGCCCTCCAGCCAGCGAACGAACCCTTCGACACCGCCCGAGGCCTCCACGTAGATCACGAGGGCCCCGATCAGCAGGCTGAACATGAGGATGCGGGCGTTGCCAGGATCGCCGATCACCTCGACGACGCCGTCGATCGCGCCAGCGACGCCGGCTGCCGGATTGCCGCCAGCCAGTAGCGTCCACCCGAGCAGGATGCCGGCGGCCAGAGCCACGTAGACCTGGCGCGTCCAGATGGCGAGGCCGATGGCGAGCAGCGGCGGAAAAAGTGAGAGAACAGATGGCTCGAATTCCAAGGCTCACATCCCGAATCGAAGGCCCCGACGTCAAACACGCCCGCTTCGCCGGATGGGGAATAGCGCGACGCGCGGCAATCCTCCATCATGTGGGACGGCGATCGATGCGACGGAGACTATTAGGGCCACCCGGCCACGCACACAAGGCGAGCGGAAAAGACAGAGTGCCGACGGCGGCCCAGACAGGTCGAGGATGAACCAACGGACGGAGGGGCGATGATCAGATCGACAGCGGTATTCTCCCTGGCACTGGCGCTGGCGTTTTGGGGCTGTGGCGGCGCTGAGCCCGGCGAGCAGGCCGAGGCCGAAGGCGGCGAGGAATCGGCTGTTCCGCTGCCACCCGACCTGGAGAGCGTGAGCATGACACCACGCGTCGTGCTGGAGACGAATCGAGGAGACATCGTCATGGAGCTGGACCGGGAGGCGGCGCCCAAAACGGTGGCGAACATCCTCTGGCACGTGGAGCAAGGCTTCTACGACGGCCTCACGTTCCACCGCGTGATCCCCGGATTCATGATCCAGGGCGGCGGCTTTACCGGCGACATGGACCAGCGCGTATCGTCGCGGCCGCCGGTGGAGAACGAGGCGAAGAATGGACTGAGCAACGTGCGCGGTTCCGTGGCGCTGGCACGGCGCCGCGATCCACACAGCGGCTCCACCCAGTTCTTCATCAACGTGGTAGACAACCCGAATCTCGACTACAGTGACGAGACCGATCGAGGCTGGGGATACGCGGTGTTCGGTCACGTGGTCGAGGGGATGGACGTTGTCGACGCCATCGCTGCGGTCGAAACGCGGCAGGTCGGCCCGCACGAAGCAGTCCCGGTGGACCCGGTGGTCATCGAGGACGCCTACGTGGCCGAGTAGCGGCCTGCGCTTCGACCCTCGCTGAGCGATAATGGACATCGATGGGCTCCTGGTGGGCGTCGACCCGCAGCGCCTGGAGCGGACGGTCCGGGCGCTGGAGGGCCCGCGTCACCCGCGGACGGCCCCTAAAGCGCTGGGGGAGGCGGAAGCGCTGGTCGAAGCCGAGCTGACCGCCGCCGGCCTGTCGGTCGAGCGGCAGCCCTTCGATTCGGGCGGCCGCACCCATCACAACGTAGTCGGCACCTTGCCGGGCCGTCGGCCTGACCGCCCGTGGCTACTGGTCGGCGCGCACTTCGACACTGTGACATCGACACCCGGCGCCGACGACAACGCCAGCGGGATCGCGGTGTTGCTCGAGACAGCGCGTCTTTTCTCCCGATCGCAGCCCGAGCGAACGGTCCAGTTCGTCGGTTTCAATCTGGAGGAGCCGCAGGACGCGCTGGGTCGCTACCGTGTGGGCAGCGCCCGCTTCGCGAAGCGGGCCCGGAAAGAGGGCCGACGTTATGCCGGCGCGCTGGTTCTCGAGATGGTTGGCTACACCGATCGGCGCTCGGGGACCCAGCAGGTGCCACCGCTCGTGTTCAAGCGTGTGCCGGATAGCGGGACGTTCCTGGCCGCTGTGGGCGACGGGCGCTCGCGACGATTGCTCCGCGAGTTCGAGGCGGCGACACGAAAGCACGTCCCCGAGCTGACCCTGGTCCCGTATCGCACCTGGCTGCGAGGGTGGCTGCTTCCGCTGACCCGTCTCAGCGACAACGCATCGTTCTGGGACCGGCGTTATCCGGCACTGATGATCACCGACACCGCCTTTCTGAGAAACCCGCATTATCACCAGATTACGGACAGCGCGGACACACTCGATTACGAATTCATGGCTCGGGTCACGCGAGCGGTGCTGGCGAGTCTGGCGGAGCTCGCAGAGAACAGATGACGCGGGCACCGAGCTCGAGGCGGAACGTTTGGCCGCTGGAGGAGGACGGCGATGAACACGACAGCTGATGGCGCGCGAAACGTCTACGTATGCGCGGGACCGCGAACGGCGTTCGCGAAAATCGATGGACCACTCGCCCAGCTCGACGCGGTGGGGCTCGGGGTCCCCGTGGTGCAGGAAGCCACCAAGGCGCTGGCGCGAGGATCACCGGATCTGGTGGTTTGGGGCGCGGTCATCCCTTCCCTCTCGGTGAGCCATCTGGCCCGCGAGATCTGGCTGGACGCCCGCCTCGATCCCTACGTCCCCGCACTGACCGTCGTGCAGCAGTGCGCCACCAGCCTGGCCGCCGCCACGCACGCCGCCGCTCAGATGAAGGCCGGTCGGATCGACCTGGCGCTCTGCGGCGGATCGGAGTCGATGAGCAACGTGCAGACCGGGCTGACCAGGGGCATGAGCCGTGTGCTGCGTCGCGTGGCCCAGGCGAAGGGTCCGGGCCAGGCGCTCCAGGCACTGGGCGGCCTGAGGCTGAGACACGTCAAGCTGTCGATACCCGGCGTGAAGGAGCGAACCACGGGCCTGACGATGGGCGAACATGCCGAGATCACAACGAAGGAGTGGAATATAGATCGGGAGAGCCAGGATCGGTTCGCCCTGGGCAGCCACCGCAACGCCATCGCCGCCTGGGAAGGCGGTTTCTTCGACGATCTCGTGATGACGTCGGACGCCTTCCCCCAGATCGAGCGGGATGGCATCCCGCGAGCCGACACCTCGTTGGAGAAGCTGGCCAACTTGCCCCCGGTCTTCGACCGTAAGAGCGGACAGGGGACACTCACCGCCGGCAACTCCTCTCCGCTCACCGACGGCGCCGCCGCCTGCTGGGTCGCCACCGAGCGGGGGCTGGGGCGGCTGGGCCAGGCACTCTACCGGGCGCGGCTCCTCGACTGGGAGGTCGCCGCCGTGGACATCGAGCGCGATGGCCTGCTCATGGCTCCCAGCCTGGCAGTCCCCCGCCTGCTGGCACGGCAAGGTCTGCGCTACTCGGACATCGGGCTCTGGGAGGTCCACGAAGCGTTCGCCGCCCAGGTGCTGTTCACCATCGCCGCGCTCAACGATCGAGGATGGCTGAAAGAGCGAGCCGGCGTCGACGCCGACCTGGGGACCGTGCCGGAGGACCGGATCAACCCCGTCGGCGGCAGCGTGGCGCTGGGCCATCCGTTTGGCGCTACGGGCGCACGGATCCTGTCGCAAGCGGTGAAGCGCTTGAGCGAAACGGGTGGGCGGGCGCTGGTGAGCATCTGCGCCGCCGGCGGGATGGGGCACGTCGCCCTGCTGGAAGCCGTCTAGGCTCCGAACAGGGGTGGAAACCGCGATTAGTTCCCGCCGACCTCCTCGGCCGCGCGCTCGCGTTCGCGCGCCGGTTCGCCGATCGTGTTCTCGGCGAAGTTCTGAACGCGGTACACGATCCGCACGAACACATTGCGGTCGTGATCTTGTGCGTCCTGGAATCCCGTGCAGTAGCCCAGGGAGACCCCCAGCAGGAACATGAAGACGCGGCGAATCGCGTTGTCCATCTCCTCACCTCCTCGACCCGGGCCGGGCCTGCCCGCCCGGCAGGCCCACGCCCGGCTTCGCTGGCCAGCGCCGCTAGAGACCCGTGGCCAGAAAACGGCCTTGTCAACGGATCTCTCGCCACTAATATAGCAGGCGCGTCGCCATAGCCCCATGATTGCGGCGCGCCCACCCCTCAAAGCCCATGTCGGCGGGGGATGTAACTGCCAGGTAACACCAGTACCCACAGCGACCAAAAGGAAGGGACGGGGCAAGACATCCGCGCAAGGCCCGGGAGAAAAGGGAAGTGAATCTACCTTACGCGGTGCCGAAAGGCTCGTCTGCCCCGTCTGCTATATTAAACCACCGAAAACCCCCGAAGGTTCCGTCGGAAACCGGCAGATCTTTACCGTAAAGCGGATTACGGAATTAGACCCACCGTGATATCGATCCCGGCACCGAACCCGCCGACCCCGCTCGTCCCGATGAAGTAGCCGAGGTGCAGCCCGGCGTTGACGAACGGCGCCAGATTGTAGCCCAGCCGTACCCAGGGGTACCCGGCGAACGTGCTTTCACGCCTTCGACGCAGTTCCTCGACATCGCCGGCGACACTGATTCGCTCTTCCACGGTGACCACGCCGCCGCCCGCCATGCCACCGACGGCGAGCTCGACGTTCCGCTGGACGATCAGGTACTCGGCGATGAAGCCGCCGCCGGACATGCCGCCGTCGACCTCGTTGCCGGCACTGTTGAGTCCCGCGTCGGTGAAGCTGCCGCCGAAGGCGCCGCCGCCGAGACGAAAGCGGCCGGTCTGGAAGAAAGCGCGGCCGCCGATCCCGACCACGTTGCCGACGTCGCGGTTGAACGACTCGCCGGCCTCGAGGCCGGGATCGATGTAAACCAACCAGAAAGCGGCGCCTCCACCGAATTGGCCGCCGAAGCGCTGGCCGCTCGCGGAACCGGGGTGCAGAGCGATGGCGACGACGATCGTGATGAGGATCGCGAGCGGTTTGCGCACCCTACCCTTCCTCGCTGTGTCGGGGTTCAATGGTTGGGCCCGGCCAAGGGATCGTCGGCCGGCTACTGGCCCGCGTCCGCGCTGGCCCGCGCCGACTCGAGCAGCGCCCTGACCCTGGGGGCCTGCTCCTCCGGCGGCACGACGTCCATGTAGCGTTCCCAGGCCTCGACGGCGGTCCCGAAATCGCGGCTCATGAAGGCGACCATCCCCTTGAACTGCAGGGCCTCGGCGAAATTGGGATCGATCTCCAGGGCGCGGTCGAAGCTGGTGAAAGCGTCGTCCACATGCTGTACGGACAGGAGCACCATGCCGAGATGGGTCAGGGCTTCGGGGTTTTCCGGGTTGAGGTCCAGCGCCTTCATCGAGACCTGGGCCACATCGCCGTAGCGTTGCAGGGTCAGGTAGAGGTGGCCGAGCTCGTTGAGCGCGGCGACGTCGGAGGAGTCGGCCGCCACGGCCCGCTCCAGCTCGGCGAGGCGGCCCATGTCCACGTCCGCCAGAGGTGTTCCGGCCGCCGGTCCACCACCCATCTCCTGGCCCGGCAGCGATCCGGTTATGCTACCCTCCTGCCCTCGTGGCCGCAGCGCCTGGGACATGACGAGCCAGGCGAGGGCGACGAAAGCTATCGCGCCGGCGGTCCAACCCACGGCGGTCGTCCACGAACCTCGCGAAGTCCCCGAGGAAGCGGCGACCGGTCGAGCCGGCGCCGGAGCCCGCTCCACGTTCTCGCGCTGCTGGGCCAGGACGGCGGCTTCCTTCTCGTAACGGGTGCGCAGCGAGTCGTAGTCCTCCTCGGACAGGTTACCGGCTTCGTAATCGGTCTCGATCTCGTCCAGCGACCGGAGCGCCGCTCGATGGCGCTCTTCGAGCTCCAGCAGCTCCTGATCGGCTTCCGTTAACGCCGCGGCTCCCACCTCCGGCTCGGGCTCGGCCTCGCTGGCCGCTCCGCGGAACGTGGTCAGCAGAACCGCGATGATGCCCCCGCCGACGGCCACCACGAGCAGAAACTCGGTCATTCCCATCGGTCAGACCCCACCCTCGTCGCCGTCCTCGGTCAGCGCCGTCGCCCGCGCCCGGCCCTCCTCCACCCAGCGTCGCGCCGTCATGAGCACGAAGAAAAGGCCGCCAGCCAGCAGCAGCACCGGGAGCAGCCAGACCGTCCAGTTGAAACCCTGCGCGGTAGGCTTGAGCAGGATCCACTCCCCGTACCGGTCGACGAAGTAGGCGGTGATCTCTTCCGGGGTTTTGCCCGCTTTCAGCTGCTCACGGATCAGGTCCTTCATCTCCTGCGCCATGCCGGAGGGCGAGTCCTGCACCGAGAGGGCACGGCAGGTGGGGCAGCGCAGACGCGACGCGAGCTCCCGAACCTGCGCCTCGAGCTCCGGGTCGTGTTCCGCCTCGACCACCGGCGCGTCGCCGGGCTTCGCCTCCTGCGGGAGCGCCGCCGCGGGCACCGGCACGGCGGCTGCCGGAAGCCAGGTCAAAAGGGCGAAAGCGACGTGTCGGCGCGTAAGGCTCACGGCCGGCCACCTCCGCTCTCTGGCGTCGTGACCGGGACGTCCGGTGCCTGACGCACGTGTCCCTGGCTCCGCCCCTCCGGGACATCGCCGTCTGTGGCGGTCAATTCGGCGCCGCGATCCTCAGCCAGCAGCCGGTCGACCCATTTCACCATGACTTGCGGGGTGACGGGCCCGATATGCTTGTAGGCGATATATCCGTCCTTCGAGATGAAATAGGTCTCGGGGACGCCGTAGACGCCGTAGTCGATGGCGATGCGCGAATTCGGGTCGATCACGCTGGGCCACTCGCCGCCCCGCTGGCGCATCCAACGGCGCGCATTTTCCGGCGAGTCCTGATAGACCACGCCCAGCATCTCGAAATCCTGGTCGGCGTAATACCGATCGGCTTCGATGAAGACTCGGTGCTCGTCAATGCAGGCGATGCACCAGGAAGCCCAGAAATTCAGAACGACGACCTGCCCTTCCAGGTCGGACAAGCTCAGCGTGTCGCCCGCCAGGGTGGGCGCGGTAAAGTCGAAAGCCATGCGGCCGGGCAACGGGGACTCGATGGTTCGCACGTCCCGCTGCATGCCGTAATAGAGCAGCGCCACCACCGGCAGGGTGACCGCGGCCGGGATGAGAATCTTCTTGAACATCAGTCGGCACCTCCCACACCGGCCTCGACGGGCTTGGGCGTCTCTCGGGCCGTTTTCTTCTTCCTGCCGCCAAAGCGCTCCGCCACGAAGCCCATCGACGAGATGGCGAAGAGCGCGCCGAACACGCAGATGCCGCCGCCGACCCAGATCCACACCACCATGGGGTTCACGATGATGTTGACGGTGGCGGTGGAGCCGTTCTGCGCGTAGGCCATCAGGCTGAGATAGAGGTCCTCGCGGGGCCGGGTTCGCACGGCCGGGGTCCCGATCGGCTGGGTCGACATCGGGTAGTAGTTGAGTCTTGGTCGCAGTACGCCCGAATACGAGCCGCCGCTGCCGACGCTGAACGCTGCCTCGACGAAGTCGCGGTGCGGCTCGCGTCCTGCGTAGAGCGAGTCGAGCCGCACGGTGTAGTCCTCGAACGCCACGGCCTGCCCGGGACGCAGCGTCGCCTCGGTCTCGGCCCGATAGGTGGATGACAGCGCGATGCCCACGGCCATCACGATCACACCGAGATGCACCACATAGCCGCCGTGCCGGCGACGGTTCTTGTTCACCACGGTAGCCAGCGCCGCCCCCAACCCCTCACCGTGGTTCTGCCGGCGCGCTTTCACCGGCAGCCAGAATTCCCCGACGATCAGCCCTGTCGCCAATACCGCCAGCGTGAGCGTGAACAGCGTCAGCAGGTGCCGAGCGCCCAGCGCGAAGAGGATCACACCGGCCAGCAGGGCGACGGCCGTGGGCCAGAGGAACTTCTTCCGTAGCAGCTCGGGCGAGCCCCGCCGCCAGGGGAGCGCCGGCCCGACGCCCAACAGGAAGATCAGCAGCAGGGCGATGGGGACACTCATCTGGTTGAAGTAGGGGGCCCCAACGCTCACCTTGACGCCGCGCGCCGCCTCGGCGAGGATCGGATACATGGTCCCGAGCAGCACGGTGAACGTGAAGGCGACGAACAGCAGGTTGTTCAGCAGGAAGGCCGTCTCGCGCGAGGCGATCGAATCCAGCGCCGGCTCGCTCCGCAGCTCGTCGCTGCGCCACACCACCAGCGCCAGCGAAACGATCATCACCAGCGCGATGAAACCGAGGAAGAACGGGCCGATCAGCCCCTCGGAGAAGGCGTGGACGCTCTCCAGGATGCCGGACCGGGTGAGGAACGTGCCGAAGAGCGTGAGGACGAAGGTCGCGATGACCAGCAGTATGTTCCAGGTCTTCAGCGTCTGGCGACGCTCCTGCACCATGATCGAGTGGAGGAACGCCGTGGCCGTCAGCCACGGAAGGAAGCTGGCGTTCTCCACCGGATCCCAAGCCCAATAACCGCCCCAGCCCAGCACCTCGTACGACCACCAGGCGCCGGCCACGATCCCCGCGGTGAGGAAGATCCACGGCGCCATGACCCAGCGGCGCACCGCCCGGATCCAATCGCCACCCACCTTCCCGGTAACCAGCGCCGCGATCCCGAACGCGAACGGCACCGCCATCCCCACGTAGCCCAGGTAGAGCAGCGGCGGATGCAGGCCCATGAACGGGTGGTTCTGGAGCAGCGGGTTCGGCCCCGGTCCGTCGGCGGGGACCGGCCACACCGGCGTGAACGGGTTCGCCGGCCAGGCGAGGAGCAACCAGAAGAACGCGTTCACGGCCAGCAGGGTCCCCGTCACCGCCGGCATCAGACCCCGATGGCGGTTCCGGTACACGTAGACCACCGCCGCCGAGTAACCGGCGACGATCCAACCCCAAAAGAGGATCGATCCGTCGAGCGACGACCAGAGCGAGATGACCGTGTAGAACAACGGCGTCGACCGGCTGCCCACCTGCGCCACGTAACTCACGCTGAAATCGTGAGCCACCAGCGCGTACACCATCGTTCCGATCGCCAGCGTCGCCAGGCCAAACACCCCGTACGTCGCCCGCCGCGCCAGGCGCGCCATCCCCGGATTGCCCGTCCTCACCCCCACAAACGCCAGCGTCGCCCCCGCCAGCGAGAGCAGCAGCGCGCCACCAACGGATATATACCCAATCGTGCTCGTCATGACCCGTCCCCGGCTCCCTGGTCCTCGAACAGCTCACGGTAGTACTCGTCCTTCTCGCCCGCGTGCTGCGGCGCCCGGTACTCCTCCGAGTGCTTCACCATCAGGTTCGTCGCCCGGAATACGCCCTCGCGCGTCAACGAGCCCTCCACCACCGCGCCGATCGGCTGGTTGTGCTCCGTCGCCTCCAGGAACATCTGCGGCGGCACGCCAACGCTCTGCACCTCGACGATCCCGCCCTCGTCCACCAGCCGAAACCGCAGGTCCTGCGTTTCCGCGTCCCAGCGCACACTGCCCGGCTCCACCATGCCACCCAGCCGCACCGACGTGCCGTACGCCGCATCACCCTCGGCCAGCAGCTCCGATGGCGTCCAGAAGTAGACCAGGCTTCGACCGAGACCCCCAAACGCGAAGTATCCGAAGACCACCACCACGACCAGTACCCCGATGGCCAGCGTGAGCTTCTTGTTCACGTTTCACCCGCTTTCTCAGCGCCCGGGCCTCCCCACAGGCGCCCAGGTCATCAATTTTTTCTTCTTTTACCCAGTCGCTAGCAGTAAGTTCTCCTAAGTTACCAACATCCTCCGCTCAGGCTAGGTCCCGGAACTCTCCGCACGGTTGAGCCGTTTCCGCCCGTTCAACCCGTTTGACTAACCCGTGGTGCGACATTCACTTGCCAAATCGGACCCGGCGATCCGGAAAAGAGTGTCGAGGTTGTGAAATCTTTGCACAGATTCTCCGGGTTTCCGCCGAGGGTGCTTTCTGACTAACCTGTTGGGAAATACGAACTTATGCGATTGGGCGCACCCGCGGAACACCCCTTGCTTGTTCCACGCGCCGAGAGCGGAGTCTCGAGCGTCTTAGCCGGACAGGGAAAACGGCGGGGGAGGGCGACTCAGGGGCTCCGTTCTTATTTAAGGCAATCTTTCGGCCCGTCCAGAAGCCGCTTCTGCTCCACGCTGGAAGAACACCTTACCAGAACGCGCACATTCTCACCTTCGCGAACGCCCCTTGGGCCAGGGGCGTTCGCGTTTTATGTGTAGTGGGATTCCGGGATTCCGGGAGGCGGGGACTTGGGGAGTGGAATATCGAAGTTGGGGAGTGGTAGATGGCGCGGATTCTATTGACGGGGAGGCCGGGCTGCGGGAAGACGACGGCGGTGCGGGAGACGGTGGAACGGCTGGGCCCGGCGATCGAGGTGGCAGGGTTCTACACGGAGGAGCTGCGGCGCGCAGGACGGCGGATCGGCTTCGACGTGGTGACGGTGGACGGGCGGCGTGGGCCGCTGGCCCGGGCCGGTGCTCCGGGGCCCCCGGTGGGCCGCTACGGTGTCGATCTGGAATCGTTCGACCGGGTGGGAGTGGCGGAACTCGAGGCGGGGCTATCCGCGGGCGCCGATCTGCTGGTGGTCGACGAGATCGGGAAGATGGAGCTGTTGAGCGATCGGTTCGTTTCGGCGTTGGAGCGGCTGTTCGACCCCGCCGAGGATCATGTCGTGCTGGGCACGATCTTGCGCGGCCGGCACCCAAAGGCCGACTGGCTGCGAAGCCAGTCGGGGGTGGAGATCATCGAGGTGACGGAAGCGAATCGCGACGCCCTGCCCCGCCGGCTCGCCGAACGGATCGGACCCGCGACGTCGGACGCGGGAGGTAGCTAGAAGAGCTCGGCCCAGGCGCGCCCGTCGACCGGCGTCGGTCGGGTGAAGTTGGAGAGGAGGATGGCGCGCTGGGCGGCACAATTGCTCCGGTAGATGCGCGGGACGGCCCCGGAGTAGTGGATGTCATCGGCCACCCAGGTGAAACCGTAGATCTCGGACGGTCCGGACAGGTACAGGTCGTTCCTCGTCATCAGGATCCCGTAAACGGTGACCGGCCCCTGGAGGTCGAAGTCCTCCTCCGCCAGGAAGATCCCTTGCATCGGTCCTCCTTTGAGAGTCGCGGTGCCGTTCACGTGAATGACCGGGAAATATCTGAAGCAGGCGTGCCCGGTGTTTTCCGGCATGCCGAGGTTCTTGGGGTCGGCGCGGTTGCACCTGCCGTCGACCACCGATCCGGTGGATCCGTTGAACGATGTGCCGTTGGCCACATGGTGATCGGCGAGGGCCACCAGTTCGCTCCAGGTATACTCGGGAAGGAAGATGTCCCCCTCGCTGCTGCCGGGGTAATTGCTGATGATCGCAGGGTTCCCCACGACCTGGGTCGGTTCGTTGATGCGCAGCGGGTCGCGGGCGTTCACGCCCGCCGTATCATGGAATGCGAAAGCATCACAGAGGGCGCCCCAGGCGGTTATCAGCTGGTCCAGGCCGATGATCTCATCGTTCTTGCCGCCGAATGTAATGGCGTCATAGGCTCGGACCGCCGCTTCGAAACTGAAGCGCGGGTAGCGAGCGCGGACGACCAGCCCCTGACGTCGCTCTCCCAAGCTGGGCAATGGCGGTCTGCCGACGGCCTCGATGTAGAAGTACCGCTTCAGCGAATCGGCCGGCACACCGACGCGAATCACGCGTCCGATATAGCTACCGCCTCCCTCCAACGTGACGGGCCCGAAGGTGACCGTATCACCAGCGCTCAACGTGGCCATCCCTTCGGGGTCCCATCTGTCGAGGATCTCGCGGATCCCGGCCTCGCCAGCGTAGATACTCGTCGTCAGGCTCCGCATGCCACGGCCGATCTGGTACTCCTGCGAGGCGGAGAAGTAGCCGCCGGCGACGACCGCGGCCAGCAGCACCAGCGCGAAGATGGCCATCGCCAGGGCGAAGCCGCGTTCGTCGTTCAGCCGTTCCCAGACCCGCGTCATAGACGAGCTTCCTCTCAGCGGTTGTTCCGCAGGTACGTACTGGTGCTCATGTCGCGGTAGGCGGGATCGCTCTGCGACCGATAGGTCGGCGCCCGAACATTGATCTCGATCCGTCCCACGATCGACGGGTCCCAGGTCGGCGTGCGCGTTAGAGTGTCGAAGAAGACCAGGTCGAGACCGTCGTCGACGGGCGGCGCCAGCGGCCCGGCGACCGGCACGTATCCGCCGGCGGCAGCCCGGTTCCGGCGGCCCAACCACCAGCGTCCCTCCATCTCGAACAGAGCGTACACGTAGGGTCGGAAGAGCCGCACCGGCGCGCCAACCCAGACGCCGGCCACTGAGCCGGAGACGGTCACGTGCCGCCGGGCGGTCTCGCCCTGGGCACACGACGGCCCGGTGGTCGAGATCGAGACGACACCCGTGGCCCGCCAACTGTCGTCGCCCTCGTCGCGGCTGTTCTCGACGTAGACCAGGACGCTGTCGCCGGCCTCGGTTCGGAAATGGCCCGAGACGTGGGACAGCGACAGCACGCCGTTGCCGGCATCGATGGCACACGCGATACCGAACCCAACGGTCGAGCGGAAGCCGACGCTATCGGAAGCGAGGAAATAGAAATCGCCGCTCGCCGCGCTGACCTCGCGAAACTCGGAGGCGAGGATGATGGTCGAGGCGCGCATGGCGTGACGGGCGTCCAGGATGCGGGCCTGCCGGGCGTAGAACCGCTTCTGGGCCGACAGGGCCCTCAATGTGCCAGCGACCACGATCCCCGTCAGGGTCATGGCGACCAGAACCTCGATGAGAGTAAAGCCCCGCGAGCGATGCGGGAATGGAAGAATCATCTCGGTACGTAGAAGACCACCGTATCGGCCAGCTGGTCACCGCCGCTGCCTTCATACGTGGCCTCGAGGACGACTCGCTTCGGGTTGCCCGCCTGCACCGTCCAGGTGAGCGTATGCTCCTCCACCACCTCACTGCCCGACAGCACATCGTAATACGGCAGGGCTTTGATTTCCTCGACCTTGTCGGTGATGGTCATGGACAGCCGGGTGTCGCGCTGTCCGATCCAGAGCTCGGTGCTCTGCACCCCCACCGCCGTGGCGAAGCCCACCACGCCGATGGCGATGATAATCACCGAGATCAACAGCTCGGTGAGTGTAAAACCAGACTCGTTACCCAACCTGTCCATTCACGCTCTCAGCGTTTGACTACAGTGCCGCCCAGCGAAAGCTGAACGGTGTCGACACGGTCCATACGCGCGAACGTGATGACCGCGTCGTGCGGCTCGCAGCCGTCGGCGCCAGAAAACGCCAGCCCCCGGGCGTCAAAACACAACTTCTGCTTCGGCGAATACATCGTCACCCCGCCGTAGTCTCTCGCCACGTCCACGACCGGTCCGATCGTGTCCACGGCCAACGATGGCGGGACCCCCGTATCCACCTCCACCCAGAACTGGCCGCTGCCTATGTCGATTCGGAGTCGGGCCTCCCGGCCGAACTGCACCGCCGCCGCCCGCGCCCGGGCATGCGTGTTCACGAACACGTCGCGGGCGCTCCCGACCTTGAACCTCCCCGACACCGCCGAGACCAGCGGAAAGCTCAACGCCAGCAGCAGGGCGATGACGAACATCACCATGACAAGCTCAAGTATGGTGATACCACGCCGGCACTCGAGCTGGCGGGGGGTCAAGAAGAAGAACGTCACCGCGCGGCAGCGCCGGGACAAGGGTCGGTCGACTAACAAGTTGTGTAAAAATTCTCCTGAGAGCAAGATCTGCGTGCCAAGTTACACTCTCCCAAGATGTTGCGAGCCCTCCCCAACCGCCCTCGCTCCTGCCTCTTGACCCGGTCGGCGTCACGTGCCCGGCCAGAGCCGACCACGCCTTGCTCCGACCCACGTCGGTACGGCAGGGCGCGCGGCGGGAGAGAGGTGCCGGTGGGATTCGAACCCACGAATAGGGGCTTTGCAGGCCCCCGCCTTAGTCCACTTGGCTACGGCACCTGCCTGCTGAAAGGTAGGGGGCGTTCGGCGGCTGTCAATTTGCGACCCGGGATGACTTGCCGATCGCCGCCACGCCCTGTCCCGAATGGGAGCCGAGTCTATATTACCGCCGCCCGGCCCGTCCAGAGGCCGGCGTGACGACCCTCACCATCGGTTTGGAGCATAGCGGAAGAAGCGTGCTAGGAGTTCGCACGGGAATCGGATTCAAAAAGGGCGGAAGAGCGGCATCGCGCCGTCCTGTGCTCGCCGCGGCGCTGATTTGTTTCGTGCCCGCCACGGCCAGCGCCCAGTGGATTGATGCGCAACTGCCACGGCGCGGCGAGCTGCAGATCGGGCTGACCGCCACATCTTCGACGGTGGGTGCCCGGCTCCGGCCCGACGGCACGCGGCAGCCACTGGCGGAGGTCTTCCTGGAGGGGATCGGCGCGAGACAGGCGCCTGAACTCTCGAGCCTGGACTCGCTGCTGGCGGCATTCTATCCGCAGCTGGGATTGCCGGTCCCGGACTCCAGCGGGCTGGGTGTCATCTCGTACGATGTGCTGGTGGAGCACACCCGGGCGCCGATCTCGTTGAGCTATGGCGCCATGAAGTGGCTGGCGATCTTCGCCACCGTGCCGCTCGTATATGGAAAGAGCTTCGTCAATCCGGGCTTCGACACGCTGCAGGCCGACGCTGGCCCGGCCGCCACGGCGTTCGGCGCGAACCCGGACGCTTTCTTCCAGGATCTGGGTGCCGGGATCGGCGAGCTCGAGTCGATCGTGGCCGCCGATACGCTGGATCCCGCTCGGCAGGCCGCGGCCGCCGGGCTGCTGGCCGATGCGCAGGCGCTGGAAGCGGGTTTGACCGGCTTCCGCGACCAGGTCTACGTGCCGACGGATACCGGGGCGGCGGGCCAACAGCTGAATGGCTTTTACAGCGACGTGCAGAGCGGTTTCACCGAGTTCGGGTTGGACCTTCCCGAGCTCACCCTCGCCCAACCGATCGCCGTAGAGCAGGCTATCGGCCTCACATCGGGTGAGGCCTACGGGTTCGACGCGCCGCAGACCCGCTGGTCCGGGATCAAGTTCGGCGACATCGAGGTGGGACTCAGCCTGCAGCCGCTCAACACGTTCACGGCGACTCCCGAGAACCCACGTCCCACGGTGCCCGTCCGGTTGAAGCTGGACGCGCTTTACCGGTTCGCCTCGGGCTCGCCGCCCGCCGCCAACTTCATGTTCGATCCGGGTACCGGACAGGGTCAGCCGGATCTGGAACTGCATGGCGCGTTGGACGTCGGCTTCGGTCGCCGTTTCTGGCTGTCCACGTTCGCCAGCTACAACCTGCAGTTCAGCGCCGACGTCGAGCGGCTGGTCACGTCGCCGGAGTCGCCTATCCAGCAGGGCGCCTTCACGTCGACGGTGCGCTGGGATCCGGGCGACATCCTGACGCTGGTGGCCGCACCTCGCTTCAATCTGAGCCGCGCCATCACTTTCGCCGGACTGATTCGGTACCAACGTCACGGAAAAGACCAGTACACGGCCCTCGATCCAATCGAGCCCGCCGCGCCGTTCGTGCCGGCCGACCTGGAACGGAACACCCGGTGGTGGACGACATCGTTCGGGTTCGCGGTTCGTTATTCGGGCACCGACTGGTCGGGCGACTCGCGGCGCTCTACGATCCCGCTGGAAATCGAGCTGCGCTACCTGAAGGTGACGAGCGGCGGGGACGGCTTCGCGCCGGCGCGGAACGTCTGGGAGGTGGGGACGCGTTTCTACTGGTCCGTGTTCCAGTAAGGCTTACGCCGGATGTTCAATCTCCAATCCTCAAGGTTCAAGTCGAGTGCTCAATGCTCACATCCAACTCCCAATCTCCAAGTTCCCGCTACTGGGGGAAGAACTTCGCGTAGGGGTTCTTTCATGCCTCCAACAGGGCACGGGCGTGGTCGAGAGACTCCTCGCGCTCGGGGTCGCCGCCCAGCATGCGGGCCAGGTCGCGGATCCGGTCGTCTCGATCCAGCTCCTCCACCTCTGTGGCGGTCTTATTCCCCCTGGTCCGCTTGCTGACCAGAAGGTGATGATCGGCGACCGCAGCGATCTGCGGGAGGTGCGTGATCACGAAGACCTGATGATGGCGGGCGACGGCGCGGAGCCGATCCGCGACCTTCTGGCCGACGATCCCGCCGATCCCGGCATCGATCTCATCGAAGATCAGGGTGGGCGTCCGGTCGAGCCGGGCGAGGATCGTCTTGAGGGCGAGCATCACGCGGCTGAGCTCGCCTCCCGACGCGACCTTCGCCAGCGAGCGGGGCTCGAACCCTTTGTTTAGCGTGACCCGGTGCTCGACGTCCTCGCCGCCGGTGGAGGCGATCTCATCCCGAGGGTGCAGCGCGACCTCGAACCGCCCGTCGGGCATCCCCAGTTCGGGCAGGATCGCGTTCACCTCCCGGGCGAGCGCCGTCGCCGCCTTCGAGCGAGCCTTGCTCAGCCGCGTCGCGAGCTTCTCGAGCTCGGCGGCCAGCTCGCTCTCGCGCCTGGCCAGCTCGTCGAGCTCGAACCCGGCCAGATCGAGGGCGTCCAGTTCGCTGCGGGCACGGGCGCCGGCGGCCATCACGTCCTCGAGGGTGGGGCCGTATTTCGATTTCAGGCGATAAAGGGTGTCGATACGGCTACGCACCCGCTCCAGCGCCGCCGGGCTCAGATCGATGCTCTCGCGATAGGATCCCAGCCGTTCGCCCAGCTCCTGCAGCGAGAAGTAGGCCGTATCGAACAGCTCGCCCAGCTCATCCTCGACCGTAGGGTCGACCTTCGCCAGCGCGGCCAACTGACGGCGCAGCGTGCCCAGCTGTTCATAGAGCGACCCGTCGGCGGCGTAGACGGCATCGTACAGGCCGCTGGCGCGCTCGAGCAGCTCCTCGGCGTGAGAGAGGCGGCGCTCCTCGTCGGCGAGCTTGAGGTCCTCGTCGGGCTCGTCGAGTCCGGCCTCCTCGATCTCATCGACCTGGTGGCGGAGGAGGTCGGCGCGCTCCTCCGTGCGGCGACGCCGCTCCTCGACCTCCTCCCGTTTCTCACGGACACTGGCGAGCTGCGAGAACGTCTCGCGCACCGTTGCGGCCAGGTCGGTCGAGTCGCCGTAGGCGTCGAGTATCTCGCGCTGCGGGCCGGCGTGGAGCAGCGCCTGGTGCTCATGCTGGCCGTGCAGGTCGACCAGCGCCTGGCCGAACTCGCCGGTGAGGGTAGCGGTGGCGGGGGAGCCGTTGATCCAGGCGCGGCTGCGGCCGTTGGCGTTCACCTCGCGCTTCAGAATGAGCAGACCATCGGCCAGCTCGATCCCCGCTTCCTCGCAGCGGGCCTGCAGGTCATCGCGACCGCCCAGGTCAAACGCCGCCTCGACGACCGCCCGCTCCTCGCCGGCACGGATCACGTCCGTGGTGGCTCGCTCCCCCAGCACGAGCGAGAGGGCGCCGACGATGATCGACTTGCCCGCCCCGGTCTCGCCGGTGAGGACGACCAGACCCGGCTCGACGCGCAGGCCCAGATCCTCGATGACCGCGTAGTTCCTGATCCTCAGTTCGGTCAGCACGGGATTCGCCTGCCTGGATTCAAGCGTCGTCCTGGGTCGGCTCGGAGACGTCGCCCCACTTGAGCTTGCGGCGCAGGAGCGAGTGGAAGGAATCGCCGGGCATGCGGATCAGCTGCACCGGCCGGTCGGCCTTGTTGACCGTGACGCGGTCGCCGGGCTCGAGCGGCGATCCCACCTGGCCGTCGATGGTCAGCATGAGCTCCTCGGGCGACGCGACGACCTCGATGGTGATGCGAGCCGTGGCGCGAAGCACCAGCGGACGAACCGCCATGGTATGCGGGCTGATGGGCGTGATCACGATGGCGTCGAGCCGCGGATCGAGTATGGGACCGCCGGAAGAGAGCGAGTAGGCGGTAGAGCCGGTGGGCGTGGCGACGATGACACCGTCCCCCCGGTAGAGACCAACCTCCTCGTCGTCGGCCCAGACCCGGAGCGCGACGACGCGGACCAATCCGCCGCGGTGCAGCACCGCATCGTTGAGCGCGTAGTACGGCTTCACGTCTTCGCCCGTATGGGCGGACGTCACCTCGAGGGCCATGCGGGTGTCGATCTCGTAATCGCCGTCAGCGATCCGGGCCAGCGCGTCATCCATCTCCTCCATGGTCACGGCGGTCAAGAACCCGAGCCGACCCAGATTCACGCCGAGCACCGGTGTCCCCGCCGGCCCCGCCCACCGGGCACCGCCCAGGAGCGCGCCGTCTCCGCCCAACGTGATCAGCATGTCGATCTCGTGGGCATCGTCGGGGAGAGCGGGCAAACCCAGAGCCCTATCCGCACGGATCAGCTCCGCCGCCAGCAGATCGAAGCCGTGCTCCGGCGCGATCTCGGCCAGGCGCTGGAGCGCCCCCGTGACGTTGGGGTAAGCGGGATTTCCCATCACTCCGATGTGTTTGATTCCACTCACCGGAAACCGCTCCTCCGAGACATGATTAGAAGGTCGGAATCAACGTTCGATCAACAACCGGCCGCTCCGGGCCCCCTTAACTCTCGCGCTCGACAACGTGGATCGCCAGACCCTCGAGCACCGGGCTGTCGATGCCGGCTCTTCGCAGCGCCGCCACCGCTTCCCGGGCCTGGCGGAGGCCCCGGGCCCGGGCCCCGTCGGTGCCATAAATCCCCGGATAGGTGGCCTTTCCCAACTCCTGGTCGCCACGCGGGTCGGTGCCCCCGGCGGCCATCCGCTCGTCCAGGAGGTCGTCGGCGATCTGAAACGCCAGGCCGATCCTGTCGCCGTACTCGCTGATCGCCTCCAGCTTCCGCGGCTCGGTTCGACCCACCCGGGCGCCCAGCAGCGCCGATGCCCGGATCAGGGCGCCCGTCTTGCGGCGGTGGATCTCGGCCAGCTCCTCGCCCGACACCGATCGCCCCTCGGCGATCAGGTCAAGAACCTGGCCTCCGACCATGCCGACCGGTCCGGCCGCCTCCGACAGCTCCTCCACCAGCAGCGCGCGTTCGGGCGCCGACAGGCCCAGCGCCTCGGCCTCAGCCGCCGCCACCCAGCCGGCCAGCGGGACCATCGCTGCCGCGGCGATCGTCGCCCGCTCCACGCCGAACGCCTTGTGACAGGTCGGCCGCCCGCGTCGCCAATCGTCGTCGTCCATGCAGGGCAGGTCGTCGTGGACCAGCGAATAAGAGTGAACGATCTCGAGCGCCGTGGCCAGGCGCTCGACCTGTACGTCCGGCTCACGCCCGGAGATCGCGTAGGCGGCCAGAAAGAGGATGGGCCGGATTCGCTTCCCTTCCCCTTCGCACGCGTAACGGATCGGTGCCGCCAGGTACTCGTCGATGTCGGCCAGGTAGTCGTCGAGCACGGCGCCGAGTGCGGCCTCGATCCGCTCCCTGTTCTGTTCCAGGTACGATTCTAGATTCTGCACGAGTTAGTGCGTTAGTGCGTTGGTGCGTTCGTGCGTTGGTGGGTTCGTGGGTTGGTGCGTTCGTGGGCCGTAGCCCACTAACTTACTTACCTACTAACTCACCAACCTACTAACCTACTAACTCACCAACGCACTAACGCACCACCTCACTCCTCATCCGCCTCCACCTCGATGTCCGCCATCCGCTCGCGTCCCTTCCGATCCATGAGCACCTGTTTGAGCCGACCCTCCGATTCGACCAGCTCGCGCTCCGCCCCGCGGATCAGCTCCATCCCTTCGTCGAACAGCGCGAGCGCGTCATCCAGCTCGAGCTCCTCACGCTCCAGCCGCGTGACGATCTGCTCCAGCCGATCGATCGCTTTCCCCAGCCCCTTCTTCTCGGTCACGTTCGATTCACCGCCAGGTTTCAGGTGCATAAACGTGCACGGCCGTCACTCCTCGCGCTCCTCGGCCCTGGCAACGACGCGCCCATCCTTGAGACGCAGGGTGAAGCGCAGGCCGGGCTCGAACGACTCGACGCTCCGGAGGATGCGCCCGGAGTCGTCGAGGGCCAGGGCAAAACCGCGCTCGAGGACGGCCCGGGGACCCAGGGCGTCCAGCCGCTGCCGCAGGCCATCGAGAATCAACCGGCGACGCCGCAGCGTGGCGGCCATCGCTTCGGTGAGGCGTTCCTCCAACCGCTCCACGCGACGTGCGTTGCGGCCGACGCCGTTGCGGAGCGCCGACGCCATCCGTCCTGCGGTGACCGCCAGATCCGCGCGCAGCCGTTCCCCGTCCGGCACGGCCAGCTCGGCGGCGGCGGACGGCGTGGGCGCCCGGACATCGGCGACCAGATCGGTGAGGGTGATATCGGTCTCGTGGCCCACCGCGGAGATCACCGGGACCGGCGACTCGGCGATGGCCCGGGCCACCCGCTCGTCGTTGAACGCCTGCAGATCTTCCAGCGAACCGCCGCCGCGGCCGACGATCAGGGTATCGACCCGGCCGCTTCGCCCCGCACGCCGAATCGCGGCGGCGATCTCGGTTTCCGCCCGCTCCCCCTGAACACGGGTCGGGTAGACGAGGACGTGGATCCAGCGGGCCCGGCGACGCAGGACCGAAACGATATCGCGGAGCGCCGCGCCTTCCGGCGAGGTGACGACGCCGAGGCAGGCCGGGAAATCGGGGAGCGGGCGCTTCCGCGCCGGATCGAGGAGGCCCTCGGCCGCCAGCCTGGCCCGCGCCTTCTCCAGCGCGATCCGCCACAGCCCCTCGCCCCGGGCCGTGATACGCCGGACCACGAACTGGTAGCGGCCCGCCTTCGGATAGATGGTCAGATATCCGAAGGCGTGGACTTCCATCCCTTCCGGCGGCTGCGCCGGCAGGCCCCGTGCCTGATCGCGCCACATCACGCAGCCGAGCTGGGCCGCCCGGTCCTTGAGCGTGAAGTAACAGTGGCCGGAGGGATACCGCTTGAAACCCGAGACTTCGCCGGCGACCCAGATGAGCGGCAGCGCGCCTTCCAGCAGCTCGCGGGCCGCCGCGTTGACCTGGCTGACGCTCCAGACCTCGGTCAGTCGGTCGCGCTCCAACCCACGGGCATTCGCTGCCTGGAAGAAGAGATCCCGATTCACGAAATTCCGCTGATCTCCCGCGCCGCCTTGATGCAATTGGTTAACAGCATGGCGATGGTCATCGGCCCGACACCACCGGGCACGGGCGTAATAGCGGCCGCCACCTCGGCGGCCTCATCGTAGGCCACGTCGCCGACGAGGCGATACCCCTTCTCGGTGCTGGCGTCGTCGAGCCGGTTGACCCCTACATCGATCACGACCGCACCGGGCTTCACGTTGTCACCCTTGACGAACTCGGCTGCGCCGATGGCCGCGACCAGGATGTCGGCCTCACGCATGACCGCCGCCAGATCCTGGGTTCGGCTGTGAGCGACGGTCACTGTGGCGTTGCCACCCTTCATCTTCTGCATCAGCAGAACGGCCAGCGGCTTGCCGACGATGTTCGAGCGGCCGACGATGACCACCCGCTTGCCCGAAGGGTCGTGCCCGGTGCGCATCAGCATCTCGACCACCCCCGCAGGCGTCGCTGGCCGGAAGGCGCTGGGATCGCCGATCACCATGCGGCCGACGTTCACCGGATGGAAGCCGTCGACGTCCTTCTCGGGAGCGATGCGCATGATGATGTCCCGCTCCACGATCTGCTCGGGGAGCGGCAGCTGGACCAGGATGCCGTGGACCGAGGGGTCGGCGTTCAGCCGATCGATCACGTCCTCCAGCTCCTGCTGCGTCGTCTCCTTCTCCATCTTGATGACTTCCGACTTGATGCCCGTTTCCTCGCAGGCCTTGGCCTTCATGCGCACGTAGACGGCGCTCGCCGGGTTATCGCCAACCAGGACCACGGACAGCCCGGGCCGGACATCTCCCTGCTCCAGCAGCTCTTCGACCTGTTCCTTCACCTCGCCACGAATATCGGCGGCAATCTTCTTGCCATCTATGATGTCGGCAGCCACTTCAGCCCTCCTCCTCGTACGCGAGATCGATGCGCTCGATCGCCGTTGCGTGACCCGAGGCGACGTCGATGTCGACGATCGCGCCCTGCAACCGCAGCTCGCCGCTCGCCATCTCCAGCCGGATGCGCCGGCCCAGGATCTGGCGCTGGACCGCCTGCTGCGGTCGCATGCCTATGACACCGGCGTGCGAGCCGGTCATCCCCAGGTCGGTAACGTAAGCGGTGCCGCCGGAGAGAACGCGGGCATCGGCGGTGGGCACGTGGGTATGGGTTCCCACGACGGCACTCACCAGCCCGTCGATGAAATGAGCGAAGGCGAGCTTCTCCGCTGTCGCCTCGGCGTGAAAATCGATGACTATGTTGTTCGTTTCGGCTCGTAGTTCGTCGACGAGGGCGCGGCCCGTGCGGAACGGATCGTCGATGCTGGTCATGAAAACGCGACCCTGGAGGTTGAGCACGGCCAGCTGCGTGTCGTGAACCGGAATCACGGCATGGCCGCTCCCGGGATTGCCGGCCGGGTAGTTGGCCGGCCTGAGGACGCGCGGCTCCTTCTCCAGCACCTCGAGCCCCTCGCGGCGGTCCCAGATGTGGTTTCCCGAGGTAATCACATCGACCCCGTCCTCGAACAGCCCGGCGACCAGGCCCGGCGTGACGCCGTATCCCCCGGCCAGGTTCTCCCCGTTGGCGATGACCACGTCGACGGCGCGCTCGTTCCGCAGCCGGGGCAACAGCGCGTGGGTGACCTGCCGGCCGGGCTTGCCGACGATGTCGGCGATGAAGAGGACCCTCATAGCGTGGCCGACGACGGCGCGGCTCCTGTCGAGCCGGTCACCGCGGCCGATTCAGCTCCCTTCTACCGCGCGAAGTCAACCGCGCGAGTCTCCCGGACGACGACGACTTTGATCTGACCGGGGTACTGAAGTTCCTGCTCGATCCGTCGGGCCGTATTCTCGCTGAGCACGGCCATCTCCTCGTCGGAGATCGCTTCGGGCGTGACCATGATGCGGACCTCACGGCCGGCCTGAATGGCGAAGCATTTCTGGACGCCGTCGAACGAGGTCGCGATCTCTTCCAACTTCTCGAGCCGCTTGACGTACGCCTCGAACGACTCGCGCCGGGCGCCGGGTCGCGCGCCCGATATCGCGTCCGCGGCGGTGAGCAAGAAGGTCTCGGGGTAGCGGGCAGGTTCCTCGCCGTGGTGTGCGCGGATGGCGTTGAGAACCTGATCCGGCTCGTTGCAGCGCTTGCAGAGCTCGTAACCGAGCTCGACGTGCGTGCCCTCGTGCTCGTGCGTCA
>JABAHQ010000076.1_pt1 | contig 79014 bp, 92 predicted proteins | sample 7062091 | NCBI WGS metagenome assembly JABAHQ01 (sample SAMN14534359, study PRJNA622989) | marine sediment metagenome | biome: marine biome [ENVO:00000428]; feature: marine pelagic biome [ENVO:01000023]; material: deep marine sediment [ENVO:00002113] | place: India: Gulf of Kutch | collected...
TCTTTGTTTTTGGAAGTTTCTTTTTCCTTATCTTGAATTTTTGCTTCCAAATCCTTTTGTTTTTCAACCAGATTTGCAAGTTGTCTTTTTTTTGTTTCTAGGTTCTTTATATCAAACTCTGTTAGTTTTTCTTCTAGTTTACTTTTGTCCTTCTCAAAAACAGAAATTCTCTTTTGAAAATCTGATATCTTTTCGATTGTTTTATCTATGTTTGAAATGGTCTTTTCAATATCCTTAACTGAAACAAGGTTAGTTTCAACGCCTTTACGAATCTTGCCTAAAAGAACTATAAGGGGATCTTCTTCTGAACTTTTTAAAGCATCATAAGGGTCTTGAATCAGCTTGTCCAAGATTACTAACTCGTGTTCTTCCACTCGTGTTGCATTTCTATATTTGCTCAATGGTCTTGAGATCGAGGTAATTTGATCTTGTATTGTCTTTCGAATTGAATTCTTCTCTGTTGCCTTTTTATCTAATTCCTTTTTTGTATCAAGGAATTTTTTATACTCTGAGGATTCTTTGATTTTTTTAATCTCGTCTTCTAGTTTAGCAATCTCTTCTTTTTTGTCACTTAGTTTTTTATCAAGCTCAGATATCACTGATTTTGAATTAGAGATTGATTTTTCTTTATCATGTATTGATGAAAGCAATTCTGATGAATTATTATGGTTATTTTCAAATGTTTCATAATCTTCAATTATCCTTTTTACTTGATTGACATTTGCTTCCAAATCTGAAACAGAGCCTTTGAGTTTATCAACATATTTTTTAGCAAAAGAGTGAAGTATCCTGCTTTGTCTTCCAAGGACTTCGCCAATTCTTTTTAGTATTTGGCCCAAAGTTTCCTCAAGGGATTTTGAGTCATCGTATGAAGAAACCTCTGGAAGATCCCGAGATGCTTCTCTTTTTATGATAGAGACTACCTGTTTTTTTCCACGGTTTACATTAATTCGTACATGCTTGTCTACATCATCAAGTTTAAGATCGTCTTTTTCAAGTTTTAATACTACTTTCCTAAGATTATCCAAGTGCGGCAAAACGTTTTTTCGAAATTTTTGCGCCTCTGCAATAGTCTGTTTCTCTTTTAGATACTTTTGTTCTTTTAAGATATCGCCTACTTTGTCCAAGTCGATGCTAGCCTCTTTTTTGACAAAATCTTCCTCCTTGAATTGTTTCTTTTTGATCCAGCCAAACACCATAAAAAATCAGTACTAGAGAGTCATTAAAGTGTGATTCTTTTGAAGATTTAAAATGTTCAACTAGGTTATCCTCATGATAACATCTATGCAAAAAGGAAACTATTCAGGAATCGTCAAAAAGAGTATTCTAATTAAAACATCAGAAGACCGGATTTGGAGGAAATTAAGCAATATAGTAGGTTTGCCTTTTTGGCTGATCAATGTAAAAAAAACTGTTTATCTGTCAAAGAAAAAGCGAGGCGTGGGAGCAATAAGGAAGGTTATTTTTGATGATGGGAATACAATAGAAGAGCATTTTGTAGACTGGAAGAATAAAAAATCTTTTACCTATATTGCAGTAGACGGTCTGCCTTTGCGTGCTTATGTTGCAACCATATCCATACAACCAAAGTCAAAAAACTCTGTCAAGGTTACATGGCAATCTTATGTAAATAGCAAAAAGATGACAAAAAAGCAATTTCAGGAATTTCTTGACTTTATGAATTCTTTTTATTTGCAATCTCTAAAAAACCTAAAAAAACAAATGGAGAAAACTAAAAGGTAAATAGGAATTCTACTTAGGAAAGACTGTGAGCGATACAAGATTCATTATTCTAGGTGTAGGATTAATCTTTGCGGGTTTTTTGGTTCTAGGAATTTTTGGCGAAGAATACTCTCAGTCCTCAATAGAGGCAAACGAATTTGGGGACTGTTATGAATATTTTGAAGACAAGCCGCCAGTACCAGTAGAATGTGAAACAAAGGTGTTTATCCAATCACTGTTTTTTGGATTTACCATGTCTCTTGTGGGAGGAGGAATCATATCATTAGTAAAAGGAGCAAGAGGAGATTGGGATCAGCGCCTCAGACCAGAGGATATGCTTGGTCCTGGAGGAGAAGATAATGTAGGAGACACCTCTAAAAAGGATGAAAAAAAGTAGCTCTAAAGACTCTTTGATTTCTTTGATGTAATTTCTACATATTCTTCTGGATTTTCTTCTTTGAGTCTTTGAAAACAGATCTCTTCGTAAGGCATACAAGAATCTTGCAAAATTAGTTTTTAAGCTGTTAAGCTAAAAAACATACTAAATCTGTCACTTTGTATCTAAAAAAATGAACAATTGAGCCTGCAATTACAGTTGGTTTTTAACGGATTGTTTTACTATCTCTGAAATTTTCTTAAAATCAGCTTCTGTTAGAGACGAGTTTTCTGTCAAGTTCTCATCAAATATGCTGACAAGTTGAAACTTGTTTCTTTTCTCCATGATGGCAACTCTAGTATCCAAGAGAGCGAGATAATTATTCTGAATTGTAAAAAGTCTTTTTCAGGTGAGAAAATTTAGACAAGATTAGATATTTAAAGAAAAATTGATCGGTTTAGTAAAACTAAACTAATTTTACTGTGGTTTTTATGAATCAAAGTCGCATTATTTCATTATGCGATGGGTCAAAGAATGCACCGTTTGTGGAAAGGAGTTTATTGGCATGGATAAAATATGCTCTTTCAATTGCATAGACAAGGCAACTAGAAAATAAACGTAAATCAAAAACTACACCTATAGACTTGGATCACATTATCCTTGAAAAAGCGTATTAATGATACAAACCTAATTAAAAATTGCTTATTATTTGGTTCTAGTTCCAACAGACTCTGATTTGCTAGTGTGAATTAGTTTTTTATACCCCGATAAACTAGTACAGGACCAATGCACACAGGGCATCCAATCTTAGATAAAGAACAGCAGCACAGATAGTGAAAGCTTCCTTTTTCATGATTACAAGTTTCACACGTCAAATTGTTGACTGTCATTTAATTGATGATGGAATTATTTAAAAAATTGTCAAAATGCGAACAGCTTAATTGGGATGCTATGACTCTAAACACTTGCTTAGATCTTCATGAAATTTCGCTCGTTGGAAATCACTAAACTTTTCATCTTCGGAGGCCATTGCAAATTGTTCTATCTCAGTGCATGTCCAATCTTTCCAGATCCTAGGATTTACAACGTTTTCATCAAACCACTTGACAAGGAAAATTGTTGGAAAAATTACTCCAAACGCAATTATTACAAAAAAGATTAATTTTTTTCCTTGGGGATTAAGTATCATGTATTATTTTTAATCAATGTCAATTATTAAAATTAATTATATGAAAAAGGATTCAAATTATTTTTCCTAACAAGATTGGTTTTGAGTCAAAGGAGCTGTCTGCAACATAGAGATCAAGATTGCTCTGTGATGCTATTGGTACTTCAAAGCCAACATCTTTTATCACTTTAAAACCAGGAGGAATTTCAATACTAAACCGTTTTTCATTTTCTAGATCCTGAGCGTTATGTGATTTTGGTTTGAAAATTCTTCCCTTAGTATCTTTCAAGTGCCAGTTCTCTCCAAAAACCATAACTTCGGTTTTTCCAATGTTTTCAATTTCTATCCTTGCTATAACAAAGATGCCTCCACCTAGAGGCCTTTCTCCGTTTACACCATATTCTGATTTTCTAACATCAAGAACGGCATATTTTAGATCACTTGTCACAAGAGTTGTTTCAAGTTCATCCTCTGCAATAGTTGTCATTTCAGAAACTTCGTCCAGTCCAAAAATGCCTTTGAGCTCACTGTTTGTAAGAGCAAAAGTAGTTGCAGAGACTCCTACGGCAAACCCAATAATCATGCCTAAAATGAATCGTCTTGCAATCAATACTAGCCTAGTTGAGAATTACGGTATGTTAACCTTTCAGGAATAACGAGAGACTAAAATAGATAATGTGTAACTAGAATTAGAGAAAATATTGAAAGAAGATTCAAAGCCACGATATATCAAAGAGCTCAAAAATAGTGCCAATGATGCCGTCAAAAAAAGTATCTCAATGAGCAAAGAGACTACATCTAGGTTAAACCAATCAAACCACGTACAAAATGTAAAAGCTAACGCGGGTCCTTTTTTCAGAGAGATAAAGTCAAAGAGCTCCCAAGCAGTATCTGGTAGCATAAAATCAAGTAGAAAATTAGAGAGAGCGCCAATAATTCTTAGAAATATTGGGTCAGGTTCATTGAGTGCTCTAGAAAAATTTGTTGGAAGGATCAGAATAGGAACTCAATATGGAAAGACAAGTTTGGATGTTTTAGAAGAACTTTCAAAATTAAAAGAATTGGGAGTTATTTCAGAAGAAGAGTATCTTAGGAAAAAAAGCGAGATTCTTGATAGGATCTAATTATTTGAGCAGTCTCAGTTTGATAAAAGAATAAGTAATTACAAAACCGCCAATCATTGCAGTTATCTCCCCTGATCCTATTATCTGCTGAGCATTTATTGGTTGATTAGATAAACTAAGAAAGATCATTTGAATCCTAAGATATGGGACAATTGCGATCCATATAATGGGAGGGATTGTTGAAAGTACAGATGAAGCTAACAACAAAGTCTTTTTGCTTGAGATTGCCGAAATGATCAAGAATAAAAGGGTTCCAATCCAACCAACTAACAAGGAACCATAAATGAATAAAGAGTAAAAGTCAATTGAAACGCGTTGCGAACCTAGAAAATAAGAGGCAATATCTACAACAGAGATTTTCAGGTTGCCTATTGGAAATTGAACTACAAACCAAGGCAGTATGCCACTTATTGTAAATATGCCTATGCCAATCCACAGTATTTTGTAATCAACGCTAACTTTTTCGCTGCTTACCTTCATACACAATATTTTTGCTATAACCTGTCTAATAGCTCTTTCTTTTTTGCATCAAATTCTTCATTTGTAATAAGACCTCTTTCCTTTAGGTTTCCTAATTTTTCTATCAAATCAAGAATTTTCTCATGTGAGGACGTTGCCTTTCTTGCCATTAAAACTCCTTTTTCCCAGCGTTGTCTACTTTCTGTTTCAATCTGTTTTCCCAGCTCAGGGCCTTTTTCTTTTGCGTACTTGGAAAATCCTGTTCCCGCAGTTTTAGCGTAGTTTATTTTATCTCTTAATTTATCATAGAAATCCTTGTCTTTTTTTGTTCTAGTCAATACCAGATGAAAGAATTAATTTCGTATATAGATTGTGGTGGGGTCAGCTAATCAGAAATGGTTTAAAGAGAGACTTGTATTGTCTCTATATTGGATGTTGAAGTTTCAAAGAAAAAAACCATAGTTCTAAAACCTGCAGTAAGTAAAGACGAAATTGAAGAAACTGTTGAAAAGAAAAAAACAGATGCCTTTGGTACAATTTTCACAAGACCCAAACAAGAAGAAATTACCATATCATCGCTAGATCTGTACTATGAACCGTATTGGTTGGTCAGTGGTACCTATTCAGTTGATTACTTTAGAACTAACATTTACGAAATCAATACAGAAGATACAGTGAAAGAGGTAAAAATTGCAGATCAGGTTTTTCCAGTCAAGTTAGAATCAGGTACTTGGGGGAAAATTAAGAGGGGTATGACCGGCGGAGAAAAAAACAACAAGCTCGAAATTCCAGTTGAAGAACACGTAATCTTTGATGTAGAAGATGAAACTACATTGAATGGACATGGTACAGAAGCAAAATTTGACTATACAATTGAGACTAGAACCATAGAAAGTTATCCTGAACGAATCCTAGAAGACAACAAAGACAAGGTAAGATCATCAAAGATAAATCAAAACGAAATCATCGACAAGCTAGTCAATATGCTTCAAGAGGACGTAGACAAGGATGTAAAAATGATAAAAGAAAAAGTAGTAATAGACAAACTTTCAGAAATATTTATACCAATATACGAGGCAAGATGTATAGATTCAAAAAATAAAGTAAAAATCTTGAGAATCGATGCAGTAAAAAGAAAAGTAATTAGTTAATAAAAATACAAGCATTATCAAAAACGGATTCTTATGGAGGAAAAAAACTTTGCAGAAAGATGGTTTTCTAGAAAAAGAAGAATCATCTATATCTTAATTTCCCTTGCCATCATTATCTTTATTCTAGCAGAGATGTGACGCTATTCAGTTATATCCTGCAGATCTATGGCATCAAATTTTGCGAGTTTTTTCTTTCCATTTAGCTTGTATCCTGCAACATAGATTGGAAGTCTAAGACAATATAGCTCCTTTATTCTCAAATTCTCTTTTAGGATCTTTTTTTTATTTTTTAGACTGCTACGGAAATTTCTTGTTAGTTTTGTCATCAAAGCGTCCCAATCAGGTTGTTTGATTTTTTGTAAGGTTTTACTCGCTTTTTTTGATAATGCAGAGTAGTGATAAGTAAATTGAGTGTTTGTAATCTTTCCATTATAATCAAGGGTAAATTCTTTTGAAACATCATATTCTGCTCTTTCAACTAAATCAAGCGGAATTTTTTTAGAGTTTACACCTATTGTTTTTCTTATACTTTGTTCAATTTTACTCCACGAAGTGGTTTTGATTGGTTCGAAATACCTATTTCCTAAAATAACTTCTTTGACGTTTGAATCTACCATTATAGAGTTTGTAGAATAACGTAGATAGTCAACTTGATAATTTACCAAGACTATCCAAAAAATTTGAAAATCGCTATCAATTGAAGTAACTCTAATCTTTGAAGTTGGTCTGTCAGCAAAACCCTCCAAGACTTTTTTTACTTCTTGAATTGAGACTTGGTGCGTTAGTGAGATAAGTTTGGCTTTTGGCACTGGATTTTTCATATGAGGCACTAAATCCAAAATTATAGATTTTTGCCATTTAAGTATAATTAAAGATGTAACAAAGCTAGCTGTTTTTCATAGTTTGAGCTTATAACCGGATATATGAGTTCCAGTAATTTTACTTGTATGGCAAAAAATAACAGTCCTAAAAAACTAGAAAACATTTTGGTAAAGAACAATATCCCGCAAACAGCTATACCACAAATCAAAAAGACAGTCAAAGTGATTTCATCTATGGCAGGAATAGAAAAAGAAAACATAGAACTCAAAATAAAGGATGAATCAGTTAAAATCAAAGCAAAAAATGGCAGTAGAAATTACCATGCAATGGTCCAAATAAAACCAAAAGAGTAAGATCAGTATTTTAGAATGAGTTTAATCGATTAGAAAACCCAATCAAGATAAATCCAACCAGTACTTTTTTCCTTTGTGGAGTATCAATGGATTATCGGTGCTGCAATGGTAATCGTTGGCGGCTATGTTTTTTTTAAATACCTTCTAAGGCCTTTTTGAATATAATCAAAAAACTGCACATTCCTCATACATTAAATTTCTAGATGATGAAAAAAGAATGTGAAAGTAAAACAATCTACGGCAAAATCAATACTTACCCCAACTGGTGGATTTTTATCAACATTTACACATACCCTGAATCCATACACAGGATGCCAACTAGGTTACAGTTTTTGTGGAAGATACTGTTATGCAAGTGCCATTGCAAAAGGACTGCGAAAAGATAAACGACTATGGGGATCTTATCTTGAGGTAAAATCCAACAGCGATGAAAGATACAAAAAAGAGTATACAGACATTAAGAAACAAAACAAATCCTTGAAAATTTTTATGAGTAGTGTTACTGATCCTTATCTTCCTCTAGAAAAAGAGTACAATGTAACAAAAAAGGTCCTAGAGGCAATGTTGGAGATGCCACCTGACAGCCTAGTCATACAAACCCACACACCAAACGTTCTTCGAGATTTGGAAATATTGGAGAGTCTGAGCAAGAAAACTAACCTGATAATCCAGATAACAGTTGAAACAGACAAAGAAAATTTGGATTTAAAAGATTATCAAACCAAATACAAGCTACGACACTTGTATCCGATTAGTTCCAGACTGGATGCTCTAAAGAAGATTAAAGAGGTCAATTTGTTCAGTGTAGCAACTGTTTCTCCTCTTATGCCGCTAAATTATCCTCACAAATTTGCGTCAAAGCTAAAAGATGTCGCAAATTTTGTTATTTTGGATCACTTTTTACTTGGAGATGGCTCTGGCGGCATAAGAACTGGTTCAAGAAGATTCTTTTCAGAGCCACTCTCCCACGTTCTGGCCAACAGCAATCAAACAGAATGGAATACACTGAAAAAATTCAATGAGATTGTTGCAATATTTAGAAAGGTTTTGGGTACAGAGAATCTAGGGATATCAAAAGAAGGATTTGCAAGATCAGTTGAGGTTGCAAACACTGTAAATCATTCCTAAGAATTATTTGCAAGCCAAACTAATGGTATAAGGAACCAGATGGTAAAGACGATTTTTTCAAAAATACTTGTTTGCGTTGATGGGTCAAAGACTGCAGACAAGGCTTTGAAAAAGGCAATACAGATTTCAGATCAAAACAAATCAAAAATTGCAATCCTTCATGTAATAGATACTACCTTGTTTTTGAATTACTATGGCAGTGGTTTTATGGTAGAATATGCCCCACCTCCGTTACCAAGTGGTTTCAAATCAGACGTTAAGAAACAAATACGCAAGGAATTAGAAAAAAAGATGACAAAGTTTCAAAATTACAATCTAGACTATTCGATAAAGATCAAAGTTGGAAATGTTGCAGATGAAATTTTAAAATCGTCAAAAGGTTTTGATTTGGTTGTTATTGGTTCAAGAGGTATGGGAAAATTAAAGTCAGCCTTGTTAGGAAGTGTTTCAAGTAAGGTAGTTGAAAATGCAAAATCCCCGGTACTTGTAGTAAGATAGAGCAAAAAATGAAAAAAATTATTATTGTGATTCTGAAGCAGTACTGAGTGTTCCAAGATACTTGTCAATCTCATTAATGGCTAGCCTGTCTCTACCTATGAGATCGAATTTTTGGAGTATAGTCTCGAAGGTCTTTTCCTCCTGGAGTTGTTCGTTGACAAACCACTGTAGGAAAGTAAACGTACTATGATCCTTTTGTTTCTGAGCCAGATCAACCATCTTGTTTATAGAAGCAGTAACCTTTTGTTCATTCTTCAAAGCAATCTTGAATACAGATTCCAATGACTTGAAGTCTTTGGAAGGTTTTTTGATTTGTGGTATTACTGCTGGTACACCCAAATCGTTCATGTGGTGGATTATTTTCAACATGTGTTGTCTTTCTTCATCAGAATGGTTGTAAAAGAACTTGGTTGCACCATCAAATCCTGTAACCTCACACCACGAGGCTATAGACAGGTAGTAATTAGATGCATCAGCTTCCATTGCTATTTGGTCGTTTAGCTCCTTTGTCATATTTGCCGAAAGTTTCATGATTATTAAACACATACTTTACTAATAATTCTTATCAGTTGTGTAAGGTGCACTGTGTCTAGAGCATTTTCAAATTTTTGTAATATTTATGCAAAATTGTGCTGTTTTTAATATCATAATTGCTACCAAGGATTCATTTTTTAAATTCCCTACAAGTTTTGGAAATTGTTTTTTCTAAAAATTATCAATACTCTGAAAATATACTTGCAAACGTATCAGCACGAGATAGTCTAGAATCCACTTCCTTCCAGTTTACAACATTCCACCAAGCTTCTATGTATTCTGGTCTACGGTTTTGATATTTGAGATAGTATGCATGCTCCCAAACATCTAGGCCAAGTAACGGTACAAGATGTTCTGTAATTGGACTGGTTTGATTAGGCAGTGCTTTGTATTCTATTTTCTTTTTGTCGGGATTGTAGACTAGCCATCCCCAACCACTTCCTTGAATTGTTGCAGTTTTGCTTGAAAATTCTTTCTTAAATTGATCAAAGCTACCAAACACAGAATCTATCGAGTCAGCAATGATACCTCCAGGCTTTTCTCCTCCCTCAGGACTCATGTTTTTCCAGAAGAGATCATGATTGTAAAATCCACCACCATGAAAGTTCATTGCGTCGCGAAGTTCCGGTCTGATTTGATCCAGATTTACCAGCAATTCAACTATTCCTTTCTTGCGGTTTTCTTTTGCCATCAATTTATTGTCTAGTGTGTTGTTCAAACCATCTGTGTATGTCTGATGATGTTTTGAGTGGTGAATCTCCATTGTTTTTGAATCAATATATGGTTCTAAAGCATCATACGGATAAGGCATATCAGGCAGATCAAATGTACCCATAACCTATTGTTAGACATGATGATAATTAATCCTTAACATTAGTATAGGATTGCGGATTTTTCAGTCTGGGTTTTTGTAATGAATCATCAAATTAGATCTCTCCATATGCCCTGGAACTCATCACTTGGCACCACTGAAACAATCTCTAGTTTACCCATCTCTTCTTTGCCACCAATAATATCATAATAGCTGTAGGTTCCCTCTTTTTCTGGTACAATTATTATTGTATCTTGATCCTTTGGCTTCAGTATCTTAGTTGTAACGTTAAATGACTCTATGTAGAGCTGGTGTGGATTTTGCCCTTCGTTAATTATTGTCAAAACGTATGCAAACGAGGTTCTAGAGATCAAAGTCGGATTTGGTCCTCCCTTTACGCCTTTTAGCCCATATAGTTCTGCCTTGCCGTCTTTTTCCTTGATTACTACTGTCTGCTCTACTTTTTCTTGCCAAAATATTTCCGCACCTCGTACATTTCCCTGACCGACAAACCCAATCATCACAGCCAAGGAAACTACCCCTGCAATTAATCCAATTAATACAAAATACTTGCCTTTCAATTCCTTAACCTGTCAAAATATTATTGAAAAGTGGTTCAGCCATCTTCCTCTTTGTGGAAGCAGTTCTCACAAAGGACAGGTTTGTCAGTAGAGTAGACTAGCTCTATCTCATCTTCTTTTGCACCACATTTGAAACATTCATCGACTCGGGCCATAATTTCATAGAAAATTCTCTTTACATATATTAAAATCTAGGCGTTATTTATCAAGACGAATTACAGTCACATGAACATTCAAACATGCCATCTTTTGCCAAGCATTGATCATGTTTGTGATGATCACATTTGTCACAAACCACCATAGACAGTTTTTCTTTTTAGCCATATTTAGAACTAAGGTAGCTTGGAAACACTATTTGAGATTATAGGGAGATTATACCAAGCAAAACACTCAAGATTACAAATATACCAATAGTAAAAGTAAGGTATTTTTTTGCTTGTTTTTTTTCATAATATTGTTTTGGACTAATTCCCTTTACGAAAAAGACAATGATAGTTCCCAGCACCAGGCCAATAACGTTGGCGGCTGTAAGAATGAATGCCTTTGAAAAAATTTCCCAATCCTGTACTCCTGCACCAATACCTGTCACCACAGTAGGTGGAACCAACGCAGCTGCTATTGCAACACCAACCAACAACCCGGGAATATTAGATGACATTGCAATGCCTCCTGCTATTCCTAGAGAAATTGCAAGTGCAATGAATAGCGGCGATATTTCTGTTCTTAGCAGGATTTCACCAGTGATTGGTAATTCAAAAAATGGTTGTAAAATAACTGTTATGATTGCACCTGTTGCAAACGACGCAACAAGCAAAACAAAACCAGAGATTGCTGCTTGGCCAATCTTTTTTGGCCTTCCAACTGCGACATTAAATGAAAACGAAGTTATTGGACCCAAAAGGGGTGCCAAGAGCATTGCACCTATAATCAATGCGCCGTTATCAGTGAACAACCCAACCAAAGCTGCACCAGATGCAATAATGATCAAGGCCAAAAGATCCTTTCGAAACTCAACAGAAGGCTCAGTTAATGCATGAAATTCCTCAGTTGTCTTTCCCTCTTTTTTGGGCTCTAGCTCCTCATCTAGTTTTTCCAAATAAGTCGATACGGTAGATTCAAGTGAATAGCTCACAAGGTAGATCTCCTTTTGCCTAGTATCTAGAATATCGCTTAGTTCATCAAGAATATCTCTTGATACATCATTTGGAACTACTGAAACAAACTTTATCAGCTTCTCTTCTTCGGCAATGACTACTTCGAAGGTGTATGGTACCCTGTATTTTTTTAGAACATAATCGATGCTTTCTGATTGTTGCTCATAGGTTGTAAGCTCTATTCGCCTCATGTCTTTGATTACCGAATATCATCAAACAATTAAAACTTAGAGCAGAATCAAAATATCAAGATATATGACATTGCCAAAACCACGAGCAAATCTATCACGTCATGGAATCTAGTCTTTTTCTACGTATTGTGACCCCATCTACGTTAACGAAATTTTTTCCTTCTTCAAAGAGATGCCATCTTTTATCATGAGGGAGTAATCTGTTTAGTTCGTTTAATTTTGCATTGGTAGGATAGGCATTAGTCAGTGCGCCCCACCTCATTTTTGGCACCTTGGGCATGAGTTCATTCAGATACTTTACAACATCATTATTCCTAGAAGATGGAAAGTCCCTTTCATCAGGATTTGTGTCTTCATACTTTCGCTTTCTATTTGTATTGTCTTTCATTTTACCTATCGTGTCAAGCTCCCTTGGTATCCTAGATAAACCTTGGGCATACTTTGAAATCATTTAGTATTATACTTTGGCAACAATACCAGAACCATTATAGATCAAAATGAAGCCGCACAAAAATTGTAGTTTAATACATGTATTACGCATGTAGATATGATGGCACAATCAAGCCAAGTAACAATAAAAAAGGTATCTGTCATAACTATTTTTGGTCTATTCTCTTTAATTTTTGTTGGAATTATTTTTGCAGTAACTGGCGATTTTCAAGTAAGTGCTACTAACCAAGATGATATTTCTTACATAAGTTGGCTCACAATTGCTTATCTTGCAGGGCTTTCTATGATAGCACTGCCCTGTACGCTTCCGCTGGTATTCATTATAGTTCCAATAACAATGAACCAAGACAAAAGAAAGGGTCTTTCAATGGCAGTTTTATTTGGACTAGGACTTGTAACCACAATTACAGCTTATGGAGTTGGAGTTGCACAGTTTGGCAAAACAGCCTCACTTGATCAGATATCATTTACAATGTTCTTTATTGCAGGTATTGCTGCATTTGTGTTTGGTATGTCACAGTTAGAGTTGCTCAAATTGAAGATGCCATCTTATTCTGGAACTCCAAAATTTATCCAAAAGCAAGGAGATTATGCAAAGTCATTTTCCATGGGATTGCTCCTTGGAAATGCTGGTGTTGGATGCCCAAATCCATTGTTTTATTGGCTGCTGATACACATAGCCAGCCTGGGGAGTTTGGAGCTTGGCGCGTCATTGGGAGTAGTTCATGGGGTAGGAAGAGCCGTTCCATTAATCTTGATGTCAGTTCTTGCCATTTTAGGTATTAATGCAACCTCCTCATTAAAAACTAAAAGAGAGACTATTGAAAAGCTAACAGGTTGGATGTTAATAATAATTGGCGCCTTTTTAATTATTCAGGGCATACCAGGAGGTCATGAATGGTACGAAAATACGTTCATACATCTTACCTGGAACAACATGGTTTCAAACACGCCAATCCCTGCAGAATTTCATATTGGTGCCCATCAACATGAGACATTCTTGAATTTTGAGATTACAGAAAACATGGCGATGGCTCTCTTTATTTCTCTTTTAGCTTTTCCCGCGCTTTGGTATTTAAAAAAATTCAAGATTCATTCCACTAAAAATCATCCATAACAAACCAGAAATCATACACCTCGTAAGTATTAGCATACGATACGGCGCCTATCTCATGCAACCAATCTTTTTCACACGTTACAAGATTGTCTGGTTTTAATGCTTTCAAGCTTAGTTGGTAATTATCGCTTAATACTAGGCATCAAAAAGAATACGTGTATTATTCTGGTTTTGATTTGGGCATAGGAAAAATATTTACAAAAAATGAATTTTTTCGGAATTGTCCATTTTTGACCATTTATTGGAAGCGAATTTTTCAAATTTAAATGGAAAACTATACTGTAATTACTTCCAATCTCAAAAGCTCCTCTATTCCAAACAAAAAATCGTTTTCAGTGATGAAACCGTCTGCCCACCAGCCAGCATTAGTTTTTACCTATTCGGGGATTGTAATGTCTGAATCATCTAAAACAAGATCTAACTTGCTATGAATTACGTCATTATTTATGAGGTGCTTTATTGCAGAAACAAACATATCGTCTTGAATTTGTCCCGATGACCACAACCTGCAGTAGTCCTTACCCACACAGGCATGGTATTTTGAAACTTGGCAGAGGAGACGACAATATCTTCTATTGTGTTTTCAGGAAACTGCAAGTTAAACCATTTCCGGTATTGGACTTCTTTGTTGTATCTGTCAAAATAGTGCTGAGGCGACTTGACAGGATCGGGAAATCAAAGTATGCGAGTTTCCGGATATTCCACAACTTCATATGGCGTATATCCAACAAAGATAGAGTCAAATCATTGCCTGTCAAGTCACACAGCACAACGGGAAATTCTTTTTGAATCACTTTCTTGCAGATTACAATTTGGAATTATACGACAATCAAAATAATCGATCTTTTGAGGCAAGGGAGTTTGTTAAAATAATACTAAGGATAATTGAAAATAATGGAAGTAATGGGAAGAGGACTAAGGCAGATAGTTCAGGAAACGCCCCAATATTTTCACCTCTTTTCAAAATATGCTGCCTGGAAGCTATTCAACAAAAAGAGTCCTTTTTTTGGATCTGCTGATATAATTAACGTATGCAATTTACATTGTGAGCACTGTTACTGGTGGCTAAATAGAAAAGAAAATGACGAGCTCTCAGTAGAGGATTGGAAAAAAGTAATTGATGAGAAATTCAAGAAAAAACACGTATTTGCAGTAACAGTAGTTGGAGGCGAACCCATGCTTAGGCCAGATGTGGTAGAGCTGTTTACAAAAGAGTTTCCAAAAAGGTCATGTGTTGTAACAAATGGCACATATCCACTCAAAAAATTTGATGATCTTTACTTTTATTGGGTTTCAATTGATGGAGATGAAAAAATACACAACACCATAAGAGGAGAGGATGCATGGCAAAAAACAAGAAAAAATGTCATCGATTATGTAAAAAATAACGGAGGCAAAGCATACAAAGACATCTGGATCTCTATGACGATCAATTCCAGAAACTACAAGACGGTAAGAAAAGTAGTAGAAGACTGGTACGAGTATTCAAACAAAATTGGCTTTCAGTTTCACACACCATTCATGAAGGGAGATCCGCTCTGGCTCCCATTTGGAGAGAAAAGAGACGCAGTTGTAGATGAGATTATTGATATGCAAAACCACAAGTACAAAGACTATATTTCAAATCCAAGAAAACAGCTAGAATTAATGAAAAAGAATTGGGGTGGAAACGGAACCACTCCGATTGACTGTCCAACATGGACAATTGTATCAGTAGATCACTTGGGTAGGGAAAAAATGCCCTGCTGCATAGGAAGTGCAGAAAAGGATTCCATGAAGCCCAGGTGCGAAGAATGTGGTTTGGGTTGTTATTCTCTCTTTGTAGGCAATGGAATAAAGGGAAATTAGCTGTACTTTATTTCGAGTCATTTACCAATGTAAGCATAAACAGAATAAACTTTTCCAGTTGTTTTATTTTTGTAATTCCACCCAGTATTTTTCCCCTGAAATTTTGAAAAATATTCTTTGATAGAGGATTGTAATTTTTTATAAACATCCTCTCCAATTAGAATTTGATCAGGAAAAGCACTGCCTTGAATTTTAGCTGCCATATTCATTGAGGAGCCCAAAAGGTCTACGTGTGATTCTTTTTCATCATTTCCATACCGAATTATGGTATTTTCACCATAATCAATCCCAATCTTTACCTGCAAGTCAGGATAGTCGTATTGTTTTAAAAGCGGATTAATTCCCAATTTAACAACCTTGATCATTGATTCTGCACAGGTCACTGCGATATCAGCTATTGGTATCCCTTCTTTTTCAGGAAAGTAGCCTATTACTGCATCACCTACAAATTTCAATACAAGCCCGTTGTGTCTTTTAATCACATATGCCATTTCCTGAGCAAATGAAGTAATTATAGCGGCCAATTGTTTTCGTGGCAGATTCATTACCATCTGGGTGGAACCAACTAAATCAACATACAACACAGACATTGGAATGCTAGAAAAAACATTTTTCCGTAAAAATTCATCTGAAGTTTTTGTTACATTGGAATATTGAAAATCATTTTTTAATGCACCCCAGATTCTTTTTTGAACTTCTTCAACAAGTTTGTCTGAATTAACAATTTGAAGATTTTCCCGCCCTAGTAAAACGTCAATTATATTTGGATTCTCAGATAATATGTTTTCTAATCCTTGTTTTGCAATTTGTTCACTTGGTTTATCCAATATTGTATAATATGGATATGAACTTTTAAATTATTTACAAAACACCTACAGATATTCTAAAATTTGGATAACCGTTTTTTGACAAACAGTTTAGTAGAAGGGTTTTCCTTCCAACTATTCCATACAATAGAGTAGATACTAATTTTTTAAATGGGTTTTTTCGTGAGTTAGAACTTTTTCAAAAGTGTCTATATTTCCTTCCCAACTGAATTTACAATTCTTGCAGTTATATCTCATTTTGGATCTTCCTTTCCAAGTCGGTCCTTTTCAGCTTCTTTGAATGCATCCACATCTTTTGTTGTTCGTTGTTTCCAAACGAGTCTTGCAAATAGATTCTTTAACATGATCTAGTATTACTCTCCCCTCATATAAACAAGGACCATTCTAATTGGAGCCAATCGAAACTACCTAATTTTGATAGTTCTCAATACACCACATACAACTAGAATAACCCTCAGAATTTGCCTGTAGGGCAGTATCTGGAATAAAGTGTCTTTTATGGACCATCTTGATTTCATCTATTTTGCAGTTATCCTTTTGATTTGATAGATCATGAACTTCTCTTCTGTTGGTATCTCCCAGATAATTCATCCTACCACATAATGATAAAAGTAGTATAAATTAATCATGAATTAACATCAATACACTATTAGCAGAAAAGATGACGTAAAAATACACCAAAATCAGACAGGCGTAGTAAACAAATTTCACACAGAAAAAGAAGAAAAATATTAGATTCTCATCAAGTTATTGAAAAAAATCATTCTAGTTCATTCCAAAGAATAACGCAATTACAAACTTCACCAAGTTATCTAATCATTGTTTTTGAATGTATTCAATCGTCTTCATTACAACATGGAGCTTTGCCATAATCTCTCTTATAGTCATCTAAGATCTTTTCCTTTCGTTCTTGTGGGTTGTCAACAAATTCTCTTTGATAAGTATGTGTCTTTTGCTTGCATGGGTTACTCTCAAAGTTAGTGTTAACATATTTTTCAAATCTGCTTTGAAGGTTTTCACTTTCACCTACATAGATTGCATTCAAGTCTTTATCATACAAAACATATACTCCTGGCTTTGCTTTTACAAATTGAGCACTTTCTAGCCAAATGAGCACTTTACCGTCTAAAAGTTCCATATTTGTATAAAGTTGGTCCTCTCTTTTTACTCTTGGCGTTTAAAATAAAATTCCTTTGAGCATTCTATGCTGCAAAATTCCGAATTAAATATCTCGTATTCTTTTTTACAGTTTTTGCATTTGACTAACATTTGGCAGTATCTTCTCTACATCTTGTTGCAAATGGCTAATTTAAAGGAAGTATGTCATCTGAAATAAAAAAATAGAATTTATAATCATTTGAAATAACCTAGTTCAAAGTTAATTAAACGAAATTAATTCTAGAATCTTCTACTTCGATGTTTTGGTAAACATTCTCGACAATATACTGGCCTGCCTTGTTTTGGTTCAAAAGGAACTTCTGACTCCTTACCGCAGTCTGCACACGTACATTTGTACATTTTTCTGTCTTGTGACATAATTGAAAGAACTTTCTTAACTATAAGAAGATTGGGATTTTTGCCAAAAAGTACCATTGAATCATCTAGTTAATATACTCAAGAAAAATGAAAGAGTATGCAAAATATCAAGGTAGGAGTAGCATTTGGGATCTCATTTGCAATTTTATTAATCATTATAGCAATGGACATAGTCTAGAATTCCCCACAATCGATCAATTCTTATCATCTGAACATAACAGACCCAGAAACTGATGGTGATTGTAAAAAGGACTAGAAACGAAATTGGATGGAATTGTTAACACAGAAGCAATTGCCAAATAAGAGAGAATCAAAAAATTAAAAGAAATTGTTCAGTTACAGCCAACCTTTTTTTCTTAGCCACAACAGCATGGTAGAAGCAATAATTGTCATCGATCCAAGCATGACAAAGTAACTACCACTCCATCCAAGTTCTGGAATGTACTCAAAGTTCGTTCCATAAACTCCGGCGATAAATGTAATTGGAATAAATATACTTGCAATTACTGTCAAAGTTTTCATGACTTCGTTCATTTTGTTGCTTACACTAGATAGATAGGTATCTAGCATGCCACCAACCATTTCTCGCAACGATTCTATGGTATCCATTACCTGAACCGTATGATTGTAGACATCTCTTACGTATGTCTTTGTGCCTTGATCAATCAATGTTGATTGATTTCGTTCAAAACCATCTACTACCTCCCTGATTGGCCAGATTATTTTGCGAAGTATAGTAAACTGTCTTTTTAAAGAATGTATTGTCTGCAAGGTTAAATGAGTAGGGTTGTCCATTAGCTCTTCTTCTAATTTTTCGGTTGCTACGGCAACTCTTTCCATCACAGTATAGAAATTATCCACAATAGAGTCAACCAGTGCATAACACAGGTAATCACTTTTTTTAGTTCTAATCTCTCCTACCGCTTCTCTTATCCTTTCTCTGATAGGATCGAACGTATCATCCTTTGTTTCTTGAAAAGAAATAACATAGTTTCTGCCCAGAATCAGAGATATATGCTCAACATTTAACTTTCCAATATTTTCATCAAATTCAGGTACTTTTAGTATCATGAAGATGTTATTTTTTGATGACTCAATTTTTGGTCGAAGTTCAGTATTCATAATGTCTGCTTGAACTAGAGGATGTAAATCAAAATATTTACCAAATTTTCTAATGGCTTTGCTATCATGGATTCCTGAGACATTAATCCAGAAAGTATAATCGATTTCTTCATCCGTTTTGAAACATTCATCAATGCTAGCTGTCTCTTTTTCATCATAATCATTTTCGTTATATTTGATAATTGAAAAGGTGGTTTCTTCTATCTTTTTTTTACCTACGTGTACCAAGGCGCCAGGATGTAGACCTGCGGTATCTGCAGAAGTTTTTGTTCCACTAGTCTTCTTTTTTGGAAGGAGTCTTGTAATTCGGTGAATCTGTTTCATATCATAGTCTTTAGTGAATTCCTTTACGGTCGAAGTTTTACTTGCCACGCCAACCACAATAAAGCCTGCAACTATCGAAAAAACAATGCTAAGAACCAACGGAGCAAGATCTCCAGAACTGGCTGCCTGATAAATTGCCTGAACATCAGTAGTAGTTCCTTTGCTTAGAAAAAACCCGATTATAAAATCAAGTAGGAAAAAAAGAAACGATATAACAGAACCTATAATGATTGCAGTTATTGGGGTTATCCGTGGCGGGATATCGATATCCTTCTCCTGCTTGTATGGGGAAAGATAGCTTTTGTAGCGTACAATGATTAGCGCAATACCTGTAATTATTATGGTAGAGATTACCCACCACAAAACGAAAAGAAATCCATGTTCTTCCTCAATTCCCTCTATTCCAGTAATTAGATCTTGAACATTACCAGTTAATGGCAGTCCAATAAGGGAAGTGGCAATACCTACCACAATTTGATAAATGAAGGCAAATGTAAAACCAAGTGATAATCTATTAATGATTACACCTAAAGTATGATGCAATAACTCTGGTCAGGATATTGTGGTCTTTAAGTTTGCAATAATGGTTTATGCCTAAATTATTTAAAAAATGAGTGCGGTCAAGTGAAAGGTACAGAAAGGTTGACGTCCTTTCTCTTTCAGCAAATATGAAACCCATCTTGCCATTTTCTTCAGTTTAAATTAGCCGTAATTTACAAAGTATCATGTCAAACGAAGCAAGAGACACTATATTCATTGGCAAAAAACCATTGATGGCATACGTTACAACTTCGCTAATTCAATTAGCAAGCCTGCCTCTTGTCAACATCAAAGCTAGAGGAATGAGCATTGGACGTGCAGTAGATGTTGCACAAATCATCTTACGCAAAACAGAAAACGCCGGCTATACTATTGGAGACATCAAAATTAACTCCGAATCCCTAGAATCAAATGATGGCAGGCAAAGAAACGTATCAACAATAGAAATAGAAGTAAAGAGAAATCAAGCATAAACCAACTTTGCTCATTTTTTATTTAATTATATCATTAATAACAAAATACATAAAATACTACCCACACATTACCTTGGAACATAAAACATTACAGCTACTCCAATCAAAACTATCACAGATCCAATTATCTCAAACCTGTCTGGCTTTTTCTTGTCAACCCAGTATCCCCACAATACTGAGACTATGACAAAAACACCACCGTACGTTGCATATACTCTCCCAAAGTCAGCAGGCTGCAGTGTTGGAATTATTCCATATGAAAACAAAATCAAGCCACCAACAAGACCAAAGATCTTTCCTTTGTGATCACGCAACCATTTCCATACCAAGTATCCATCTCCAATTTCAAGAATAGCTGCAAAAAGAAACAGCCCTACAGTGTATAGGATCACTTCGACCAAATCTTTTCACCCTTTCTTGGATAGTAAAAAATTACCAAAACTCCAATTACAGCAATTATAGTGCCAATGACATCATAGTTGTCTGGTCTTACCCCGTCAATTAACCATCCCCAAAAGACAGACATTACAATAAAGACACCACCGTACGCTGCATAGATTCGATGAAAGTGAGCTTTTTGAAACGTTGGAACTATACCATACAAAAATAACACAAAACCGCCTATTGCACCAAATACAAAACCATAGTCATCTCGAAGCCAAAGCCATACAAGATATCCCCCACCAATCTCGCAAAGACTGGCAAGAAAGAACAGAATTACCGAGGTTAGAATTTGTTTTGGTTGGTCTTGCACTTGAATTTGTTTTGGAAATAAGGATAAAAAGTTGCTTTCAGGTGCAGAGTTGTGGAAAGGATTATGACAACATCTAGTATGGTATTGTTTGGGATTATAGGCGGTATTGTTGGCAGCATTGCTATGATTGGTCCAAAAATGATCAGTAACATCCAGCTTGGCATTCCTTACAATGTAAACTGGGTTGTTTTTGGAATTGTCCTTGGAGTCGATAAGCCAAGTGCTTTTGCGTCAGGATTGGGACTCCATATTCTTACAGGAATTATAATTGGCGTATTATTTGGAATCATTACAGGCAAGATTGCAAAACTCAGATTAACTAACATTTCAAGAGGATTAACCTTTGGCGTTATAGCCGGATTGATTGTATTTGGGGCCTTCTTTATTCCGATGCTACAAAACGTACTTGCTCCAAACTTGATGAAACTAGTCATGGAAATGAATCCTACCGTTCCACAAGACATGATAAAACAAAAGATGCAAACCAAACTGCCTACCGTAATTCAAACTTCATTGGGATTGCACATACTATTTGGATTAGTTTTAGGAATAGTGACGCACCTGTTTGCTGCTAGATATTATAGATGAATTATTGATTATGCATTGAACTCACACGTCAGGGATGTTTGGAATTGTAGGTTGTTGATCGAATAGGTAAACCAAGTTAAGTGATGTCAAGAAACAGCAGAAAGCTAATGAGTGCTTTTCGAAATCCCTACTAATTTTTTTAATTTACAGGGTTACCAGTTGAGAACAAACAGATGATCGTACTTTTATTCTTTATAGCAAGTCATGCAACTAAGCTAATCTGTATACCTCTAATCTGAATCTGATACCATAATCTATCTGCAACCATTGAATAGGTTAACCATGGAAACAAAAACTAAACAAAGAATAGAGTCAGGTATTTGGAACAAAACAGTTCATGCCACATTTAAAAAAGTCATTGCCTTTGACATGCTCTGCATTGGAATCGGGGTTCCAATTGGTATGGGAGTTGGGGCATACCTACTTTCATAGGTAAGATTCAATTTTTTTGAGTCAGGTTTTTAGAAAAATTTAGAGTGAGATTATGAGATTAAAGAGTTGTGTGATATGTGGCAGAGAATTTGAGTCATGGAAGAATGATTATTGCTCAGCAAAGTGTGCAAGAGAATTTAGAAATCACTAAACCTTCCTTGAAGGTTTCAAACTGATTTCTTTTTCATTATTGTGATGATAGACAATCTCCATTGTCTTCTGTGAATGCTGTCTGGAACCTCAGGAGCCAGCATACCATATGGATATGAATCCCTATGGTTCCAATAGTATTGAACCCTGAAGGATTTGATTTTGAGCAATCCCGTATAGATTATTGGTGTGGAAATGGATTTGAATTGAATTTATCTCACAGGTGACAAACTACTAATTAATGAAAAAAACAAAAGCTTGTGAAAACAATGGAGTCTTCTGAAATATCTACATCTGAATGGCTATCTCTCAACCAGCTTCTATATGAGCTAAAACAGATTAATTCTGCATGCGTATCTGTCTATTATCCATACGGAAAGGGACAAGATACAATATCGCTACTAACTAAAACAAAAAGAAAAGAATCATTTGAAAAAATAGAAACAAAGATTGAAAATAGAATCACAGAACTCAAAAAGAATCCCTCCTCTGCAGGCAAGTTTGCAAAAACCCTTTGTATTTTTGGATGGATTGAAAACGGCAAGGTACACATCAAAGAGGTTGGAACCTCAAAAAAACTTCCTTACATCTACATGGCAAGCAAAAAACCATACATCAAACCATTTCGTGACGTTCTTAAAACAAATTATGATATTTTACTAGTAACACTTGATCAAAAATCTGCAGTGATACAAAAGTTTCATGGCAGTCATGTTGTCCAAAAAGCTAAACTCAGTACTGATCTGCGTGGAAGACACAAAAAAGGAGGACAAAGTCAGGGACGATTCCTAAGGGCAAGGCAAACAAAGATTCATGTGTTCTTTAAAAAAGTAGCAAACAAAGTCAAAAAAATGGATTCTAATTCTGAGATTATATTACTAGGTGGAAGAGGTAATGCAAAAACAGAATTTTTTGATGAGCTTGATTCAGATTTGGTTAAAAAATGTAGATTTGCAGAAGGCTTGTCTTTTTCCACCTCACAACGGGACATTCACAAGAAAATAATTGCGCACCTGTATCAACACAGGAAAAAACATGTTGCAGAAATTATTGAAAAATACGAACGACTAGTCAAAAAAGGATTAACAGCTAAAAGAAATGATGCCATTTATAGGGCACTAAAAATGGGGGCAGTAGACACTCTGATAGTTTCTGCAGAGTACCACACCAACTCTCAATTCACCAAAATACTGAAAATGCTAGAGATTGCAAAAAACACATCATGCAAAATAGAGTTTGCAGTTTCACAAAAGATCATAGAAAAGCTGAAAATTCATGATTCTGTTTTAGCCATACTCCGATATAGAATAAAATAATTTTATTGCAATTGGATTAATCTCATTGTTTACAATTTACGTATCAACAAATTTTATAGGTTTAAAATAACCTCAAATTTATTTAACGAGCTCACTTCTAGATTCTAGTGTACAAGAAAATACTGGTTCCTCATGCTGGCACAGATGCAGGAGATGAGGCATTAAAACACGCCATTCATATTGCAAAATCATCTTCAGGCAAAATAGCACTGCTGCATATAGTGGAGGAAATGTCGTTGCCATCTATGTTTGCAATGGCCTCATCTGAACGCGACGGCATCATTAAATCCATACGTGAAGCAAATCAATCTATTAGAGACGACATGGAAAAGGCAATGCAAAAAAGGGTCGAACAGTGCAAAAAAGAAGGAATCAAGGCAAAAGCTGAAACGAAAATAGGGGATGCATCATCCATAATTATAGATTACATAAAGGAAAATGACACAGACCTGATAGTCATGGCAAAACGTAGGAAATTCAAGGGGATGAAAAAACTACTTTCACTTGGAAGTGTCTCACGCAAGGTTGTGGAAAATGTTACCATTCCAACGCTACTAATAGATATAGAAAACCTGTAAGATGCATCTTTTCATAGTTGATTTGTAGTGTAATTCGTCAAAATACATGGTGTTCGAACTCAGAGAAGCACGTATACCAAGGCAAGCCAAGTCTACACTAGATACACGCGTTATGGCTTTAAACAAAATAAGCGCCAGGTAAGGGATTCGAACCCCTGAGTGCTTTCGCACCACTGCTTGCTTGTTAGATCTCGAGGCAGTTGCCGTACCACTTGGCTAACCTGGCACCATGAAATTCTCTTAATTACTCCTTAATATAGAAACAAGCAGCATTATTCTTTTGATTTGCCGCGAATGTAACCATAACCAATCAAAACTCCCCCTATTATCATCCATCCCACACTATATCCTGAAAGACCTTCTAGATAACTTAGTGGTTCCTGTGTTGCTGTATTCATTGCAAGACTTACAATCCCACCAATTATGAAACTAATTCCAACCCAAACTAGCCAGTGTTTAGTCACAAATTCTTCAAAGACACGATAATTTATGATTGTACCTTTAGAAACAGACAAAAATAATTCAAAGCTAGTCCATTCGATGGGCTTAGATCTAAAACCGCTAGTGATTAGAGAAAAGACAAAATTAGAATCATTTGCTTCAAAAGTAGTAGCAATTGATGCATATAATGCAATTTATCAATTTCTTGCAATTATCAGAGGCCCCGACGGACTTCATTTGGCAGATTCTGACGGACGTGTCACAAGCCACTTGAGTGGCTTGTTTTATAGAAATATCAACTTTTTATCTTTAGGAATTAAACCAGTTTATGTATTTGATGGCATTCCCCCCACATTAAAGAGTGCAGAGATCGAAAGAAGAAAACAGATCAAAAAGGATGCCATTGTAAAGTATGAAAAGGCAAAAGAAGAAGGTGATTTAGAAAGTGCAAGAAAGTTTGCCCAACAAACAACTGCAATGAAAGATGGGATGGTTGATGATTCTAAACACCTCCTAAGTCTTTTTGGAATTCCCTACATTGATGCCCCTTCAGAGGGAGAGGCCACAGCTGCCAATCTTACCCTAACAGGGCAAGCATTTGCATCTGCCAGCCAGGATTTTGACTCTATTCTCTTTGGTGCAAAAAAACTGGTACGAAATTTCACAAATAGCGGAAGAAGAAAGCTGCCAAATAGAAACACCTACATCGATATAGAACCTGAGATCATCGACGGAGAAAAAAGCTTAGCAGAACTTGAAATATCACGAGAACAAATCATAGATGTTGGCATATTGATTGGAACCGACTATAACCCGGACGGTTTTGAGAGAGTAGGACCGAAAACAGCACTAAAGTTAATAAAAAAATATTCGAAATTGGAGGAAATTCCGCAAATTCAAGAAAAGCTAGAGGAAATAGATTATCAGAAGATACGGAAAATGTTCTTAGAACCAGAAATCAAAGAAGTGGATGAAATCAAGTTTGATTCAATTGATTTCGATGGAATAACAAAATACCTTGTAAACGACAGGACATTTTCCCCAGACAGAGTAAAAAGTTCACTTAATAGACTAAGACGTGCATTAGAAAAGAGAAGCCAATCTTTGGAAAAATGGATGTAGGATTCATATCCGAAAAATGATTTTTTTAATTCAAAACATCATACTAACTAAAATTGACCTAAAAAACACCTCATTGATTATATCTGATAAGTACCCAATCCCAGCAGAGCTTAGAAGTGAGCCTGCAATAATTATCACAAAAATCTTCCTTCTGACTCCAAGAATCCTGCCTATTACTGTTGTAGAGATTGCGCCAGAGCCTTGAAAAGGCACTATCATAAAAAGTCCAACGCCTAGCCACCATGCCTTGCCAAACCACCTGTTCTTGATTGTATTTTGGCTCTTTTTCTCTATTCTAGATAGTATACTCCCTATGCGTTTGTTGCTTTTGAGCAATTCATAATTCCAGTAGACAAACAGGGCTGATAGAAAGTCCAAGACTGCAATGCTTACAACAACGAGTAATGGGTTGATCCCAACTGAGACGCCAATCGGGATTACTGACTCTTTACCAAATGGTGGAACTATGTATGCCAGCATAGTCTGAAGTAGCCTACCAGATCCCTCAACTCCTACAACTTGCAAAAGTGCAAAGTAGGCACCGCCTGCCAAAAATGGAGAAAACAACCTAAAGATCCAAATGAGTCTTGCACTGGAAATCATTGGCTTTTTCAGATTCTTTTATTGCAAGCAAAAAGAGTTTGGGATGTTTTAGTTGTGGAGCAAGATATAGCCAAAAATATTACTGCTGTATGCCAAAATGAATAATATGGTGACAATTCCCGCATACCCCTATACCTATCTAGTTTAGCCCTTAGTCATCATTACCCATAAAAAAGCAAAATCACATGTCTAACTTTTCAGGATAAATCCGCAATACTACAAGATGTTCATCCTAAAACCTTTAGTAACACATGACCCAATGTGGCAAGATAGATCGCACAACCCATTCCTAATACCAGTTCTCCGCCTGATGGTCTTGGAAAGGAAGACTTGAATTTGGTTTTGCTAATGGATTCTTGAATCATGCATACTTTGAGAATTTGTGTTTTTTAAATCTAATTCCCTCAACCTATATTTGGTATCTAAACAGACCCAAATAAAATTAGTTATGAAAAAAGCCAGTCTTTGGGAAAATAAGCATAAATTTTTTGATCTGAAAAATAGATGCAAACATACAACATTGAGATTAGTTTGGATATACAAAGACTTAACAAAAAAGGGATTACATTTTATCTGTGGTGTGAAATGGTAAAAAAAACCGAAGGTGCAAAAATGAGCTGTCCCCAGTGCGGAAAGGAGCTAATATGTGGTTGGTCTAACTATCCTGCCCCGTATAAGAACAAGTTGCAATGGCAGAATAAAGATGGATCAGCTCATTTCATGTTTAAGGAAGGAAGTTTCATATGCACCACAACAATTGATGAGCGAAAAAAACTAAAACAAGCTATGAAATTTCAAGATGAATTAATAAAAGATGCAGAGCTGACCAAAGGATAGTCTTTGATGATTCAAAGTTGCTACGAAAGGTAAACTTTTTGGTCATGATACTGTGTTCAGTTTGTGGACATACCAGATTATCTAACTGATCCCAATCCAGACAAACAAGAATGGATCAAAAGACATATTCTTACAAAAAAATGGGAATTAAGAAGAGTAGTAGAAGAGTTAGAGTATGTTGCAGAACAGTATCAAATGAAGAAAAAATACCAAGGTTCAAAAAAAGATTTAGATGTTTTAAAATCGGAACTTAGAGCTCTTCTCCAACGAGCCTATGATCTGGCAATAGAGATAAGAGACCTAACCTGATGGTTACATTGATTTTTTTAATTCTTCAAAGGCTGTCTTGACTTCATCTACTGCTGCTTCGTCTTCCAATGTGCTAACGTCACCTGGTTTTTCATTATTTGCAATAGATTTTAGAAGCCTACGCATTATCTTACCGCTCCTTGTTTTAGGAAGTTTTTCTACAAAATAGATCTGCTCAGGAGTTGCAATAGGTCCAATCTCACTTCTTACTGTGTCGATGATTTCATTTCTTAGATCTTTTTCTGGTTTATCATTACCCTCTTTTATTACAACAAAGGAATGAATTACCTCTCCTTTGATTTCATCAGGCACCCCACATACTGCAGCTTCGGCAACAGCGTCATGAGAGACTATACTGCTTTCAAGTTCTGCTGTACCTATCCTGTGTCCTGCCACTTTGAGTACATCATCTGCTCGTCCCAGTATCCAAAAATACCCGTCGCTGTCTCGTATGGCATAGTCACCTGGATAATACTTATTTTCATATTTTTTCCAGTAGACGTTTTTGTATTTTTCATCATCTCCCCATAGTGTAAGTAACATACCAGGCCAAGGCTTGTTGATTAAAAGATACCCTTTTTTGTTGTCTGCAATTTCGTTGCCATCCTCATCAACTATAGATAGAAAAACTCCAGGGATTGGTTTGGTAGCTGAGCCTGGTTTTAGAGAAATAGTTTCCAAGCCTGGCAGAGGAGTAAGCATCATCCCTCCTGTTTCGGTTTGCCACCAAGTGTCTATTATTGGACAGTTTTCCTTTCCAATCACTTTAAAGTACCACTTCCAAACTTCTGGATTGATTGGTTCCCCTACTGTACCCAATAGACGAAGTGATGAAAGATCATGCGAGTTTGGGATGGTGTCACCAAATTTCATGAACAACCTTAGTGCAGTTGGAGTAGTGTAAAATATTGAAACTTTGTATTTTTGAATTATCTTCCACATCCTAGATTCATCAGGATAGTTAGGAGCTCCCTCGTACATTACTTCAGTTGCTGCATGCATTAACGGACCATACACAACATAGCTGTGTCCTGTTACCCAGCCAATATCTGCAGTACAAAAGTAAACATCCTGATCTTTTATGTCAAATGCCCACTTGAAAGTACTATACAGATGTGTAAGATAACCGCCGGTCCCATGTAAAACTCCTTTTGGTTTACCAGTTGTTCCAGAGGTGTAAAGTATGTAAAGAGGATGTGTGCTTTCTAGCTCTTCTGCTTCACACTCTGAGGGTGCCTCCGACATGAGATCATCCCATAAAAGATCTTTTGGGTTCATTTTGATTTCATGATTTGTCCTTTTGTAGACGATGACGTTTTCTACAAAATCAAAATCCGCAACTGCTTCATCTACTACATCCTTAAGCTTAACAACTGATCCCCTTCTATAGCCACCATCAGCAGTTACCACTAACTTTGATTTGGAATCTTCAATCCTATCCCTGAGCGATGTGGCACTAAATCCAGAAAACACAACAGTATGAGTAGCGCCAATCCTAGAACAGGCAAGCATGGAGATTGGCAGTTCAGGAATCATTGGCAGGTAAAGTGTTACCCTATCCCCTTTCTTGATGCCAAGTGATTTCAAGACGTTTGCAAATTTTTGTACCTGAATCCACAGATCCCGATAAGATAAAACCCTGGTCTCTCCGTTTTCACCTTCCCAAAAAATGGCTGTTTTTTGCGCGTTCCTATCCTGGTGCACATCCAGGCAATTGTATGATGCATTTAGTTTTCCACCTACAAACCATTTTGCAAAAGGCGGATTCCAATCAAGTGTCTTTTCCCAGTATCTAAACCAGTCGAGATTTTTTGCCTGAGAATCCCAAAATGTAGTATAATCATTTTGTGCACTAGACCTAGTTTGTGTATCATTATTGCCTAAAGATACCTCGAAGGTTTCAGACATTATTCATTGATAGTACACAGTACTTTCTAAATGTTAAAGAAATTTAATTTAAAAAAATCTATTGAGCTTCCATTCTTCGGAGCCAGTCAGATTCATCTGATTTTTCTTGACTAGTATCTTGTTCAGACTTTGTGTCTGATTGATCCCCCTCACTAGTTGATTCTTTGGTTTCAGTAACTGAATCATTTTTTGGAACCTCTGGAAGCTTTGACTGGACCTCTGACTCTGTTTGAGCATTATCCAGGTACGTAACGGCAGATTCTTGGAGTTGTTTTGACGGAGATTTTGTCTCTTGTACTTCCAAATCCAAATCACTTATTCTTCTTTGAACGTTGGAAATTTCTGCAGATTCGTGTGTTAGACGTTCAATGAATGCAGTAGTCTGTGTTTTCACTGTCTCGAAAGTGCTTTCAGAGATTTCGTTACTCTTGTATTGTACTTTTGCATCGAACAACAACATTTTTGTGGTTTTCATTTGTTCATTTAGTTCGTTGAGCCTACCTTCTAACTTTGTTTTTATTTCTTGTTCTGACTCTTCTAATGAGAGCAGCTTGGACTTGTATTTTTCGTGGATTATTTCAGCATCGTCTTTCATTTCATCGTTTTCAGAAACGATATCTATCAATGCCTTCAATCGTCGAAGGGTTAGACCTTTTTCTCTGAGTAAACGTTGTGAGTCTAATCTCCATTTTGGAATATAGATTACAACATCCCCCTGAACTACGAGTTGTTCGTATGGAATCTGTTTTAGACCCTCTGTGCCACAGTCTACTCCTACGGTTTGTATGCTACCATCAATGTCTGTCATGGTACCTACAACCTTACCCATGAATGTGCCGTACATGTCTTTGACTTTCTTTCCGATAATCTCGGATTCTTCGTGGGTCATGCGGTATGCTTTTGTTTTTGATATAACCCACAAAGTGTTAGGAAGGTTTCTAATTTTGGTTAGAATAATTTGACCGCATTTTTTACTGATAAACTGACATCAGAACATAATGACAAATTCAAACCCTTTAGAGTTTGAGAAATTTTAAAATTCAAACCATATCCTTAATTTAATGATGATAAGCCGGGAAGAGATGACGCAAATCCTTCATTTTGTAGCTAAGAGATGGATAGACATTAGCAAGGATCCAGAGAACAAAGCGATGAAAACCCTTCCAAATAATTTCTGGATGAATTCTGTTGGAGGCAAAGCTGGAAAAGGGAGATGGATAACTATGCTAATGTACACTGAAAATGAAGATGACGCCAACGCTATGAAGGAGGTATTACTTAGATGGCAAACAAAGGGAATGGAAAAACAGCAAGGTCCAGATCTTATTCAGATAGACAAGAAATAGATTATTAATAATCACAAAATACCAAAACCTATTGCCTGAGAGGTTTACAAAGAAAGAAGAAAAGATCCTAGCAGAACATTTTTCCAATGTAGACAAGTCAGTTTTTGTACTCACAACCCCAAGACAGGTCGATCGAGGGGCACTGATGTCCAGATATAGTAGAACAGACAAAAACATGCGTCGAGTCTTTCTTGATGAATTTTTATCAAACAAGTCACGCGGTGAAGAGTTTTACAATAGGGTGTTAATTGAGTACGGTGATGATTCTGTTGCAGAGCTTGGCGAAGCTCAACTTGCAATAGAAGGAATATCAAATATTGCTGTCAAAAAGATCGAAGACCGCAGAATAGGTCTTTCTTATCTTGAAAAGTCTTCAAGATATGTAACGTGGGATAAAAAAATCAATGGAGAGTACAAGTTCTACAAAGAACCCAAAATCATGAATTCAAGGTTTGCAGATGATTATCTTGATGCGTGTAACTTTGATTTTGAAACCTATTCAAAAAGCATAGAACCAATGCTAAATTATGTCAGAGAAAAATTCCCTATAGAAAAATTTCAGTTTATAGATTCCAGAGATAAAAAACAAAAACAGTTTTCCAAACTAAAAGAAGAAAGCGACATAAAATCGGCCAACATGATTTACAGAGGATCTACGAAGGCAAAAGCACTAGATATACTACGAGGTCTTTTGCCAGCTTCCACATACACCAACGTAGGCATAACAGGCAATGGGAGAGCTTTTGAATATCTTTTAACCATTTTGTTCAGCTCTGGATTAAAAGAAGAGCAAAATTTAGCGACTCAGATAAAGGCAGAACTTGATAAGAGTATCAAGTCCTTTGTAAGACGCTCTGATGACAAGTATGGAAGAGCGCTGCAGAAATATCTTCAAGACATCAAAAAGACCTCAAAGAGACTTTCTGACAAAAACATCAAACAGGAAAAAATTTCTGGCGGTTTAACAAAGCTTGTCCAATCAGAATCAGAATCAAAAGCAATCGACAAAATAATCACCGCCCTCCTGTATGAACAATCCCAGGGTGTTCCTTTTTACAAAATTCTAAGACAGGTACAAAAACTTTCAAAACAAAAAAAGAAAGAGATCATCTTAAAATTTTCAAAATTACGCCAAAATAGACGACATAGACCTCCCAGGGCTTTTGAGATGACGAACTATACCTTTGACTTGGTGAACAATTTTGGAATGTTTCGAGACTTTCATAGACATCGTGTCCTAACTCTTGAACGTCAGTTACTCAGTGCAGATCACGGATACTCTATTCCACCAGAACTTGAAGTGCTTGGAATTGACAGAGAATTCAAAGAGTGTATGGATAACACGAAAAATGTATTTAATAAAATAAGAAAACGTTATCCCAATGAAGCTCAGTATGTGGTTAATTTTGCATACAATTACCCTTATTTCATGAATTTAAACTTGAGAGAAGCTTGTCATCTAATTGAGCTCAGAACAGTTCCGCAAGGTCATTCAGATTATAGAAGTGTTGCACAATCAATGTACATCCAAATCCAAAAAGCTCATCCAAATCTGGCAAATATAATTAAATTTGCAGATTTGAAAGAATATGATTTAGAAAGATTTGAATCAGAAAAAAGAACAGAACAAAAAAGAAAGAAATTTCAGGGTTAAATTATAATATCAAATTAATTTAGATATTTCTGGAAATGAAAATCCCAAAAGATCAATTAAAAGACAAACTAAGTCCAGAGCAATACGAAGTCTGTGTGAACAAGAGTACAGAGCCTCCCTTTTCAGGAAAATATAATGATTGTAAAGAAAAGGGAATATACAGATGTGTTTGTTGCCATGAAGAATTGTTCGAATCAGAAACCAAATTTGAATCCGGTACTGGTTGGCCAAGTTTTTGGCAACCAATCAATGAAGAAAAGATAGAGTACGAACAGGATTCTAGCTTAGGCATGCTGAGAACTGAAGTGATGTGCAGGAATTGCGGTGCTCATCTTGGACATGTTTTCGATGACGGACCAAAACCTACCAATCTTAGATATTGTATAAATTCAGCGTCGCTAGATCTGGAAAAAAAGTAATACAGGAAGAAAAATTGATGGGGTTGGTTTTTTGCGAGAAAGTCAATATGAAATACAAGTAACATTTTAAAAGTTCAAGCAGGTCGATAAGAAATTGAGAATTGTAATATGTGGTTTTGGCAATGTTGGACAGAGTCTGGTTAAACTATTTGAATCCAGAGCAGATGACCTATATGCCAAGTATGGATTAAAACCACACATTGTTGGAGTTTTTGATAAAAAAGGGAGTGCGGTTAATCCATCTGGATTGGACTTGGTTAAACTTGTTGAAACCAAGAAAAAGCATGGTTCTGTAAAAAAGTATTCCAATTACAAAAATGACTTGGATGGAACAGAAATGATTGATTCTTTAAACGCAGATGTCCTGATTGAGACCACATCAAGCAACTACAATGACGCGGAACCTGGCATGAGCCATATTATATCAGCAATGAAAAAGAGTATGCATGTGATTTCTGTTAATAAAGGTCCGTTAGCTCTTGCGTTTCCTTCGTTACTTGAGCTTGCTACTTACAATAGAGTGATGTTTAGATTCAGCGGAACTGTTGGCGGAGGCACACCCATCTTAAATTATGCCAAAAATAGTCTCAAGGGAGAGAGAATTACAAAATTTGCAGGCATACTAAATGGTACAACTAATTATATTCTATCCAATATGACCAGAGGACTATCATTTGAAGATGCTTTAACTGATGCCAGAAAACGCGGATATGTAGAATCTGATGAATCACTTGATTTAGACGGTATTGATGCTGCAGCAAAACTTGTCATTCTTGCGAACTGGATAATGGACATGAAAGTAACATTGCCAGACATTAAGCGTACTGGAATACGCGATGTTACGTTAAAAGACATAAAAAAATCAGCCAAAAGTAATTGCGCAATAAAGCTTATCGCTTCCTGCCATAAGGAATTGGAGATAGGACCAAGAGATGTTTCATTTGATGATCCTTTGTGTGTAAATGGTACCCTTAACGCAATAGCGTTTAGCTCTGAGCATTCTGGCACACAGACCATAATTGGTAGAGGCGCAGGAGGAGTCGAAACTGCAAGCGCAATAATACGCGACTTGTTAGATATCAGAGAGCAAATTTCGGCAAGCTGAATTTTCGTAGAATAATCAAGAGATGCAGGTAGTGATTGCGAATCAATTGTAGTCTGTCTCAGTATGCTGAATTAAAACAAAAAATCATAATAAAAGGCAAAAGATCTCAGTACATTATCCAATGAAATCAAACTTAATTTCAAAAACTGAAACAAACAAGTTATTAGAAGAGCTTACAAATAGTTGGAAATTTGAAATTCCAAAAGTAAAAAACCTCAAGGTCTATGAAACAGAAGATTCACAGATTATAACAGGAGGGGGCCTGAAAATTCTAAAAAAGGATGGCCACTGCCTCCCATTTCTTTCTGATGAAGATAACTTGAAAAAATTCCCTTATGTGATGGTAGACATGGGGGCAGTAAAATTTGTATGCAATGGGGCAAATATTATGAGACCCGGTGTTAGAAGGTATAGTGAATTTAGTGAAGGAGATATCATATGTGTAATAGAAGAATCTCAGCACAAATTTTTGGCAGTGGGAATAGCCCAGGTTTCAAGTTCTGATATGGATGAAATGAAAAAGGGAGAGATTGTAAAAAATATTCATTACATATCTGACAAGTACTGGGAAGTTGGAAAATCAATTAGCGATTGATATAATTTATTATTTTGTTACTCTGATGTAGCTTTCATTCCACTACTAGTAATTACAAGGATGTCTGTCCCATCACCACTAAATGAATCCCTCATAGTTGCAGCTTTTATTGATCTCTTTGCCAAATCAACTGCTTCTTCTTCTGTCAATTCCTTTTTGAATTGCTGATCTAGCACACCTAAAGCCATCTCAGCACCAGTACCAACAGCTGCATAATCGTCAGGAAGAACCGAACCAAGAGGATCCAGTGTATAAATCACCGGCTTGTCTACAACGCCACCAACTATTACCTGTGTTAAAAGAGGAAAGAATCTTCTTTCATACATCATATTTGACATCATTTTTGCAATAGAGTTAGGCGGAATATCCCTTTTGAGCTCCATTTTGCGTATTTTGGCCAATGCTGCAATCTGAAGAGAAAGAATTTGCATGTCTGCTACTAATCCTGCACATGCTGCTCCTACCTTAGGAGTAATTTGAAAGGTTTTCTTGGTAGATTTACTGACAAGCAAATTTCCATATGCAATTCTTTTTTCACTAGCTAAAACTAATCCATCGTTAAAAGTTATTCCTACAGCAGTAGCTCCGGGCATGTACATATAAGCCATAAAATGGTTTTTTCTGGAGCATAATAAAGGGCTTTCTCTGTCTACATTACAAAAGTTATGACATGCCGAATTTTTCTATGATTTTACACATGCATTTTGTAGTTTTCTTAAGAAGATCTAACCTTGCAAACTCGTTTGGAGAATGGATTCGGGAAAATATATGAGTACTACCTATCGAGATACATGGAGATTTCAGAATGGTTTTGAATAAATACATAGGACCGGTACCCGCATTTGATACATTAAGGGTGGATTTTCCAAAAACCTGATCAGCGGAGTCTTTTACTATTGACACAAATGGATCTTTTGGATCTGTCCTTGCAGCAGCCTCACCTTGGTACACTTTGATTTTTAGATCACTAAAACCATTTGATTTTAGATGGTTTTTGAGTCTAGAAACCTGTTTTTTGGGATCCATTTCAGGGACCAGTCTAAAATCAATTTTTGCAAGAGCCTTTCCCGGCAGTACAGTCTTTGCACCATCCCCAGTATATCCAGAAACAAATCCAGCTACATTGCATGTTGGCTCCGCAACAAGAGCCTTTTTGGCAGTAAATCCTTTTTTGCCACCAACAAAATCTTTGATGCCGTATTCCCTTTGGAATGATTTTTCATCGAAAGGTTCTGATTTTACAAGACGAGTTTCAAACTTGGTTAGTAGCCTTACTTCCTTGTACCAATCTTTAATCAAAACTTTACCGTTGTTGTCTCTTAAAGTGGCGATAGCTTGTATTAAACGCCAAGCGGGATTCTTTATCAGTACGGCCATGCTAGAATGAGCATCTTTGTTTGATTCTTGTGCAAAAAGATCTACATATAGCAAGCCTTTCATTCCCAAGCCCACTACCGGCGTGTCTTTAGAGTCAATATATCCAAACTCCCAGATTACTCCATCACATGAGAATTTTTTTCTATATTTTTTTAGGTATTTTTCAATATGTTCACTGCCTGTCTCTTCTTCTCCCTCAATTACGAATTTGATGTTGCATGGAACGTCACCAGTAGTCCTAAGAAATGCTTCTACAGACTTGATCCGTGTAATCAATTCTCCTTTATCATCTGATGAACCACGTCCAAAGATTTTGTTTCCATTTACCTTTCCACTGAATGGAGGATATTCCCATAAATCAAACGGTTCTGCAGGTTGAACATCATAATGATTGTAAAGCAATAGAGTTTTGTTAGGATTTGATTTTGATTTAACTTCCCCATATACAAGCGGTGCAATGTTTTTGCCCAACCTAAGGATTTCAGACCTTATTCCTGATTTTTCAAGTGTTTTCTTTACTAATTTTGCACACTCTTCTATTCCTTCATTTTTTGCTGAAACACTAGGTTGTTGAATGAGTAACTGAAGATCTTTTATTAGTTTCTTAAAGTTCTTGTCGATATAACCAATCGGCTTCATATCTTCTAAACTATCTTATCGAAAGGCTTCATAACTTTTGGGATGACGTCAATCAAGTCCATCGAGGTCATGTGTAGACCTAATTGTTTTTGGACATACATTCCTGTAAGACCGTTTATGTGTGCTGCAGCAGATGCGGATTCTAAGGCTTTTCTGTTTCTAGCAAGAATTCCAGCTACTAATCCTGACAAAACATCACCTGTTCCACCAACAGTCATAGCAGGAACCCGTTTTTGATTTAGGTATGTCGTTTTACCATCGGATATGATATCAGTGGATCCTTTTAACAAAACGGTTATGCCGTTATCTTTGGCATGTCTTTCTACAGTTCGTATCCTCTCATTTTTCCTCTCTGGAGGAACTTCTCCAAAAAGTCGTTTAAATTCTCCTGCATGTGGTGTTACAACTACGTTTTTGTTAGAAGCCACATCAAGGATAGCTGGTACAAGAGCGCTTGCATCAAGCGAGATGCGAATATCTTGATTTGCCAACGATTCTACCAAGTACTTTAATGCGTTAACATCTTGAACTGCCAAACCCATTCCAATAGTTGCAGAGTCACATTTTTTTGGAATTTGTCCTAGCAATTTAGTTACCGTGCCTCTAGTCAATTTTTGATCTGCAAGAGGAATTACAATTAGATTGGGCGAAACAGATCGTGTGGATTGGATGTTAATCTTTGGAATAATAGTATAAACCAAGTCAGATCCAGAACGCAGGGCAGCAAGGGAAGCCAAAATCGGAGCTCCGTGATAGATATGTGAACCCCCAATAACAATCACTGTACCATTGTCTCCCTTGCGCGAATTTGTCTTTCTGGAAGGAATGAATTTTTTCACCATTTTAGTTGAAAGATTTTTTATTACCACACAAGATTGTAAAAATCATGGCTGAATAAATCTTGTTTTTATGAATTAATTATGACTTTGTTTTCCCAAAAAATGCCTTTCTTGCAAAACACAGATAGGTTGTATGTCCAATACCAAAAAAAGAGTGTCTTGTTTTTCCTTCTCTTGCATCAATTGTTCTTAAAATTATTTCGGTGGACTCTATATCAGTGAATTCATTTCTTACCAAAGTTGTTGAAAGTTTTTCTAGTTGATTCATAGTAGGGCATATGGCAGCTAGCAAACCACTTCCTTTCAACATCTTGCGTGCTTGGGGCACTACATTCCAAGGATCCCCCAGATCAACTATAACTGTATCAGCGTCACTGATTGGCAGTTTCTTTGCTGTTTTAATGTCAAAATTCTTTATCGTAACATACTTTGACATTCCCGCTTTTTCGATATTTTTTTTAGCAATTTTCATAAATTTTTCATCGACATCGAAGGTAAAAACATGTCCTCTAGGTTTCACGATGCTGGCAAGATAAGTCGTCAAAGAACCACTTCCGGTTCCTATTTCAGCTACTTTATGACCACTTTGTATCCCGATTCTTGAAATTATGTAACCTATGTCTTTTGGATATACAATTTGTGTACCGTGTTGAATCTTCATGATAAAGTCAAAAGTTGTTGGTTTGAGCAAGTAAACGTATCTATCCTTGTTTGTGACTATACGTGATCCAAACTCTTTTCCAATAGCGTCTGCGTGATTAATTATTCCTATATGAGTGTGGAATTGTTCTTTTTTTGATATCTTTACAAGCCATTTTTTTGTTTGGTTATAATAGAACAAAACATACGAATTTTGTTTTATTTTATTTGGTTTTGTGCCCATCTTTATTGCTCACATTCGTTCTGGAGATACTATCCCCAAGATCTCTAGACTCTTTGAAAGCGTTGACCTGAATGAATATGTCAGGCAAAGTCGTACATTTTCAAGATTTTTGTCACCAATATCTAAAACTTTATTGTTTTCATAAAACGAATTGAAATTAACTGCCATATCATGTGAATATTTTGCAATCACTTTGGGTGAAAGGTTATCTGCAGAGTCTTTTAGGAATTTAGAAAATAAGCCAATTTGCCTTACCAAATTTTTTTCGTGTTGATCAGCTAGCAAGTCATATTTGGCATTGTTAAAATCAGGTTCAAAGTCTGCCTTTTCTAGGATTCTGCTTGATCGTGCAGATGTGTATTGAATGTAGGATGCAGTATCCCCCTCCAAGCTTGTCGCTTTCTCCAAGTCAAAAACTATCATTTTATCCAAATCTTGTTTAATCATTTCGTATCTTATCGTCCCTACTGCGACATCATGCGATATTTCAGAAATTAATTCAGAGGTCATGTCTGAATTTCTCTTTTTTGTTTCATCATAGGTTTTTTTCCTTAGGAGTTCATATAGTGAATCTGCGTTTACATATAACCCCTTCCTGCCAGACATCTGAGCTTGTTTTCCACCAGTATCTATGCCTAATTTTTTTGCAGTTTGAGGACTTAGAGTTACCGATTCGTAACCTAAATGCATGTAGGCATCATCTTCTGATTTGAAGCTGGACATCAACTGGGTTACTATTTTTTGTAGTCTTGATTGTCTTGAGTCAATAACTGTAATCACTCTATCTCCACTAAAGTCCTGCTTTTCCTCGTTTGTTTTTTCAAGGGTTGTCTCCCATAGCTTGCCTCTTCCTTGTTGCTCTTTTGGATACTTTCTGTAGTTAAAAGGATCATTCAACAAAGCTAGTTTCCAAGCTGCATACGGGATGTCTTTGGCAATGTATGTTGCAGTGCCGTTACTTCGTACAAGAACTTTATCTTCTTCATCTTCGGATGGAATAACCCAGCAGCCAGCATTCTTTCCTTCTTTTTCAAAACGAATTAGATTCATTTTTTTTAGTTTTTCAAAAATTTGTGCCCATAAACCGGATTGCACTATTTCAGATTCAAAATTGATGCAGTCGTAATACACCGATAGATTCCAACATGTTTCAAGCTGTTCATCAAGAACCTTCCTTGTGATGTGTTTAGCCAAACTTGCAATTTCTGAATCTCCTTTTTCAATTTCCTGCAGTATTTTTTTTCGTTCTTCTTGGAGTTGTGAGTCAACATCATACTTGGAAGTTGTTCTCACATAGACTTCATCTCCGCAATATTGATCAAATTTCTTTCCGACAGGAGGATCTTCTGGGAAATTCAATTTAGTAAAACCGACTATAATGTCAGCTACCTGCAGGCCCGAATCATCAACATAATTTAAAATTCGTACATCGTGGTTTGTCCTCTCTAAAATTCTAGATATGGTATCACCAATTATTATATTTCTGATATGTCCAACATGAATTGCTTTGTTTGGGTTTACGCTAGTATGCTCAACAACAACTTTGGTATTTTTGCCAATATCTTGAAAACCATAGTTGGGTTTAATGGATTCTGTTAAGATAAGTTCATTAAGTTTAGGCCAATCTGCAAAAAAGTTCAGATATCCAGAAGGATGCGCTTCTACTTTGTCAACTAGATTGGAATCAAGTTTTTTGTATTCCTCGTATAGAGTTTTTGCTATTTCATTTGGTTTTTTCTTCAAATGTTTTGCAAGAAGAAAACAGACATTTGATGTAGCGTCTCCAAAATCTGGTTTGGAAGGCTCTACAGAAAATTCGATTTTTGGAACGGGTAGTTCTGTTAGTATTTTATTGAGATTTTCTGCTATTTCATTCAGTAGGCTAGAAAATGACAGTACTAATCATCTCCTAAATAAGATGCAATCTTGTCTAATGCTTCAATTACACCATCTCCTGATCTTCCTTCAACTGTGATAGTTGCTTTTGATTTTACATAATCAGATGAATTTCCAAGAGCTATGCTCATATTGGCTAATTCAAACAATGGCAAATCTGTCTCACTATCACCAATAGCCACCACATCCTCTAGTGATATTGATAATTTCTTCATTACCTCTCTAAAACCCGTACCCTTGTTAATTCCGTGGGAGTTTATATGAAAAGCATATTTGCTATCAGATAACACTACATCAAGATTTTTTTTTGCTATTAGATCTTTTCCTTGTTCAATGTCAAAGGTTCTTTCCAGAACAATTTCTGTCATGCGTGGAAAGACCGGTTTTTCTTTCACATTTTTAATTTCTGATTTAATTACATCAAATGCATTTTTACATTGATCAATGTTTCCTATCAAAGAATGGTCATTTGGTCCGTATGTTATGCAGCCTCCGTTCTCGCCAACTGCAACTCTGGTGGTACCCCCATAAACTGACAAAAGAAATCCTTCAACGGATGATCTTCCTGAAACAAAAATAACGTTATGTCCCATTTTAACAAGATTTCTCAGAGCAGAAAGAGATTCTAAATTAATTACCCCTTGACCGTTTTCAGTAATAGTTCCATCAATGTCAACAGCAAATGTTTTTTTCATGAATTTTTTGTTATGGAGTTGATAATAATTGCTACGAAAATTTGACCAAGGTAGATTAGGGATGACAGTAAAAGAAAGAATGTGGTGAAAAAAGGGCGTATAGAAGAGGTATTTAGCAAGGCCAGGTATGCAGACGATCCCTCCTTGTATAAGGTATTTTTTAGGGATTTTAATAGGACTAGAGAAATTGACCTTCTTGGTTTTATAAGAGAGTCAAATAACTTTGAGACGATCCCTATTTCAAGAATTGAAAAGATAATGAAGAATAATACGATTTTATTTGAAAAATTGTGAAATGTAAACTGAAAAGAAATGGGAATTCCTGAAAAAATTAAAGCAATACAAGATGAGATGGCAAAGACCCAAGTCAACAAAGCTACTGAACATCACTTGGGACTTCTCAGAGCAAAATTGGCAAAGCTCAAAAAAGAGCAGGAGGAGGGAGTCTCCAAAAAAGGAGCAAAAACAGAAGGGTTTGATGTAAAAAGAGCTGGAGATGCAACAGTAGTGTTTATTGGATTGCCAAGTGTGGGAAAATCCACTCTTTTGAACAAACTCACAGGGGCAAAATCTGCTGTCGGTGCATTTCAGTTTACAACACTAACAGTGGTGCCTGGAATAATGGAATACGGAGGAGCTAAAATTCAATTACTTGACCTTCCCGGCATTATCAAAGGAGCTTCAAGTGGCAAAGGCCTAGGAAAAAGAATTCTTGCTGTTGCACGAAATGCTGATTTGGTACTACTTGTTCTTGATGTATTTCAACCGTTTCATGAAAACGTTCTAATCAATGAATTAGCTAACATTGGAATCAGATTAAATCAACGCCCACCAAATATTGTCATTGAAAAATCTGCAGCTGGTGGAATTACCATCGCACAACAAGTTAAACTAACAAAAATTTCAGAAAAATTGTTGAAAGATATTTTACATGTATATGGAATTAATAGTGCGCGCGTTGTGATAAGAGAAGACATTACGTCACAACAACTAATAGATTTTATTTCAGGAAATAAGAGCTATTCCAAGGCAATAACTATTCTGAATAAAATAGATTTAGTTGATAAACAATTTCTGAAAAATTTAGAGAAAAAGATCAAAACAGAATTTGTTCAAGTGTCAGCAGAGTCAAATGTTAACATTGATTTGTTAAAGGAGTTGATCTATGAAAAACTCCGATTCATAAGAATTTACATGAGGCCAAAGGGAGGTGAAACTGACTACAAGGAACCTCTAATAATGAAAGAAGAGTCTACAATAGAGGATGTATGTAACAAGTTACATCGTAATATGAGTAAGGAATTTCGTTATGGATTGGTATGGGGAAAAAGTGTAAAGTTTGGAGGCCAAAGGGTAGGTCTCTCGCATATACTAAACGATGAGGATGTTCTGACCATCATCAAAAGAAAAGGGATGTGAATAAAACATGGATGCAGAGTATGAGTTTCGGTGGTGCAAATATTGTATTACCAAAACTAAACAAGAAGTTGTAAAGATTCCTAAAATGGCAACATACAAACGTAGAAGACAGTACAAGTGTACTGTTTGCGGTTCAAAAACATGGTTGCAGGGCAGAAGGCCTTCAGCAGAAAGTGTATACTAGACCCAATAGCGTTATTAGATAATTTTTGAATTTTGAGAAATTTTTCGTTGATTATTTGTAATTAATTTGTGTAATTTTCTTCATTCCACCCATAGAAAAGCAATGAAGTACACAAAAAGGACAATGGCGACAAGTCGTAAAGCACCTTCAAAGAAGAGTGCTGCAAAAAAAGCTCCAGCTAGAAAAACAGCTAAAAAAGCATCTTCAAAGAAGAGTGCTGCAAAAAAAGCTCCAGCTAGAAAAACAGCTAAATCTCCCTCAAAAAGACGAAATTAAATCCGTATAGAAAATCGTCTAAAAAGACGATCTTCCTTTTTTCTAAGAAAATTAAATGATCTAAAAACAATCAATAAAGATAGCTCATCAGTTTGATCTGTTCTTCAGTTGTGATTATTTCCTTGTTAGTCAATATCTCAAGGAGTTCTTTGAATATTGCCTTTTGTTCTTCAGACATCCCTCCTGCTGGACCTTTTTCTCCGGGTGGACCTGGTGGACCTCTTGGACCAGCTGGACCCACTGGCCCTTGTTCTCCTGGAGGGCCTGCAGGGCCCTTTTCTCCTTGTGGACCAGATGCACCCCTTTCACCCTGTGGACCCTGAATACCTTGTGGACCTTGTGAGCCTTTTTCTCCTGGTGGACCTTGTGGTCCTCTTTCTCCTTGGGGACCTGTTGGACCTTTGTCACCTTTATCACCTGCAGGTCCAGTTGGACCAGAGGGACCTTTTTCTCCGGGTGGACCTAAGGGTCCTTTCTCTCCCTTTTCTCCTTGTGGGCCAGGAACACCAGTTAATCCTTTTTCACCAGTAGGGCCTTGTGGACCCTGCGGTCCTCTTTCACCTAGCGGACCCTCTGGTCCTGTTACTCCTTTTTCTCCTGGAGGACCTAGTGGACCTTTGTCACCTTGTTCACCCGCTGGGCCTAGTGGACCTTTGTCACCTTTTTCTCCGGGGGGACCTCTAGGACCTAGTGGACCTTTGTCACCTACTGGACCTTCTGGTCCCTTAGGTCCTTTTTCTCCGGGTGGCCCCTGAATTCCTTTTTCACCGGGAGGACCTTGCGGTCCTGTTAGACCTTTTTCTCCTGCTGGACCTTTAGATCCTGTTAGACCTTTTTCTCCGGGTGGACCTAATGGTCCTTTGTCACCTTTATCACCAGTAGATCCACGTAATCCTTTTTCTCCTGGAGGACCAGTTGGTCCCGTTAGACCTTTTTCTCCTTTTTCACCAGCAGGACCTTTTGGACCTGTTGAGCCTTTATCGCCAGGAGAGCCCTGTGGTCCTTTGTCACCTTTTTCTCCCGGGGGGCCAGATGGGCCTTTATCACCTTTATCACCTTTATCGCCAGTTAGTCCCTTATCACCTTGAAGACCTCTTTCTCCTTGTATTCCTTTGTCACCTGTGGGTCCTTTATCACCCGGAGGGCCTGTTGGACCAGTTGGGCCTTTATCACCTGAAGGACCAGACGGACCCGGTGGTCCTTTCTCTCCCGGAGGGCCTTGCGGACCGGGAGGTCCTTTATCTCCTCTAGGACCAGGAGCGCCAGTGGGACCTTTTGGTGGAGGAGGAGATATTGTAAATTCAGTAGGCCTTTCTTTTTTAACAGTTTTAGGCGAAGGTTTTGAGGGTTCTGGTTTTTTAGCACCCTCCTCTCTTGGAATAAATTGTGTTATTGGCACATCAAAGACAGTATAAAGAGATGAAAATTGATCCTTTACCAATATCCATGCAGCTTCAAGGTCATAAATTGAAGGTGGAATTGGGTTTTTATCACTCCCAAGGATTTGAGAAAAGTTTCCATCAGTTACTCTAAGCGAAAATTTTTCATTCCATATAGACGAAAATTTATTTTGTTTAATGTCGTCTGAGTCGGGTCTCTTTTCTAAAATGAAAATTTCTACCTCATATACTCCCGACCTTTTAAACGGGGCAGGACCACTGATTTTAAACGAATTTGAGGATCCAGACAATGAATTTGATGTAATGAATGAAGTATTTCTGTATTTACTCCATTAGCGTAAGAAAATCCCACTTTAATTAAGGAAAAATTGATATTTTTGTGCCTATTTTAGGCGTTAAATAGTCCAAAAACATATCCTTCTTGGTGGCTAGTAGAATTACTCATCATGATTCAAGATTCGTAATAACTGTTTTTCGACCTATTAGCCTTCTTTTGGTTTTTTTTGGGTTTACTGTTCTATTATTTTCATCAGGTTTTGTTTCAGCATTCGCTGAAGAGGGTTATTTTGAGAATGACTTTAGTAGAGAATTAGATTCAGAGCCTATTGTTTGTATTTTCCAACCTAATGATCCAAGGATAGATGATTCCAGATGGAATAGATGGTATTCTGAAATGAAAACTGCGATAGACACATGGGAATCAGAATTAAAACAATCCTTCATTTCAGGGTATTGGGAAATAACCGTTGTTGAAGTTCCACTAGATAAACTTGATAGGTTAAATCGTTCAGCATGTGATATTACCGTAGAATTTACAGATGACCCACTCCCACCACCACATAATTATGCCTTAGGTTGGTATTATGCAGGAAATATAGAACTATTTTATATTCAAAGCGAATATTGTGGTAAACAATTTTTACCAGAATATCACATTACTGTCGATACTGTTTGTCACAAGGGAACAATTGAACGTTCAAAAAGAATGGCAAGTGTTTTGCAACATGAATTCGGACATGCGTTGGGAATGAGTCACTATGTTTCAGACAACCCTCATCTTACACAACAATGGTATGATAATTTTGGAATTGGTGCACCTTCAATAATGACACGACAACCTGCAAATGAAGAAATGAAAAAAATTACTTCAATCGATATTGATTTGATCAGAAAAATCTATTCAAGTAATGGATTTGGAAAAAAGTCTGCTTTTGTTCCAGTTTTTTATGAACCAGAACCAAAACCAGATTCAATTCACGATGAATTTTCTTCAAAAAAATCTAAAATCATAATAACACCAAGAAATACTAAAATGTTTACTATTTCTGGTAATGTTCCTGAAGATATATACCGTAGAGGAATTCCTGCGGAAATACAAATTATTTATCCAGATTCTACTAAAGAAACACATGGAATACCTGTTTCAAAACACCAACATTATGAATATCCATTAAAATTCAACTATGATTCTCAATCAGGTAATTACAAAGTTCTCGTTCAATTTAATCATAAATTAATACAAGAACTGACCCTGAATGTAAAAAAAGAATCTACTTCTAAAATTTATAATGGTGATGTCGACGGGGATGGTTTTCCCGATGAAAAAGATGCGTGTCCAGATGAATATGGCTCACATAAATACAGTGAAGGATGTCCAACATTCCCTCCAAGACCAGATAAAGACTCAGATGGCATACCCGATAAATGGGATGATTGTCCAACTGCATCTGGTTTAGAGGATCGAAACGGGTGTCCAGTTCACATACCAAAACCCGATAAAGATGGTGATGGAATACCAGATGGCAAAGATAGTTGTCCGACAATTGCAGGTATAATACAAAATTCTCTTAGATTAAATGGGTGTCCTGATACTCCATCCTCTGAAATTACGAAAAAACAATCATGGGATTCAACAAAACAGGAAATGTGGACTAAAGTATCACAACAGTATGAAATACTTTCTGAAGTTAAATTAAAATCACTTGAAGCAAAGGAAAAACTGGAATTAGCTAAACTTACTTTAGAAAATAATAAAAAGACAATCAGCAAGGTTCAAAGTAACCAGGATCTAGAAAGATTTCAAGATACTGTATATAACAGGTTTGAGAATTTTGAAAAATTGATTTCAGAAGCTAAGGAATTGGAACGAAAATCAGATGTTTTACCTATTAAAAATAAAGCATATAATGAATTTCAAACTTTAAAAAACGGATTACAGCAAGCGGAAAATGCATTAACACAACTTAATCCTAATAATAAAAAGGCAACTGAAAAAGTCAATCAAGCGTGGGATTTACTTAAAATCAATAAACAGAAATTAAATTCTTTAGAATCAAGATTAAATGTTGCAGATAATAACTTAGCATCGGGGAATTATGAATTAGCCAAGCAATTTTATACTTTTGATCCAGATTATAACCGCATTTTTGGCAAAAATCTCATAAAAATCTCAGAACTCATTGAAGATGCTAATAATAATCAATCTACATGTTTCCTGTTTTGGTGCTGGTAATAATGTTGTTTTAATTTCTGAATATTTTATTTTGAATATTCTATCTCATATAAGATTAAATTCGAAATAAAAGTGGTTAGATTACTAGTCATATTGGTTGCATCTGACAGAGATTGTGGAGTAATTCTACCAGTTGCATGGGATATTTTATGTCGTGTTTTAACAATCTCTCGAATGTATCGTTTTCTTTTTTGTGGCTCATTTTTGAAAAATTCTAACTGCTCAAACACTTTATCAAGTTGTTGACTTATGCTGAATTCATTACCCAAATTACTAAATCTATCAACAAACTTTTGCTCTTCTTCATTCAATTTACCCTTCATTTTTTTTATAAATGTAGAATACTCTTCTTTAGGTAATCTTTTATTGTCAAATTTATAATTGTAATAAAACAATATGGATTGAAATAAATTTTCAAACCTATCATATGGAAAAAGAGATTCATTTATTATGTTTTCAAAATACGAATTAAAGAAATCAGGCATTTCTTTGTATTTTTCAACCCACTTCTGTATTATTCTCTCAAATTTTATTTTAATTTCATCATACGTATGTTTAAATTTAACATTATGATCAAATTTTTTCGGTTTTGCTAACTGTGGATAAAATTGAATTAATTCTACTCTAATGTTTTTTTCAAAATTAATACAATTGATTGATTCTTCAACAATATAACTACCTTGCATAAACATAAAAAATAATTTGACAATTTGATTCATCTTAAGAAAATCATTTAGATGTAAAGTTTTTTCATCTCTAGGTAGGATATTAAATGTCACACCTTGTTCTATTGAAATCTTGAAAGACTCTTTTGGATATTCTCCATAATTATGAAATTCAATTTCATAGTTCCATAAATCATCAAGATTCCCACTTATTTTTGGTATTTCCTTAAATTCACTATAGCTTTCTCCATCTGGAATAAATTCTGTAACTATACTTGGTCTGTTTACCCATTCACGAAAATTGGAATATGTAAAAAAAACTTTTTCAAAATAAAGTTCGTTTTCATCAGCAATTTGTTTTCCAAGCAAAACTCGTTGAACAACACATGATGTAGTTCTAGAAAGACCATCAGTGTTTCCACTAAAGTTTGTTTGTGTTGAAAATACATTTAGTAATGTACATGAATAGGGTTTTCCGTATAGTCTGCCATGTATTATAGGCTCAGAAAGGCGTTCATAAGCAAGAGGAAGATCTTTTAATTCTAATAAAAGCCCATTTTCAGGCAAATATGTTAGATCCCCATTATATTGAGTGGGATCTTTTGGTATAGAAAATACTCCATTAATTTTGAATGGTTTAAACTGGGTGATGGTTATATCATATCTTCAAATTAATAGGTTATAAAATAATTCAAATTGTCAATCTATTAAAAAATTGGAAAATATTCATGTTTTTGATTTTCAATTAAGTTAAAAGATTAATCGCGACTAAATAAAGTAAAAATTATTGGAAGTGCTGTAATTATACCACCTACAGTTTTACCAGTCATAAATATGGAACCCTGATTTTGTCTTAACTCAAGAGCGTTTTTAAAATCAGAAATTGCTTTTCCATGTACGGTTTCGCATTGTTCGTTTCCATTACAATTGTTCAATTTAGCAGATTCAACCACTATTTTTGATGCCAATTCTTCTTCGCTTGGAAATGAAGATTCTACTAATGATAAAATTAGAATGATTAAAAGGCCACCAATTATGGGTGGTATTTGCCACATATTAAGATGAATTAATAAATAGATAAATTACTTTATTTTTGTGTTCAATTTTACATAAAGTCAACAAATTACTATACAACATAGTATGAAAATAAGTAAATTTAGGCACGAAATTGAACTCATTTTTGTGGAAACACATCTGCAAAACCGTATTTCATTGACTTGGGAGGGTGTTTTTTCTGCAAAGATTCTAAGTTGTGCCTAGAAATTACTTTAATCCAACAATTATGAATTTCTAAAATATTTGCTTTAGCTATAGTTTGTTAATTAATCCATGTAATTTTTGATCAATATCGGCCATAAATGATTCCACAGTTGAGAAATTTGGATTTCGGATAAGCACATTTGCATAAAAATAACTATTTGGTCTAGTAAGCATTGGTTCAACTACAATACTTACATAATCATTACCAAATTCATCACCATTTACCAATTTTATCGTATTGAATAGGTATTTTTTATCAAATATGTTTAGAATCTTATTTGCTTTGTTTGAATCAGATAGTAAATTTGAGATTTTTTTTCGACTATTACCATTTGACGGTAAAGCATAAACACCATTAAACTCATGAGCATCTATTTTTTTCATATCAAATTCACAATGAGTTTCTAAAATTCCTATAATCTCATTAATTGATGAAATTAACTTGTTTATTTCAGGGGATCTAAAATAAATTAAAATGTCCTTTAAATTGATTTGAATCAATACATTATCCCGTTGTGCAGAAAAAGTGGATTGTGAAGTGGGTTGTGAAAATTTATAATTCAATTCTATCATTTTTTGTACCAAAGTTAAATGATCAATAGGGAAACCAAATGTTGGAAACAATAATCTATATTGAAAATTTTTTCCTTCATTTTTTGTCTTAGAAGACATTTTAACTCATTATTTGTTTTAAAGGAACATTTTGTCGAGAATAATGCTGCATTGTTTCTCTTGCACTTGCTTGTGTTTGTGTTGGTATGAAACTCATTTCTCCTATTGTTTGAAGAATTGTTTCATCTTCCCTTAACTCATCTAATGTTATTCCTAAATAATCTAAACTTAATTCGTCTTCAAAATACTTCATTAAAGTATCAGTTTGATATTGTGTTTGTGAAGGCTGTAAGTCATTAAATTCTAATTCTTCTTTTGGAACCATATATGTTGTTGAAGCTAATAATGAATTAATAAATGACTTACCAAATTCCGAAATTTCATAATATGAAGTATAATCTTTTAGATTATCTTTCATTATGAAGTTTGAAACCAAACCCGAATTAAGAAGTGAGCTTAAATGATAGTTGAAACTTCCTTTGCTTTTTGTATTTAATCTTTGTTTAAGATCTGAATAAGAAACTTTTCCTTTTAAGACTAATTCGGATACAATTCTTTGTCTAGTTTCACTTTTGATCCCTTCAACAGCATTTCTAACTTCAAGAGGAAAAATATTCTCCATAGGACTAATTATCTAGTCCACCTGTATAAATATTCTAAATCATACTCTTGTAGGTGGGGTACGATCCTTATGCAGAATATCCCTATTTAGCTAGGTTTCCTAGGATTGATGAATATAGGAATAAACTAAAAATTACGATTTTTGGTAGTTACCGTACTTCAAAAGCAAAAAAAAGACTTGAAAAAGCACGAGATTATCTACAAAATCTGGGATACAAACAATCTAAATTAGTTGAAGATTGGGTTTTTCCTAAGAATAACAATGAATTAGAACCAGAAGAATATTATGATTTAAAGAGTTCGTATTGGATCAAAAAGTCTGATGTTTTATTTTTTATTTTTCATTTAAATTCTGACCAAAGTGGGGTGTCTTCTGAATTTACTGAACTTGCTGATAATAACATTGACAGATTGTGGAGAACAGTAGTCTTTATAGAGGTTAAAAAATTAGGTGTAAAGGATCCTGTCAGTACCCGAATTTCCTCTAGAATTAAACGTCATCAGTTGAAACGTGTTCAATTTCCAAGAAATAATGATAGATATTTACATAAAAAGTTAGAAGGAAGTTTACCAAACTACACTTCTAGATTGTTAAAAGAATTAATTAATCGTTAGTAATGTTATCATGTTTTTTATCGTAAAAAATTCTAATAAGAAATTGCTATTATTTATTGAAATTAGATGTGATAAATTCTAATATACTTGAATTCTATTCGATCGATCGAAGTATGACAAAGAAAAACAAACAATGGTTGTATGCTATTGGAGGGTTTGCAATTTTGTTAGGAATAATTTTTCTGGTTTTTGACTATTACATACTTGATCCAAAATTAACTTGGTCAGATCCTGCTAAAAATCCATATGTAATAGTTTTGGGCGGTGTTTGTATTTTTGGAGGTAGTGGTACAATGGTAATTAAATATTTTTGGCTTCCGTAATTTTTTCTTCATGTGCCCTACCTATCCCATAACTACAAATGCATAGTACGGTTATACCTAAAATCATCAACATAATCTCTACCAGAATACAACACCCCCTCTCATTTTAAAAAACAAATGAGTAATAGAATAAACAAACATGATGTTTTTATTTTTTTGAAATTTTTGATTGGTGATAGATTGGTTTACCATCTTTATTCTTGAATACAGTTATCCGCATAGAGGTTATTGCGTTTACTACTTTGGATTTCCTAATCTGGATCAAAGAATCACAACCTGTACAATGATAAACAGGAATATTTTTCTCAGAATTCTTTCTATCAACGAAAGATAATTCTTTATCATAATACATTGTCTTGTTGGTCTTGCAATCAGGACATGCAACGTTAGGATGTAGTGCTATTATTGATCACCTTCAATACATGGTTGCAGGACTTTGTGAAATTCCATGTGTTGCTGTTCCGTAAAATTCCGATGTTCTGGACTTAAAGCAAGTTCTTTTAGTTGTTCACAATTCATTCCATACCAAACTTCATCTGCAAAAATAAAATTCTGAAAAACTGCTAAAATAATGACAGCGGTTATACCAATCGTAATCATAATGGAAAGTGTTGTAAATTTTTTCTCAATCATGGTATTTTCTTTTGATGTTTTCTCTATTTCTCATTTTTATTCCCCTACCGTTTCCTGTAATTGCTATTTCTGCATTTGGAAGACTATCAAATTCATCAAATAATTTATTTGCAATATCTATGAAAAATTCAGAAAAACCATTTTTTACCAGGTATTCATTCATTTTATCTCTGGACCTAAAATCTCTCAAATCATGTTCCAACAATCGTCTTGCTACTATTCCGAAATCTGACTTCTCTGTTCGATATTTCCAAAGCATTTGTTTGAATGAAATGCTAAGCATGTCAGACATGTGTTATTTTTTCCTCCTTGTTACTGCCTTTCTTGCCTCACCGTTCTTGTTGTTTCCAGTCTTTCTACCGTAAGTTTTTTTTCCAGAAAACCTCTTCCTTACTGCTTTGAATAACCCTATCCCTAATACTCCTGCAATTACAAGAAGCAGTAAAAAGAACGGAAATTCTATTTCATCTCTAAGGTCAATCTGCAACAAATGGGTTGAAGTTACTGGTACACCATCGACTTTTCCTGAAATTGTAACAGGTATCTCATAAAGAATTGGCTCTACACATCCTGCTGGCAGACCTTCATTATTGCATACTTCGTTTGGAACCTGTACATTATAGAGTATGGATGGATTATCTCTCGATATTACAAACGGAGGGGTTGCAAACTTTATGATCAACGGTGAATCACTGACCGTAATACCTGTTACTTCCAAATCGTGTTGGTTATCGTTTTCCCATTCTAGGTTTAACTGCCTGTTTTCAAGAAATTCACCAAAAATTGCTTCTTGTATTTGTGATACTATTTCAAGATCAAGAACAGATGAAGTCGGAAATATAGAATCAGAAGAATCATCTGATGAACTACCTCCACCGCCTGAGGAACCGCCTCCCCCACCGCCTGAGGAACCTGACCCTGCTATATGAGATTGAGATTCAGAAGCATCAGAAGTACCACCGCTATTTATCGCATAAACTCTATAATGATAGTTGTTGCCTTCAAGTACAGTATCATCAGTATATTCGGTATCAGTTGTTCCAGTGTCAGAAACTAAAGTATTCCAATCTCCATCTGATACTTTTCTTTCAATTTTGAATCCAGTTGCAGTTTCATCAAATATCCATGAAACTTTAACAGTGGTTGCATCAACGTCTTGTATGTTGATGTCAGTTGGTGCTGATGGTACTGTATAAGCCTGAGCAGAAGAAGAATATCCATTTGAGTTCCCAACCTCATTAACTGTTTTTAACCTAAAATTATAACAAATTCCTGAATTCAGGTCTGTTGCGTTATAGTATTCATTTGTTGAACCTGTGCTACTTGTAAGAACAGAGTAAGAATCATCACAATCTGCATCGACCTCAACATAATAACCTGAAATTGTTCCATTTCCTGTATTTGTTGGCGCAGTAAACTCTATGTTAATGGCAGTGGTGTTTTTTGTAATTGCTGATAGTGAAGTGGGAACATCTGGAATGTATTTTAGCGGTATTGTTAATATGTTGTTTAAATCTGATGATAAACCACTTCCTATTGTAAAACTATCTGATGTTATTATGTCAGTTGATAAAGTAGAACTTACACTTGTACCATCAAAATCTGCATTTACTGAATTACCAAAATGAGTTGTATTAAGGCCAATAATTTTAAAAATTGATGAATATGATGCAGAATCCTGACCGTTTGCTGTAAAATCAATATCAGAGAAAGTAATTACATTATCTGATGAACACGTAGGAGTTACCATGTTTGTTATGTGATGTCCGTCTGTATCGTTTACCATAATAGTAAGGTCTGTACCTGAACCAGAATCAGAACAATCAATGTCAAACTTTAATGCTTTCAAATCTACTGTATCGCTTTGTGCATCTGCATGAAAATTGATGGTCTTGTTTAAAATGATGTTATGAGTAGTGTCCTTCATTGTTAGATTTTGGAGGTTTGTAAGACCAGTCCAAAGAATTTGACCTGTAGAGTTTACGGATTTCGTGTCTGATATAGATGAATTGCTCTGTATTATGTCAATGTTAGAGGTTATCGCAGAATCATCCTGATCGATTGCTGTAGTAGTCAAGTCAACATCAGTCCAATATACCATTGTTAGTGTTGAATCAAAACTAACTGTAGCAGTATCATCAGTTGCATCAATCGAGCCTGTATCCTGATATCCCTTATACGCTATTGCGTACCAATCAGTACCATCTGACAAAACCGTTTGAAAATCTGACCTTGCTGTTTCACCCAAGTCTATTTCCTGACTTCCTGAAGTTTGGCAAAATCCATTGTTTGATAAAAGAGTGGTTCCTGTTGACATTGCATCCCATGTTGTTGATGCAGAACTAGCAACAGGTTGTGTACTCATGTGGCTCAGACTGACAACATCACAGTTGTCATTTCCTGTAGACGAAATGTCAATTGTTACATCTAAATCAACTAATAATGCGTTATCTGGAACGGTATCAATATTCCATTGTTCATAAATTCGCCAGCAATCCACAGTAGTATCACTATCACCTTCACCTACCTTGCCAGTTGCAGGGCCACCGTCATTACCTACGCTTCCAGGTGAATCCTCACAATTATCATCGTTATCTGAATCCCATAATTCATCAGGACTTGAATTAGAGTGTGTAAATGTGTCAGGATCTAGTTCAAACGATTGTCCTGTCTGCAAAGACCAATCTCCATAAACGAAATTGGAAATTATCTGATTTCCGTTTCTTTCAATATTTAATTCCTTGAAATCATTCCATGCAGGATGGTTTGTGTCAGGTGCTACAATTTCATGCAGTTTCAAATTCCCATTTGAATCTGTAAACCTGATGTGTTGTAGTTTTTCCTGTTCTACTGATTTTTTCAAAGTCAATTTGTTATCAAAATTTTCGGTTATTCCAGTTCCGATGTGTTTTAATTCGGTTTGTGTTTTTGATGACAGTTCTATTTTTTCTGTTTGTGTGTTAGCAAAGTCAACGGATTTTACGGAATCTATAATAAACTGGTGTGTAAAACGATAGGTTGTATCTGTACTTGATTGCTGAATAAATGTGTGTTTTAATGGCTTTCCAATCTTGAAAAAATATTCAATCTTAAAAATACCATCTGAGTTAGAATATGTCTCAATGATTTTTACCGATGTTCGAGAATCCAAAACTGTATAGTTTGCGATTTTTTCTTCCTGCGAGCCTAGATGAACCTCATGTGTTCTAGATTCGAAATTTAGTGGAATTTCCTCATATTTGTTATTGCCAGTCTTTTTTTCTAGTATTGGTCTTTCACATCCAGCAACTTCGATCATACTGGAATTAGTGAAATGTTGTACAGGGCATGATGCGTTTGTTTCATCAAATTTGGTTGTTATCATGTTCGATTTTACGACATATCTATCGTTTGATAATTTAGTAAAAACAACGTCTTTCCATTCTTTAGAATTATTGTCGTAAGTTCGTGGTTCAGCGTTTTTTCCAGATATGAACGCATATTTTTGTATTCCATCTGGGCCAATTGGTAATTTCCAAATTTCACCTGTATCATCATGTTTGATTTTGATTGGTTGTGAAATTGCGTTTGCGCCGTTTAAGGAAATACCTAGATACGGATTGTTTGCAGGAAAAACTAATGATAAGGTAACTGCTAAAAGAACTAGAATTGAAAATCTCATTTTTTTCTTCTACCTCTTACTATAACTTTGGCAATACCGCTTTGAACAAACTCATTCCAACAAAAGTAGAACAACTGATGATACTTTTTTTCATTAACACCTAGTTCACAGTTAAGAAAATTTTCAATCTGCGAAAAACAAGACGAGTCAGGGAAGAATGGTCTTGCCTTTGCAAAAGTGTAAAACTTTCTAAACTCTTTCTTCTTTGACTGATTGATAAATAGAAAATGTAAAAAAGGGAACTTCAAATTCGACAACCTCTTGAATTAATTACGACAAGTTGTTTAGATTCTTCTTTCCATTGTGAGTATAAGATTTCAAAATCTTCGACTAAATCTGGTCTGTATTTCTGTAAATGATTCTTGATGCCAGGGTATCTTAATCTGCCATCAAGGTTCGTATTATTATCCCAATATGTTAAAAATCCGTCAATTCTTTTTGAGAATCTACGATGAGAACGTAGCCAACCGATAAAAGAAACTCTCAATTAACAAACCTCACCTGATTACTTTTGCAACGAAAAACAGTATGCGGAATTTTAAGTTCAGAATCTTCGTATTCGAATTGTTGTACTTCTAAATCCAAGACAAAAACTTTCTTACCACAATTGAAACAAGACCTTGTTTCCATTATTGATAGTCCTCCCCTAACTTAATCCAGTCATACATTCCACGTTCAAGAAGAAATTTTGTTCTTGAATCAACTTCTGGTCTGTCATAAGCGAATGTATTGTTAATTTCTGCAAATGGTATGTTGTAATATACATTAGAATGATATGCCCTCAGATGCATTTTGGCCTTGTAGTTTTCTAGTTCTTTCATCTCATCAAAATCACAATGATTTCTTGTCATAACCTGCCATTTTTCAGGACAGTCTTTATTGGCATGAATAGGTGTTATTCGCTTGAAATCATCATAATCATTTTTCTCATAAACTATGCCCTGCTTATTTATCCAATACTTCTGAGAACGGTCAGTTTGCCATACAGTTTCAAATGCAATGTATTTCTCAGGACTAAGTTTTTCCATAGTTCTAAGCCAAGATAACGGATCGTCATTATCCAAACTAAAATAAGAATAATAAACTGTGTCAACTGCGAACCCTGATATTTTTTCTATAAACTTATCAGAGAATGAATCGTCTAGAACATGACGATAAAACCTCTCTATGCTTTCTACAGTCTTTTGTTCCTCAGATGTTATTGATATTGCATCAACTAGAAGAATCGCATTTGCATCACTAATGTAAAAAAATGTGTAAACTACTAGAACTGATAAAATTGCAAATAGAATTTTGTGTAACTTTTCATAATCTTTTTGCTTCAAAATCTACCTCCGTAAATTAAAAAAGCCGATGGCGAGGATGAAACAAACAATATCGCTCTGGACAAACCACAACAAGCACCGCCATCGGCTTGGTGTCCAACAGTGTTTACAGGGTCATGCAAAAAACTGTTAGACATTAATTCTGGTAACGATTTTTAATTATTTAATGCCTGAAAAATTTTAGGGTATAAATAATTAATTTTTGTTTTTAAGATTAGGTGTAATTTGCAATTTAATATTTTAAAACAAATTCCAATTCCAGGCCAAATGGATTGGAAAAAAAATCACACATGTAATTTTTGTAGTGTGATTTCTAATGAAGGTAGATTGTTATATGACGCAGAAAAGGAATGTGGTATTTTCAAATGTGCAAATTGCAAAGTAGAAATTTCTACTTTACAGAATGATGTACCATTCCAAACGGAATTTAAGAAGTTACACAAATGTAATGGTGTTTGTCAAAAAACTACAAAGACAGGTATGATGACATATTGTGAAAGATGTGAAGGAATTGAATTTGTTTGCCCATTTTGTTATCAGGGATATTTTGACAAGTTGCATGAACAATTAGATGAAAGATACTATATCAGTAATGATGAAATTTTTGAAGAACCAAAATGGGAAGAAATTGTATTTTCATGTGTCCATGTTATTAATAATGAAAAGCCTATCTTTTACACTGATCCAATGTTTCACAATCCAAAAATCGCAATGTGTAAGGAATGTGAATTTCTTTTGGAAAATCCAGAAAATATCATTGGAAAAATTGACTTTGAAAAAATGTTCTGCAAGATAGAATCTAAAAAACTAGGGTTATGAGCAGACAAAGTTTTGAACCTGTTGTAGATTACAACTTTGTTCCTGTAGCAAAGACAAAAGCAATTAAGAAACCAACATCTAATGATGAATGGCTTGATTTTGAAGAACCGCTTGTAGTTCCTGCAAATGGAAAACGTGGTGGTGGAAAGGGTGGCATCATGGACTACATGGCACAGAGGTATTATGATGAACACTTTACTGTTTTGCATATCTGGTCTGCGAGAAGTTTTGAAAATCTTTATTGGTGCATTAACAAGAATTGTGATTTACATTTTAGAAAAATAAAGCAGTTATTAAAGAACAAGTTCTACAAGGATGAGTTTAGACCCTATAGATTACCGCCAAATGAAGAAGAAAAATACATCAATCTTGCAGAAAGAGGCAGTTTCATCAAGACAAAGAATGGAAAGATTACAAAATTAACAAAGGAAGGTTATCAATTGGTTACAAACCAAATGATTCATTGTCGTTGCAGAAAAGCAATACCTATCCTTTGGGTAGTTCCAGAATACATTAACTTCGATACAGAAACCATTGATAGATTCAATGGTGTGTTCTGGAAAGATTTTGAAGAATACAAAAACAACATGTCAGAGATTACAAGAAAAGAAAAGGAACTACTGATTAAAGGTAAATTGAAGAAACCAATCTGGTTAAGACCAAAGCCACTTATCAAGATAGTAAAAGTAACAGTACCAACAGGATCAGGTAAAAGTGGTGTTGAAAGAAAAGACAAGTTCTACAATGAATGGGTCAATGCAATGGTTCAAGCAAGAGATGAACACAGAGTTTTAGTTGTTACACCAATGATGTTTGAAGGACAGGACAAGTTTGACTTTATCGCAGAAGTGTTTAGAATCCACATGAATGTAATGTACAAGTCAGGACACTTTAAGCCATTAACAGAAAAGGATGTTGGCAAGCCTTACAAATACTGGAATAAGAAACAACGGAATTGGCATAAAGTAGCAATCTTTATGAATGAAGCAAGAAGTGTTACCCCCTCAAACAAACTTTCAGGTGAAAAGGGTGCTGGTAAATCAAAAAGGACAGTTTACGATATAGTACCTGAGATGAGACACATGAAAACATGGTATCATACAGATTATCAATCACCCAATGATATTTTTGATGGTATAAGAAACAATAGTGATTTTGTAATTGTGAAAAGGACTTCCTTGAACCTTATTGGTGCTGATTGGAAGTGGTTCTTCCAAAGAATTGAAAATGACAGGTTTGGTTTTGCCCAAAAACTCGTAAAGGGATTGGATGATATAGAACAATTGAAAAATTTTGAAATGAGGGAACCAAAACTAAAGGAATTTCTTGACGTAAGAAGACCTAGAATTGGTGAATTACCAAGCGATAAGGCTTACATTGTATATCCCGATAATTCCTTTATCCTAATCAAGAATCCAATGGGTCAATTCCATCATAAATTATCAACAGAGGATTTCTTACTAGATAGTGGCATAATATGGTCTATTGATAGGGAAATAAAGCAAGAAGAAGAACCAAAAACAAAGACAGAACAGAAACAACAATCAAAATTAAAGAAAGAAGAAAGCAAAATGCTATTCAACAAAATGACCTATCTGAAAGAGGTAGAAAAAAAGGATTGGAAGGCAATAAAGGAAGATTTGCTGCAATGCCAAAACGAAGGTATGTTTACTTGCTTTAACATCAAAGGAATGTCTAATGTCACATTAAGCAACAAATATGGGAAATTAAAGAGAAAATACGAAAAAATCCCTAATTGAATGAAGGAATAAGCCTTATCTGATGAATAAAAAATCAAAAGGGGTGAAATGGTAAAGAAAACCTAGGCACGAAAGAATCATCAAATCATCAATTCTTCAGAAATTCCATAATAGGTATTTTGAGATGAATGGATGAGTAATGAACAGGTTTGGTTTTTTTAAATTTCTATTATTAAGTGCATTAAACCATGATTACCACCAATTTGGCGTGTGTCCGAGATTTGTTTTGGCCTTTTCATATTATGTAATGATTGATTGTGAGAGAAAGCCTTCAGAGGATAATACCTTGATTCCCAATGCCTTTCATCTTTATATCTATTATCTGTAAAAGGATTAGGACTAACAATGGCAACTTTGTGTCCTTGTTGTTCTAATTGGTCTAAGAACCTTTGTTTTGAGATATTGATGATTACAACCCATGATAATAGAAATGTAGTGATTACCCTATCATTCAATAAAATGAAATCAATAATCCATTATGTATTAATCGATTGAATTGAAGAAAGGAAATCTTTAGGGGAAAAACAGGTTATATTGCTTTGATCTCTTATCATAGTTAGAACCCCTTTCAAATCATCAATGTATATGGTTTCATAGTCAGAAACACCATGATATTTCTGTGCATCTCTAATATTCTGTAATCTGCAAAACCCATCAGCATTTCGTTTAAACCAATAATTATCACCTTTCCATTTCTCAGGGAAAAATGGACTTGATGATACGATTGCTATTTTATGACCTTGTTTCTCTAAATCTAATAATACATCGGTTTTAATAACTCCTTTAAGATATTCCTCACTATCGTTTTCTTTACAGTCAATAGTTCCATCAACATCGAAGCAATAAAGGGCCATTTCTTCTATTGGTTTTCCCAAGTATTAATTGATAGTGAAAAAAATAAGCCTTTCCACATTTAGTTCATAACAAGGTTCTAAATAAAACCAAATCAAAATGAGAATCATGGATCAGAATGACCACTTAGACCAGATATTTTTTAATTCAGTTTATTTTTATTTTTTAAGATTAAATTTTATACTTTCATTAGAATTTTAAAATAAATGGTCTATCTGGTCATAGTTTTTGAAAGCGGTTAATTTTGACCTTTTTTGACCAATTTGAGTATAATTTCAAGGACTTTTCTATGACCACTTATTTTTACTATCTGGTCATAATTTTATCAAAAAACAGATTTTTTATGAAAAATCTAACTTGAAGTTAATAATAAAGAATCAGGATGCTCTTTTGTAATTATTATCTGATCCATGACCTTCTTTAGAACAAAGGCATCTATCTCTATCTAAACAATTGTCATGGTTTTTATCTATACACTCCTTACATCTTACCTTTGCTTGGCCTTCTTTGGTTATAGGTAACTCATCCTGCATCATTAAATTTCCAGGTGGCTGTTTATAGTTCCACCAAATATCTTTCCAACAATGTCTACCATCAGTGGTTGAAACCTTACCATATTTCGTGTTAAAGATACAACTCATAGGAAATTCATGTATAAACTTTCTTTCACCTAATGGCGGTATTCTTCTATTTTTACAATATTGGTTTTCATAGGTGTCTTTCATATCATCACTTAAGATATAACACCCTTTCTTTTCTATAAGGAATTTTTTTGAAAAGTCTAATAGATGGTCTGTAGCATTTTCCCAATATTCCCTTACTTCTTCTTCTATTGGTGCATGACTAAACCTTCTTTGTTTTCTTAATCTTTTTGCACAAGCAATAAGGACATTGAAAACACCTGATTTTTCTTTTTCTGTAAACATATTATCAACTAATTCAAAGTCAATTTTCTTTATACCATCTTCCAGTTCTTCTTTTGTTGGATTTTCTTTGAATTTGTTAATGAAATCAATTGGATATATTCTCCTATAGGTTTGATCACCTGTTTCTTCAAATTCAGGTGGTTTATTCACACTAAAGATATTAACACATTCAGGCAATAGATAGAATGGGTCTTTACCTTTAAACTGGACATAAACCCTATCCCTTGTTACTATCATTAGAAATGTCTTGTTATTCTTTATCATTCCATTTTTAATATCTGCAAAAAGATTGGCCTTTTTATTTATCAATCCTGCACAGGCAAATCTATCAGTATCCATCAATTCTAATGGCACATGACCACAATTCCATTCACCTAATAGATATTCAACCCATTTTAGAAAAGTGCTTTTACCATTTTGAGCAGAAACACCAACAAGGAAAAAGGCTTTGTTTAGATTCAATCCATTATCAACACACCAAGCCATCATTTCCCATACACCAATTCTTTGTATTGGTTCAGCAATAGCATTAACAACGTATTGTGCCAGATTAGGACATTTGGCTTTAGGATCATATTTTATTGGTAATTCTTGTGTAACAAACGTTTCATCAGGATTAATTTCTTCTATATATTCAAAATTTTTCATATCATAATATCCATTTTTAAGACATTGGATATGTAGATACGATGAAATTTCAGATTCATCTACAATTTCCGCTATGGCAAGAAGTTTTGTTTGAATTTCTATCCTTACATGCTTTGTTGCTTGAAAAACAATATTTTCAATTTCATTTTCAATTAGACCATTACGGATTTCATGTCGAAAGCATTTTCCATTCCAAAGGTAAAGCATATCAGTAATGGTTCTACCAAACATTATTCTTCTAGCATGAAGTTTTCCTTTCAAATACCAACTTATTTCATCTATTTGGTCTGAACTAAACAAAACAGATTCATTTGATTTTCCCATTTCGTAAGCAATTTTACATATTAAAGAAAAAACATTTGGAATTTTGAAAACATAATCAATCTGTTTCATAATTTCGCTTTTTCTAGGTATGTCTTTTTGTCTTACACCATATGTTTTCAATTCGTTGCAGATATTTTCATAAATCTCTATCTTAGAAATTATATGATGAGTTTCAATATACCATTCTTTTGTTAACCAAGATATAGCAAAACCAGTATCATCTTCATTATCTTCAAATTTTTCTTTTCGATAGGTTTGAATTTGTTCATCAGTTACAATGGTTTCAAGTAGTTTGCCATCAAATTCAATTTTAATTCCAACAGTTTTGATTTTTTTTAGTTGTTTAAACCCCCATTTAGAACCATAGAGGAATTCAATTGCTTTTGTTAATGCTTCTGTTACCTTCCTTTTATCTTGTCCATTTATCAAAGAATTTTTTAGTTGTTCTGAAAACCATGAACTTTTTATTTCTATTGTCTCATTGGTAAGAATTTTTGAACGAAAAGTTTTCATAAACTTTTCATTTGATTCCAATTCTTCTTGGATCAAATTCTGTAAATGACTTGGTGTCATGCTTTGCAGACTACTCATTTAGTAAAACCTCTGGTAATGTGGAATTCATTAGAATTTCTTGTGCGTTTGAAATCTTTTCAAAAAATAAACATTCTTCATCTGTTAGATTATCTTTAATCTTTCTCATATCAACAATATCAATATGTGTTAGTAGTTTTCCAATACGAATTTCCAATATTCTTTTTAGAATTTTATCAATTTGTTTAATTTCAGAATTATCTTGACAATTTAGTTTGTATTTAGTAGTTTTTTTGTAAAAGTCTGGTTCTAGTTTAGAACATGATACTTCATTGATTTGTTCTTTTATCAAAATTTGATTTAGTTCTTCAAGTTTCTTTGACAACTAATATCCTCCTCTTTCATTATGAAAGTTAGAACAGCGATGACAGTTACCAATGCCTTGATAATGACATTTACAATGACATGGATTGCAGTTTCTAATTTTAAATACCATTCAATCACCCTTATGACAATCACAAGTACAGTTGTTGTTTGGTGGATTACGTCTTGACTTTCCTTTACAATGACGGTGTTTCCCCTGAGAACATCTTGAACTCATTGTTATTCTGTTTTGATTATTGATTAGAACCGTTCTGTATCTACCTTCATGTTGTAATCGTCTACTCATTTACCCACCTGTCTTTGTTTTTGACGATTCTTTTTTGAAATCCTTCGTTTTTTCAAATACTTTTGGTACTTACTTGGATTGTTTTTCTTTAGGTCTGCGAGTCGCTTTCTTGCTTTCTCATTTAGTTTTTTACGATTTTTTTTCTGCCATTCAGTATTCAGTTTTTTTATTTTTTCAGGATTTTTTTTGCGATAATCAATTCCTTTCTTTCTATTTTTTGAAACTGGAATTATTCTAGGGAGAACGTAATAATATTTGCCTCCGATTTTGGCTTTTTCATCTTTCCAATCAATTTTGTTATCATATTCATCTTTTATTGATATTTTAAAATCAAAACTCTTTTTTCCAATTTTTTTTGTGAAAATTAATGACTTCTTCATTTTAATCTCTCCTGCGTTTGCAAATTGTACCAATGAATTCTTGATCTTGGCGATTGATAGAACGTAATATTCCAGAGGTTCTTGATGAATTTCCAACATGTTTTGAAATCGTTTATTTCTTGGTCTGAAAAAAATTTCAAAGCAAACCCCCACCTGTCACAAAACAAACGACTTCAACGCAACTGTCTGCGGTTACATTCACCACATCTTCTTTTACTATCAGATAGATGTATTTGATTATGCCAAAAACACTCTTGATTGGTTCAGGGAAAATACCAAAGTTTAATGTAATCGTATCAAAAAAATTCAAGAACCATCACTCCTTTCACAAATTACACATTTCGGATTTCCATCCCTATCTGTTCTGTAGGTGTTTATTCTGTTGCAGAAAAAACAAAGGCGATAGTACATTACCTGACACGATTTCACCTTTTTAGACTGTTCAATCATCTTTTGTGTTTGTTGATCAATGATTATAGTTGACATTAAACGAAAACCTCCATCAAGTTTGATTTTTTAATAATGAGTTTTCGAAGTTGTTGTGGTGTTTTGGTCATAATGTTTTGTCGGATAAAAACTGCTGTTTCTTTCCTATGGTTATCTAAATAATGTTGTAGCAGACCAGACTTTGTCCTAGATTTAGGTGCGAACTCTCCACAAATAACACAAGACATGCCATAAATTTTGATTAACAAACGAATCGCTTTATGAAAATTTTGGTGAATGTTGATTCGAATTGTTGTAAGGTCTGAATCTGTTTGATACCATTTTTCAGCAAAAATATTTGTAACGATCATTGATAAATCTCCTGATGAATTTGGTCTGAAATTTTCTGTAGATCCTTTAGACACTGACTAAGTGTAGGTTGCTCATTTTTATCCAAAGCATTATGAACTTGAATCAAATGGTTGAACTTCTTCGAACATGTCTCAAAAAGTGGGGATTTTCTATTTCTGTTCTCTTTTTGACATTTCTCGCATTCTAATGGGTTAACAAGTTTAATTCTATTCGATCTTGCTGAAGGAAAAAATACTTTATTAGTCTGAATAGTTGAATTCAATTAACAGAACCTCCATAGGCAGGGATGTTCAAAATTGAGTGGCTGTTCGAACCAGCCACCTTTTTTTTATTAAAATCAGAAAAAATCATTTTTTCTGGCCCTCCTTCATTTTCTCAAATTCATCAAGCAATGCAGACAATTGATTCTCAACAGATGTTTGAAATTTCAGGTAGCAGAGCGTCTGCAAACGTTTAGCGGTTCTTGATGAAATTTTTGGCCTAATCGTAGCACGACCCATGAACCCACTAGGTACTTGTTATTTTTAAGCCTTACTATAGTTCCCTTTCTATCTATAGTAACTATAGTTATCATAAGTTCGGTAGAAAATTTCGATAATACTTAATACATTGTTATACATAACATAAAATGGATGAATCAATGTCTTGGTCGGGTAATCAGAATTTAGAATATTCTAAATTAAAAAATTGGTATGGTAAAGCAGAACCAAAAACACAAATTGAAATTTTAAAGGAGATTGCCTTAAATGGATTTCAAACTGCACCTATGATTATTAATAAATTTGGAAAATCTGTGACTACAATACACACCATGCTTGGAAAACTAAAAAATAGAAACCCAGCATTAATTCAATTTGTTAAAACTAGACAAAGTGAAAAAAACAAAGTATTACAAAATCTTTATTCGCTAACTGAAGATGGAATCAGGATTCTTGTATCTGGTCATTATGAGAATAATCAAGAACCATATTTGAGTGAGGAAGAATTTAAAATATTCCTTGAGAAATATGAGAAAGATTATTTAAAACAGTCAAAAGATAAAGTAGAAAAATCTTGGAAAAAACCTAATTTCAAACAAAGAGATTTGAAACAACTTTATGTGAAATCAAACCCACAAATTTTTGAGAAATATGAACAAATGCCTAAAATTCAAAAACGCTTAGAAGAAATTTCTAATCTTGAAAAAGATGTAACTGATAAGTTGTTTGATATACATGTTTCAGAAACAAAAAATGCGAAAAAGAGAAAGAATAGGTTGCGTGCTTTGTTAAATGAAGACAGACAAAATACAGAAATGGTACACAAATACATGAGTATTTTAAAAGATTAGTATTCTATATTATTGATTATATTCTCTAACCAAATCTCTTAATCCTTTTTTTAGATTTTGATACTGGTCTTTCCTATCCGTATTTTCTTTTTTCAGAAATTCAATTGTCTTTCGCATTTCTTCAATTGTAGAATCTTTATGCTGTAATTCCAAATTCTTATTTTTCAATTCCTTAATTTTTAATTTCTGCTGTTCTGTATCTGAAATAGTTAGGAAAGGTATTGCAGAAACATATTCCTTGATCAGTTCATCAATATGTGCTTTGAAATAATTTCTATCCAGTTTAATCAAACCATAATGGCCCATCATGTTTTCCTTCAAAATTAATTGTGCAAGAGTAGAGGTTTGCGATAACGCTTGCTTGTTTGCTTTGTTGAAAAATCTGCGAAATCCGTTAAATGGCGGAATTTGATGTCTTCGTTTGTTTTTTGGTAATGGCTTTCTAAAACCTGATTTTTCAAGAATTCTAATCATCCTAACTCTTATTCCATTTTCTGAGAGTGGTTTGATAAAATCACTTTTTTGTTTAAAGAATGGATCATCAGGTCTAGGTTCTTTACCAAACTTACTTGTCCACTCTACCTTGTATTCTTGAATGTATTTCCAACATTCAGGTGTTATGAAGGCAAAGTATCTTTCCGTACTGTCTGCATAAATGTCAATTAATCCACAAACAACTTTTCCTTTTTTTTCAACGGATTCTGTTACATCTTCTTCGGACCACAATAACTTACCTTCAAATTCATAAACTGGAATAATATGTTTCCATTTCAGAACAAACGCACCAGACCTGATGCCAGAACACGATGCCATCAACACTAAAACCTTATCTTCTAATCGACTTTTTTCTACAATTTTTTCAATCTCTTTTCTAGTGTAACCTCTTGTATCATCATTGTTTAATTGTCGTGGCAAGTATCTTCGAATTCGTTTGAAGTTTAATGAAATATCATTCATCTCTAGAAGTTTTTCTAACGGAAAGAAATAGTTCTTGATTGAATCAGACTTGATATAATCAGGGTGAGATGGGTCTAGTTCAGACCTTTCTTTTAACTTGTTAATCAATGCAAATATTGTAGATTCACACCACTTTTGGTCATTTTTTGATTTTTCAACAAACTCATTTACTCTGTCTTCAAAGTCTGCAACTGGAAAATTTCGTACTGCACCTGGCTTTTTTTTCTTTGGCGTTTGTAGTTCCTTTTCTACTTTTGATGGATCGCCTTTTAGAACCTTAGAAAGAAATTCACACATTACCTTCTTTAGTTTAATTTCATAGTCCTTCTTGGTATAGTTTGAATTGAAGGTGGAATAGAATCTAGTCAATGGAGATTCAGAAATTTCAGAAATTTCTTCTGGTAATAGTTCCACGTTATATCTAGGAATCAAAGTGTATTTAACTTACAGTACTGATCAAAATATTTCTGTATTTAGTTCAAAATCAAACTTTTCATGGCTAGGTGTAGACATTTAAAAATGACCTCAGGCAAGTTTGGATAGTATTTATCTAGAAAAAGGAGGAAATGTGAATCAATGAAAAAGTCGTTAAGGAAGAAAAAAGATGATGAAGAATACCAAGAACCCAGCAAGGAAACAAGCTTGGTTGATACAGATTATAATCGAAAAAAATTGTTTAAAAAAGGCGTTAACCTCATGGCAGATGAAAAGCTTGAGGATGCCGCAGAGGTATTTGAACAAGCATTACGAATTGATCCAGATAATGTCGAAACACTTTTGAAATTAGGATATGCAAGATTTCATTTAGATCAACACTCTGAAGCTCTAAAGGTATATGACAAGATTTTAGATATTGATGTAACAAACCCTGAAGCTTGGAATCTTAAATCGCTAGTTCATTATGAGCAAAAGAATTATTCAAAGGCTTTGAATAGTGCTGAAAAGGCAATCGAATCAGATCCCACATATGGAATGGCATGGTATAACAAGGCATGTTTTTTGTCGCTTCTTAGTCAAATTCCAGAATCAATTGAGGCTCTAAAGAGATCAATAGAGATTGATGTTAAAAATGCAAGAAAGGCAGTCAAAGATAGAGATTTCGAAAACGTCAGAGTAGAAGAAGGATTCAGAAGAATTATCGAAGTAGTTGTTTTAGAATCCATAAGACAAGGATATCACACCGTAGGTGCCATAGTTTGGACAACATTTCTAAAAAAATCTGATACAGAAGATGCACTAAGAAAACTTCTCGACAAAGGATTGATTGTTAAAAATGAAAAACGTGAAGGATTTCATAGAATTGCAACATATGACTTGGCACCAGAGCTTGCAGCAAAAGTTGGGAAAACAAAGAGAGGCTTGTTAGGAATACCAAAGAAACAATTACCTAGTGAAGTAAAGAATCTAAAGGAAACTATCCAAGTTGTTCAAAACACAAAATCAACTATCGAAGAAGAAAATCTAGACGATACAATTAAGAATTTTGACGAATTTATCAATCCCGAAAAACTAGGACCTCAAATGATTGAACAGTTCTTTGAGGAGCATCGTGAGATAAGATTGTGGAAAGTCAGATTAAAAGACAGAGGAATCGATTATCTCAAGGATAACAAGGAAAAGATGATTAACCTATTTGACAACATCGAAGTTTCAATAACAAAGAAACTAAGAAGCGAGATAACTTGATTTATTCAGCAGATAGATCCCAATAATTGGCATGCTCTTGCTTTTCGATAGGTTTTTGCAGATTTTTCCATTCCTTAAATGAGCGAACATATAGCTTGACGTTTGGCATATTAACTGATTTTAACGCGTAATACGCAAGACCAGATAGCGTACCCACACTACCACAATATGTGATGATCTCAGAATCTGCAGAAATGCCCCTATTCTTCAATAGCCTCTTCATGTCATTTTCTGGTTTGAGGATTTTATCAGAAGAGGCAAGAGTTCGGTATGGTAAATTTATTGCTCCCGGTATGTGTTGTTCTAGAAAATTGAGTCGTTCTCGGTTATCTAGTAAAACCACCCTTTCCTTTTCTTTTGATTGTTCAAGATAATCAGCAGTTGCAAGAATGTCGGGTTTAAGGTTAAGTGAATGAGATTTTGTAGTAGGAGAGGGTATTTCATTATCATTTTCAAGACCCATTGATTTCCATTTTCCATAGGTTATATCCAGAAGAGATACATCGGAATGACCAATATATTCAAGGGTCCATGCTACTCTAGAAGCCAGCGCACCAAAAGTATCATCGTAAACAACCACCGGAGTTTCATCATCTATGCCCATCTGTTGCACCATCTTTACAAAGCGATCTGGTGAATCATCTGAAAGTAGATTTGCCAAAGGCAAGTTTATTGCATTAGTAATATGGTTTTGTTTGTAATCCTCCTCTCTTCTAACATCAATTACTCTTACGCTGTTGTCACGAATTTCAGATCTTAAAGTATCTGCATCAACAGTAGTCTGTACTGCTTCTTGTTGTGTCAAGCAGCGCACTCACCCTTACCAGTTCTTGCATGATAATTTTCATCACTTCCATAATCTACGTAAAAATCTTCATCATCTTCTTTTGTTGGAGGGCTAACTAGGGGAGTCAAGGCCTTTTTAATATCATCAAGAGATTTGATCTCAGAATTTTCATTTCCCTTTACAATTCTATGGATCCATGTTTTCAGTGTGTCACCGTCTTTTTTGTTTGCTTTGAATAGTTCAATAACTTTCAATATTACTGGTATGACACGTTTTGCAGGTACCCTAATACAACTTTCAGCTAACATGGTTTCACCATCAGATCTTCCTCCTAGTTGCATCTGATAATTAGGGTACATGTCCTTTCCAACTCTGCCACCACCCCCAAAGAAACCTATTGTGGCAATCCCGTGTTGACCACATGAGTTTGGGCAACCACTTATTTTTATAGTCGCATCACTTAGGTCTTCATCTTCGTCATACTTTAGTTCCAAAAATTTTCTTTGAATTTCTTTTGCCAACCTATGAGAGTTAGTTAAGGCAAGATTACATGAAGTCGTTCCAGAACATCCTATTGGGTTTGCCATACTTAGTGCACCTGACTTGGCAATACCTGTTTCAAGTAATTTTGAATAGATTTCTGGCAAATCATCTTCATGCACATAACGTAAAACTATGTTCTGATTGAAACCGGTTCGTGCCATTCCTTCAGCAGAAAAGTCTCTACAAATATTTGCCAAGGAAGATAGTTGGCTGGAGGTAATATCTCCCGCCTCTAAGGTTAAGAAGACAGTACGATAGCCATCTTGCTTTTGCTTGAATGTGTTAGTCTTTAGCCATCTAGCATAACCGTTAGGGGTTTGACTTCCACCTTCACCAGATACCCGAATGGGTCTTTTGATCTGATTTGGCGTATCATCAATATCAAGTTGTGTTATTACAGACTGTGTAGCTCTGACTATTGCCCTTTCTTTTAGAACCAGATTCTGGAATTTTTCCCATCCCATGTCATGTACAAGATACCTCATTCTGTTTCTTGCTAGGTTTTTTCTATCTCCTAATCTATCAAAGATTCTTAAAACTGCAATTGAAGTATAGAGTAGATCTTCCTCTGGAGTGAAATCTTCTAATTCATGTCCAACATATGATTTATTTCCCAAGCCACCACCTAGGAAAATTTTAAATCCTCTTTGTTTTTTGCCATCAACTTCCCTAGTTTGTGGTAATGCTCCCACATCCACCATCCTCACCATTCCATGTTTTTCACAACATGTAAAATTGAATTTAAATTTCCTTGGAAGGTTTTGGTTAAGAGGATTCCGTAAGAGGAAGTTTGCAGTAGCTAGGGCATATGGCGTTGCGTCAAATTCTTCGTTCTCACAAACCCCCGATAATGGGCTGCACATTACATTTCGTACTGTGTTGCCACAAGCCTCTCTAGATGTCAGACCAACATCAGCTAGACCACGCATAATTTCTGAAACATCTTCAAGTACAACCCAGTGTAATTGAATATTTTCTCGTGTAGAAACATGTGCACTACCAATAGAAAATTGATCACTCAATTGGGCAATCCTTTCCATTTGATTGGGATATAATTCACCAGCTGGAATTTTTATTCGTACCATAGCATAATCTCCGGTCATCCTAGTTCCGTATGCACCATGTTGGAGTCTGTAACGTCTAAAACTGATGTCATCGTATTTGCCTTGCCTATACAGTTTTACTGTATTTGCAAAATTATCTGCTTCTTCGATCCTTGCCCAATTAATCTTAGGTTTGTTTATATCATCTTTTTCTTGTTTTAAATCTGAAAGAGTCAATACAAATTGAAATGCCTCGGATTCGGATATAAATTTTTGACACAGGGAATTTTAACCCACAATACCTGATATTGCGTCTTAACTTGCCTCAATTAGGTTACTATTAGTATTACCTAACGAAGATCTCGCGAAACTATTAATGTCTTTTAGCAAAGAGGTTCCCTATGCAAGATATCTCAAATGTTGAAAAGAATAAGATATTCAATGACATAAGAGAAGTCGAAATAACAAGAGCGATTGCAGATGAATTTCATTCTGTTTTAGTAGAACGTGCTGATTCTGATGTTTTAATCATCGGAGCTGGTCCTGCTGGACTAACTGCAAGTAGAGAACTTTCTAGTATGGGTTTTAGAGTGCTAGTCATAGAGCAAAATAACTATCTAGGTGGAGGTTACTGGCTTGGAGGATATATGATGAATCCAGTTACCGTAAGAGAGCCTGCACAAAAGATCTGGGATGAACTAGGCGTTCCATACAAAAAAGTATCCGAAGGACTATATCTCACCCCAGGACCACATGCGGTTTCAAAACTCATTGCTGGTGCATGTGATGCAGGTGTAAAATTTCTGAATCTTACAAAATTTGATGACCTTGTATTGAAAAATGGTAGAGTAGCTGGAGCAGTTGTAAACTGGATGCCAGTTGCAGCATTACCTAGGAATGTAACATGCGTGGATCCAGTAGCCTTAGAATCAAAAATTGTAATTGATGCATCAGGTCATGACTCTGTTGCAGTCAAGCGACTAGTAGACAGAGGCCTAGTAGAATGGAAAGGAATGAATCCAATGTACGTTGATGAAGGTGAAGATGCAGTAGTTGAAAAAACAGGTGAAGTATATCCGGGTTTAGTTGCGGCAGGAATGAGTGTGACAGAGACACATGGTTTGCCTCGCATGGGCCCCACATTTGGTTCCATGCTTTATTCTGGTAAGAAGGCAGCAGAGATAGCAGCTGTAAAAATAAAAGAATTAGCAGTATAAATATAGTTGAAAGTTTCAAAAATCATCATATACGATGAACCAAGCGTTCCAGAAATTCAGATTGACAAGCTGCAGGAATTTTTAGAAGATACTGTACAGATCAAAACAGAAAATAGAAAGAACATTCAAAAAAATTCAAGCATAGATTACGCAGAAAAATTAGCAACATGTAGAGTTTTGAATCCGTACAAGCCATTCTTTATTCACAATCCCACGAAAGAAGAAATTAATTTTGAAAGAAAAAATTTTGAAGATACAAATGCGACTAAAAATATCGTGATGTATGATGGGTTTGAGCTACAAAAAGTATTTTCACAGATGATTCCGGAAAGCGAATCAAATTCTGATATTTTTCATATAATATTTACCAACAAACTTGTTTGCACATTTGATACAAATGATTACAGATATCACGGCAGAGCAGTAATTGCGTCAAATCCATCTATAATATCAACAACAGGAATTATAGAAGCTCCTGCAAAACCAAAGCAATACTATTTTGAATTAATCTCAAACATACAGCGGGGATTGAATTTAGAAGCAATAAAACAAAAATACAAAGGTCAATACCTTGAATATCACGATAAACTACTTAGTAAAGTGGTACGTGGTTATGTTTTCCAAGCCTTATTTTACTATTGTACTGGAGAACCATTCTGTGATGACATAAACTGCATGTTATTTAATGCCCATTGGCAAAAGGATCTTCTACATTCTCAGGTAGAGAATGGAAGGTTGTGTGACAAGCACCATATAGTTTTAAAAAAGATTATTGAAGACTAAAGTTTGAGATAAGGGTTAGGTTAGTACATTAGGGAACCAAAATTGGAAAAAAAGAAAAAGACATTTTCAAAAACGCAATAATTACTATAATTATTTTGTTGTTGGTTTTTGCATTTGCTGGAAGTGAATTACTGTCAATTTTTGAAATCAATCTTTCTAGCTTCATGATAGCCGGTGGAACGTTACTGTTTATTGTAGCAATCGAGTTTCTGACCCATGGGGAATGGAGACATGGAGCAGGAGATCAAGAGAAGGAGGGCGGAATAGTACCACTTGCTTTCCCTCTACTATCAGGCCCAGGAGCATTAACTGTAGTACTTATATCATTTCAGTCATCTGGAGGATTAGTTACACTAATCTTGATAATAGTTGTTACAATAATCACATACGTGGTGTTTTTAGTCTCTGGACCAATAAATCGAATTTTAGGAAAAAGAGGAGCTTTAATAATCACTAGAGTTTTTGCTATATTTATTGCTGCATTTGCAATCCAGTTTATAATAAACGGAATAAGCGAAGTTTTTGGTTGATAATTGCAAGATAAAGTGTCGCATGATCATTTAGTATGATTTAGAGTTGGTTTACAAATACGCATTAAAATGAATCAAAGGGGTTTTTATCATTAAAATCTAGAATCAGTATTTGCGGTTTTAGGTAGAATGCTTGAGTTACAGTTCATTCTCATGATAAAAATTTTAAGGTTTGTCAGTTTCTTGGCTTAGTATTGTTTCTCTTGTTTTAATATAATTTTAGTTGATTTGATTGAACCCAAATTAGAAAAATAAGAAGTATTAATTCCATTCCCCATGACTTAAATTATTGCTTTAAAAAATCAGAATATTCATGATGGCTGATACATCAGGGGCAACCCTGGTAGAAAAAAAAGGCGATTCTCCAAAAAAACCTGATAAGAAAACAAAATATGATGTAATAATAATCGGGGCTGGTCCAGCAGGTTATACGGCAGGCATTTATTCTGCAAGGGCAGGTTGGGAAACGCTTCTACTTTCAGGAATTTTACCAGGTGGACAGTTAGTAAACACTACAGACGTTGAAAATTATCCAGGATTTGAGAAGGGAATAATGGGTCCTGATCTTATGATAGAAATGAGAAAACAGACTGAGCGAATGGGAACTACCATTGTAGATGATGAAGCAATAAATGTAGATTTCAAACATAAACCATTCAAAGTTCTTACTTCTTCAGATGAATTTGAAGGAAGAGCTGTTATTGTTGCCACTGGAGCAAGTCCAAGAACACTAGGTCTTGAAGGGGAGAAAACTTTCGGAGGAAAGGGACTTTCATATTGTGCAACTTGCGATGGTCCTTTCTTTAAAAATCAAGAATTAATTGTGGTTGGTGGTGGCGATTCTGCCATGGAAGAAGGCACGTTTCTTACAAAGTTTGCAAGCAAGGTGCATATAATTCACCGCAGGGACAAACTTCGTGCGAGTCAAATAATGCAAGAGAGAGCTTTTGAAAATCCAAAAATAGAATTTCATTGGAATTCCGAACTTAAGGAAATCAAAGGTAATGAAAAAGTACAAGAAGTAGTTATTTCGAATAATCAAAAAAACGAAGATACAACTATGAAGGTTGGTGGAGTATTTGTTGCAATTGGTCACATACCAAATACGAAATTATTTGAGAATCAATTAGAAATGGATGAAAATGGTTACATTGTACTAAAAGAAAAGATGCAAACAAGCATAGAAGGCGTTTATGCAGCAGGAGATGCTCACGATCATAGGTACAGACAAGCAGTAACAGCTGCAGGTTTTGGCTGCATGGCAGCTATAGAAGTCGACAAATATTTGACAGAACGTGGAAACTAAAGATAGGCAAGAGCAGACATGTGTTTAGCATTATCTAATGCTTCATCAAATTCGCTCTCAGTCATTACGTTTTGTTGGGCATAAATACTCTTGAATTTCCTTCCATCATCAGCAAAAATTCCGACAACACAAGCTTTCCCCTCTACTGGATATTTTTTCATACAAGCATAGACTGCTGCAGAAGACGGGCTAATCAATAACCTATCTTTCTCAAATACTTCTTTTACTACACCAAATGCTTCTGCATTTGTGACAGAAACCCAGTCATCAACTAATTTTTCACGTTTAAGGAACAAGTCAGGTTTTGCAGATTCCTCGAAGTTTCTCCAACCTTGAATCAAATGATCTTTTTGAGGTTGACAGCCAATAATCTTGATGTTTGAATTCTTCTCTTTTAGAAATGATCCAATACCGGTAATTGTGCCGCCTGTTCCCACTCCTGTAAAAAAGTGCGTTATTTTTCCTTCAGTCTGCCTCCAAAGTTCAGGTCCTGTACCAAAGTAATGTCCTTTAAAGTTAGCCTCATTAGCATATTGATTTGGAGAATAGTAGGTGTCAGGTCTGTTAGATGCAATAGATGTTGCTAATGCAATACTTTGATCTGTGCCAGATCCCACCTTTGGACACAAGTCATCAGAGGTTTCATGGATTTGCGCCCCTAGAGATTTTATGATCTCTTTGGTTTCGCTACTTGCCTTTTCAGGGATAACGATCTCTACCTTGTAACCCAAAAGACTTGCAATTCCAGTTAACGCTATACCCGTATTACCAGAAGTGGGTTCGATGATTATGCTTTTTCCTTTCTTCAAAATTCCTTTTTCTTCTGCGTCTTTAATCATCCAGTACGCAGCCCTATCCTTAACTGATCCAAATGGATTGTGACCCTCTAACTTGGCATAGTACTCTAACTCGTTTTTTGAAAGTGACTCTAATCTTACAAGCGGGGTATTACCAACTCTGTTTAGTATATCAGTATCAGTGACTGCTTTAATGGACACAGGTCTATTTCACCTTTTTTATAACAAACTCTAGCACATTATCATTTTTCTTTACATCTAAAAGCTCATGTCCATTTCTTTTAACCCATCTAGAAATATCCTCTTCGGCTGCGGGATCGTCAGCTAGAACTGTCAACACATCTCCTGATTGCATTTTTTCGATTTCTATTTTTGTTCTAAAAACAGGCTCCGGGCAGAATAATCCTTTTGCATCCAATTTCTTACTAGTTTCGGCCATTACCAAGCTTTTTCCCGATTTGTCATATTAAAAGCTATTCAGATTTTGGCCTAGCTTGAATTAATTGAAACTAATACATGTTTTCTATAGAACCAAACAACACATTATTCGTTACCTGCTAGAATGTCAAACATATGAAATCATCAAGAATTGTTGTCTTCATCAAAATATGAAATAACATCTTCTTCAAAAAAAGCAATTGTAGTATCATTTGGATCAATTGATTTAAGATCAGAGATTATCTGAAGTAATTCATCTTTAGTCAAAAATTTGGAGCCATGTTTTGGTTGACATCCGTATGGACATTCACCCATTGCCCCATACAACCGACAAATTGTTGGTCGTACATCATATACCGAACACAGCCCATTTTCAAGATATGGGCAGTTACAACATGAACTAGATTTGTGAAATTTGTGATCAATTCCGTTTTCAAGTGTTTCGTAAATGTTAGGAAGTGGAACGAATTGGTTTTGCAAATCTTTTTTCATCAGCAAATTATCAACTTTTAAGGAAAAAACATGATTGATTTTGCAAAGAGTACTACATTCTTTTTTACAATTTATTTCTGGAATACATGACCAAATTTCTTTCAGTTTATCAATTTTAGAAATTTGCAATCTAACCTATAATGCCATCTTAAACATTGTCGCTAGATTCCTTTCTTTCATAAAACTCGAATCATGGTTTTTAAAATTAATTTTTTGAGAGATTCTTTTCATTAAAAAAACAGCAAATCTATAAAACAAAGACCATAGAAAAGAATTCTGATTTCGTTCATAAAGATGTAACAGTGAGGTCAAAAACCATTTTGAATTCGGATAATATTGAGATATGTAATCTACAACATATTCCTTGGAATTATTAATTTTGTATTTAAGATGTTCCAAAGTCTCTTCCTGTTTTGCATATCCTTTTTGTAAAATTTCTATTTTTTTGTGTTTCATTGAGAATAGTATATCGTCGAGACTGTTTTCTGTTTGTAATACATTAACACACCTTCCTAGCGTAGAAAGCACATGTGAATCACTACCGGCCACTTTTGTAAGATTGTTTTCTATTGCAAACTGGGTCGCTTTTGTGTTTGACAGTATATCCACATTGTTACTGTTAAAGACCTCTATCATATCACACTTTACTGCATCGTTTCTCAAAGCATCAAGAAGACCAAAAGGATGCGGTGCTGAAGTTATTCCATCTTGTAACCTCACTTTATCGATTATTTCATCAATGTTTAACCCAGAAGGAATCTCCTCATGTATTCCATAAGCTAAAACATGAGCACCACTATCTGTGGTAATTTCTTCAGCAGGATAAATCTCAATATCACAAAACTTCGAATGGTCATTTTTGTATTCAAGTAGCTGCGAAAACCCATCCAAGGTATTATGATTTGTAACAAACAGAGCATTCAATCCAAGGAAATGGGCTTTCTCCAACTGATCCCTCACTGAAATATTGCAATCATACGGTGGTTCATCATCCCCTAAATGAAAATTTGAAAAGATATTATGGCAATGCAATTCTGCTTTAACACTCAATACTTAACAAGGTTATTTGTTCTGATTATAATCTTATTGCATTAAAAATGAATTTCTCGTATGAGTATTATTACGTTACAATACACACCTGATGCTATACATAATCCAACACTAGAACCCTAACACTATCAAAAAAATCATGTTAAAAATGGATTCTGTACTGGTTTCCTATTATCGGAACATATCTTGGTATTCTTCTCTAAGCAGTGTTTTAATTGATTCTTCTTTTTCTTTATATTGGAACCCCCTAATGATAGCTGCTGGACATCTAGAGAGTTTGCCCATTACTAACTCTGCTGCAGAACAAAGCTCATCTGCTACGGAGATTGCAGTTACACGTAATTCTTTTCCAAAATGATCTTTTTTACCCACATATTCTGAAATAGCCTCCATATTAGAAATTCCAATTGCATGGTTAGTTTGACCCAATCTAAATGGTCTCCCAAAGGTATCAGAAACAATGACTGCTATTTTCTTTCCAATTATTTCTGATATTTTTTTACTGAGTTTTTTTGCAGAATCATCTGGATCTTTAGGCAAAATAGTAACAAATCCATTTGAAACATTGCTTTCATCTACCCCGGAATTTGCGCAGATAAATCCATGGTGTGTTTCAGTAATCAATATCCTGTTTCCCATCCTAACCACTCGTTTAGCTTCAGACAAAATAATTTCAACAAGTTTTGGGTCTTTTGAATATGCAGATCCAATCCCTGTTGATAAAATTGTTGGGATTACCGTTGAAAGCGGAATTATTTGATTTTCTTGTTTAGAAATAATTTTTTGAGCAACTACTAAAATGTCACCATCCTGCATATCTGGGTAAGATGATGCTATGATTTTATCTAATTTATCATCAGGTTTAATTTCTTCCTTTAGAAAAATTGGAATTATTTCCATTGGTTTGAGTAGAGAGAACAGCTATTATTTATGCTGCTGTTGGAGAGGCTCTAGTTCAAGGTTATAGTGTCCGTTTATGATTCCTAAAATTTTGGAAAGATCCTTTTTATCTAGAATTGCATTTGCTAAATCTTTGACTTTATCTTGTGCTCTAAATGCAATGCCAAGGCCACAGATATCGAACAATTTAAGATCATTTGCCCCGTCTACTACAACCACTATATCCTCTTTTTTCTCTCCCCATTCGTCGATTTTGATTTTAGCAGATTTGGCCTTGTCAGAATCTACGTTAATTTTAACGCCGTCCAATTTGCCATCCTTGAAGGTTAATTCATTTGAGAATACGTAATCTAGATCCAATTCCTCCTTTAACTTGTCAGTCATGATAGTAAATCCTCCCGAAACTGCCATTAATTTCCATCCAGCGGATTTCAGGGTTTTGCATGCTTCTCTTGCACCTGTCATTATTGGAAGTGAATCAGCAACTTCTTTACAGGTTTCATAATCGAGTCCTCTTAATGCATTAACCCTAGTCCTTAGACCATCCTCCCAGTTTATTATTCCTTCAATGCCTTTCTTTGTGATATCCCAGATCTCATCCTCTTTGTTGACCTTTTCTGCAAGGATTGGAAGGTATTCCGCATCGAATAAAACGCCTTCTACATCAAAAATTACAAGCAATTGATTTCTTTTTTAATTCAAGCCATGAAAGAATATTAATGTTCAACATTAGTGTTGTTTTAAATTAGGTGCTTAGGTAGGTATACGCTTTCACTCAATTATGAAATTTTATATGCACTATAAAAAAGAAAAGCGCTAGCAATAAATCACGTAATGATTCACAAAGAACAGATGACAGAGCTTGAACACAAATATGAAGTCGAAGTAAAAAAAACCGAGAAGAGACAAAAAATCCCAGACAAAGTCAAAAAAGAGCTAAAAGAGTCAGGAATGATGGATGACAAGGGTAAACTCAAGTTAAAAGGGGTAAGCCCAAAGATGCTGAAACGAATGAAACAAGAGTATGTAGATTGTCCTGTGTTTGAAGATCAAATTCACTTTATCCAATGTTTTGTTTGTCCCAACTTCCAAAGTAGGATAATTGGAAAAGTTCTTTGTAAAGGCGACCCACTAGATTAGTGGGAT
>JABAHQ010000867.1_pt1 | contig 78914 bp, 72 predicted proteins | sample 7062091 | NCBI WGS metagenome assembly JABAHQ01 (sample SAMN14534359, study PRJNA622989) | marine sediment metagenome | biome: marine biome [ENVO:00000428]; feature: marine pelagic biome [ENVO:01000023]; material: deep marine sediment [ENVO:00002113] | place: India: Gulf of Kutch | collected...
CCTACAAGATCGCCGCCCACGCCGCCGACCTGGCCAAGGGCCACCCCGGCGCCCAGCTGCGCGACAACGCCCTGTCCAAGGCGCGCTTCGAGTTCCGCTGGGACGACCAGTTCAACCTGGGCCTGGACCCCGACAAGGCCAGGGAATTCCACGACGAGACCCTGCCCAAGGACGCCCACAAGGTCGCCCACTTCTGCTCCATGTGCGGCCCCAAGTTCTGCTCCATGAAGATCACCCAGGACGTGCGCGACTACGCCGCCAAGCAGGGCCTGACCGAAGAACAGGCCCTGGAGAAGGGCATGGAAGCGAAGGCCGAGGAGTTCCGGGAGCAGGGCGCGGAGCTCTACAAAAAGGCGTGACCGCCGACCCCTTGTAAGGTGGATAAGCGCTCCGCGCGCATCCACCCATTTCTGCTCCGTGTATGCGAGTTCCGGGAGCAGGGGGCGCAGCTGCACAAGAATGCCTGAGCACCCAACCTCGAACGTCCCCTCTCCCTCAGGAGGGTGTTGTAAAAGCCTCTCCCTCCCGCGGGAGATACACATTCGAGGTCAAGCGGCCATAGCGGGCCGCCAGAGGGCTGAGACTTGGAACGGCAAGCCGCAGTAGCAGCGATTGGCCAAAGCCACGCGAAGTCGGCGAGAAGGAAAAGCGGGTCGGGAGGAAAAGCGGGTCGGAGAGGAATATTCGCTAATATTAGAAACAATTGCTCTCTGACCCTGTTTTCCCGATCTCATACTCACCGCTTTGTTGGCAGCGTGGCTGGGTCTGCGTGGCCGACTTGCCTGGCCCGGCACGGGCGCGGTGACACACACCGCCCTCGTCGGCATCCTTGCCCATGGCGTATGGCTCGGTTGCGTTCTGGTGTCCCTGGATATGGGTGTACCGGCCGGCATTATCGCCCTGGTCACGGCGTTGCAACCGCTATTGACCGGCGCCTTGTCGGGACCGGCACTGGGTGAGCGCACCGATGCCTGGCAGTGGTTGGGGCTCGTCCTTGGATTCTTCGGTGTAATAATTGCAGTCGGAGCACGCCTCTCAAGCGACCCGACCACTCCATTACTTGGTTACCTCATCCCGTTCGGCTCGGTGGCCGCGATAACAATTGCCAGTCTGCTGCAGCGACGTCGTGAGCGTAACGGCCTGGTCATGCGCCTGAGTGATGACAGCACGTTGTTCTATCAAAGCGCCGCCACGGCGCTGTTTCTGCTGTGCCCCGCCTGGTTCGTGGAGGATTTTGCCACCGAGTGGGCCCTACCCTTCATCGCGACCATGAGCTGGTTGATCCTTGTGGTGTCCCTGGGGGCCTATTGGAGCATGTGGAAATTGTTGGTGCGTCACGATGCAACGCGGGTGGCCAGTTTATTCTACCTGAGCCCGCCGGTGACGATGTTAATGGCCTGGGCGGCATTCGGCGATCAGCTTATCCCGACCGACGTGATCGGCCTGGTAGTGGCCGGCGTCGGCGTTATACTGGTCTATCGCCTCGGTTTTCGCTGGCCCGACATTAAGACACTCCCGCCAAGATAGCCGCAGCAACGCGAACGCCCGCTGCTCCCTATCCGCCCTGATCAGGCAATCATGTAAACAGGGCGGCTAGGGGACTATCAGACCACGGTCTTCAGTTGCTTGGCATTGCAGCGGGCGCGCATCCGGCGAGCTCGTGGCCTGCCCCCCGAGTGTTTGCGCTTTAATTCGTCTCGCCCCAGATCTCTTCCAAGCGGCTGTCGCGGCCACAGGTAAAACGATAGAACTTGTAGCGCAAGGGCGATTTCTTATAGTAATTCTGGTGGTAACTCTCGTCGCCCTTGATCGACCAAAAGGTCGACGCCTCTAAGATCGGTGTCACCACCGTTTTGTCCGGAAACCGGTTCACCACCTCTTGATGCGATGCCTCGGCCAGTCGCCGCTGGGTTTCATCGGCGACAAAGATCGCACTCAAGTAGGAGTGCCCCTTATCGCAAAACTGGCCCTTGTCATCGAAGGGGTCAATATTCACCCAGTAGTGATCCAGCAGATCCTGATAGCTCACCACCTCGGGATCATAGATCACCCGTACCGCTTCATAGTGGCCCTGGTGATTGCCGTTGTAGGTCGGGTTCTCGATCTCGCCGCCGGTGAAGCCGGAGATCACTTCGGAAACGCCCTTGAGCTTTTCAAAGTCTGCCTCCATGCACCAGAAGCAACCGCCGGCGAAGATGGCCTCGTCCGCCAGCGCATAGGAGAAGGGCGCTATACCGACCAGTAGGAATGTAAGCATTCTCAAGTTCATCAGGTACCTCGCAGAAGAACAGGTTCCAATGACTACCCCCTATTGAATTGACCCCTTACCCTGAAGAAGGTTCACCGTCGTTGTTTCAAGGAAAGTGTAATCCTGGGGTCAGAACACAGATACGGCTAATATTAGCCAAGACTGTGTTCTGACCCGGATTCCTCCAAAGCTTCCCCGTCAAGTAGACCGTTCAGAAGTAGAACCTCTGGATGTGTGGGTTAAGCATTCCAAGCCCGTCCGGTCGGCTCGCGGCGGGGGTGGGGGTGATCTATTTTGTATTCGACGCGGGCAGCCCGCGCGTTGTCGGGCGCTGCGCACAAACGGCCACAGACACACCAGCGAGGCGGACAAGATGAGCGCCGTACGGGTATTGGTCGGAACTCGCAAGGGTGCCTTTGTTCTGACCGCGGACGGTCAACGGACGCAATGGGAGATCAGCGGGCCGCACTTCGGCGGCTGGGAGATATATCATGTGAAGGGCTCGCCGGTGGATCCGCAGCGCATCTATGCCTCGCAGACCAGCAGCTGGTTCGGCCAGGTAATGCAGCGCTCCGATGACGGCGGCGTAACCTGGGAGGCGGCGGGCAACCAGTTCGACTACCTTGGCGATCCCGGCACCCATCAGTGGTACGACGGCACGCCGCGCCCCTGGGAGTTCAAGCGCATCTGGCACCTGGAGCCGGCGCTGCACGAGGCGGAGATGGTCTACGCCGGCGCGGAGGATGCCGCGCTTTTTCGTTCGACCGACGGCGGGCACAGCTGGGAGGAGCTGGCCGCGCTGCGCGATCAGCAGGGCGCGCGAGCTGGCAGCCGGGTGCGGGTGGCATGTGCCTGCACACCATCCTGCAGGCGCCGGGCAATCCCGACCGATTGTACATCGCGATTTCCGCGGCGGGCGCCTTTCGCACTGACAATGGCGGCCAGAGCTGGAAACCGATCAACCGCGGCCTGAGATCCGAGTACATCCCCGACCCCGAGGCCGAGGTCGGTCATTGCGTGCACCGCATCGCCATGCACCCGGGCCGGCCGGATACGCTGTTCATGCAAAAACACTGGGATGTGATGCGCAGCGACGATGCCGGCGACTCCTGGTACGAGGTCAGCGATAATCTGCCGAGCGACTTCGGTTTTGTCATTGACGTGCACCCGCACGAGCCGGACACCATCTACGTCATTCCGATCAAGAGCGACACCGAGCACTATCCGCCAGACGGCCGGCTGCGCGTGTACCGCAGCCGCAGCGGCGGCAACAACTGGCAGGCGCTCACCAATGGCCTGCCGCAACGGGACTGCTACGTCAACGTGCTGCGCGATGCCATGGCCACCGATACGCTCGAGCCGGCGGGCAGCTGTACGCCTCGCGCGACGCCGGGGACAGCTGGACGGCGATCGTGCGCGACCTGCCGGCGGTGCTGTCCGTGGAGGTACAGAACTTGCCATGATCCGTGTGATCCTGCCGCCGCAACTGCGCGCTCTGGCGCAGACCGATGATGAGGTTCAGCTGGCGCTCGCGGCGCCGCTCAGCCAGCGCGCCTTGCTCGATGCGCTGGAGGCGCGCCATCCCGTGCTGCGCGGCACGCTGCGCGACCCGGTCACCCAACAACGCCGGCCGCGGATCCGTCTCTATGCCGGACAGGACGATATCTCCCTGGCGCCGCCGGATGAACTGTTGCCCGATGCGGTGCTGTCCGGCCGGGAGCCGTTGCTCGTGGTGGCCGCCATCTCCGGCGGCTGACCGCGCCCGCGAGCACAAAGGGGTCCGTACCTGCAGCCATCTCGACTCACGAACAGGTCCTGGCGCCCACGCCCGCGATTCATGACGTGGTACCACGCGCCTTCGTATTCGATTTCGATGCGCAATGGACGGCTCATCTCGGGAAACGAGCTGCGCGCACCTGTCATGTCAAGACTTGACCCCTTTGCCTACACGTGGTTTTCTCCGAATAATAATGGCCCCGGTGTCCGTGTAATTTCCGGCCGTTCTAGATAGCATACCTACGAACCGCCCGACGCGGCTCGACCCCAGCCGTTGGATTGCCGGACGAGGTTTGCCCGATGAGTGGCTGCTGTGACAATGGCTGTTCTCTCGATGCCCTGCGCGAGCGGCAGCGAGGGACGCTGCAGATGGTGCTCGCGATCAATGCGGTCATGTTCTTCGCAATCGCCGCGGCCGCACTGTACGGCAGATCGAGCGCACTGCTGGCCGACAGCCTGGACAACCTTGGCGATGCCTTGACCTATGGGATCAGCCTGTATGCAGTGTCGCGGGGCACTGCGGCCAAGGCGAAGGCCGCATTGTTCAAGGGCGGGCTGATCCTGTTGGCCGCTTGCGCCGTGGCCGGTCAGATTGTGTACAGATTGCTCGTCCCGAGCGTCCCCGTCTTCGAGGTGATGGGCCTGTTCAGCCTGGTCAGTCTTGCGGCCAACGCCGTTTGCCTTTCCCTGCTCTGGCGCCACCGGCACGAAGACGTGAACATGGGCTCGGTGTGGGAGTGCTCGCGAAACGACGTCGCGGCCAATCTTTCGGTCTTCGTGGCGGCCGGGGCGGTTTGGCTGACCGGCTCCGGCTGGCCCGACCTCGTGGTCGCCCTGGGGCTCGTGTGGCTCTTGCTGCGCTCCGCTCTTCGCGTCATCTCATCGGCCATGATGGAGCTGCGGGCCGCGTAGCAAGGCCCGGGTCACGGAGCAATTGTTGCTAAAGATGCCAGCATCAGAACACAGTTTTGCCTCATATTGGCGGTATCTGCGTTCTGCCCCTGATTCCGCTTCGGACATGGCGGCATCCCTTCTTTTGGCTTTGAACGCACCTGTCTTACCACAAGACAGGTGAAGGAGTCGCCCCTCTTTCCGCCCAGTCCAACAGATTTTGCGGCATCCTCGTGGTAATCTCTGCGGCGAGCTTTGAATACTCTTGGTATGGATCGGCACCGCATGAATAATTGTATCCTCTCAGTAGATTTAGCAATCCACCGAGAGAACGAAGATTCGGCGTCGAGAGCATCAAAATACCATTCGGCTTCAAAACTCGTCGTGCTTCCCGGAGCGTGAAAATGGGGTTGATTCTTAAATGCTCAAACAATTCGTTAAAGATCACCCCTTCGAATTGGTCATCTTCTAACGGAAGTTTTTGTGTTTCAATGTCACATTGGATTATCTCAAGTGAATACTTGTTGATCGCTGTTTTGAACCTCTCAGGCGCAATGTCAATTCCGATTACGTCATAGTCTTTAGCCATCGCCGCCGTCAACAAGGGCGGGACCGATCCGAATTCGAGAATCCTATCTCCCTTTTTCGAATATCGGCCGAGTAAATCAAGATCAAACGCAAATCGCTCGCCATGATCTCTCGAATAGACCTCATACCATTCCTGAAGCCGAGTATCGTCCGGATAGATCTCAATCGACCGAATTTTGTTTAGTAATATCTCAGGTGCACCAAATCCTTCGTGTGTCGTCTCCATGATTCTCCCCCTGATAGACTACAGCGAGAATATATCATTGGATTCACTTGGGTTCATGGGTTCTCCGAACGAAAACCCCGCTGGTCATGTTCAGGACCAAGGTTGGTGTTGCTCAGTGGGCGTATGAGGAGCTGGCCGCTTGTCACCAGTGAAACGGGGCAGTTTAGAATCGCGAACACGAAAAATACCCGGTGCGGTTTCCCGGCCGGGTCCACCTCACCGCTTATACGAGCAGAATATCTTAGGTTTCCAATCAGTCTCTGTTGAGGGCTCGTTCGCCCTTCGGCATCTTTGCGTGAGCTTCCACAACTCGAGCGCGCTTTCGCGGCCCGACGCTACTTGGAAGTCGTCTCCGGGCGCCCCGGGGTCTCTGACCAGGGGCGGAGCCCTGACCAGCCCCCTGACCAGAGCCTGACCAGCAGCCTGACCAGGGTCGGACCCGCCAGCAGCCTGACCAGGGTCGGACCCGCGCAAGACGTTGATGTGCTCAGGAAAAAGGCCGAAATCAGCTGCTCATGGCGCGTTAGATCGCACATTCTGGCGACGAAAACGGCGGTTTCATGAACGGGCGGACGTCCCTAAGCCACTGTGACCAGAGCCACTGTGACCAGGGTCAGACCCGCGCAAGCCGTTGACGAGCATAGGAAAACGGCTGAAATCAGCCGGTTATAGGGCCTTAGATCGCTCGTTTCGGACGCGAAAGCGGCCGTATCGCGAACGGGTCGGCCATCCGCCGGAAAACCAGGCAAGAGGGCAACTGCTGATACATTTGCGGGAAACCGCCCCCGGTCCCTTTATTGGAAACTTGATTGGCTCCGTTTCCTTCGGCCTATATCGCACGCGGGACCCTGGGCTCCCCCAACGGGCATTCGAGCTCGGCGCGATTCCAGCCGCCTGCGCTGGCCGCGGCTTCGTAGGTGCCCTGCAGGAATGCGAGCAGCACATCGTCGGGCACATCGGCGTTGCGCACGGCGTCGTAGGGCAGTAGGAATTCGCCCAGCCCTTCGTGAAAGAACGCCTCTTTCGGTTGCACCGGTGCCGAGCGAAAGCCGGGCGGCTCGGGATAGGCGTAAGAATAGAATGCAGGGAAGTCGATGGCTCCGCCTCCGGGCCAAAAGCCCGCGCTGCTCAGCTCATGAGAATAGGCCTCTCGGGTAATCGCGTCCGGCAGACCGGGCACACCGCCCGGGTGGACTGGCGCCGGCCGGCCGGAGAAGCGGGTGACCGCGAGATCGAAGCTGCCCCAAAAGAAGTGCACCGGGCTGGCTTTGCCAAGGAAGCCCGAGCGAAACGTCGTGAACACGCGATCCACCTGGAGCAGCGTTCGCCAGAAGCGCTCTGCCTGCTCGGGCGCGTAGATGCGGTGCGCCTGATCTTCGCGAAACGGTACCGCGCCCGGTATCTCGTTGGGCGTTCCGTGGATCCGGACGTGGATATCCAGCTTGGCCAGGGCCGCGAGCACCGCGGCATGGAACTCCGCCACCGGCCCGTCCGCCAGGGGCGCCTCGGCGGCGCGCCCATCGCTTGCCCGGACTTCGAGAACGTGACGGATAAAATCGAGCTCGATCTCGAAGATGCGGTCACGGTAGGGAATGGGCGAGGTGGTAAGGCCGCGGGCGGTGAGGTAGAGGGCAGCGTGCCATTGGTGATTGACCCAGGGCGTCTGTGCGACGCGGATCTTTCCCGCAATCTGCGTCCAGAGGTGCAAGGTCCCGCAGGTGTCCCTGCATTCGGCGTATTGCAGCGCTGGCCAGGCGTCGCGCCCCGATCCGGCCGGTTCGGGCGTCATAGCCGCTTCGCTTCTTGGTAGCGGTCAATCCTAGACCACATAGTCGACTGCGGCCCGATTTGCAACCAAACAATTTAAAAGGCCTGTGGCCCCCGAGCGATACCAGGGTCAGAACACAGTTTTGACTAATATTTGCGGTATCTGTGTCCTGACCCCGATCCGTGGTTTCGCGACGCTCCCGACCTCGCTCCGCGGAACCCGTCGATTGGTAGGAATCGTTTCGCGGCAGCAGCACGATAGCAGCTCGGGAGCCCGACTCCCGGGGGATTCCCAATCCAGATGCCGGCGAACTTTCAGGAGGGTTCATCGCCATGACCGGCCATCCTCGTGACCCGAAGAGCAGGCCACCCTCGATCGGCAGTGCCGGAGTCTCAACGGTGCGACTTGCTCGAATGCACGCTGCCCTGCGACGCCACGTCGAGAGCGGCATGCTGCCGGGTCTTGTAGCGCTCGTTTACCACCGCGGGCGAGAGCATGTGGAGGTGATCGGCGCCGAAGCCTTCGACAGCAGCGTGCCGGCCAGGCGCAACACGATCTTCCGGCTTGCCTCGATGACAAAGCCGGTCACTGCGGTCGGCGCGATGATCCTTGTGGAGGAATGCAAGGTCAGGCTCGACGATCCCGTCGACGAATGGCTGCCGGAGCTGCAGGATCGCCGAGTCTTGCGAACGCCCGAGGGCCCACTTGACGACACAGTACCGGCCAAGTGGGCGATCACCCTGCGCGACCTGCTAACGTTCCGCTCGGGCTACGGTGAGCTGGGATTCCTCTCGCCGAGCTGTCCCCTCCAGCAGGCGATGTCGCAGGCCGGTGTGACGCTTGCCGAGTGGCCCTTCACCATCACGCCCGAGACGTTCATGAAGCGCCTTGGCAGCCTGCCGCTGGCGCATCAACCGGGCGAGCGGTGGCTCTATCACACGGCTGCGGAGGTCCTCGGCGTGCTAGTCGCGCGCGTCGCCGGCCAGCCGCTTGAGAGATTCTTTCAAGAGCGACTTTTTGAGCCGCTCGGGATGAGCGATACCGGTTTCTACGTGCCGGCCAGCAAGCTCGACCGGCTGCCAGCGTGCTACGGGCGAGATTTCGCCAGCGGCAAAATCGTTGTCCTGCACGAGGCGCGCGACGGCCACTTCGGACGGCCGCCTGTCTTCGAATCGGGCGGCGGCGGACTCGTATCGACGGCGGATGACCTGCTCGCCTTCGGGCGAATGATGATGGACAAGGGGGTCTATGGCGGCGAGCGGATTCTTTCGCGGCCGGCAGTCGAGCTGATGACCATGGATCACATCACGCCGGAGCAGAAAGCGATCTCGCCGTTCTTCGAGAACTATTGGGAGAATCGAGGGTGGGGCCTTGGCGTGGGTGTGGTCACCGGGCGAAGCGAGTTATCCGGGGTCCCCGGTCGCTTCGGCTGGGACGGCGCCTTCGGCACGTCCTGGTGGGTCGATCCGGCGGAACAGGTGGTGGGTGTGTTCCTGTCCCAGCGCCGCCCAGACATTTTGCACATCCCGTCAACCATTCGGGATTTCTGGACCTCGGCTTATCAGTTGATCGACGATCGAGCTCATTGAGGCGGCGCCGGGACGTTCAACGCCGCCAAATCGGACGCTGCACTGAGGTTTCCCCGTATTTCATCCTGTCAGCATGAAGATCGACGCCGCTTGTTTTGCGAGTGGTGGCACCGCTCTCCATGGCTGGAGTTCGCGCAAGCGGTGCGGGCATACGTCGAGAATGCGCCGGCCGGGCGTGAGCACGGAGATTGCTCGGCGGGCGGGGCGACGCCGCGCCATAAAATCCAATTCCAGTTGCCACTCCTTACAAATGAGGCGAGGTGCGCCGGCAATAGCGGCATTTCAAAACGCGCCGCACTGCGCGAGCGCGCGCTCTTCAACCCGTAGCCAACTCGCAGGTTCTTGGTATCGCGGAACGATTGCTCAATGCTCACGCGTTGTGCATAAAGTCCTACGATGCTCTCAGCACTCAAATGCCCCAATCCCGGACTCGATACCAAGAGCCAGGGCTCGCGTGCCGATCGACGCCCTTGAGCCGATGTTTGAACCTGGTCTCGCCGCCCAGGTGCAGAACGATCGCCGATAGCGTTGTCCTTCCTCCACAAAGCAGTCCCGCCGTCGCGCGCAGCAATGCCCCGGCTCGTTTGGCGTGCACTCCCGTTAGGCAGGGCCCCAGAGCTCGCGTTACTATTTTCCGTGGATGCATGGCGCACCTCGTTTTTCGCCTTGGCAACGATAAAGCGAGGCACAACGCGCCATGCATGCTCCGTTTTGATCGTAAGAATAGATCATATCTTATTGAATACAAGCAACTATTTGCGGGGAAGTCTCGGGCTCAGAACACGGTTTTGGCTGATATTTGCGGTACGTGTGCTCTGATCGCGACCCCTCCTCTGGTCCCGTTTCAGAGAGGGTCTGGATTTGGAAGGCCGCCAACGGGATACCGGCCACGAACTTCGCTGTGTTCTCCAACCCTAGGCGCGGTCGCCCTGGTGGTTTTTGGCACGCCCCAGCCTGCGCTGCGATCGTGTGGCACCGCTGACTGCGCAAGAGGTCTCAGCCGCATGTTGACAGCCCCACGTTTCTTGCTATATATAAGTTGCGACTTGCGAGACCGGTTGCCGTGTTCGGCACTGCCAGCGCGGCGTCCCCGGTAACCAGACGGAAGCGTGGCTATATAGTCTGGCACGAGTCGGTGACCGGCCCACGCGTGCGGTCGTTCCATTGATCAGGCTACGGTCGCGACAGGGATGTGGCGCTCTCCCATTTTCACCTCCCTGTTGATTCCCGTCTACGTGCCCCGGCGAGCGTGCTAGGGCGGCGGATGAGCCCCATCGACAAGCAAGGAGGCCGAAGATGTCCTGGATCTCGGGTAGTTGCCAAGGCGACAGAGACTGCCAGTGCTACTATGAGGACTGCTATTTCGATCCCTACGAGGGCTATGTCTGCGAAAGATGGTGCAGAGATCGCGATGGCAGCTGTCCGGGTTGGGATGCCGGCGGCTTCCTGTACGCGGAAGACTGCAAAACCAGCGGGGGAGGAGATGGCTGGTAGCGGCGCGCTGTTCGGGTTCAGCCCAGTACAAGGAGTACAAGCGAAGGAGGGATAACGATGGCAGCCCAGTTTGATCGCCGAAACAATCCGGTTACTGACGAGCTCATAAAGAAGCTTCCCAGGGTGAAACACCGGCCGTTGGTAAGTGTCAGCGATCTGGAGGAAGTGGAAAAGGTATTTCGTGCCCTACCAGAGCTCGACTTCCCAATCAACAGTGCCGGGGAGCTCATCGACAAGCTGGGCAAGAAGGACATAAAAATTGCTGGGGTTCCCGTGGACCCGCTGCGTATGATCAAGTATATGCCGGCGTATTACTTCCCAATTGCCTCAGTGGAGAACCTCACCGAGAAGATGGCAGAGCTCATCCGGAGCAACAGAAAGCAAGTGGATTTGCCGCGCGAGCTTGCGGCCATCAGGCGTCAGCTCCCCCCACTGAAATTCCCGGTCGATGACGCCGACGGCTTTTTGAAGATGATTGGCACCAGGAGTCGCTACCAGTTTCGGGGGCGCGAGGTGATGGCGGAGGAGATGGTCAAGCGGCTGCCCAAAGGTTTCTTTCCGGTAAGAAGCCAAGAGGACCTGGAAAGGAAGATTGCCTATGTAATGGCCAACCGACCCCTGATAGTCAAAGACTAGCTTGCGGGTCAGCTCGCCGGCAGCCTTCCACAAAAGCTCAAAGAAACCGCGAGGAGTTGCCGAGGCCTGGGATTGCCTCTGCCGGGCGGGCTGCATACCCCGTGACGGCCCGCGGTACGCACTTCAACAGATGGCAAGGCCTAGCCCGGATATCTTACCACGTGACCAACCGCTGTGGCGCAACGCCCTGAAAGGCAGAAAGAATCGGGCGTAATGCAGAAGAATCGAGCAACGACAAACTGTCTGCGCCGTTGGCCCATCACGGTTGAGGCTTGTCTTTGTGCCTCTAGGCTTGCTGCTGCTCGGCCTGTCCCTGAGCCTCGCCCTTCGGGCCCGCCTCCGGCTGCCCAAATTCGATTCCGCAGAATCTGTCAGCCAAGTGGCAGCTACGGCTACGACTTTCCTTCCAGAGGGGCGCCTTTGAGCCTGCTTCATCGCCAAGCGGTCCTCCGTGACGATGAAGCTCGGCTCGGCCGTCCCTGGCCGGGCGCTCGCGGTTCCTATCCTACCGCTCACTCAGCGCCTGCCCCCGTGATTCCGGTGCGAAATGCGGGCTAGGCACGACGTGGGCGGGCACGCGCGGCACAGCGATTGGCCACTCGCCTTGCTTCTGGATGAGGCCTGGCTCCGCTCCCGGCGCGTGCTTGTCCAGGGCCTCGAGGAGGCCGGGCTCTGGATGAGCCATCGAGATTACGAGGAGTTTGCAGCCGAGCAAAGGGCCTTGGGAGAGCGCCTCAAGCGCGAGATTCTGCAGCCGTTGCTCGGAAACGACTACTTCTACCTTGGTTCGGAAAGGCTATTCGCGGCCTCCAACCGTGACTTTCGTAGCAAGCTGCCTTTGGCGCTGGCGTTCGGCTATGAGCTGGGGCTCGGGTCCTGCGAAATACGTGGTCTCCGGGATTCTGCCGGTGTCGCGGAAATGTGCGCGGTGTTCAACTTCGGCATTTCCGTCTTCGACCTGATGCACGATCAGTTTCCGGAGCTGGCGGGGCGATTCTCTGAACTCTTTGATCGTGAGGTACTTCGCGAGCTGCAGGACCGGAAGGGGGGCAGCATTGAGCTACTCGACCAGCTGGGTGTGGTAGAGCAGGCGGAGCTTCGGTTACTGCTGAAAATTATCGCGTGGTTTTTCAGTCGGATTCACGGAATCGCGGAGAGCGACGCAGCCGACGAACTGCATCAAACGCTGCGGGCTGCCTATGCTGCAGAGGTGCAATCTAGCGACGTGATCACCGCCACCCCTGAAATGATGACCATATCTAGAGAAAAGTCGACGCTGCCGTTCCATGTGATCGACCGTCTCGCCCGCATTCAGGCGCCACACGTAGGGCGAGAGCTGGAGCTTGCGTGCGAAACCTTGATGGAGGATATCGCCAACCTGTTCTGGCGCTTGGACGACATGACTGACATCGTTAGAGACTTCCAGCACCGGCAGCTCAACTCCTTACTGGCCGCCCGGAACGGCGAAGCAGCAGGCGGCCCCGGTTACACCTATCAATGTTTGGTGGATACCTTGGGAGGGACAATCCTGGAAGAGACGGCCGGAGAGATACGCTCCCGTGCTCAAGCGGTGCACGACCGGCTCGGCAGTGAGACGTTTCCTGAGCCGGCAAGCCGGCGTCTTGAGCAGATAGTACTCGGCTATACACACGGGTGGCTCAGATAGTGTGGGACAGCCTGAATGATGGGAAGGTGGTCGGGACCGCGATAGCCAAGGCAGGTGACTATTTGCTTGCACAACGCTCCCGTGACGGCTTGTGGCGGGATTTCTCCACCCTTGCAGGTGCTTCGTCTGACTGGGTCACAGCTTACGTATGTGTTGCAGTCGGCGGCCTGGATTTAACACGTTCTGCGGTCACTGGGGCCATCCGTCGCCTGTACTTTCGGCAGCGCCCCAATGGCGGATGGTCCTACAACAAGTCCGTTCCAACCGATTGCGACACTACGGCTTGGGTCCTATGCGCGCTCGCGGAAATGCCAATGTGGCGACCCTCGGCTATAGAGCGGGCGGTCCGCTACATCATCCGCCATCAAGCCGGTCCCACGAAGGGGTTTGCAACCTATGCCCCGTCCGACCGCATTGAACGATTCATCGGCGCGTTTGGTCCAGAGGTCACCGTCGGCTGGCATAGCGCCCACGTGTGCGTCACTGCCGTCGCGCTCCAAAGCCTGCTCGAATTGGGAGCGTCCACAGACGAGGGCGCCGCTGCGGAACGAGCGCTGAACTATCTGCAGGCTTGTCGCAGCTGTCGGGGTCTTTGGGAGTCGTACTGGTGGCCGGGCGAGGCCTACGCTACCTACCATGCCCTCAAGGCACTCGCCGCAGCCGACCGTTTGCGCACGCTGGACCTTCGTTCAACCGTGAATTCTTTGTGCGACAATCAGCTTGGTAACGGCGCCTGGAGCGGCGGAGCGAGCACTGAGCCACACGCCTTTTCCACTGCGCTGAATGTGCTGGCCCTGCTGTTATGTGAGCACCGGGATGCGTTACAGGCGGCGGCGCGAGGCATCGATTGGCTGATCCGCAACCAGTGCCAGAGCGGGAGCTGGCAGATTGCGCCGATCTTGCGCATTCCGCCGCCGATGGTCGAGGACCCGTGCACCGTCGACGATTGGCGCCTCAATGAGATTGGTACCGGCGTCATTATCGAGGACCGGAACGGCATCTTTACTACTGCAACCAGCTTGCGGGCGTTGACGGTCTTTCGGGCCATGTCAGTCTGACACGATCAGCCGGGATATCGGGGTCAGCAGCGGCTCGGCGATGCCGCACATTCTAGCGGGTGGGAGCCCCGCCGGGGTAACCGCTAGCCACGAGCCCGGTATCGAGCCTTGCAGTCACTCTGGCGACCAGTTGGTTGATGCGCAAGCGCGAGAACAGGCGAGGTGCAATGAGACCGTACTGGGGACAGAGCACGGATCTGCGGTCTAGCGGTTCCCTGAAAGCGTGGTCCGTCCCTGAGGTTTCCTCAAATTCTCATCCTGTGGGCTGCCAGTGTCCCGACCACGGACGCCAACGTGCTGTTGGTCCCCTATCTGCTGTGGGTGGGTTTCGCCGCGGTGCTGAACTATTGAGTTTGGGACATGACTGCGCATGACCGCGGTCGCCCATCAGCCAGCCCCGGCTAATAGGCAATAGGGTTCCGAGTGCTGGGAAACAGCACTTGGTAGGATGCACAATGGATGCGGTCTGCGCGCTCCGTTTCTCGTACGTGTGGTGACGGACCCATGGGGCTCGCACCGGTCACCCATCGGGATCAAGGTAGTCCCGCGGGCCGGCCCTTGGTCATCAGGCCCCAGAAAATCATCGGTTCCAAGCCGCCTCCAATCGTTTGGGTGCAGACCGATCGCTCTAGCCGCCTGGCGGCGAACCAACCCTTGTGTGGCTGGCGGCTTGGGCGCATCCGCAAATCTCTTGTGGGGCGGGCGCGGTGGCCAATCTGACCACTGGTTGTACCCACCCGCTCGCTGGCTTGCCGCGCCCACCGCGACCTAGTGAAAGGGCGCTTAGCGTCGAAGGCGACCCCATCACGTACGATGTAGTAGCACGCGCGCGCCGGCTTGTGGGCGGTTGCCTTGGTGGCGGTGGCACCGTTCCGTTGGGCCTTTTTGCGCGCGTAGAAGCGCTTGGCCTGGGACATCGGGGACAGGATACAGTTTTGACCGATATTAGCGGTATCTGCGCTCTGACCCCTATTCCGCGTGCTACGGGCAATAATCGACGGCCACACCCGCGTCGCCGTCGCTGCCGGGCACGGCGCCGAAGCTGATGCCCCTGGCCTCCGTGAACAGGCACTCGGCGGAGGTGTCCACGAGCCTGGGTCCGGCCATTCCGGGGGCCGTGGTGTAGCCCCAGGAGCTGATCGAGATGATGGGCCCGCTGCCGGTGTCGGTGTCCATGGGCTGCATCCATGGGCCGCCGGACGCGCCGCCGGAGAGCCCGCAGCTCGCCAGCCACCAATTCACTGCGCCTTCCGTGGTCATGTCTTCCGCGCAATACATGAGGTAGGGGTCGTCGTTGTAGGAATATCCCAGGGCGTGGGTGAAGTCCACGCTGCCGGCGGAGGGGTCGCCGTCGTCCACGTAGGGCGGCAGGAAGCTGACCGGCAGCTCCCCGGCGGCCAGGTCCAGGCTGTCCGAGGTGGCGGCCGCGCCTCCGTGGGCCCCCGTGTCGCTGACCACGTAATAGGCGTAATCCCAGGCGATGTTGTCCGGGAAGGTGCGGACGGTCCAGTTCACGTCCACCACGCCGAACGCCGGCACCCAGCAGCCCAGGGGGTCGTTGTCGCAGTTGGTGTCGGTGCCGGCGCCGCTGGTGCCGTCCTGGTTCGGGATGAACAGCACGTTGCGGGCAAAGGCCTTGTTGGCGTCGTCGTATACGCAGTGGGCGGCGGTGATGATAATGGACCGGCCGGTGGTGGCGTCGCTTGCCACCGTGCCCGAGCAGACATAGCCGTTCCAGGGGCCTTTGCGTTTGGCGTTGTTCGGCATTTCGAAATAGATGCGCCCGGCCGCGGTCTGTACCGCGCCGCCGGCGTTCCACTCGGCATTGGTGGTGATGTGATCGCCGCCGGGATCGCCGCCCGTGCCGCCGCCGGTGTCCACGGTGAAGGCCACGCTGGCCGAGGTGCTGGTGTTGCCGCCTTTGGAGGCGCCGTCCTTGGCAACCACGTGCCATTGCCAGTTGCCGTCAGTGAACCCCTGCAGGGTGGTTTCCCAAGTGTCGTTGCCCACGTAGCCCGGCCGGAAGGACTGCGTGGTCACCCCGTCGGGGTAGGTGACGACGAAGGTCACGGATTTCACGCCGCTGGCGTTGTCCGTCACCACGGCGGAGAACGTGTGGCTCGCGCCGATGGTGGCGCCCTCGGCCGGCGCCAGGTCGGAAATGAAGGGCGGGGTAGTGTCATCGTTTGCGCCGCCGCCGGCGCCCGGGGGCTTCGCCCGGGGCGTGGGCGTACCGGCGCTCAATTGGCTGATGCGCCCGTGACCGTAGGGCTCGAGGGAACCGTCGGGTTTGCGCAGATACCCCCGGCCCCGCGGATCGATGACCAAGTCACGCGGGATGGCGCGGCTGCGGCGCGCCGGTGTCCAGTGGTCGATGACGCGTTTGGCCTCGGCACTGGTCGGTTGTCCCTGGGCGTTTGCGACGGTAGTGCCGGCCAGCAGCACCGCGGCAGCGGCCACGGCCGTTGCCATGATCGAAATCGAGCGCATGGATCCTCCCCGGTATTTTTTTGTTTACGGGCTGATTTCACCATGTTCTGTCACGGGCGTCCATGTTGCCGCCGTCGGCCGCGGTACCCATTCCTAGCTATCGGATAAATACAAATAAAATCAGCCCAGACATCCGGGAGCCCGCCCGCGATTCCCGAGTCGTGGGCGGATTGGCGTGACGGACAGCACGGGATAAGGAGGTCCCATGCCACAAAAACAAAAGAGCGGACGGAGGGATTAAAAATTGATCGACACCATCGATGTCCGATCACGAACAAAGCCATTGCGCCCGCTGCAGCAAGCGCAAAAGGGATATCGCGGGATATCGGGGTCAGGACACAGTTTTGGCTAATATTAGCGGTATCTGCGTTCTGACCCCGATTCCTCCATTGAACGCAGGTTTCAGGCCGCCGTGATCAGCCGCTCCAGTGCCGCCTGGTCCGGGGGGACAAACGCCGGCGCGCTGCACGCATCGACCAGGTGGCTCAACAAGGTATCGGTCATACCCTCCGCCGGCGGCAGGTGGCTGCTCAATACGGTCGCGGCGCCTATCTCCCGAATTTGCTTGAGACGCTCATCAAAGCGGGCCTTGTCGAGCATCTGCAGCCAGGGCGCGTCAATCGTCGCCCAGGTGACCGCACCCTCGCGCAACCGATTGCAATTGATTTCCATCGCGGTCGCGGCCGGGGCCTCCATCAACGCGCCGAAGCAATCGGAGCTGAACAAGGTCTGGGTGCGCATGTCGTACAGACCGGTGGTCTCCGGGGCATCGAAGGTCGGCGGCGAGAAGGCGCGGAGCTGCCTGTCCCCTGCGTCCAGACTCTGGCCGGGGTTGAGCAGGTACGCCCGCTCCACCGGCAGGCCATGGAGTCCCATCTTGGCCATCCCCACGAATGTGGTGACGACCGTGGCCTCGGGCGCCTCGGTCAGCACGGCCTCCAGGTTGCCCAGATGGTCGGCGTCCATATGCGTCATCCAGATCCAGCGAATGTCCTCGGGCGCTATGACGCTGCCTAGGGCACGCATGAAATCCTCGCGCAGGGCGCCCAGGCCGGTATCGACCAACACCGGCTCGGCGGCCTTTATCACAAAGGCGTTGACGGGCAATACGCCGGCCCCCCCGGGACGGGCAGGTAGGTACCGAGCGACTCGGTATCCGGCGCAACACGGGATGGCGTGAGCATTTCGGGTGTATTCATGCTTGGCTCCTTTTTGTGATTGACAGACTGCCCCGGCTATTTCAGTGCACACTAATGTGCACACAGATCGAGTCTAGACTCACACCTGGCCCTTGTCAATACTTCGCAAATCAGGTATGTTTACTGAAATGGCGAAACGGAAATACACGCAGCGCAAACGCGCCGAGCAGCAGGCGCAGACGCGGCAGCGGATCGTGGAGGCGGCCATGCACCTGCACGAGGAGCTGGGTCCCCGCGAGACCAGCATCAGCGCCGTCGCCCAGCGCGCCGGCGTGCAGCGGCTGACGGTCTACCGCCATTTCCCGGACGAGGCGAGCCTGCTGCAGGCCTGCTCGCGTCACTGGTTCGAGCTCAACCCGCCGCCGGACCCGTCTCGCTGGCAGGACCTGGAGCCCTTTGCGCGCAGCGAAGCCACATTGGCGGCACTGTATACCTATTTCCGGCACAACCGGGACATGCTGCACAGCGTCTATCGCGATGTGGATCTGGTGCCACAGCTTGCCGCGTCGATGCAGCGGTTTCAGGACTATCTTGACGGCCTTCGGGATGACCTTGTGAAGCAGCTCAAACCCACGGCCGCCACTCGAAAACCGCTCAAGGCCGTCGTCGGTCACTGCCTGCGATTCAGTACTTGGCAGTCGCTGAGCGAGCAGGGGCTGAGTGACAAACGCCTGGCCGCGCTGGCTGTGCAATGGATCGCGGCTGTTAAGGAACAGCATAAATCGACTGCATGATGCGGGGTCAGAACACAGTTTTTGTTAATATTAGCGGTATCTGTGCTCTGATCCCGATTCGGACCCCGATTCGAGAACAACAATGACTGGTAGACGAGCATTCATTGGCCTTCTTCTCCTGCTGCTGGCGATCGGTGCCCTGTTGCTTTACGTCTCCCCGGCCGGCAATCGTTTTCTGGACGGGATTGGCACCGGCCCTGAACGTGAGACTCTCACCTACGTGCCTGCCGATACGGTTTTTGTCCTGGGCGGCCTTGAGCCTGTGCCCTGGCAGGATTTCATGGACGCCTTCGCCCCTGAATACGCCGGACTGAAGGAGGTGGATTGGGACGCGCTCATCGGCCAACAGCAGCGTTTTGCGAGCAACGAATCGCCGGCGGTGCGCATGCTCGGCGCGCTGTTCTTGGGGTACATGCGCGGGATGTGGAGCGGCGGCGATCGTGCTCGGGCGCTCGGGATCGGCAAGCGAGTGGACGTCGCCGTTTATGCTGTGGGCTTCTTGCCGGTAATGCGCATAAAGCTGCAAGACGCGGACGCCTTCAACGCGTTCCTGGAGCGGGCGGAGACTGCCGCTCGGATCGAACCCACGTTGGAGACACTCGACGGTGCTCGGTACCGCGCCTACAGCTTCAACCGGGAGGGCACGCTGGAGCCCGTCCCGGCCGATCTGGCGATCGCCGTACACGAGGGCTACGGGGTCATCTCAGTGATCGGACGAGGGGCGCGACAGAACGTCCTGGAGGAGATCGTGGGCGTTCGCAAGCCTGCCGAATCCCTGGGCCGCGGCGATACGCTCAGCGCGCGGTCCAACGCGAATATGCCTTCCATCCGGCGTACATCGGCTATGTGGATCACCGAAGAATCGTAGCCGGGTTGACCAATCCGGATGCCAACGCGTTCGGACGTATGCTGTCGGAGTGGGTTTCGCGGAATGCGCCCGACGCCGATCTTGCTGCGATCCAGACGCCCGCCTGTCGCGAAGAGCTTATGGCCGTGGCCGAAGCGTGGCCGCGGACTGTTATGGGATATACCCAACTGGAAATTGATCGGCGTCCCCTCAAGCTTGCGATGCGCCTACTCGTTGAAGCACGCGATCCAGTCTCTCTGGGCAAGCTGCGTTCGATCCGCGGGTTCCTCCCCCGGATGATCCGGACGCCAACCGCGAGGCTGTTCATGGCCTTCGGGATGGGCGTCAATGCCGATGCGCTGGCCTCGCTGCTGATGGCCAAGGGCGGGACAACCTATCACTGCGAACCGCTGCGAGACCTGCAGCAGGGCTGGGAAGGGCGCCCGCAGCTTGCCGCGAGCGCTGCCGGGCTCCAAGTGCTCCGGGAGCTCCGCGGGGTATCCGTGGCCGCAATGGACCTGGACGTGAAGCTCGCGGGGGCCGATCCGAAGCCGGATGTACGGAGCATCGACGGCTTGGTGACGATCTCCGCTGAGAGCCCGCGCAACCTGCTGTTCGTGCTGTCGACGGTACTGCCGGGGCCGCCGAAGCCGGTGCCCGACGATGGTACGCCGACGGAGTTTGACGTTCCCGGGTGGGGTGTCGGACCGTTGAAGGTCGCGATCAAGGGGCAGCACATCGTCGCCTGGGTCGGGCCGAAGGCCTAGGCGGCGGCGCAGGCGATGGCACAAGAGGTGTTGGAGCCCAACGGCCTGCTCGGTCTCAACATGAACTATGGCGCCTATGTGAGCTGGATTGCATCGCAGATCGCGACGGAACAACGGACACCCCAGGAGGAGCTGGCGTTGAAGATGATCGGCAATATGGATCTGCAGATCGTCGAATCGATCGACGTTCGCCCGGACGGACTGTCGCTCGACGCGCGCATGGTCGTGCATTGATGTTGGGGCCAGAGCACGGTTTTGGCTAATATAGCCGTATCTGTGTTCTGACCCCCCCACTCGTCTATGCCCCTGCCCAAACAGATCCCGGGCCTTGCGGCGTGGCTCGCGGTCACCGCTCTTGCCGCGGCCACCGGTGCGGCCGGCTCGACCAACGCCGGCCCGTTCTACACGGGGCTCGTGCGCCCGGACTGGGCGCCCCCGGCGTGGGTATTCGGCCCCGTCTGGACTGTGCTCTACGCATTGATGGGCGTTGCCGCGTGGCTGGTCTGGCGCGTCGGCGGCCTTCGAAGGGCGCCCGGGGCGCTGTCCCTGTTCCTGATACAGCTCGCGCTCAATGCCCTGTGGAGCTGGCTGTTCTTTGCCTGGCACCGCGGCGCATTGGCCTTGGCCGAAATCCTCATCCTGTGGGTCGCCATTGTCGCGACCACCGTCGCGTTTTGGCGCGTGCGGGCGGTCGCGGGTGCGCTTTTGGTCCCCTATCTGTTGTGGGTGAGCTTCGCGGCGCTGCTGAACTATTCAGTCTGGCAGCTCAACCCGCAGAGCCTCGGCGGCTGACTCTGAGTGTGTCCTGGGGTCAGATCACAGTTTTGGCTAATATTAGCGGTATCTGTGTTCTGACCCCGATTCCTTAGTCGATGCCCGTCCCCGAGTCGGCATTTGCTGGCTGTCCCATGTTTCTGGATTTGCTGAGGCGGTAGATCCAACGGCCGACCAGGAAGACGAGGAAAAACGTCAACAATCCCACCTTGAGCGTAGTGGGGTCGTCGAGGTGAACCATCCAGTAAAGCAGCCCGGAACATGCCAGAAAGCCGGTAGCAACCTCGGTCTCGCGGTTGCCCTTCGACGATAGTGCTTGTCTCCATGAAAAGGCCGAATTCCCCGGGTCCGAGGTGCCCCGGTTGGACAGGTTCGGAACGAACAGTGGGACCGAACGCGTGTACTCGATGAACTTGTGCCCGAATTCGCGTTCGAGAAATTCTTCCTCGGCCCTCATTACGTTGGTGTAGATCAGCCCGAAGCCCACCAGGTAAATTGCGAAGAGATAGAGGTTGTTCGACATGATCGATAAGCCGCATCCGATCAGAAAGCTCCCTAAATACAGCGGGTTGCGAGTCAACGCATAGGGGCCCGCTACGCTCAAGAGCGACCCCTTGTGGATGAAGCCCGCCGCCCAGATTCGAACCGCTTCGCCTATGGCGCCCACCAATCCGCCGACGGTGAACGACGTGCCCGTCGGCTCGGCGAAAAGAAGGATCAGGATGAGAAACGAGAGCCCGAAACCCATGCGGAGGGAGAGACCAAAGTGGCGGCGCAGTACGTCGAGTAGCTTCATGATCGATCCCCCCCCATTGTTACGGTCTGAGCACCCCTCGGCTCGTCACACCGCCCACCGCCGTCGCGCGACGGTCGCTGACGAGATTTCAAGGTAACCGCGTCACATTTCACCGGCCAGGCCGCGAATAAAAAAACCGGACTCAGATCACAGTTTTTGGGGTTCTGTGGCGGGCAAGAAGGGGGATAGATTCATTCTGTCGTTGGCGGTCCTCCTGGCCGCGTCACCCGACCGCAGCAAAGACGGCTTTCGTCGGCCGATCCAACCGAGGGCTCGGGCGGCCGCACCTGCCGACTTAGAACCTCAAGAGGCTGGCATTGTCGGATGCTCGACGAGCTCAATCCGACGATCTCCGGCCGCGTCGAACGGTTCGGCGATGACACGCTGGGCGTTGCGGAAGCGAATGCGCTCGGCCGCGCCCCCGGGCAGGGCGGCCAACAGCGCGTGGTACCAATCCAGGGTTTCTCGGATCTCCAGCCAGCGTTGCGGGGTGTACGTGTCCACCCCGATCATGAAGCGGTTGGAATGGCCGACCAGCAGCTCGCGCCAGGGCGGCAGGAAGCGGCCGTTGATGAATATCTCCCGGCGGAACGAAAGATCCGCCCAAAGGTTGAAGTAGGTGTCCAGCATCTCCACCACGGTGGAGGCGGGCTCGAAGCCGGCGTGGGCCCACAGGATGCGGGCATCGGGGTCCTGGGCGAACAGGCGCTCGACGGCGTCGGCATCGGCGTGGGCGTACAGCAGCAGGTCGTGGTCGCGCGCCAGCTGCACCACCTGGCGTACCACCGGCAGGTCGGCCTCCTGGCCCTCCACATGGAACTCGCCGATGGCGGTGTAGCGGAACCTGGCCAGGCGCTCTTCCAAGTACGGGATGACGGTGTGATCGCGCATCCAGGTCTCCAGCTCGTCGCGCCGGCGATAGGGCCGCAGGGCCGGGATCACCAGCTCCGGGGCGGCCCGATACAAGCGCTGCGTGCCCTCGTCGCTGGAGCTGGAAACCAGGGCGCGGGTGATACCGGCCGCGCGTAGCTTGGCAACTGCCTTCTCCGGGGGGATGGCATCCCAGACGTCGTGGCTGTAGTGGATGTGGACGTCGAACACCGGGCGCTCGGTCGCCGCCACCACGGTGACGAGGAACAGGCATCCCGCGGCTCCCCATCGCCGGGCCGGCCAGGTGCCGAGCAGGGTCGTTCTCTTGACCGCAGGGGACGGGCACATGTGCCCTTACCCTCCCACAGTGGTGGTCCGAATGGAAGGTCGGGCGCAGGCGTCAACGGATTGTCTCTTTGGTAAGAGCCGGGGCGGAGATGTTTCCTGCCCACGCAGGGCAAGAGCATCAAGGCGCCGCCCCCCGGGTGCCCCACCCATTATATGGTTGAATTCCCGGCATTTGCCTGCTATGCAGAGGGGCAGCGACTCATGTGTTGTCCCTGTTGGATCGTCTTTGCTCCTTCGCCCGTCCCGGCTAGCGCCTGGTAGCCGAGCCGGCCACGTGGCGGTTGGTTTGGCTCACCAAAGAACCGGCCAACAAATTGGGGGAAGACAGTGGCAGTGGGGTCAGAACACAGTTTCGGCTAATATTAGCCGAAACTGTGTTCTGACCCCCGATTCCGATTCTCCCTGTGAATAACTAACTAAATGTATAAACAGAGGAGTTGTACAACATGCTGATCACCAACCCGTTCACTGAGCTGTACACGTTGGTTCCACCGCTGGCTATGCAGACTTATGTGATTGTCATGCTTGTGCTGGTCGTGGCTGGTACGGTGATCGACGTCGTTCACAAGAAAAGCGCCAAATATTTCTTTCAAGCCGGCATGAAGTCCAAGGAGGCGCGGACCCGTGAGGTTGGGGGCGGCGAAAAGATCGGCATCGCCGTCCAAACCCTCGCGCACGACGTCCTCGCCTCAGGCGAGTTCCATAATCAGAAGCGCAGGCTCGCCCATCTGCTGACCATGTATGGCCTTGTGCTGTTCATTATTGCAACCGTCGTCATGGTGTTTGGCTATTCGGCCGCCGATGCCGTTACCCCCGCCATTTGGCCGTTGCTTTGGTATCTTGGGGCCCTGATGGTCGCCGCGGGTGGTTACTGGTTCTGGTTCAAGATCCGCGTGGACGTGGCCGCCGAGGGCAATCCCTGGTACCGCGTCTCGCGGGCGGACCTGTTCATCCTGTCCCTGCTGGCAACGACCACCTTCGCAATCATATGGGGCGTGGTGCAGTTCGGCGCCGGGGCCGGGGTCTGGTCCATGCTGTTCTTTATATTGTTCGTCGGCTCGGGCGTGGTGTTGTTCGGCGGAGTGCCGTGGTCCAAATTCGCCCACATGTTCTTCAAGCCGGCCGCGGCCTATCAGCGCCACGTCGGCGAGGCCGACGGCTCCCGGCAAAACCTGCCTCCGCCCGCAGACCAACCGGCGAAATTCGGGCTTGGCATCAATCGCGAAGCGCCTCGTCACTACTGAGCCAAAACTTTTAAGAAGAATAGTCCGAAGATCTGGAGGATGCCGAAATGCCGACCTTTGTTTACATGACCCGCTGCGACGGCTGTGGACACTGTGTCGATATCTGTCCCTCGGACATCATGCATATCGACAGAACTTACCGCCGGGCCTACAACATCGAGCCCAATTTCTGCTGGGAGTGTTATTCGTGCGTGAAGGCCTGCCCGCAGAACGCCATTGACGTCAGGGGTTACGCTGATTTTGCGCCGCTGGGTCACAGCGTCCGGGTCCTGCGCGAGGAAGAAAAGGGCACCATCTCGTGGCGTATCAAGTTCCGGGACGGTCGCATCAAAGACTTCGTCTCACCCATCACCACTCAGCCCTGGGGCGAAAAGATTCCGAAGCTCGCCGAGTACGCGGTTCCCGATGAGAAGGAACTCGACTCTTCGTTGCTCTGCCACGAGCCCGACGGGCTCAAAGTCGACGGCGGTTTGCCCACGATTGACAAATCAAAATTCAAACAAGGGGTATACTACTAATGGGCTTCAAAACTGTTCACGAAGAATGCGACATCCTGGTCGTTGGCGCCGGCATGGGCGGCACGGGCGCCGCCTACGAGGCCCGCTATTGGGGACGCGACCTGAAGATTGTTGTGGCCGAAAAGGCCAATATCGACCGCAGCGGCGCGGTGGCCCAGGGTCTGTACGCCATCAACTGTTACATGGGCATGCGTTGGGACGAGAATCAGCCTGAGGACCACGTGCGCTACGCCCGCAACGACTTGATGGGGATGGTGCGCGAGGATCTGGCCTATGACATGGCCCGCCACGTCGATTCCACTGTGCATCAATTCGAGGAGTGGGGCCTGCCGATCATGCGCGATCCGGAAACGGGTCGTTATCAGCGCGAAGGCAAGTGGCAGATCATGATTCACGGCGAGAGCTACAAGCCACTGGTGGCCGAGGCCGCACGCAACTCCGCCGACAAGATCTACAATCGGATCATGGTCACTCACCTGCTCATGGACGAGAGCACGCCGAACCGCGTCGGTGGTGCCATCGGCTTCAATGTGCGCACCGGTGACCTGCACGTGTTCAAGGCCAAGGCGGTGATCGTCGGTGCCGGCGGTGCCTCCCACATCTACAAGCCCCGCGCCGTGGGCGAGGGCATGGGCCGGACCTGGTATGCGCCGTGGAGCAGCGCCTCGGCCTATGCGCTTCCCATTCAGGCGGGCGCCAAGATGACCCAGATGGAGAACCGCATCGTCCTGTGTCGCTTCAAGGATGGATATGGTCCGGTGGGCGCTTACTTCCTGCACCTCAAGACTTATACCCAGAACGCCTACGGCGAAGAGTATGAGTCGAAGTGGTACGACGAGCTCAAGGAAATGGTCGGCCCGTACGTCGACCACCATCCGACCCCCACCTGCCTGCGTAACCATGCCTTCCTGCGGGAAGTGGCGGTCGGTCGCGGTCCCATCCACATGGTCACCAAGGAGGCCTTCCAGGACCCGCACAAGGAAACCGTGGGCTGGGAAAACTTCCTCGGCATGACCGTGGGCCAAGCGGTCGTGTGGGCATCCCAGGATATCGATCCGAAATACATCAACCCCGAGCTGACCACCTCTGAGCCCTACGTCATGGGCTCCCACGCCACCTGCTCCGGGGCCTGGGCCAGCGGACCGGAGGATGTGTCGCCCGACGAGTACTACTGGGGCTACAACCGGATGATGACCGTGGAAGGTCTGTTCGGCGCCGGCGACGCCCTGGGCGGGACGGCCCACGCGTTCTCTTCGGGCTCGTTCACCGAGGGCCGGCTGGCGGCCAAGGCGGCGGTCAAGTACGTCAAGGACCACGCCAACGACAAGCTCAGTGTCTCCGACAAACAAGTCGAGGATTTGAAAGAGCGGATCTACAAGCCCCTCGAGAACTACCAGGTCGGGCGCAACGAGATCGTCGCCGGTACGGTCTCGCCGAGCTATATCCTGCCGATTCACGGTCTGCAGCGCCTCGAGAAGATCATGGACGAGTACGCGGGCGGCATCACGGTTAACTACATGTGCAACGAGCCGTTGCTCAAACGCGGGCTGGAGCACCTGCGGATCTTGCACGAGGACCTGGAACACCTCGGGGCCGAGGACCTGCACCAGCTGCAGCGCGCCTGGGAGCTCAAGCACCGGGCCATTGCCTCGGAGTGTGTGATCCACCACACGCTGTTCCGCGAAGAGACCCGCTGGCCCGGGTACTACTACCGCGGCGATCACCCGCATCTGGACGACGACAACTGGCATGCCCTCACGGTGTCGCACCGTGATCCGGAGTCCGGCGAGTGGACCATGGAGAAGGCTGCCGTCTATCACATCGTGGAATAGGGGATCAGACGAAGCGGGCACAGGATGGATCATTCCATCCTGCGGCCATCATCAGTCGAAGTACGCTTGCCCTCGATCGGGGCAATGCCGACACACCCATCGATGACACCACGGTGATCAAGTCCGAAGTCAATCGACAGTAGACTACGATGTCCAGTGATACCGTCTCCATGCCTACGGCCGAGACATCCGCGCCCAGCCGTTCAACGGTCGGCGCGACCGAATACCCATCCGATATCGACGTCCTTGCGGCAGAGCACGGTCTCGATCAATCCGAGCTGGGTTCTCTCATTGCCTGCGCTCGCGCCAGCGGCGCAACACGTCAGCAACTGCCCGGCGTGCTGCGACAAGCTTGTTCCCGACTGTACAACTTGCGATCCCACGCCTTCCGCGAGCTGGCAGGCGAGCTCCCGGCCGGCGAAATCGCCGCAGCGGTAGCACGGGCACAGGAGGCGTTGCAGACAGGCCCGGCGTTCTCGCTGGAAATGGCGGAGCAGTCATTCGGCGAGGCCCTTGCTCGCAGCCTGGAGAACGATGCCGCCACGCCCGATATGGTTGCGTCCATCGCGGCCGGACAGGCAGAAGTGGCCGCGGCGGCGCAGCTTCACCGCAAGGCTGCTGAGCTGTATGCCCGGGTGGCGGAAATGCCGGGCCTGAACGGGGCGACACAGTGGCAGTTCCAGTACGGGCGGGCCGCGGCGCTGGAAGAGTTGGGCCGGGAATATGGGGACGACGACGCCTTGCGCGAAGCGGTGGACCTGTACGAGAACACCGTGTTGCCGCTGGCTCCCCGATCCGAACGGCCGGCGGATTGGTCCGCCACGCAGCACGCCCTCGGCAATGCCCTGGGCATCCTTGGCCAACGCGCGCGGGGCATTCACGCCCTGGAACGATCCGTCGCGGCCTTCGAGGAGGCGATGGGCGAGCGCCGCCGGGAAGATTTGCCTTTGGATTGGGCTGCCTCCCGGCACGGGCTCGGCAACGCGCTCGGCATCCTGGCCCAGCGCCAGCGCGATGTCGACATGCTGGAGCGCGCGGTTTCGGAGCTCAAGCATGCCCTCGAGGCGCGCAGCCGGGCAGAGACGCCACGGGATTGGGCAATGAACCAGTATCACCTGGGCACAGCCCTGCTGACCCTCGGGCAGATGAAGCACGACACCTCGGTGCTGGCGAGGTCCATAGAGGCCTATCGCCAGGTGTTGGACGAATGGACCCGGGAACGGGCGCCGCTGGACTGGGCCAAGACCCAGAACAGCCTCGGCACGGCATTACGAACGCGCGGCGAGCAGGGCGGCGACCCGCGGGAGTTGGAGCAAGCGGCTGCCGCCTACCGAAGCGCGCTGGATGTCTGGGCCCGCGAGCAGTGGCCCGAGGAATGGGCCATGGTTCAGAACAACCTGGGCGCCGCCCTGCACAGACTCGGCGAGCGCGAGAACGACGCCGATTTCCTGAGAGAGGCGGTCACCGCCTACGGCAACGCGCTGCAGGAGTTGCGCCGCGAGGACAAGCCCATGGCCTGGGCCATGACGCGCGCAAATTTGGGTGATGTGCGCCGGAGTCTGGCCGAGCGCACGCGGGATGTCGAGATGTCCCGCCAGGCAGTTGCCGATTTTGAGGTGGTCGCCGAGGTCTTCCGTGATGCCAGCCATCCCCAATACTACCACCTTGCCAAGGAACAGCTGTCCTGTGCTCGCAAGCTGGCCGCGGAATTGGCGGGTTAGTCGCTCACAACGCCCTGCGCGGGGAACGGCTGAGGAGATTCGACCGGAAGGTGATCGGGGCCGACGGCGGCGCACCTGACGTGATCAGAATGTACTCCAAGAGACTGCTGATGCCGTTCGTCGGCGTCATCCAGGTAGCCGAGACGGGAAGGGCTCGCGCCTTGAGCGCTGACGGTGAGAACTGGGCGATTCAGTACGCGCTGGCCGAGGATACGCACAGACGGACCAGCAAGCACGTCGATGATCCGAGCTCGCACTATTGCCTGGTGGCCACCATCGAGCAAGGCCAGTTGGGAACGCGCGCCGTACATCCCTTTCTCGATCCCGATGATGTCCGTTCGGCCATCCACCAGCTTTACGACGCCGTCATCGTCGCCCGGTTGCCCTTTGCGGCGGCGGACCGCTACGAGTACTGGCTGGTGGACCGCAACGACGACAGACCCCTCGCGCTGCTGCAGTCCAGTGTCGACGAGGAAGACATGGCCTTGCCGCCCCCGCGCCCGGTGTGGCTCGCCATGCCCGCGGCGCAGCTCGACGTGCAGGCGCCGGAATCGGCTCAGAACGCCTATGTGCCCCCGGTCAACTACCGCCTGCAGCAACTGGTCGAGGAGCGCGCCGGTACGAAGCCGCGGGCGGCCTGGTTCGAACGCCCAGACCCCGCTACGGACGATTTCCCGCCCTGTCTGATCCGGGAGGACTGGGACAGTGAAAAACGGCAGCAGCTTTGCGATCTCTACATCCAGCGGCTCGCGCCAAGGTTGCTGATGATGCATGGCCTGTCCCAGTCGGACAGGCATCGCCTGGAACGCGCCGCCCGCGATTACGTCTTCGATGTGGAGCGGTACTACCCGCTGTATCCGGAGGTGGTCGACACGAGCCTTCTGACGACTGCGCGGGTCGAGGCCCGTATGCGGCGCACCGCCGAGACGTGACCGGCCGCATCGGCAGGCTGGCCAAGGTTCCGAATGCGATCGACGAGGCCCGCAGGAATTTGCGGGTTCTGGCGATGCGTCGAGAATGCGCCGTCCGTGACCTGGACGCTGCGCCTACTTCACTGACAACCCGCCCGCGGCGAGGTCCACGAGAAGGGTCTTGCCCGCGGCGCGTACCTGCGCGTGGCTGCCGTCTCCGCTCAGGCGGGGGATCGACGCCATCCATGCGCCGTGCTCGGCGCCCGCGGCGAGCCGCGCCCGGGAGACGCCGAGCGCATCCGCAACCGCGCCGAAACTGTGCTGCGCCACGACTCGGCTATCGCGGTCGATGAGCATGACGGCGAACGGCCCCGGCGACCTCGTCCAGTCGTCGAACAGGACGACCTGGCCGCGGTCGCTGACCAGCGCGAGGCGCGGGCGTATGTGGTGAGGCACGGCGCGCCGCCAGACGACGCCGCGCCCGCCGGCGCCCGGCATCCGAAGCTCCGCCTCGGGCGGCTGCGAGCCATCCGGTGACCCCGCTGTCAGCTCCAGTTCGTACTGCCCCCCCGGCGAATGGAATGTTTCGCGCGCCGGGGGAAGACGTACCCTGTCGTTCGCCGCCGCAGGTAGCGCCGTCAAAACAGCGGCGACAAGTAGCACGGATTGCGGCAGGCTCGCGTAGCGCATAGCCGGATTATACCCGCGCGCGCAGGGTCGCGCCGCCCCCGCGCCGCACAAGACACCCCAGGGCCGCATGGGTGTTGGGAATGCTCCCCCCGGCGCGGCCCTCAGCGGGCCGTGCCCGGGCGGCGGGCGAACCCGCCGAGCACCATCAGGCCGAGAGCGAGCAGGGCGAGCGCGTTTGGCTCGGGCACTTGCACGAGATTGAGCGGATCCCGATTGACCTCGTCGATCTGGTCTTGGGTCATCTGATCGAGATTGGCGCCGTCCGGTGCGATGTCGTCGATCGTGGAGGCCGGGCTGCGGGACGAGCCCGCGGTCATGAAGTTTTCGGAGCCGCCGGCACCGAAGCCCGTGTGCGTGAGACCGAGAACATGACCGATCTCATGGGCGATCGTATCCAGGCGCGGCGTAGACCCGAAGATGATGTCGTTGATGATGATGCCTTCCTCGTTGTTGCATCCGCTGGCGAACGTCGGGTGGCCGCAGCCTTGGCCATACAACACAAAGCCCGGATCTGTGAGGAAGTCGGTGACGAAGTACATATTGATGGCCACGGTATCGGCAATCGAGCCGAACGCGGCCTTGCCTGCGGCACGGAGATTGTCCGCGTCATCCGAGGTGTCGGTAGTCTGGCCGTTGGAGTCCGCCACCACGTACGTGCTGTTGTTCCATTGCTGGAGCGAAAGGAAGTTGATGTCGAAGTCGCCCTGCGCCCAGATCTTGTCGGTTTCGGCCTCGAAGTACTGGTTTCCGACTGGGCCGGTGCCCGCGCATCCCGTGCCGTCGTCCTCGCACAGCACGATCGGCTGAATGTCGATCACCGCTGCGGAGACCGGTGCTGCGACCACGACCCCGAGTACGAGGCAGAGAGAGGCGGCGCTTCGGAGTGAGTAGCCCTGCATGATCTGACTCCTTGGTTTTTTGGACTATCCCGCCCTGCCGAGCAAAGTTCGTACCGAGCTGGTCTATGGCCCACTAGAAACAGGACTTTATATCCCCACGATTTCTGAGTGTCCGGAGCGAATTTTCGGTCGTAAGAAAATTCGACTTGCGCGTCCGCTGAAGGCGGTTCCCCCCGACGAGCTCTCCGTGCCCGTTGTTTTTCGAAATTCAGGGACTTCCGCTATCCCAGGGCCTCTCGCGGCGGCCCTGGCGGTCGTGACGAACAAGCCCGAACGCTTCGCCTCGAAAGGCGATCCAGATCACGGCACGGCAGAGCACGTGCACAGCATGCGGGCTGTAAGAAACATCGACCCGTGCACTGTCCGGGAGGGGATTCTCCGCCGTGGCCCCGGCCTCGCCGACATTTTGTACGCGCCGATGAGGCCATAGGAAGGGCCCTAAACTGATCGAATCGATCGTGTATTCCAAGTCGGGCGCAGGCCGGTAAGAACCGCTTGTTTGGATGGGGAGAGCCCGTGCCCCTTAGCGACTTCCGCTCGCTGAGATCCGATCGTTTTCGCACTCAGGACTCGGGTCCGGGGTCGCAATCGCATTCGACGCCTGCGGTCTACGCTTATGGTACCGGACCAAAGACCGGTTCGAATTCTGCCCGCCCACGCTGCAGCGCCGCAGGGACCTTGGCATGACATCGCGACCCATCGCCGCCCGCACGATACTCCTGACCGCCCTGGCCATGGTGGCCTTTGCCGCCAACTCGCTGCTGTGCCCTCGGCCCTGGGCGAGCGGTCCATTGACGCGGCCAGCTTCACGGCGATCCGGCTGGCCGCCGGCGCCCTCGCTCTCTGGCTTATCGTGCGCGCATCCGCCCCGGCCCGGGCGTCGGCGGGCACCGACTGGCGGGCTGTGGTCATGTTGTTCGTCTACGCCGCGGCATTCTCCTTTGCCTATTTGTCATTGAACGCCGCCACCGGGCCCCTGGTCCTGTTCGGCGCGGTCCAGATGACCATGTTCGTTTCCGGATTGCGCGCCGGCGAGACGTTTCCGCCCCTGGCCTGGGCCGGGCTGGCGCTGGCCGTGTCCGGCTTCATCTATCTGGTGTGGCCCGGCCTGGCCGTGCCGCCTCCAGGCGGCGCCGCCCTGATGGCACTGGCCGGAGTGGCCTGGGGCGTATATTCTCTGCGCGGGCGCGCGGTGGCCAATCCGCTACGGGCGACCGCGGCCAATTTCCTCATGCCGTACCCTTGGGGCTTGTGATCGTTGCGGTCTTCACGCGGCGCGTTCATGTGACGGCCCAAGGCGCGGTCCTGGCCCTGCTCTCGGGCGCCGTTGCCTCGGGCATGGGCTATGTGATCTGGTACGCGGCGTTGCGCGGGCTCAACGCCAGGCGCGCGGCGACCGTCCAGCTGTCGGTGCCGGTGCTGGCGGCCGCCGGCGGTGTCGCGCTGATCGCCGAACCGGTAACGCTGCGCCTGGGTGTCGTCTCGGCGGCGATCCTGGGCGGGATCGCCCTGGTGGTTTTGCAGCGCGCCTCGGCGCCCGCTCCCGCAGCGGGCCCGTCCGTCGCTTCGAAGAAGGTTTAACTGGGCCGCGCTGGGGCACGCACAGGCGTCGGGATGGTTCCCGCCTGTGCGCCCGTGAGCCCCAACATGCCTGTGAGATCACCGGGCGCGGGCGTATCGGCGTACAGGCCAACATTCTGCCCTCGGCCTGCCGCGCGCGGTCGTCTCCGCCGGAGCCCTCCGCCATCCGACGACGATGCTCGTTCGGCACGGTCCCTTCCTTTGCGCCGACCATGATCATTTCTTGCGGAATGCGTAGAAAAGGCGTTGCCCTCGGCCTGTTTGGCCGCCCGCGAAGCGCCGCGTCTCTATCGTTGCAAAGAGGTCGGCGACGCCCTCGATCGTATGCTGGAACCGGGGGTCGCGAACGTCCCATGGGTGACTCTCGAAAAGCAGAATCCCGCGGTCCTTGAGCATCCCCCACAGCCGCTCGAAGTAACTCCGGAGGCGGTTTTCCGTCATGCCGCCATCCACGGTCGTATGATTGGCGAAGGAGGCGATGACGTCGTAGTGCTTCGTGGGCGCAAGGTCTTGGAACTCAACGGCGATGAAAGTGATGTTGGATACTCCCAGGTAGTCCGCCACCTCCTGGCCGATGGCAACTTGATAGGGGTTCCAGTCGACGGCGTCGACTCTTCGGACATGGCGCGCCATCAGCAGGGACAGGAAGCCTGCGTTCGCCCCGACATCAAGGACTTCGTCATCGAGGGCGAGGAACCGGTCCAGCTCGTAGGCAGCGAACCGCCTGTCCGTGGGGCGAAATCCGCTGACGCGTATTGCATCGAGGCTCTGATAGAAATAGCCGCTGGCGTATTTGAAATGTGGCCAGTCGCGATTCTGCCGGGCCAGATGCGCGCGCAGGCGGCGGTGTAGCGCCCGAAGCCCGGGGTTGCCGATCGTGCGGATGTTGTCCTTCATGGAGAGGAGCTTCCCGAGCGCAACGTTCTGAAGGCCGCGCGCTTTGAGCGCCAGCCCGTAGAGATGCGTGCGGACCAGGAGCGATCGGATGTCCATTGCGGGTAGGCCTTCTCGGCGCCGGTGAGTGAGCCGGGGACGTTAGGATACCGCAGATGTCTTGGACCCGCTACATGCGCCAGGAGAGGCGTGCCGTTGCGTCGATCCCGCGACAGGGTGCGGCAGTCCATCCCGAGATCGTGTGTCCCTTGAACCCTTGACTCCGGAATACCGACCTGCCGCCTGCGCCTCGATCGTCGCCAGTCTCTGGGGCTCGACCGACACGGCTTCGCCGCGAAGATCGGCGCCTTCGCTGCGGCCGATAGCGGCTCGCCTGCAGAGAAGGGCGCGCGGTTCGGACGCTCTCTGATGAGCCCCGATCTTGCCGGCCGGCGATTGCGACGGCGAGCTCGTTTGCGCACGAGCCAATCACGCTGTAGATTGGCGCGGTCGACCCCTATTCTCGGCTCGCCGGATTGTCGTGCGCCGTGCGGGTCGGAGGCAGCGGCCGGTATGCGGGCCCGAGTCAAAAACCGTCAACCAGCCAGGGGAAGAGATGGAAACAACAACAAAGATAAGCGATGAGCGCTGTGGCGGCCGGTGCAGCATCACGTACGGATCGGTTCAGGACTACGCCAACGACGTCACCATCCGTTCCGTTAAGAAGATCCAGTTGAATATCAGGACAGGAACCGAGGTGGCCGGCTCCGCCCAGAATGTTCCACCTGCCAATTTGAATCAAGAGATTCAAGCGCAGTTGCGGCGTTTCCTGGGCAGATTCGTCTACGAAAGTGACGACTGTCAGCCCGGCTGTTACTGCGACTCATTCGGTCAGATCGAAACGCGCCGGGAAACCATAGGATTTACGCTGACGCTCGAGCGAAACGAAACGAGGGCCTGGGCCTATATCGAGTTGGGTGAGCATACAAAGGAAGAGATGATCCAAAAACTGAAATCGGGACAGGCGACGGGCACCGATGTCGATACAGGACGGCCCATTCCCTTGGATCCCGATCGGGACGATATCGGTTCAACCGTCGTCAATTGCTGTGGTAAAGAGTATTTGGATTTCGAGATCGTAAACCGCTTCAGATACGAGATCGAGCTCGAGGCGAAGCTCACCCTTGCCACCGAGGAGGGCGAGTGCAAGCCCATAGGCGGTGCAGGGGGCACTATCGTGTGACGGCGGGGGAAGGCAAGGGCCGGAGAGCCGCGGTCTCCGAGCTTCGCTTCTTTGGGTCTCGGGCCCTTGTTCTTCTCACCGGGCCACCACCTCGGCCTTGCGGCGCACCAGCCGCCCCTCGCGGAAATCGTGCATGGCCTGCTCGATCTCCTCTTCGGTGCTCATGACGAACGGCCCTCGCTGTACGATCGGCTCGCCCAGCGGCCGGCCGGCGACCAGCAAGAACCGGGCGCCGGCCTCCCCGGCCTGCACCGAGACGCGGCTGCCCTCGCCGAGCACGGCAAGGTGGTGCTGGGGCAGCTCCTGGTCCCCGAGCCGTGCGTCGCCCTCGAAGACATAGAGAAAGGCCGCGTGCTCTGGCGGCGACGCGTGTTCCAGCCGCCCGCCCGCGGCGACCGTCACATCGAGATACTCGATCCGGGTATTGGGGTCGCTCACCGGGCCGGCCTGCCCGCCGTGCTCCCCGGCCAGGACGCGGATGCGCGCCGCGTCCGTCTCGATCTCCGGGATGGTCTCGGGGGCGACCTCCTGATATTCGGGCTCGCTCATCTTCAGCGCCGCCGGCAGGTTGATCCAGAGCTGGAAGCCGCGCATGCGCCCTTCTTTTTGCTGGGGGATTTCCGAGTGCAGCACTCCGCTGGCCGCCTTCATCCATTGGGCCCCGCCTGCGCGCAGGTCGCCCTCGTTGCCCATGCTGTCGCGGTGGCGCATGTGCCCGTCGAGCATGTAGGTCAGTGTGATAAAGCCGCGGTGGGGGTGCTCGGGAAACCCGGCGATGTAGTCGTCCGGATTGGTGCTGCCGAAATGATCAAGCATCAGAAACGGGTCTAGGTGCCGGCGCCCGGGTGTGCCGATTGTGCGGTAGACGGTCACCCCCGCACCTTCGGTTACCTCCTGGGCCGGGACCAACTGAGTAACCCGACGATCAGTCATGGTAATGCTCCCCTGGTTGACACTGTGAGTATGGACAACGTCGCGCCTGCCCGGGTTGCGTGCGACACGCACCGTGGCGTTCGATCGACGCTTGCGCGGCGTTTCGCAAAACTCCCTGGCCTCAATCGATTTATGTGATGATCGGTTAAACTGGGCGCGGCCGACAACGGAGGAAACCTATCCATGCAAGCCACAGCCGAAATCCAGGCCGTGCCCCTGGGCGCGGGGATCTCGGTGCGCCAGGAAGTCCGCCGCGCGATCGACGTGCTGCGCGACCACGGGCTGGCCCCCGAAACCCATGCATCGGGCACCAATGTGGAGGGAGAGCTGGAGGACATCCTGGCGGCCGTGCGGGCGATTCACGAGACCCTGCACGCCGAGGGAACGGTGCGCCTGACCACTTACATCAAGCTCGAAACGCGCACCGACAAGATACCGACCCTGGCAGGCAAGAGACTGTGAGATCCTTGCTGGCTGCAGTCCTGTCGGAGAAGCCCGGGAAACGGTCTCGAACGTGATATCGTACGCCGGCGCCCAGCAGGGCGTGTATCGAACCGATGTACCGCGAATCGCAAACGCTCAGTTGCCGCTGTGAGGCGATCTACGACGTAGTCGCCGACGTCGCCAGCTACCCGGAGTTTCTGCCGGGGTGGAAGGAGGTCCAGACCGATACGCGGTCCGACGGGAGCATGCATGTGGCGCAGCATGTGAGCGTCGGGCCCGTCAACGAACGGTTGGTCTCCGTCGCACGCTTCGAGCGTCCCCGCAGGATCGTCGTCGAGCCCGATCCCAACCAAAAAACCGCCGGTATCGCGCTGGCGTGGCAGTTCTCGGCTACCCCTTCGGGCCACTGCCGGGTGGACCTGAGGATCGAAGGCAGGGCACGCAACCCACTGGTCCGGGGCATGCTCAACCTGATGATTCATCGCACGGCCAGAGATCTGATCCAGCGATTTGCCCGCCGGGTGAATGCCCTGTATGGTGAGTCCTGCGAGATCGTCTGATGACCAGGCGGAGAGGTCTAGTTGATGGGGCCACCATTCATGCGGTTGCCAGCGACGCCTCGGCGGAGTGCATGGAGTTGCTTCTCGCATTTCCTCAGGCCTTCGATTTCAATCAAAGCGCCATTATCGATTGACAAAACGCTAGAATCGCCACGCGAGCGGTGCTAGCCTCGTGTCATCGAGCTGCATCCGGAGGCAAGCCATGCATCATGCCCCCACCGAATCTTCCGAGCCGGTTCGCGCCCGGCTGTTGAAAGACGTCTTCGGGGAGCAGATGGGCCGGAGGATGGATGCCGCCTGCCTCGATGAGCTGGCCGGCTTCAACGGCCGCCTCTTCTCGGCGGGGCTGGCGTTTAGCCGGGACGCGTAGCTTGTCCGTTCAGTACCAGAAGAACAGGCTGGCCGTTCGGTGGTTCTCGGCCATGATGCGTTTTTCTGGCTGGCTGCAGGCGCTGCCGCATCGGCTGACGCCGCCGCCCTTTCGCCTCGTGCGGATCGGCTCGGCGTTCTGGCAGTCGCGCGCGCTGTACGTGGCTGCGCGGCTCGATATCGCCACCTGCCTCGGCGATGACGCCCAAACCTCCGATGTGATCGCCTCTCGAGTTCCGGCCGATCGGGCCGCGGTGTATCGCCTGCTCCGATTTCTGGCGTCGCTGGGGGTCTTCGAGGAGTGCGGGCCGCGCACGTTCAAGAACAACAGGGTCTCCGAGTATCTGCGGGCGGACAACCCAAGGAACGTTCGGGCAATGATCCTGATGCACAATTCCGATGCGATGAGCCTGCCCTGGTACACGCAGCTCGAATCCGGCATTCGCCGCGGCGAGACGCCATTCAAGCTGGCCCACGGCCAGGACCTGTTCGCCTACATGAGCGCGCACCCCGACTTCGACGAGCTGTTCTCGGCGGCCATGGACAGCGTGGAGTCTTTGACCGGTGAGAGTTTCGCGGTCGATTTCGATTGGAGCCGGTTCGACCGCGTATTCGATATCGGCGGCGCCAAGGGCAGCAAGGCGGTGGCCATCCTCAGGCGCCATCCCCATCTGAAGGCGCTGGTGGTGGATCGCGCCGAGGTGGTGCGCGCGGGCGCGGAACACCGGAGGGGGCGGGAGGACGACGCAGTGCTCGCCAGGCTGGATTTCGAGACCGGTAATGTGTTCGGAGACCTGCCCAGGGCGGCAAGCGCAAAGGACATCTATCTACTGGCGGCCGTCCTCCACGGTTTCGACGATGAGGCGTGCATCCGCGCGCTCCAGAACCTCGCTCGTGCAGCCGCCGGCACCGGCGCGCCCATCGCGGTATTGGAAGCGGTGGTGGAGGAGACGAAGGCCGACCTCTTCGGCACCTCATCGGATATGCAGATGTTCATGGGTACCCGCGGGCGGGAGAGGACGCGGGGCGAATGGCTGGCGCTGCTCGACGCCAGCGGCGTCGTGCTCGAGGAGGAGATACGCTTGCGCTCCTTCGCGAGCATTCTCTTGCTCCGTGCCGCGTGAAGAGATCGTGGCGAGGATGCGGTGTGGTACCGGCAGATCAACAAATTTGACAAATTCGCTCCCCCGGGGATAATCCAGCATTGTCGCTACGCTCGATTGTCATCGATTTCTTGCATTCCCCATGGAGCCCACTATTCAGGCCCTGGCCGGAGCGGCCCCGGCGCGTTTCGCCAAGCGGTACTTACTTGCCACACGTCCCATGTTCCTCACTGCCTCGCTGCTGCCGGTCCTGGTGGGCAGCAGCTGGGGAGCGGTGCAGGCTGGCGCGCTGCAATGGCTGCCCATGCTGCTGGCGCTGGTGGATATCGCCCTGGTGCACGCCGCCGTCAACGTGCTCAATGATGTCTATGACGACGCAAACGGCACCGATCGCCTGAATCGTTCCCGGATTTTCCCCTTCACCGGGGGATCGCGATTCATCCAAAACGGCGTGCTCAGCGCCGCCCAGATGCGCCGCTACGCCACGGCGCTGCTTGGCGCGGCCGTCGCGCTCGGCGCCCTCCTGACCCTGATGAAGGGTCCGGCCGTGGTGATCTTCGGCCTGCTGGGGCTGGCCCTCGGCATCCTGTACTCGGCACCGCCGGTCGCACTGGCCAGCCGCGGCCTGGGCGAGACGGCGGTCGCGCTGGGCTTCGGGGTGCTGCCCGTGACCGGCGCCGTCTGGCTGCAGACCGGCCATGTCGGCCTGGAGACAGTGCTGCTGGCCGTTCCCGCAAGCTGTTGGGTGGCCAACATCCTCATCATGAACGAGGTCCCCGACGCCGAGGCCGACGCCGGGGCCGGCAAGACGACCCTGGTGGTGCGCCTCGGCAGCGGTGCCGCCCCGTGGTTCTACGACGGCCTCGCCGTGTTGGCGCTGGTCGCGCTTGTCGTCTTGGCGTCGGTGAGCTCGATTGGTATTGATGTATGGGGGCTGTTACCCTTCCTGCTGCTGGCGCTCGTGGCGCTGCGGGCCGCGGCGGAGATCGCGCCCACGGATCAGGCGCCCTCGCGGCTGGTGCCGGCCATCCGAAAGACCTTGCTGGTCCATGCGGTGGGCTGCGCGTGGCTGACGCTGTGGCCTTGGTTGTGAGCCCCGGTGTCGTCTTGGCAATCGGGTCTGCCCCGGTGCTCTCGCCCCTTCGCCGAGCTAGGCCTGCGGCCGCCCCTGCGGAGCGGGGCGGCATCAGGCGGTCGCCGGACGCCGAGATTGTGAAGTCGCATCCTTGCACGGAATGCCGTTCTGCGCCGGGCGCAACGCCTGGCAGCACTGGATCTTCTGTCTTGCCGCCTGCCCAATCCCTCCATGGACGCAGACAGATTGAGCCTTGGATCGGTTTTTCCATCGATCGCCGCCTGCCTCCTGCGGAATGAAGCCACAGCGTGCAGGCCTGATGGCAATCTATGGCCTGCCGTTCGCGGTTCCGGCGCCGCGGGGAGCCGCGCTCGAGGGGCGCGGCGGGCTGCTCAAGCGCTCGTGGATATCGGTCTCGGGCACCCGGGTCCTCGCTTCGTGCGTCACCCGGGAACAGTGACCTTTCTTGTAAACCAGAATTGGTCCAGCTCTGAATGCGCGACGTATCCCACAAGATTGACCGTTTGGACTTGCCAGCGAGTGTCAAAAGTGCTACGAGCCTTATTAGGGGGACGCGTTCGACCGGGAATTCCGGCGGCCCCCAACACCGCTGGCCGCGCGTAGGTCGAGGTCGGTCCGCGAAAGAAGCGGGTAGTGCTTATGGAAAAGCAAGACCTCTGTTCCCCGGAATGCGGCGCCGCACCCGCCCGAGCCGGGCGCTCGTTTCGCCCGAGTTCCTTCCATGCCGGCCCATGGAAGGACGCAGGTCGGGGATCGCCGGACGCGAGCGTCGACGCGCATGGCGATCCGGCCTTCGGCTCTGCCGCGTCGCTCAAGACCGCCGCGGGCCATCCCCGCCATATCCGCCCCCCACCCGGTGTACCGTATACATTGATGCCGCAGCGCGCGGGCCGCGGACCGACGGCGTTGTGGAGCGCTTTGCTCAGGCGGTCCGCGACGAGCTCCACCGATCCAATACTTTCAAGATGTTGTGTGGGAGCCCCGGGGTGTAACGGCGCGAGCCCGACGTCTCGTCTGAGCATCGCGACCGTGACCGCGCCCGCATGAAACCGTAGAAATACGCATCATCGAAAGACGCACGGCGAAAACGTCTTCAAGGAAACTCAACAATAATCGCGATAAGAGATAACGCTGCCGGAACAATTTGGCCAGGTCGTCCTTGGAGGTTGTCGAAAGAACGACACCGCAACCACCGTTACATGGAGATCGCCAAAGATGATGCGGTCGAAGCTGGACGCAATCTTTTCCGGCACGGCGGACAGCGTCTTCGCGGCCGACGCGAGGCATCGGGTCGTCTATGCCAATCGAGCATTTCTGGAGCGTTGTCCGTTCGCCCCGAGCGAGATCTGGGGCGAACACTGCTCTAACGTGATTCGCGGGAAGACGCTCACGGGACAACGGTTCTGCGGCATGGACTGCAGTATCGGCGCCGCCCTCTCGGAGGATCGTCTGGTCGATAATTTCGACCTCGCGGTCCCCTTTGCCCATGGCGGCAAGCGTGATTCGAGTTGGGTCAACATGGGGGTAATCATCGCGCCCCAGATATGGGAGCCCGTCCAAACGATCCGCATACTGCGGCCCATCAAAGTCGACCAGATCGCCAACCGTTTTGCCGGGATCTTCCGCCAAGAAGAGGAGTCGGCCGAAAGGGCAAGAATCCTCACGGAGCGCGAGCTCGAGATACTGAAGCTAGTCGTCGAGGGATGCTCTACCAGTGCAATTGCTGATCACCTCCATATCAGCAAGGCAACCGCGCGCAACCATATCCGCAACATCTTTTCGAAACTGGATGTCCATAGTAGAGCGGAGCTTGTGAGTCTGTCTTTCCGCGAGGGACTGGTCTGAAGCTCAGGGCATCGAGCGCCTTTTCTGGTCCTGAGTCCAGGGGCACGAACGGTTAGCCCACTGGACGCACCCCGCCCAATCGCCCCTCCTTGGAGTCAAAACATCATCGGACGCCGCCTCCTCCCGATCCCGGTCGGAGCAATTTAGGCCAAATGGCCTACTGAAATGATCCACGTGGATCATTTGAAGAAACACCGGCCTAGGCTAGCCTAGGAGTCGCACAGGTAGTCACTCCTGTACCCGCGCATAGCAGCGCAGGGCGGCGACGGTTTGCTGCCTCGTAACACTGCACCGGAAGCCAACCAAGCCGACTTCTAGGGAAAACACAGGAGCCGTCATGGAGAAGTGGACCCGTCGTGAATTCCTGAAGGCCGGGGTGGCGGTCGCAGGAAGCCTGACTTCAGGCAAAGTCCTCGCCCTGGATCTATTGGCGCCCGTATCGGACCCGCTCGGGGCGTATCCCTACCGCGGTTGGGAGGCGCTGTACCGTGATCAATACACGTACGATTATGTCGCCCGCTCCACGCATTCCATGAACTGCACCGGATCTTGCACCTGGAAGATCTATGTGAAGAACGATATTGCATTCAAGGAAGAGCAATACGCCGACTATCCCGACATCGGCGGTGGCCTGCCGACCTATAACCCGCGCGGGTGCCAGAAGGGGGCCAATTTCATCGAGTATGTCTACGGCGCGCAGCGCCTGAAGTATCCTCTCATCCGCACCGGTGCCCGCGGGCAGGGTAACTGGCGCCAGGCGACCTGGAGTGAGGCGTTGAGCTACATCGCGAACGCGATTGTCGATGCCATCGATACCGAGGGTCCGGACACCGTGACCTTCTTCTCCGCCATTCCTGCGAAGCACTTCACCACCTTCGCCGGCGGCGCGCGATTGGCCAATCTCACCGGCGGTGTCCTGTGCAGCTTCTACGACTGGTACTGCGACCTGCCGCCGGGCGAACCCATCACCTGGGGCGTTCAAACCGATTCCTGCGAGGCCGCAGACTGGGTCAACTCGAAATATCTCATCCTCTGGGGCTCGAACCTGCTGGAGACGCGCATCCCAGATGCCCACTTCATGACCGAAGCCCGTATGCGCGGCACCAAGGTGGTGGCCATCTTCCCGGAATATAACCCGGTGTCGATCCACGCCGACCTCTACGTGCCGGTCAAGCCCGGCACCGACGCTGCACTTGGACTGGCCATGGCGAACGTCATCGTCGACCAGGGCCTGTACGACTCCGATTACGTCAAGCAATTCACGGACATGCCCTTTCTCGTGAATACGGGCACCAGCAAGTTGCTGCGCGAGAGCGACATGGTCGCCGGCGGCGGCGAAGAGAGATTCTACGTATGGGACACCGTCACAGACCAGCCGGTACTCGTGCCGGGCACCTCGGGCGACACCAACAAGACCCTGGACCTGGGCGCGATCGATCCCGCGCTTACGGGTACATACAACGTGAGCACTCTTTCCGGATCGGCCGAGGTCACGACGGTGTTCGAGCTACTGTCGCAGCGACTGGACAGCTACAGCCCGTCCGCCGTGTCCGGCATCACGGGGGTCAACGCCGATGTCATCACGACCGTCGCGCAGGAGCTTGCCGCCACGAAACCCGGGCGTATCATCGAGGGCGCGGGCACGAACCACTATTATCACAACGATCTCATCAATCGCGCCCAGATCCTGCTGGTGGCGCTCACCGGAAACGTTGGCGTCCCGGGAGGCGGTTTCGATCACTACGTGGGGCAAGAGAAGATCTGGCCGGAGCACGGCTTTGTCGAGCTGGCCTTCCCGCTGACGACGGCCAAGCAGCGTTTCCAGAACACTACGTTGTGGTCCTATGTCCACGCCGGGATCGTGTCCGACGTGGACAGCGTCCTGCCCAGGCCGTTGGACGAGTACATTCAGCAGAGCGTCGACAACGGCTGGATGCCGCTCTATCCGGAGGGCACGCTGACCAACGGCAGGTCCCCCAAGGTGATGATCATATGGGGTGCGAACTATCTCAACCAAGCCAAGGGCTTCGAGCACATCTTGCAGAATCTCTGGCCAAAGCTCGATCTGATCGTCGACATCAATTTCCGTATGGATACCTCCGCGCTACACGCCGACGTAGTGCTCCCGGCGGCGAGCTTCTACGAGAAGTGGGACCTCAACAGTACCGACCTGCACAGCTACATCCACCCCTTCACACCGGCCATTGCGCCGCTCTACGACAGCAAGACGGATTGGCAGATCTGGCAGGCATTGGCCCAGGCGCTGCAGGACACGGGGTACAGCTACACCGACAGCGAGTTCGGCATTACTCGTGATTTCTCCACTCTGGTGGCTGACTTTACCGACAATGGCGCCATCGCAGACGACAAGGCGGCCGGCCAATACCTGCTGGATCATGCGGTGGAGACGGCCGGCGTTACCATGGACCAGATCGATGCCCAGCCCCACCGGTTCGAGCAGACGAGCGAGGTATGGACAAGCGACATCAAGCCGGGCGAGGCCTACTACACTTTCCAGCGAATGACGGAGTACCTGCAACCGCTCAACACATTGGCCGGGCGACAACAGTTCTATGTAGACCACGACTGGTTCCTGGAGCTCGACGAGCACTTGCCCACCCATAAAGGCCCGGTGGATGCGGATGCATACCCTCTGCGCTGGATCACGCCCCACGGTCGGTGGAGCATCCACTCCACGTGGCGCGATGCCAAATACCAGCTGCGCCTGCAACGCGGGCGTCCGGTGGTCTACCTCAGCCCGGACGAGGCGGCAGCCCGAGGGCTCCAGGACAACGACGAAATAGAGGTGCTCAATAAAAACGGCAGCTTCATCGCCTACCTGTACGTCTCACCGCGCATACCGAACGGAATGGCCCAGATGTATCACGGCTGGGAGCAGTATCTTTTCGCTCAAGGTAGCTGGCAGACCACGACGACAATTCGTATAAAGCCGACCCAGCTGGCGGGCGACTACGGTCAGCTCAAGTTCAAGCTGAACTACTGGGGGCCCACCGGCAACCAGAAGGATACCCGGGTCGAGGTTCGCAAGTACACCGGTTGACACGACACAGACCATGCGGAGACAGGCGGCATAAACAATGGCGACAATACAGAAACAAGTGCGAATGGTCTTCGACCTCAACAAGTGTCTCGGCTGCCACACATGCTCCATGGCCTGCAAGACCATGTGGACAGACCGCAACGAGGGCCAGATGTACATGTATTGGAACAACGTCGAGAGCCACCCCGGCGACGGCTATCCACGGCACTGGGAGACACTTGGCGGCGGCTTTGACCCGGCAACGGGGGATCTGGACCTGAGTGCCCCGCTGGAGCAGCTCGCCGTTGAAGCCGCCTACGGGGCCGCGTGGGAGTACAACTACGAAGATGTCATGAAGACCGACGGCGGCACGGCTGCGGCCAGCACGGTGGTGCCCAGCCCCGCGCCCGACGGTCCCGCAGCCTATTCCTCGAACTGGCAGGAGGACGTAGGTGAGGGCGCCGGCCCCGAGACCGATTCTTATTACTTCTATGTCCCAAGGATCTGCAACCACTGCACCAATCCGGCCTGTGTCGCGGCCTGCCCGCGGCAGGCGGTCTACAAGCGCGAGGAAGACGGCATTGTTCTCGTCGACCAGGATCGGTGCCGCGGCTACCGGTATTGCGTCAAGGCCTGCCCGTACAAAAAGATCTATTGGAACCCCCTGGAGAAGAAGTCACAGAAGTGCATCTTCTGTTATCCCCGCGTGGAGCAGGGGCTGGGCAACTTTTGCGTCACCCAGTGCCCCGGGCGAATCCGCTGGGTGGGATACGCCGAGGAAACCACCAGCAACGTCTACAAGCTGGTGGACGTGTGGCGCGTAGGCCTGCGGCTGCACCCTGAATTCGGCACGCAACCGAATACGTTTTACATTCCGCCCTTGAGCCCGCCGAGCTACTCATCACCCGGGGGCGCGCCCACCGCGACGCCGCGCATTCCGATCTCGAAGCTGGCCGAGATGTTCGGGGACAACGCGCAGCAGACGCAGGCCGAACGCGAGGCACGTGTTCAGGAGGTGTTCGACATCATCGAGTCGGAGCGGGCCAACGTCAAGGCCGGTGGGGTCTCGGAGCTGATCGATATCCTCGTGTCGACCTCCGAGGCCGACCGTATCCAGTTGTGACCGGCGAGGCAGGGATCATGTTTGCGAGAACGCTGAAGCATTGCCCGAAGGTATCGACCTTTGCGTTGATGCTCGCACTCCTGGCCGCGCCGGCGGCCCCGCGAGCCGGCCACGGCGGCGGCCATGGCGTAACGATTACGGCGGCGTACGTGCCCGGAGCCAACGCCTTGGATCCGGACGACCCATCGTGGAATCAGGCGGCCCCCGCCACCGTTACGCTCCAGCGGTTCATCGACTACGTCGCGGATTCCGGCGGCGGCATGGGCGGCATGGAGGGCGGAATGGGAGACAACCAGTGCATGATGATGGGCGATTCGATCGACCAGCCCATCACCATGCGCGCGGTGCACAACGGTAGTGAGATCTTCTTCCGCTACGAGTGGAGCGACAGCACCTCGGATACCTCGGTCAATGACACCGACGTGTTCGCCGACGCCCTGGCCATGGAAATTCCCTACGGCGGCACCGGCGATACCTCGCTGGCCATGGGATCGCAGACGGAGCCGGTGAACATCATTTTCTGGCGCGCCGATCTGTCGCAACCACAGAACATCGTCGGCGGCGGAATCGGCACGCCCCAGCCCAGCCCGGACGCTCAAAATCTACAGCACTACCAAGACTGGGCCAATGACACGTGGACCGTGATCGTGTCTCGCCCGATGGCAGGTGCGTCGGATAACCAGGTGACCCTTGAATCGGGCACCAGCTACGACGTGGCCTTCGCGAATTGGGACGGCTCGGACCTCAATCGCGACGGGCGCAAGGCATTTACCAACTGGAACACCTTGGATATCGAGTAGCTCGAGGCCCAGGATATAGGAGGGTCGCGGGAAAACCGCAACAACACATGGACCAGAATGCCAATACATCGCCGCGCGAGGCAGATCCCAGCTTGCGGAGTCAACTCTATCTCCTGCTGACCCGGGTTTACCGGTATCCCACAGCCGAATTCTACGTTCAGCTCCGCGACGGTGAATTTGTGCAGGAACTGCACGCCGCGCTCGTGAATCTGTCTTATGTCAACATCGTCGTCGGTGAGTGGAAGGACCTCGAACGGCGCATTCGCAGGTCGATGGAGGAGCTGAGCTTTTCCGAGTATGAGAATCGGTTTGTCCAGATCTTTGAGGTGGGAACGCCGCAGGCCCCTTGTCCACTGTATGAAGGATTCAACATAAACCAGGCGGCGCCGCGCAATCGGGTGATGCTCGAGCTCAGCGAGTTTTACAGAAATTTCGGTCTGGCACTGAGCAAAGAAGAGGGCCGGCGCGAGATGCCGGATCACATCTGCTGCGAGCTCGAATTCCTCCATTTCTTGACCTTCAAAGAAGACCAAGCCCGGGAGAACGAGGATGTCGAGCTGCTTGAGGGCTATGTCCTTGCTCAACGTGATTTCCTGCGCAGGCATCCGGCAAGCTGGGTGCCGCTTCTCGCACAGCGGGTCGAAGAGGCCGCCGCCGGTACTCCATTCGGTCTCCTTTCCGATCTCACGTCACGTTTTCTCCAGAGGGACCTGGCTCTCGTGGAATCTCACCTCGAGGAAATGGACGTGCAGTCGCCCGTCCCACCACCCATCTCGAGGGGTGGTCCCGGAATGCGGTGGGTAGGCGACAACGGGAAGGAGGCCGGCTGCAGCTATCTGCCGGAATAGCAGGCGAGCTGAGCCGACGAGGCATCTGCCGTGCGAATATTGAAGGATGCGTTCGGGCGCCGGATCGAATACCTGCGCGTCTCGGTCACCGACCGCTGCAATTATCGGTGCCTCTATTGCCGTCCGCGTTCCGGTGACCGGGGGTGCCACTCAGGTGACCGGCTGAGCATCGCGGAGATGGCGCGGGCCGTCCGGCTCTTCTCGGAGCTTGGCGTGCACAAGGTGCGCCTGACCGGAGGTGAGCCGCTGGTCCGCCGGGATGTGCTTACACTGGCGTGTATGATCGGTGCGCTGCCGGGTGTCGCCGATCTGTCCCTTTCGACGAACGGGCATCTATTGGAGCCGTTGGCATGGCGTCTGCGCCGAGCGGGCGTATTGCGCGTCAATATTTCCCTGGACTCGTTGAATCCGCAGACCTTCGCGCGGATCACCCGGGGCCGTGATGTCCGCCGCGTGATCGGGGGGATCGATGCCGCCGTGGCCGCCGGCCTGCAACCCGTCAAGCTGAACATGGTCGTCCTCAAGGGGGTAAACGACCCCGAGATCGAGTCGATGCTCGACTTTGCCGCCGAGCGCGGCGCGGATCTCAGGTTTATCGAGACCATGCCCGTAGGGCCCCGCGGCGAAACGGCCATGAGCCGGTATTATCCGGCGTCGAGAATTCTGGATCGGGTGCGGCGGCATACCGGTTCACGCCTCATCCCACAGAAGCCCGAGCCGGGCGCGGGGCCGGCGCGCTGCTATCTATTGAGCAACACCACCGTTAGGGTCGGCGTCATCTCGGCGATCTCCAGGCATTTCTGCGACGGATGCAACCGGGTGCGGCTCACGGCCGCAGGTGAGCTGGTGTTGTGTTTGGGTCGCCAGGACCGCGTTTCTTTGCGCGATTCGCTGCGCCGGGGCGACCTGGATGAGGCCGTCAAAGCCAGAATTCGGCTTGCGATCGCCAACAAGCCGAGGCGACACGATTTCCTGGGGCGAGATCGCGGAACCGACTTGGGCATGTCGGTTCTGGGCGGTTGAGACGACCGCGACCGTTCAGCGCCCCGCTACACCCGAAAGGGGTCGGGCGCCCCGGCGGCGACGCTGTGCCCGGGCTGCGTGCCGGTGCGGCGAAGAGGCAGTTGTGTGGGACCTCCGCCTCGATTGCTGGGCACCGGCGCAAAGGTGGTCTGCAATATGAGCTCGAGATCGGTTACGGCACGGCGGTTTCCGGTCGATACCGCGGTTGCCGGCTATTCGGTAAGGGTCGAGACCGACTTCGGCACCACGACCCGTGGGCACGCCTGCGCGATCTCGTCGTAGATCGGTGCGGGGTCGTCCTCGTAGCGGCGCGAGAGATGAAACGGCACCAGGCGGGCGGCGCCGGCGGCCTCGGCGATCTCGCCGCAGGCCCGCGTGGTGAGGTGGGCGGTGCGAGCCGCCTGCTCGGCGTCGGCCTCGAGGAAGGGCGCCTCGCAGAACAAGGTGTGCGCACCCCGGGCGAGGTCGATCAGGCGCCGGCGGTTGTCGGCGCTGTCGGCAAGATCGGTCGCATAGACCAGCTTCTTGCCCGGGCGGATCAACAACAGCACCGCAGCCAGCGCTCGGGCAGGCTCAATGGCGCCGTCGGGCAACGGGATCGGCACGTCCATCTGCTCGGCCTGCACGCGCCGCTTGAGCTCGCCCAGCCAGGGCCCGGGTGCCAGCCCCCGCGCCCGGAGGCGGTCCTTGCGCACATTGAGCTGCCGCGCCGGCTCGAAGGCGTAGGCGAGCACCGCGGAGGAATGGGCAAGGGTCGTTGCCCGCACGCGAAAGCCCGGCTCCTCCCACAGCAGCCCGCCCGGGGCCGGGCGCTCATCGAGCGGTGTATATCCTTCGCGCCCGGCCTGCACCATGAAACGGCGCACGCGCTCGCCGTGCAGCTCGCTCACGGCAAAGCGCGGGCCTCGATCCCCCACCCGATCCCAGAGGATGCCCTGGGTCAGGCCGGCGACATGCCGCGCCAGGCCCGGCGGGCCGTACATGCGGCAGGTGGGAAACTCGCCGATGCGCGAGCGCAGCAGCCACAGAAAGCCGCCGATGTGATCGATGTGTGCGTGGGTGATGAAGACGTCCGAGACCTGGTGGGCGATGCGCGCCGACAGCCGGGTGCCTTCGCCGAGATCGAACAGCAGGCTGCGCCGGTGATGGCGCAGCCGAAGGTGCAGCAGCGGGTCGCCGAACACCCCGTTGATCAGGCTCACATCGGCCGCGCCCACGCGCCCCGCCACCCGCGGGCCTCCTGTGGTGCCCGTCGCAAGGGGCGCCATCTCCGGGGCGGGGAGGTACTCGAGGTGCTCGGTGGTGAAGCGCTCCGCCGTGCCCAGGCGTCCGTCCGCCAGGCGTTGGGCGTCGCGCACCAATATCGCCGTCGCCGCGCCCGCCGCGACGGGCACCCTCGCTTGCAGCGTGGTGCCCTCCAGGGCGACGACCTCCCCCATGGCCAGGGTGCGATTGCCGTCCAGAAGCGCCAGTTGCCGCCCCAGCCAGGCGCTCGGCACGTCGAGCGGGGGTGGCGTGCCCAGCAGGCGCAATCGATCGAGGTCCAATGCCCGTTCGGCGGCCTTTTCCAGATAGGCATCCCACAGCCGGGTGCGCGCGCGGGCGCGCGTGCCCTTGCCCGGGCGCCGCGCCGTGGCGGCAGCGGGAACGGCATAGACCTCCGCGGCCAGCGCCGAGAGCTCCGGCGCGAGGGGCGGCGGGCGCTCGCCGCGCACCAGCGCCAGCACCACGTCGACGCCGGCGGCCTCGACGATGCCCTGCAGCAGCTCGGCGCCGGCGATACCGCGCACTACCCCGGGGCCGTCCACGAGCACCGCGCCGGGCAGCGGGCGGCGGACCAGGCGCTGGAGCGCGGACACCAGCGGCAGGCGGAAGCGGCCCGCATCCAATGTGCACAACGCCTCCGTTGCGATGCGCTCCCAGCCCTCGGCCGCCCGGCGGCCCAGGCACACCGCACCGGGCACGCCGAACAGCGGCGAGCCGGGATCGGCACCGATGCACCGGTACTCCCGCCCGGACCGGCTCAGCACCCCGGCCAGGGCGTTGACCAGCGTGGACTTGCCCGCACCCGGTTGCCCCACCAGCAGCACGCGGCGGTCCCTGGCGAGGACGGCGCGGACAATCTCTGCCGGCGCGGCGGGCAGGGCACTCAAGGGTTTTGTGGGCATGGGGCAGTCGGGCTGTGCATCGTGCGGGCGTCGGCGGTGCTACTTATTAAAGTATGGCCAATCCGCACGCACGGCGCCGGGCGCCCGGTGCCGCGAACCAATGGCAGCCTCGGCACGCCCGACCGAAGACGCCCGCCGCCTGAATCGGCTCATCGACCGCTGCCTGCAGGCGCCGGTGCCTGCCCGCTTCGACGCGGTACTGCGGGCCGCATCGGTGCTGGAGGCGCCGGCGGTTGCCGAGCGTGTGCGCCGGCGCGCCACCGTCCTCGGCCGGGCCGAGCGCCAACACCGCCGGGCGATCCTGACGGCCCGCGACAAGCTCGTGCTGCAACTCTATCGGCAGGCAGCGCCGGCGGGGTGGTACGCAGCGTGGTGCGACGGCTCGGTGAGCGGAGGTCTGGCGGGCATCGGCGGCCTGTTGCTGAACCCCCGAGGCAACCGGGTTGGTGAGCTTTCCCGAGCCATCGGCGCGTGCGATCCCTTCGGCACGGAGCTGGCGGCGGCATGCGCGGTGCTGCGCATGGCACTGGGCCGCGGCGCGCAGCAGGTGTGTGCATACACCGATTGCGATGCCCTGGTCGCATTGTGGATGCGCCAACGCGACGACCCGCGCCTGCGCGAGCTGTGCGCGTTGGTGCGGGAGTGCCGGCGCTTCGAGCTGCGCCGGATACCCCGACAGCACAACCAGCCGGCCCACCGCCTGGCCCGGCGCGCCATCGACGAATCCACTACGCCGGCCGTGTGCCTCGACTCCCCAGTTAGTGAACAGTAGACAGTGGGCGGTAGACAGGCGCACCAGATGGTGGGGATGGCCCGGTGGTACGGCACAAGGAATGGAGAGCCGTGTCTTGCCAGCGCGGTCCGGCCCGGTTGCACGGGCTCGCTGGCCCCCCTCCACATTGGGTGCACGAGAAAATATTTCTTTCTTTGCGTCCTCTGCGTCTCTGCATTGGGCTTCTTGTGGGTCGAGTGGCTCGTGCGTTTAGGTTCCCGGCTGTCGTGTCAGCCGCCGCCCTCGAGCCAGGCGAGGAGGCGATCCGGCATTGCCTCCCGGTTGGCGTGGGTGATCTCCCAGAGCACTACATCGGGCCGTGCCTTCACCTCGCCGATAAAACCGGCGCCGGTGCGCGCGATGGTTGCGATCACGGGATTGGTCGTTGCCAGCAGCGCCCGCATTGCGGCGACAAACCGGGTCGACAGGCATTCCATCTTGCCGATCTCGTCGACCAGGTAGATGGTGTCAGGACCCTTTGGACGCAGGGTCGCCATGGCCAATCGATCCATGCCCGCTACGTCGACCCCGTACTTGCCCACCCGGCGGGTGGACGGGAAGTCCACGTGGGCGATCACGCCCTGCTCGCCCCCGAAACCGATCAGGCGAAATCCCTGGCGTCGTCCGTGTTGGCGCAGCTCCTCGGTATAGAAGCCCGCCAGTGATCGTCCTGCCAGCCGGCGTGCGACGGCGCGTATGGCCGTTGTCTTGCCGACCCCCGGTACGCCGGTGAGCAACAGGACGCGGGGTTCTCGGGCGGCGTCGGTCGTCATCAAGATAGTATCGATCGCGCTAAGCTTGTTGTATAGGCAACGGCACCTCTTCCAACACCATCATGCGCTGCATTCTGCACGTCGACATGGATGCCTTCTTTGCCGGTGTAGAGCTGTTGCGGCATCCGGAGCTCCGGGGCAGGCCGGTCATCGTCGGCGGCCACGGCGACCCGCAGGCACGCGGCGTGGTGTCCACGGCCTCGTATGAGGCGCGCCGCTACGGGGTCCGTTCCGGCATGCCCCTGCGTACCGCCTATCACCGTTGTCCCCGGGCCGTTTTTCTGCCCGTGGATTATCCCGCCTACGCCGAGGTCTCGGGACGGATCAAGGAAATACTCCAACAGTTCTCGCCGGTGATGGAAGATGTCGGCATCGACGAGGCCTTTCTGGACCTGACGGGGACAAGCAAAGACCCGCGTGCCATCGCCCGCGCCATCAAGACCCGCATCCGGGAGCAGAGCGGGCTCACCTGCTCCATCGGAATCGCGCCGAACAAGCTCCTGGCCAAGCTGGCCTCGGGGATGGAGAAGCCCGACGGCCTGGTGGTGCTGGGCGAGCGCGATGTCGAGGCCCGGGTCTGGCCCTTGTCCGTGCGCGCGCTGTGGGGCGTGGGTCCAAAGACCGAGCAGGCCCTCGCCGGCATGGGCGTGACAACCATCGGTGAGCTCGCCGCGGTAGCGGCGGAGACGCTGATCAAGCGCTTCGGGCGGGCCCATGGATGCTATCTCTATCGAGCTGCCCGCGGGATCGACGACCGTCCGCTGGTCACCCACTGGGAGCCGAAGTCCCTGAGCCACGAGACCACCTTCCAGCGTGACACCGCGAATTGGGATCGGGTCGAGGCGACGCTGTATACGCTCACCGAGGAGCTGGTGGCAAGGTTGAAGGAGGAGGGCTACCTGGCGGGCAGCGTGGCGGTCAAGCTGCGCTACGCCAACTTCGAGACCCACACCCATTCGCGCCGCCTGCCGGACGCGACCGACGACCTTGCGACCATCAGCGATGCCGCGCAGTGCTGCCTGCAGCAGTTCCCCTTGACCGGAAAGGTGCGCCTGGTCGGCATACGCCTCGCCGACCTGAGCGCCGCGGTCGGCTGACGGGCGCGGTTTGCGCGAGACGCGTGTCCGCCGGCGCCGGCGAGAAAACGCGGGCGCGAGTCGAGAAGGTGGGCCGGTCCGGCCTTCCCGACTTCTGAAAAGGAATTCGGCAAAAACCGCCGACGGTTATTGGTCGGAATCTGATTGTTTGTTGCGGCGGCGTTTCAGCCAGGGGCATCGGCCAAGCGGGGTTTTGGCATCAGAAGCGGAGCTCGGTCAAAGCGCGGGTAACGGCTTTCACGCCTTGGCCGCACAAAGGACAGCAGATATGGGTTTCGTAGAGGAATTCCGTGAGCTTGCCGCAAAGGGCAACGTCGTCGATATGGCCGTCGGCATCATCATCGGCGTGGCCTTCAACAATATCGTCAACTCCCTGGTGAATGACGTGATCATGCCGCCGATCGCGCTGATCCTCGGCGGCGACGAGTTCAAGCACTTGCAGCTCGTGCTACGAGAGGCTTCCACCACGGCGGCCGGTGAGCAGGTCGCCGTTCGCTAAGGCGTCTTCATCAACGCGCTCGTCCAGTTTCTCGTCATCGCGCTCAGCGTGTTCGTGGTGGTCAAGGTGACGAACCGCGTGATACGGGCGCGAGAACGGGCGCTCGGGCAGGCTGAGGTTTAAAGGGCCAAAGCGGGTGTGAGTCACAAGGGGTCGTCGAAGCGGTTCTTGATCACCACCTCCCGCATGGGCAGTTGTCCGCCCCGGGGCCACGGCGCCTTGAGGCCCTTTCCGATGGCGACGTACATGGTGACGATGTGGTCGCGCGGTAGGTTGATGAGCCGGCCCACCTCTTCGAGGTCGGTCAGGTCCATGAGGCAGGATTCGTAGCCCATGGCTGTGGCGGCCAGCATCAGGGTCTGAGCGGCGAGGGCGCAGGAGCGGACGGCCTCGTCCCGTTGTGCCTGCTCGCGCCCATCATAGTATTCCCGTATGGCCCCCAATACGCCCTCTTGCACGTCGCCCGGCNNATCACCAGCAGCGATGCATCGGTGACCTGGGGCTGCATCCAGGTGACCGCGCGCAGGCGCTGGCGAAGATCCGGGTCGGAAACCACCACAAAGCGCCAGTGCTGTATGTTGAAGGCCGTCGGCGAGAGCAGGGTGAGCTCGAGGAGCCGGTCGATCTCCGCATCCTGCATGCGGTGGTCTGGATCGAAATGCTTGACCGCCCGCCGGGTCCGGATTGCCGTGCTTACGTCCATGGTTCTTCTCCCGGTTGTGCGGCTCAAATGGCCGCCTCGGGCGTGATACTATGCCAACAGGGACACTCGCGTAAGAACGCACATTCTTAGCACGTAGTATCCTTTTGTATACCGTGCAAGGGGCGAGGATGCGCCACGAACGATACGACTGCGATTTCGGCTGTCCGGTGGAGGCCGCCCCGGAGGTGATCGGCGGCAAGTGGAAGGGGGTGATCCTGTTCCATCTATTGAGCGGCACGAAGCGCTTCAACGAGCTGCGCCGCCTGATGCCCGATGTAACCCAGCGCATGCTGACCCGCCAGCTGCGCGAGCTGGAGGCCGACCGAGTCATTGCCAGGGAGGTCTTCCCGGAAGTGCCGCCGAGGGTCGAATGCTCTCTGACCGACTTCGGGCGCACCTTGGAGCCCATGCTCACCCTACTGCAGCTGATGGTTCCCGCCACGTTTATGGGGATCCTGCCGGCGCCAACGATCAGCCCGTCCATTTTGGGAACCTGGAAGAACGAGGTGAATCGTCCCAGCAGCTCCGACAGCGGCGTATTGAACGCCATGGCCGTATGGGCCTTCTGCTGGCTGATCGGCACCGTGATGTCCATTGCCAGGACATCGCGCAGCACGACTTGGGCGTGGCCGCCGCGGTCCACCACGGTCACGGCGATCTGCACGCCATCCTTGCGGCACTGCTCGATGATGGCCTGGGCGATGCGCAGCGCGCTCTCCAGACTGAGGCGCTTTGTGGAAACGGTCATGGCGCCCTCTCCGGCGCCGAAGACAGGACAACTATCATCGGAAGCATCGCGACCGCTCCTGCGGACAGTCTTATGGGTGCTCTCCTTGTGTCATGTCAGGGGTGAGCGTGTGAACAGCGGTGGCGATCGGGCCGACAGCGCAAGGCGATTCGAGCACTCCGAGCCGGCGCCGGGCTGGGCCCCGTAGCTCATTCGGCGAATTCGAGGGCCTCCTGGATGGTCTTGACGCCGGCCGCGGCGCAGGCACCGTCGATGCTGTCGCGCTCGGACTTGCCCGGGGGCGCACCGGAGACCCCGACCCCGCCGAGGGTCGTGCCCTGTGCCTCGATGGTGATCCCCCCGGCCACCAGCAGGGCGCCGGGGTTGTGCTGGACCTGATCGGGAACGTGCCCCTCCCGAAGAAGCGTCGCCAACTCGGCGGTGGACTGACGGAAGCTGTTGGCCGTAAAGGCCTTGCGGATGGCCGTCTCCGGGGTGTGGGGCCCGGCGAAGCGATCGCGCAGCAGCACCTGCACGTTGCCGCCGCGGTCCACCACGGCCACGGCCACGGAGTAGCCGCGCTTGCGGCACTCGTTCAGCGCCCCCCACGCCACCTTGCCGGCCGACTCAATGGAAAGGGTCTTTTGCGTGTACAGAACCGGGGCTTGGCCTTCGGCGCCCATGGCCTGGGCGGGCAGCAGGGCAAAGCCGGTCAGGGCGAAAATAATGGCTTTCATCTCGTCCTCCTTGTGTGGTTCAGGCCTGGGAGATCCGATTGTTACCCCTGGGCCCTTGCACGCGCTGTCGCGCATGCGACAAGGAGTGTCTCGAGCGCGCCGACTCAGCGCCGCGGTCAGGTGAGGCGATGCCGGCCGGGCGAGCCCCCGGTCAGGCGCCGGAACATGGCGCAGAAGGCGCTCGTGGTTCGATAGCCGAGGTCCAGGGCGGTCTCGGTCACCGTTGCCCCCGCCGAGAGGCGCTCGATCGCCCGGGCGATGCGCAACCGCTGGCGCCATTGCGTGAACGTGCAGCCGGTCTCGCGTCGAAACAACCGGTTCAACGTACGGGTGCTGGCGCCGCACACCTGTGCCCATTGGTCCAGCGTCCTCTCGTCGGTTGGATCGGCCGCGAGGTCTTGGCACACCCGGCGCAGGCGCGGGTCCCGCGGCATGAGCACGGGGGCGGGCACCGGGCGCAGGACGCCGAGCTGGTCATAGAGCACGGAGGCGAGCCGGGCTTCGCAGGTCCCCGCTCGATAGCGCATGCCGAACGCGGCCGCCTCGTCCACCAGCGCGCGCACGAGCGGGCTGATGCCCAGCAACCCCGCGGCCGCAGGCAGAGGGCGGGCCGCGGCCGGGTCCACGAAGATCGAACGGTACTCCACCGCCTCGCTGGCGAGGACCCCGTGGGCGGCGCCGGCGGGGATCCACACGGCGTGGTGGGCATCGACGAGCCAGGCTCGCGGGCCGACCTCCACGAGCAGCCGGCCCTTGGCGGTGTACATCAGCTGGGCGCGGGGATGGCGATGGGCACGAATGCTGTGAGGGTGGAGCAGACCGACCGATGTGGCCACCACTTTTTGTCGGGGATCGCGCAGATCCCCTTCCGATGAGCCCGAATGCACGTGCACGGATCTGGCCTCGAGGTCGGAGAAATCGAGTCTTGTTGTTGATTGCATCTCTTACTCGCTCTACCGGTGACGCTTCAATGTTTCTTCGCGCGCAATCCGCTGTGCTATTGCACAGCGATCCGATGTGTATCCGGGCCGCGGAGGGCGTTCTATTTCGGTGGGCGCCGGCCGCGGATTTCCGGTGCGCGGCCGCCGCCGGGCGAACCCTGGTAGGCGCCCGAAAACAGTGATAACGTGAGCTTACCCGCGCAGGGTTGATGCCGGGGCGGGCGGGGCCGCACCCATGGCGAAATTTGCGTTTCGGGTCGGGTAGTCGCCCGACGTCCCGGCGTTCCTGATTAGCAGCGAGCCGTTAACCCGATGCGACTGAAAGTGTGGGTCCCGCTCACCGTGCTGATGATCGCCGGCGGCGCCGTCGCTTGGCTGGTCCAGGTGCGCCTGCAGGACATTGGCGGTGAGCCGGCGCGGCGCGGCGCCGAGGCGCGGACCGTGCCCGTGGAGACGGCCGCCATCGAGCGCGGGTCCATCGAGCTGCGGCGCACGTTCACCGGCACCCTGGAAGCGCGGGCGGAGTTCGTGGTCGCGCCGAAGATCGCCGGGCGCATCGAGCGCTTGGCGGTGGACCTGGCGGATACCGTCGAGCGCGGGCAGGTCGTGGCCGAGCTGGACAACGACGAGTACGTGCAGGCGGTGAACCAGGCCCGGGCGGATCTGGCGGTGGCCGAGGCCAACCTGGCCGAGGCCAAGAGCCTTTTGGCGATCGCCGAGCGGGAGCTGGCGCGCATCACCCGCCTGAGCGAGCGCGGGGTGATGTCGAAATCCCAGCTCGATGCGGCCAAGGCCGATCAGCTCGCCAAGCAGGCCCACGTGGCGGTGACCACGGCCCAGGTGACGCGCGCCCGCGCCGAGCTGGAGACGGCCCGCATCCGCCTGGGGTACACCAAGGTCACGGCGGGTTGGCACGGCGGCAGCGACCGGCGCATGGTGGCCGAGCGCTATGTGGACGAGGGCGAGACCGTGGCTGCCAACGCCCCCTTGCTGCGCATCGTGGAGCTGGATCCGATCACCGCGGTGTTCTTCGTCACCGAGCGCGACTATGCCCGGCTGCGAGGCGGCCAGCGCGCCCGGCTCACCACCGATGCCTATCCCGGCGAGTCCTTCCCCGGCGAGATCATGCGCATCGCGCCGGTGTTTCGCGAAAGCACGCGCCAGGCGAGGGTGGAGCTGCGCGTGGCCAACCCGGGGCTTCGTCTCAAGCCCGGCATGTTCGCCCGTGCGACGGTGGTGATCGAGCGCGTGGACGAGACCACCATCGTGCCGCAGCAGGCCTTGGCGACCCGCGACGGGCGCCGCGGGGTGTTCGTGGTGGCCGACGACGGCGCCTCGGTGGCGTGGTGCGAGGTCGAGGTGGGGATCCGCCAGGGCGCACGGGTGCAGGTGACCGGTGATGCGCTGCGGGGGCGGGTGGTGACCCTGGGCCAGCAGCTGCTGGGGGACGGCTCGGCCGTTGTCATCGCCGACGGGGAAGAGCCGCATCCGTGAGCCTGGCCGCAATCAGCGTCCGCCGCCCGGTATTCACGACGATGGTGACGCTCATCATCGTGGTGCTGGGGGTGGTGGCCCTGACCCGCCTTCGCATCGACCTGCTGCCGAGCATCGAGCTGCCCACCCTCACGGTGCGTACCGAGTACCCCGGCGCCGATCCCATCGTCATGGAGCGCCTGGTCACCCAGATCGTCGAGGAGATCGTCGCCACCGTGCCCGGAGTGGAGGAGATCACCTCTCAGTCCTACGAGGACCGCAGCAGCGTTCGCGTCACGTTCGGCTGGGGCACCGACATCGACACGGCTGCGGTGGACGTGCGCGCGACCGTGGAGGACGAGATAAGTGAGCTGCCCGACGACATCGTCGGCCCGCGGGTCAGCAAGTTCGACATCGACAGCTTCCCGGTGGTGCTGCTGGGCATCTCCAGCGAGCTGGACCCGGTGGAACTCACCCTGGTGGTGGAAGATCAGATCCGCTACCGCTTCGCGCGCATCCCCGGCGTGGCCCAGGTCGATCCCTGGGGCGGGTTCACGCGCGAGGTGCGCGTGGAGCTGGACCCCGAGCGGGTCAGCGCCCTGGGCCTGGCCCTGAACGACGTGCTGAATTCCATCCGCGATGCCAATCTCGACCTGCCTGCCGGCCAGATCCAGGAGGGGCGCTACGAGGTCACGCTGCGCGCTCCCGCCGAGTTCACCAATCTGGATGAGATCCGCCGCACCGCGGTGGCCCAGCGCGACGGGGCCACGGTCACCCTGGGGCAGATCGCCAAGGTCAAGGACACCTACGAGAAGCTCACCCGGATTATTCGGGTCAACGGCGGGCGCGGTCTGCGCGTGGCCATCCGCAAGCAGGCCGGGTCCAACACGGTGGAGGTGGCGCGCCGGGTGTTGGACGAGGCGAAGGCCGTGAACCAGGCCTTTCCCCGGATCCGCATCGTGCCAGTGATCAACCAGGGCAACTTCATCGAGCGGGCCATCACCAACGTGTCGCGCTCGGTGCTCTACGGCGGATCGCTCGCCATATTGGTGCTGCTGTTCTTCTTGCGTGACCTGCGCAGCACGCTGGTGATCTCCCTGGCCATCCCCATCTCCGTGGTCGCCACCTTCGCGCTGCTCTACTTCGGCGGCTTCACCCTCAATCTCATGACCTTGGGCGGGCTGGCCCTGGGCGTGGGGCTGATGGTGGACAGCTCGGTGGTGGTGCTGGAGAACGTCTTTCGCCGGCGTAAGGAGCGCGACGAGGCGCCCGCCCTGGCCGCGGTAAACGGCACCGGCGAGGTGGCCTCGGCGGTGATCGCCGGCACGGTCACCACGCTGGTGATCTTCCTGCCCTTGGTGTTCATGCGCGGCGTCTCCGGCGTGCTGTTCAAAGAGCTGGCCTACGTCATCATGTTCGCGCTGTTTTGCGCCCTGCTGGTGGCCCTCAGCCTGGTGCCCATGCTCGCCTCTCGGCTGTTGGCGGTCCATGCTGCCGAGGCGCGCGGCGGCTGGATGCGTCGCCTGGCGGCGCGCGCCGGCGCGGGGCTCGAGGGCCTGGAGAACGCCTACGGGAATCTGCTCTGCCGCGTGCTGCGGTTTCGCTGGCTGACGGTGCTCGCGGCGGCGGGCCTGTTGGGGGCGAGCCTGTTGCTGCTGCCGTTCATTGGCACCGAGTTCCTGCCCCCCAGCGACGAGGGCGAGGTGCGGGTTACTGGAGAGATGGAGGTGGGCACGCGGCTCGATCTCATCGACCGCCAGACGCGACTAATGGAAGACATCGTCTATGATGCGGTGCCCGAGGCGGTGTCGTCGGTGGTCAGCGTCATGGCCTCCGGCACCCGGGGCCGGTCGGCGGCCACGGGCGAGATCCGCCTGTCCCTGACCCCGGCCGCACAGCGCCGGCGCCCCAATTCCGAGATCGCCAGGGACTTGCGCCGGCGCTTGGATGGGCGCATCCCCGGCATGAAGATCCGAGTGCGCGCCCCTCAGGGACAGTTCCTGCTGGAGCGCATCCTGGCCAGCGAGGAGGGCGTGACCGTGGAGGTGCGCGGCTTCGAGCTCGACACCCTGGATGCGCTTGCGCACCGGGTGGCCGAGGGCATCGACGACGTGGCCGGGGTCACCGATGTAGTGCTCAGCCGCGAGGCGGGCATCCCGCAGCAAGAGATCCTCGTCGACCGGGACAAGGTGGCCGACCTGGGCCTGAGCGCGCGCGACGTGACCGAGGTCATCCAGACCGCCGTGGCCGGCTCCAAGGCTGGCGAGTACCGTGCCTTGGGGAATTCCTATCGCATCCTGGTGCAGCTGGAGGATGCCGAGCACCGCTCGCTGGACGAGATCCTCAATCTCACATTGCGCACCCCGGATGATGAGCTGGTGGTGCTGCGCAACCTGGTCGAAGCCGAGACCAGCCACGGTCCGGTGACCATCGACCGCAAGCACCAACAACGGCTGGTGACCGTGACCGCCAACGTGGCCGGGCGCGACCTGGGCTCGGTGGCTGCCGACGTGCAGGCCCGCCTCGACCAGATCCCGCGGCCGGTGAGCTATGACCTCAACATTGCCGGCAACTTCGAGGAACAGCAAAAGGCCTTCGATGAGCTGCTGACCTCCCTGGTGCTGGCCCTGCTGCTGGTCTACATGGTGCTCGCCTCCCAGTACGAATCGCTGCGCGATCCGCTGGTGGTGATGCTGTCGGTGCCCGTGGCCGCGGTGGGCGTGTTGTTGACGCTGTTTCTAACCGAAACCACCCTGAACCTCCAGTCGGCCATCGGCTGCATCATGCTGGGCGGCATCGTGGTCAACAACGCCATCCTGCTGGTGGACCAGACCGGCCGGCTGCGGCGCGGCGGCCTGCATATTCACGCTGCCCTGACCGAGGCCGGGCGCCGCCGGCTGCGCCCGGTGTTAATGACCACGTTCACCACCATCCTCGCCCTTCTACCCCTGGCATTCGGGATCGGGGAAGGCGCCGACGCCCAGGCACCGCTGGCCCGCGCCGTGCTTGGTGGGCTCGCTGCCTCCACACTGATCACCCTGGTGCTTGCTCCGGTGGCGTATTCGCTGATGCACCGCGGCGCCAACCCATGAACCCCTAACCCCTCCCCAACCCCTGGAGTCAGGCTTGCATTGTTGCATTTTTCGAGATGTCGACTAGGCTGTCGGAATGGCGCGCAGACCAAGACTCCACCTTCCGGGCGGCCTTTACCACGTGATGCTGCGGGGGAATGGCGGGCAGGGCATCTTTGAAGATGATAGGGACCGGCATCGGTTGTACGAGTTGCTGGAGGAGGGTGTTGCCCGATACGGTCATCGAATCCACGCCTTTTGTTGCATGAGCAACCACATTCACCTAGCCGTCCAGGTGGGTGAGCTCCCGCTGTCGCGTATTGTGCACAACCTGTCGTTCCGCTACGCGCGCTGGTTCAACTGGCGACAGCAGCGGACGGGGCATCTATTTCAGGGGCGCCATGAGGCGATCCTGGTCGAAACGGAGAGCTACCTCCTGGAACTGGTGCGATACATCCATCTAAATCCGGTTCGGGCAGGGCTTGTCGAGGACCCGAGAGACTATTCTTGGAGCGGTCATCGTGCCTATCTCGGTGAGCAGCGCCTGAGTTGGTTGACCACCGGCTGGGTGCTGGGCCGCTTCGCCCAGCGGGTGATAACTGCGCGCAAGCGTTACAGGGCCTTTGTGGACGCGGGCACAAGAGAGGGGTATCGTGGCGAGTTCCATGGAGGCGAGGACGATTCGCGAGTGTTGGGAAGTGACCGCTTCGTAGAGCGCGTCGCGGGCAGATCGCGAGAGGTCGATGAATCGACAATCTCATTGCGGCACCTTGTACGGCGGGTTTGTCAGGCGAGCAGAATCAAGGAAGCGGATCTAATGAGTGCCTCGCGAGCTCGATGGTTGTCCGACGTGAGAGCCACAGTGGCGTGGCTGGCGGTGACGCGCCAGGTCGCCACCTTGGCCGAGGTGGGCAGCTACCTCAATCGGGACGCGAGCACGCTTAGCCGCGCGGTCTCGAAAATGGAATCGACAAGGCGCAGAGATAGAAAGACTGCCCGACGGCTTAAGGCGTTGAGCGACGCGATAATACAATAATGCAAGCCTGACCCCAGCGTTTGGGGGTCGGCAGCGGTCAGTTCCACCGTCGCCCGGCGGCCTCGAGCTCGGCGAGCCGATCCTGCTCGTACAGGAGCTGATGCTCGATCTCTTCGATGTCGGCCTCGACCTCCGCCGCCTCGTCCTCCAGGGCCCGGATCTCGGCCAGCAGCGCCGCGCGGCGCCTGCGGTTGTTTCCGCGCTGAACCAGTGCGGCTTCATGGGCGCGGATCGAATCGTTGAGCGAATCGAGATGCTCGACGTGCCGGTCGAGCGCGCGCTTCAGACTGCGCACGGCCTTGCGCGTATCGTAGATGGCCCGCCCGTCCTCGTAGGCGGCGACGTAGTCGCGCTCCAGCGCGGCCGGGCATACCCCGGGGTAGGATTTTCCATTGGCACCGCGAAGGAATCCCTTGCGCGGCCGGCAGTACTCGACGAGTCCTTTTTTGCGCCCATCGTTATAGCGGGCGAGATCGGGTGTGATGCCATGGTCGGCGCAGGCCTCGCGGTGGTCACCGACGCGGTTGGCGGCCTTGCCGTCGAGGCCGTCCTCGTAGCCGATGGCGTACCAGTCGGCGGTCTGGCACTCCTCGCGAGACAGCGTGGCGCACCCCGATGCGGTCAATAGTCCGATCAGGACGAGTCCGCGCCGGAGCATTCGGCTCCATCCCCTGGGAGAAGAATTTGCTGTCATGGACCCGGCCATAGGGTGGTCGTTTCAGTGAATGCCTTGTTTCCCCTCCCAGGTATCGGCCCCGGCGCCGGTTTCTTTACGGCGCCGGGGCCGGAAATGCGCAGGCGGTTACAAGGACAAGCCCGCGGGGGCACTTGCGCCTACACGATGCGCGGTGAAGATGCTAAATTCAACACGACGAAACGGATTGAGAATCTAGGCAGCCTGTAGCGCCCGGGAGGCCGGACGAGGGAGAGCATCAAAAAAATCAGGCGTTTGACACTTCACCCCCGAGTCGTGTATGCCGCCGGCGGACCAAAAACATCCGCAGGACGCCGAATCCGAATCGCATGCTGCAGGACGCGGCTCGCTGGGTGCACGGCTGAACCAGGAACGCCACCGGCTGTTCGTCGGCCGCGATGCCGAGCTGCGTGAGTTTCGGCACCTGTTGGAGCGCCATGCGGCCCCGCGCATCCTGGTGATCTCGGGCGCCGGCGGCATCGGCAAGAGCATGCTGCTGTCCAAGCTGACGGCCCTCGCCGCCGACCGGGGACTTCACCCCGGCCGTATCGATGCCCGCAACCTCCCGGCGACCAATCCCCCCGCCCTTTCGGTGGCGGTCCTAAGCGCCGTTCAAGGGCAGTCGCAGGACGAGCTTTGCCTCGTCGCCATCGACAATGTCGAGCAAATCGCCGCGCTGGAATCCTGGATGCGCGAGCACGTCCTTTCCCTGTTGCCCGAGCACAGCGTTCTGATCCTGGCCGGTCGCTGGCGGCCGCCCGTCTCGTGGCGAGCCGATCCGGCGCTGGGACGGACGCTGCTCGAATGGCAACTGGGTGAGCTGAGCAAGGAGGCGGTTCGAATCTATCTTGCCCGGCGCGGGCTCGATCCCTCGCAACAGCGGTCGGTGCTGGAGTTTGCCCACGGTTATCCGCTGGCGGTGGCGCTGGCGGCCGAACATCTGTTGCGCACCGCGCGGCCGGCGCTGGAGCCGCAGCCCCCTGAGGATCTCGTCGCGCCCCTGGTCGAATGGCTGATCACCGACGCCGAGCGCCAATCCCGACTGCCGACACTTGAGGCGGCCGCGGTGGTGCGGCGCATAGATGCACCGCTGCTGGGGGCCCTGCTACGCGCCGAGCATATCGAATCGCAGTACCGCTGGCTGGCGGCCCAACCGTTTATAGAGCACTGCGGGGACGGTCTGGTCATGCACGAGCTGGTCCGCAGCGTGCTGATCCGGGACCTCCGCCGGCGCGACCTGCCCCGTCACCAGCGACTGATCCGCCGCGCGGCGGCCTACTATCTGGAAGGGGTGGAGCCGGCGGACGATCCCCAGCGGCTCCATCACAGGCTCGCCGACGCCCTCTACGCCATGCGCTGGGAGCCTTACATCCAGCATCATTACGCGCTGGATCAGCCCAGCCACTACCTGGACGCGCCCCATGTTGGTGAGATACCGGGGCTGGTAGACATGGTCGAACGGCTCGAAGGGGCCGACTCGCGCCGCTGGTTCGAGCACTGGCAGGATGCATGCCCGCACGGCCTCACGGTGGTCCGGGACCAGCGCGGCCAGGCGGCGGGCCTGGTTATGGCGCTACTGTTCGACGAGAGCGAGCTGAAGGGGGCCTGCGCAGATCCCGTCGTCGAGCAGTTGCGGCGCCATATTAAGGAGAAAGACACCCTCTCCGACGGCGGTAAGGCGCTATTGATGCGCTTCGCGATGGCCGATCCGACGTACCAGGCCCGCGGTCATGCCTGGACTCAGATCGAGATGCTTTTCAACAGCCTGGTCTTTACGCCGGGCGTGAAGTTGGTTGCGACGGTGGGTGACCGCGCGGACGACTGGTGGGGAGCGGCGGAGTACGCCAACCTGCGCTGGCTGCCTGGGACCGAATTCGAGACCCAGCACCGGAGCCTCGCCCTGATGGGGGTGGACCTGCTCTCCGAACCCCCGCTCGTCTGGGCCCGCAACTGTATCGAGCGAATCCTCGGCGCCGAGGGCAGGGTCACCGAGCGGGCGCCCCGCGCGGGGGTGATTACACGGACGGCGTTCAGGGAGGCGGTCCTTGAGGCGCTGAGTCACTTCCACAGCGACGATGCCCTTGCGCCGAGCGCGCTGCTGCAATCGAGACTCGTTCAGGACCTGGGGGCGCAGCGCCATCACAGTGGCCCCGACGTTGTCCGAAGCTTGTTGAAGCAGGCGGCCGAATCGCTTCCCAGCGAGCCGCCGGGCAAGCGCTTGCCGGAGGTCCTGGCGTACGCCTATTTCCGCGCCGACAGCAAGCAGGTCACGGCCGCCGAGGCCCTGAGCATCTCCGAGCGCACCTTCCGGCGCCGATTGCGCGAGGCCGAACGGCGCCTGTTCGAGCGGCTGTGGGAGCTGGAAACCCGGCTGTCGCTCCAAACCGGGGACGATACCTGGTAAGGCCCAGCCGAGACCGAGTCTGGCCAACCCGCCAGCCCCCCGCCACTCTGAAAAGACAACTGGACTCAGTCGCCCCCTCGTGCACGGGCTCCGGCGGCGCCTGCGCCCACGGCTGCCCGCACCGCCGGTCGTCGTGACCGGTTGTTGTCCGGTCCTGCCGACGGGCCATGATGTAGGATTTTGCCGACGGGACATACACGAATGCCTTGGCGTGCTCCAGGAAGCCCTTCGACTACCCAGATTGCCCCTGCGCAATGCTCGAGCTCCCGCTTCGGTGCTTCCTTTGCCGGCAACGCCCGTGATTGGCTCTCGATTCAACCGGCGTGAAGCAGGTATCAGCGATGAAAATGCCCGGCTACCGATATACAGCAGAAGTGCCGGCGCCCCGTCGGCCGCGCCTGTGCCGCCGGTGTCGCTTGGTGCGGCGTCTTGCCGCCGCCACAATTGCCCTGCCCGTGATGGTGCACGCTGCGCCCGGTGCTCTCGATGCCGGCTTTGGCAGCGGTGGGACCGCAGTGACCAGCTTGGGAACCAATCTCGTGGGGTACGGCGCGGGCGTCGCCGTGCAGCCCGACGGGGCAATCCTGTTGGCGGGATACACGACGAGCCCTTCGTACACGGACGCGGACTTCACGCTGGTGCGCTACAACCCCGATGGGACGCTCGATACGAGCTTCGGAAGCGCGGGCGCGGTATTCACCGACTTCCGAGGCGCTCGGGACTTCGGCCACGCCGTGGCGGTGCAGCCGGATGGAGCCATCCTGGTGGCCGGGCCGGCGGCCAGTGGCGTCAACACCGACTTTGCGGTAGCGCGCTACACCGCCGGCGGGCAGCTCGACACCGGCTTCGGTACCAGTAGGACCGTGCTCACCGACTTCGGGAGCGGCTCTGACGCCGGTTACGCCATCGTCCTGCAGCCAGACGGACAGATCCTGGTCGCCGGGAGGGCGGAGAACGGCGTCCAGGGCTTCGCCCTGGCGCGCTACAGCGCCGACGGGTCCGTGGACACGAGCTTCGGCAGCGGCGGGATGGTGACCACGGATTTTGGCGGCGGAATCGACGAGGGCCGCGCGGCGGCCCTGCAGCCTGATGGGGCGGTGCTGGTCGCCGGCCGGGCGGCGAACGGCGCCGACTACGACCTCGCCGTGGCCCGCTATGAAGGCAATGCCTTCGATGTGACCCCGGATGCCTTCACGTTCGCCGATGTGGACGACGCCGTGCAGGGGGAGGTCCAGAGTTCCGGGCTCATCACCATAAGCGGCCTCGGCACCTCCACCGCAGTGCCGGTGTCGATCCAGGGTCCGGGCGAATATGCCTTGAATGGTGGGACCACGTACGTTACAGGCATTCACTGGATAAGCAACGGCGATCGGCTCAATGTCCGTCACGCCTCGGCCTCCAGTCCCGGGGGCAGTGTCACCACGGCCTTGACGGTCGGCGGCATAATGGCCCCCAACGGGGTGGCACACGTGGGCGCCGCCGAAGCCGTCTCAGGCTCGTTCATTTCCACCACCGTTGCGGGCGCCAGCGGCTCCAGCGGCGGCGGCAGTGCTGCTCCGCTGGAGCTGCTGATACTGATCGCCGCGCTATTGCTCGCGCCTGCCAGGCAGGCGGCGCTCCGAACAGCGGCTGCGCCGGACCGGCCCATGGGGCCGATAAGAGGGCAGAGGCGCTGACGGGCGAAGCGGGCCGCTGGCTCGTGCGCGGGCGGGGTTGGCGGCCGAGCGGCCATTGTTTCTTCACGAGCTATGGAATCACCCTGTCCGGCCGCAAACGCACCGAGTGCGCGGTCCCGAGAGCGGCGCTGGGCGCCGCCGCGCGCCATCGGCGGTCTCGATGAGGCTCCGGATGCGGGACGAACAAGGACAGAAGGCGGCCAGTCGACAGGGGTTCGTTCCTCGGTCCGCCCGCTCCCTGGCCTCCGGGGCGCCGGTTCTCCGTCCCAGGGGGTCCACAATGTTTAAAAATATATTTATAGTGCAAAAAACATTCGGTCGAATGACTCCTCCGTGATCTTCTTGTGTCACGTCCGACCAGCTCCGCATTGCATTCAAAGGGAGGCAGACCATGAAACGTCCGAGCGGAAAGTCCACACGCACTCACCATGCACCCCGTCGCCGGATGAACCGCTGGGTCCTTCCCCTGCTGGCGACCATGCTGCTCTCGCCCGCCGCGTCTGCGGCCCGGGACGCGGTGCTCATCAAGAGCAAGGCGAAATCCAAGTTTTGCCTGCAAAAGAGTGAGCGCGGCTGGCGCAACGGCAACAACATCGAGCTCGTGCGCTGCAAAGACGGTACGGACGAAATGAAGGCCTGGATCTACGACCGGAACACGGGCTACATCCGCAGCGCCAAGAACCCGGACAAGTGCCTGCACAAGCAGAGCCCGGGCTGGGCGAACGGAAACAATGTCCACCTGTGGGATTGCCGTGCCGGCGGCCGGGAAAACAAGACCTGGGTCGTCGAGCCCAGGACCGGGTACATTCGCGCCGCCGAGAACCGGGCCAAGTGCCTGCACAAGAAATATCCGGACTGGAAGAACGGTAACAACATTCATCTATGGGACTGCGACGCGGGCCCAAGAAGGAACAAGGCCTGGAAGCTGGCCCGGTACAAGAAGATCGAGCCCGGCCTGCTGGGCGGCCGAGGCCGGGACCGGGATACCGGTCCGGGCGGGGTGCACGCCTACCGGATCAAAAACCGTCACGGCCTGTGCCTGACCCTCAATGTCTTCGACCGTAAGGTCAGTAAGCGGAAAAGGGCCAGGCGAGTGTTGAAGAAGGTGTTTGATCCGCGCGAGCACGCCAAGACCCTGGCCGGGGTCTCGGGTGCGATGTTCCTGGGCCCGGGCGGTCCCGAGTTGGTCACCACCGTGCGCGCGCTGCGCACGAAAAAGAACCTGGAAAAGGCCTGGAAGGGCGACCCCAAACACGGTATGGGCGTGACCCTTCTCAGATGCGGGTCGGTGGCCCCCCAGTACCAGCGCTTCATTCGCGACGGGCGGTTCCTGAGGACCCAAGACGGCAAGTACTGCCTGAATGCCAAAAAGGGTCAGGCCCGGGACAACGGCGGGCGCGTGCAGCTCGGCAAATGCAAGCGCCAGAAGCGCTCGGCCTGGTACATCAACGGGCGGGAATTCAAGAACGGCAAGGGCAAATGCCTGGACGTGCACCGGCCCGACCGCGACAAGGAAGGCGCCAAGGTCCAGCTCTGGTCCTGCTCGGGGCGCTCCCAACAGCAGTGGAGTCTGTCCTACTGAGGCAGAGGCGGAATCGATGGCGGTGCTTTCGCGCTCACCGGCCGCTGGTCCGATCCTGACGGTGCCCGTCAGTTGGGAGGTTCGATGTCGACACTTCGTTGTTTCTTGACCTTGCTCGGCCTGTTGCTGGCTTCGGGTCCGGTGGTGGCGGGGTCCGCGCACATCGACCTGACGGTCGTGCTGAAGCGCGGCCGCTTCGCCGCCGCGCCGGGCGATTCCCTGCACGGCTGGCTGGTGGTGGCCAACCGGGGCAACGCGCCCATACCGGGCGGCGTTGCGACCCCGGGGGAGAGCTATTCCGTGGAGCTGGTGCTTTCCAGTGACCGTGAGCTGCCCCAGCGGTCGGCCGAGGGCGCAGACGTCTATCGCGAAGACATGCTCGCCACCGGCGGGCACCTGGCGCGGACGCCGACCCTGGGGCCAGGGGCGGAAGACGTGCTGGAGTTCACCGTCGAGGTTCCCGCCGGCCTGCCCGAGCGCGCCTACCTGTGCGCGCGAATCGATCCGGGTAACCGAATCGTGGAGTCCAACGACGACAACAATGACCACTGCGCGCGGTTGGAGCGCGCGGACATCGAGCCGAAAAAAGGGCGCATGCGCTCCGAGCGGCCCAAGCAGCAGGCGGCGCAAGGCGGTCGCAGCGAAACCGCTTCATCCCGCGAACCGGTGCCGGGGCGCTACGAGCGCCGCCATCCGGTGCGCATCTCGGGGATAAACGGATGGATCGAGAGAAGGGCGCGCGATACCCTGCGGCTGCAACTGGGTGCCGACGGCTCCTGGGGGTTCGAGCTGGAGATGGTCGCCGACAACGGCCACACCTGCGCCATGGAGGGGCGTGCGAGCCACCGGGACGGGTACCTGGAATACAGCGAACACATCGCCGAGCTGGATCAGAGCTGTGTGCTGCGCCTGGATTACCAGGGCGCGGCGGTGATCCTCCGGGACGAAGGCCAGCGCTGCCGCAACTGGTATTGCGGGCCCCGGGGGCGCATCGATGGCGCCCGCTTCGAGCGCGTGACGCAGTAGGACGGCAAATCCCGGGACGGATTTATTATTGTATTTTTGGTGCGCAGCACGAAAAACAAATCTGCCCCCATTTGTTTCGCCGCGGAAGCGGCACGCGATTCGGGGATACGAGACAGGGTAAAGCAGGGGAGAAGAGCCCTATGACTCGAAAATACACGAGGCCCGTGATGCGCCGCGGCCTGGTGTCTGCGCTGGCGCTCGTTCTGCTGCCGGGCGCGGCCCAGGCCCTGCCCAAGTTCAAGCGCTGTGATGACGAGGCCAAGCGTAACATCCGGGCGGCAGTGGAGTTCCTGGACCGCAATATGAAGACGTTGAAGCGGGATTTCGAGTTCGGCACACGACTACCGCGAAAGAAGAAGCGCATTCACCGGCGCATGGGCCGCAAGCTCGGCAAGCTGCGCTTCAGCTGCGGCCGCGGCCGCAGGCTCTGCCGTGACAGCAAGGACGTTGTCGGCTTTCATGCCCTGGGCTCGGCCAGCCGCAAGCTGCTCATCTGCTACGACAAGATCGACAATCGCAGCACCAGCGACTTCTGCGAGCTGGTCGGCGTCATCGCCCACGAATACGGCCACGCGGTCGGCATCCCCAAGCAGCGCGCCGGCCGCCACCATAAGAACGGCAACGACCGCGTATACCAATTCGGATGGTTTGCACGCGACCTGTGCCGGGCGCAGGGTGTCGACCGCAGGCTCGCATCCCCACCCAAGAGGGCTCGGCCCGTTTCAGCCCGTACGGGCCTGCTCGTCTACCCGAAGGCGAGCTTCCGGGGCGCCCCCCGTCACTTCGCGGCGGGCACGAGCCGGGACGATGTGATGTGCATGGGCCGCTGGACCCGCGCCGGCGACAACCTGCGCTGTATCGGCCGCAGGAACTCCATTTCCAGCCTGCGCCTGCTCTCCGGGCGCTGGGAGGCATGCACCAAGCCCCATTTCAAAGGGTGGTGTTACACATTCGATCGCAGCGTCGGTAATCTGAAGCGCATCAATTGGAGCAACCGCATCAATTCCATCCGCCCGGCTCCGCATCGCCGCGACGGGCTGGTGCTGTACAAGGCGTACGGCTATCGGGGCGCCTATCAGCACATCGTGGAGGACGTTTCCCACCTCAAACGCCTGAAGGCGAACAACGATGCGTCGAGCCTGCGGGTGCTTTCCGGCACCTGGGAGGTGTGCGCCAAGGGCCGCTATCGGGGCCGCTGCCGGGTGGTGTCGGCCGATGTTCCGAATCTCAAGCGGATCAAGCTCAATAACACGATCAGCTCGGTGCGGCGAACCGCAGCCGGGGGTGCACCGGCGGCGTGCCGCCGTCACCCGATACTCTTCTCGAAGAGCGGATATCGCGGCAAGCAGAGAAAGGCGACCACCGATCTGCCGAATCTCGGAAAGGTGGGCTTCAACAACAAGGCCTCCTCGCTGTGTGTCCCGGACGGATGGCGCGTCGAGCTCTATTATAAGAAGCGCTTTCGCAAGACACCCCTGGTGCTCGAGGGGCCCGCCCGCATCGATCGGCTGAAGGATCGCCGGCGAAAGCGTCGCAAGAACTGGAACAATGCCATCAGCTCGCTCCGCGTGGAGCGGCATTGACGCGCGAAGGCCTCATCGACCGGACCATGCCGCCTCGATTCCGTAAGTTGCCGGCGCTGCTGCTCGGTCTTGCGGTGGCGGGGTGCGCGCCGGACTCCGGCGACGGCACTGCCCAGGGCGGCCGGGAAGCGGCGACGACGATGTTCGAGGTGTGGGAGCGCGCCCGAGAGGCGGTGCGCGCGAGCCCCGATCACCTGCCGGCGCGGGCCGAGGCCCTGGTGTCGGAGGGTGACCCGGAGAAGATCTTCGCCTTCGTGCGCGACGAGATCGCCACCTACCCGCCCACCCCCGGCGGTTTCGGCAGATATGATGCAGTATCGGGCGTGCGCTGGGGGACGCGCGGGACGCTGCGCGGCGGGGCCGGCACACCGCGCGAGAAGGTGGAGCTGTTGGTCGAGCTGTTGCACAGAGCGGGATTCGACGCCCGCGTTGTGCAGGGCGCCCCGGACGAGACTGTGGACCCGCGCGAGGTGCTGCTCCACCGCCCGGTGCGCCGGTTCGCGCCCGCGGCGGACGCGGCGCAGCTCGGTGCATGGCGCAAGGTGCTTGGCTACGATGCCGCGCCGAGCATCGAGCCCATCGACCCGGACTTGGCGGCCACGCGCCGCCTGGCCGAGCGCATCATGGATACGCTGCCGCGGGACGCGGCGCGGGTGTCGGCCTTCGACTTCGACTCCGTGGGCCGGCTGCCCCTGGCCAAGATGACCGTCGACGGCCAGACGCGCTACGCCAATCCGCTGGTGCCGGGCGCGGAGCTCGGCAAGAGCTACACGCGCGAAGATCCCCTGCCCACGGGCTCCGCGGATCGCACGCCCGCCGTCTGGCTGAGGTTGGAGGCGGCCACGACCGAGGCGCCCTTCGATCGTTTTACGCTCTTGGAGGGGCGCTGGCGGGCCGGCGAGCTGGTGGGCCGCCGCGTGGAGCTGGGTTTCGCCCCGCCGGTGAGCACCGAAGAGCTGACCGGACTCCGGGCAAGCGACGTGGAGACCGTGATCCCGGTGGCGCGTGTGTACGGCCCGGGCCTGGATGCCGGGACTGCGGCCGGCCTGTCGGTGGTCGGGCTGCCGGTAAGCCTGCAGGGCGATCGCTTCGCCATCGAGGGTGAGCGCGTTCACATCGATGGCGAGGCTTTCGCCTCGCCGACGTCCGCTCGGGCGCAGGCCTCGGTGACCCGCATTGGGATGGAGGCCGACGCCGCCACCTGGCCGCGCATCGAGTTGCGGGTGAAGGCCCTGGACGCCGACGGTCAGCCCGTCAGCGGTCTGGGGATCGATGCGTTTCGAATCGCCGACGGCGGGCAGCCCCGCAGCGCCGTGATGACGCGCAATCGCTCCAGGGCGCCGCACGTCTTGTTTCTACTGGATCGTTCCAACAGCGTGCCGGAGGCATTCCGGGGCGGTGCGATGGCCGCCATCGCCGAGCGCATCGCACGGCGCCTGCTGGAGCAAATCCCCAACGCGCGGTTTCGCGTCGGCACGATCTCGTACGGGGTCAGCTACGAGGGCAGATGGACGAGCTCCATGGACGAGCTAGAGGCCCAGCTCGCGGACCAGGGTGTCGGCGATTCCGATTTCTGGAAGGCGCTGGCCGAGGTCGCGCGCGACGGTCCCACGGCAACGATCCTGGTGACCGATGCCAAGCAGGATCCGGAGGGGCCGCCAACGCCGGCGCAGCGGGAGGCCATCGCGGGCGGGCCGCCGGTGGTGGCATTGGGGGTGGGCGAATACGTGCAAGAGACCTTGGATACCATGGCGGCGTTGAGTGGCGGCGTCGGCGCGGTTGCGGCCGATCACGCCCAGGCCGTTGCGGCAGCCGCGCAGTTTCTCGACACCCAGCGGACCGTGTCCTATGAGCTTACTTACCGTGCGCCCGCCGCGTCGGACCCCGGGGACGCGCGCCGCGTGCGTGTCGCCTTCGATGGTGGACGGCTCGAGGCGGTGGGTGCGTACGTGGTGCCGCGGCGGCCGGCTCGACCGAAGCGCCTCTCCGGGTTGTACCTGACCCTCGGCGTCGGCAACGCCCGGCTCACCCGTACGCTGGCCGGCTACGACGGCGCCTTTACCGCCCATCCGGACATCGGCGACGCGGTGCTCGACGCGGTCGAGGGTATGCTGTTCGGGCGGGTGTCGATTCGCGTGGAGGCCGCGGGCCCGCCCTGGGCAGTGCGTCTGGACGATTGGCTGAGCGCCAAGCTCAAGATCCAACCGCTGTGGGACGCGGCCGCGGGCGGCGATGCCGCGGCGTTGATCCAAGCGCTGGAGAGCGGTGTTTCCCTGCCGCCGTCGGAGCCTCTCCTTCTCGCAGGTGCGGTGCCCTGGAACGACAAAGACGCGGCCACGTTCGAGACGGGTCCGCAGCTCGTCACGGTGGTGGAGCGGCCCGTCTTCGGCAGGGGACGCGTGCGCACCGTGGATCTGTTTCCGTTCTCGGGGCGCCGGACACTGGCCGAGGACGGAGCGGCGGCATGGCAGCGAAACCTGGCGCGCAGCGCCTACCTGGCGGTGTTCGAGGACGCGCTGCTCGGAGACGGGACCTATTCGCGCCTGCAGGGCGAGGCGCTGATGGCGGTGGACAGACGCACCCGCGAGCAACGCCTCGAGATACTGCCGCGGGCGCGGCGCTACCGGTGGGAGCACTTGCTCGATCCCTATGAGGTAGGCAACCGCTACACCATGGTCATGCCGAGAGACGGTGACCCCGAGGCGTTCTGGGTGGTGCACAAGGCCACCGGCCGGCTCACCGGGATCATGCCCGACGGCACGGGCGGCGCCCGCCAAGAAATCGAAGCCGAACAGAAGCGCACGGAGCGGTTCATCGCCCTGGCCGGGCGCTTGGGCTCGTTGATTGGCGGCCCGGCCGTAGGCGTCTGGGCGACATTGGAAAAGACCAAGGCGCGGCTGGTGGCCCGGGCGACCATCACGCTGGCCACTGGAGTGGTGCCGGACAACCTCGATAAGATCGCAAAGGACACCGCCTGCGACCTCGCCAAGGCCGGGCTCGGCAGCAAGGTCCCGGCGCTCGGCCGGGTGTTCAATTGGGAGGGCGATATCGGCATCGCCGGCGGCTATGCCGGGGTGGGCACGCCGAGCATTCCCTGTCCGCTATAGCTTCGCTGCATGGATCCGTTACTCGTATGGAAGCGCGGCGCTGAGCTCAAGGGGCAGGACCGCGCTGCGTACACGGCTCCGATGTATTCAACGCCGTGAAAGGGGCGCAGAGCGACTTGTTCCCGCGGCACGCGCGGGCCCGTGCAGCTATAAGCCTACTCTGATTGGCGTTGACTTTGGTGCAAAGTCCTTATGCCCCGGGGTCCTGCGCTGCTTGACAAGATCGTTGGCTCGTCTAGGGTGGATTTATACTCGACACCTGAATGGTGGAGGGGCAGCGCAGAGCTTATCGTCTCCTGCCCCCAACGCTCGCCAGCACATGGGCTCATACACGGAGGTATCGCCATGCCCGCGACGCTGCGCATCACCGGCGGGGCCGTCCTGGTCCTGTTGGCAAGTGCACCCGTTGCCGCCGGCCAGCCCCCTCTGGGGCTTCCCCCCGTTCCCGTCCCCGAGGATAACCCCCAGACGCCGGCCAAGATCGCGCTGGGAGATCGGCTCTTCAATGACGAGCGCTTCAGCGCCGACGGCAAGGTGAGCTGCGCCACCTGCCACGAGCCCGAGAAGGCCTTCACCGACGGGTTGCCGGTCTCGGAGGGCTTCAACGACCTCAAGGGCACGCGCAATGCCCCGACCGTGATCAACGCGGCCTATATGGAAACGCTATTCTGGGACGGCCGCGAGCCCGATCTGGAAGGCCAGTCCAAGCAGCCGCCGGTCAATCCGGTCGAGGGGGGGCTGCCCAGCCACGGGCCCATCCTGGAGGCCATTCGCGGCGACCCGGAGTATGTCGAGGCATTCCGCCGGGTCTTTGGGATCGAGCCGGAGGCGATCAGCATGGACCACGTCGCCAAGGCCATTGCCAGCTTCGAGCGTACCCTCATCGCCGGCAACTCCCCCTTCGACCGGTGGTATTTCGGGGGTGAGGACGGCGCCATGAGCGAAGCCGCCGTACGCGGATTCGAGGTATATACGGGCCAGGGCCGGTGCGTGTCCTGCCACAAGATCGAGCAGGATCAGGCCCTGTTCACCGACAATCGATTTCACAACATCGGGGTGGGCTTCAAGCGCATCCGCGGCAAGGAGAGCGAGATCGCCAAGAGCTTCCTCGAGGCCAAGCGCGCGGGTGCCGATGTGGACAAGACCGTTCTCTCGGACAAGGACGCCTCGGAGCTGGGGCGCTTTGCCGTCAGCGAAGACTTGAACGAGGTCGGCGCGTTCAAGACATCCAATCTGCGCAATGTAGAGCTGACTGCGCCGTACATGCACGACGGCAGCCTCGAAACGCTAGAAGATGTGGTGGAGTTCTACAACAACGGCGGCCGGTTGGAGGAGAGCGATCCGCTCTCGCCGTTCCTCAGCGGCGGCATTCGCCCGCTGGACCTTTCCGATCAGCAAAAAAAGGATCTCGTCGCGTTCCTCAAGGCCCTGACCAGTCCGAGCATTGCCGAGCGGGCCGTCAAAGAAAAGAGCGCAGGCAACTGAAGGAGAGCCGATTATGCGCGGAGTGGATCGTCGCAGCTTCCTGAAGACCGGTGGCGCCCTGCTCGCTGCCGGCACCCTGCCCGTCACCCTGGTGGAGATTGTGTTCGCAAAGGCGAAGGCGCAGAGCTTCACCTTCGGCTACATCTCCGATTCTCACATTACCCATATCAAGGGCAGTGAGTTCGTGCGCAACTGGGACCGCGGCCTGATCCGGGCGGCGGGCGAGGCCAATTTGATGACCCCGCGTCCGGACTTCTTTCTCTACGGCGGTGATATCGCCCAACTGGGCACGCCGGAAGAAATCGACCACGGCCTGGATCTGCTCGGCGCCCTGCGCGGCGATGTACGCTACGTGATGGGCGAGCACGACTATTACCTGGATCTGGGCGAGCACTGGCGCAAGCGTTTGGGTCCCGAGTACTACAGCTTCGACCACAAGGGTGTGCACTTCGTGGTGCTCAACAGCATCTTGACCTACGACAAGTGGACCCACGGCAATTGGGACAGCGACATGGCCCGCATGAAGGCCATGGCCCGTCTGGATAATCCCGACGGATCTCCGTTTCTGGTGGGCAAGGCCCAGCGTGAATGGCTGCGCAAGGACCTGGAGACCGTCGGCAGGGACACCCCGCTGGTGGTTGTCTCCCACTCCCCGCTGCAGAAGATCTACAAGGGCTGGAACTTCTGGACCGACGACGCCGAGGAGGTTCAGGCCCTGCTTGAGCCGTTCAAGAAGGTAACCGTCCTCTACGGCCACGTGCACCAGATACAGTATAACCAGATCGGCAATATCAGCTTCCACTCGGCCATGGCCACGGCGTGGCCCTGGCCCTATCCGTCGACGTATGCCCAAGAGGCCAGCTACCTGCCCAAGCTCACCGTGGAGATGAACCGCGCCGATCCATTCTTCGAGCGCGATGCCACAGGCTGGCAGTTCATCAACACGCATACGGGCGATGTGGACGTGCACTATCTGCTGCCGGACAACCGGAACCGCGTGGTGGCGTTCGATGCCGAGGCCGGGCATCCCGTCGATGCGGCCTACCAGTCCGAGAAGTCCCGGATTCCGCCTCAGCGGCACTACTGAAAATCGCGGACAGGGAGGGCGAGCGATATGATGCGTCGGAATGTCGCCAGGAGCGTGCTAGCGGGATGGCTGACTCTTGCCATGGCCGGTCCGGCGTCGGCTGATGAGTTCACCGAGAAGGACTTGCGGCGGTGGCGGGGTCAGTACATGGGCGTCGTGAAGGAGGGCGAGCGTCTGTTTCACGGCGGATTCGAGAGCAAGAACACGCTCTCCTGCGATCAGTGCCACCCGGATGCGACCAACACCCATCCGGAGACCTATCCGAAGTTTCAGCAGCAAATGGGCAAGGTCGCCGTGCTGGCGGAGATGATCAACTGGTGCATCGAAAATCCGCTGGAGAGCGAACCCCTGAAGCTCGACGATCCGCGAATGACCGCCCTTCAGGCCTACATCACCCACGAGCGTCGTGGTGTCGAGCTCGAGCCCGGCAAGCACTGACCTCGACGCCTCGTCGCTCACGGTACAGCGACAGCCGACCGCTCGATCCGGCGGCGCATGGTCATGCCGTTTCGCTGTTGTCCCGGTCGATTCCTTCCGGGCCCCGGTGAGGACTGGACGCTTTGAGGCGAATCGGCGCGGCTGCCCGGCGCAGCGATCCACCCCACCCGAGCTTCAATCGAGAATAACGTTGAGCGCGGCGTTTCGAGCCAGCGTTGGCGTCCCTGACGACACGCGGTCCCGTGCGGTGGGCCGAAGGCTCACGTGAAGGGGAGCGGACGCCCGGAGATGCGGACCCGTCGTTAGCGTGGGGATGATTTTCCTGGTATGGTTTCGGCAGCCGATTGTCGCTGGCGCGTCGGCGCGCTCGCGGAGGAGACTGCCCCGGCAGGGCGGCGGACGATAGCGAAGGAGGACTGCCAGTGGCCAAAAAGGTACAGCTTCACATCGACGCGATCGCCGCCATTGTGCTGGTATTTCTGGTTTCATTCGGATTCAACCTGTACCAGCGGCATCAGTACTCGAGTCTCTTACAGGAGCACGTCGATGTGCAGTGGAAGGCGCAGAATATGGAGGTGAACTGGAACTACGCGAAGGGCCTGCTTGAGGAGTGTCGCAAGTCGCAGGGTTTGCCCGATGAGAGAGTCGGGGAGGTGAGCGCCCGGACAGACCCGGTGCAGCGGTAAGCTCGAACACCACGGGACGGGCAGGCAGGTCCGTTGGAGGCCGAAACGCCGTTTTCGCCAATCCTCACGAGACGCACTGGGGAACCTGGCATTCACAGATTCTATGCGGTAGCCGCGCGGCCGGCCCGCTTGCGCTCGGAGTCGGTGAGCAGCTTCTTGCGCATGCGAAGGGACTGCGGGGTGACCTCCACCAGCTCGTCGTCGTCGATGAACTCCAGCGCCTCTTCCAGGGAGTGGCGCACCGGCGGTGTGAGCAGGATGTTTTCGTCCGAGCCGGCGGCGCGGATGTTGGTGAGCTGCTTTCCCTTGAGAGGGTTTACCACCAGATCGTTGGCGCGCGCGTGGCGGCCGATGATCTGGCCCTCGTAAACCGCCTCACCCGGCCCGAGGAACAGGGCGCCGCGCTGCTGGAGGTTGAACAGGGCGTAGCCCACGGTATTTCCCGCAGTCATGCTCACCAGCACGCCGTTGGCGCGGCGCCCGTAGTCGCCCGTCTTGACGGGGCCGTAGTGGTCGAACACGTGATAGATCAGTCCCTCGCCCGAAGTGGCGGTGAGGAACTGGCTGCGAAAGCCGATCAGGCCGCGGGCGGGGATCTGGTAGTCCAACCGCACCCGGCCGCGGCCGTCCAGGGCCATGTCCTTGAGCTCGCCGCCGCGCGCGGCGATCTTCTCCATGGCCACGCCCTGGCAGTCCGCCGGCACATCGACGGTCAAATGCTCGAACGGCTCCTGCCTTACCCCGTCGATTTCGCGCACCACCACCTCCGGGCGGGACACCGCGAGCTCGAAGCCCTCGCGGCGCATGGTCTCGATGAGGATGGCGAGGTGCAGCTCGCCGCGGCCGGCGACGCGAAATTTTTCGGGATCGTCGGTGGGCTCCACGCGCAGGGCCACGTTGTGCAATAGTTCCCGGTCCAGGCGCTCCCGGATCTGACGGCTGGTGATGTACTTGCCCTCGCGCCCGGCGAATGGTGATTTGTTCACCAGGAAGTTCACGTACACCGTGGGCTCGTCCACGGTGAGCGGGGCCAGCGCCTCCATGCGGACCGGGTCGCACAGGGTATCGGAGATGTTGAGCCGCTCGATGCCGGTGAAGGCGATGATATCGCCGGCGCCGGCCTCTTCCACCTCCCTGCGCTCCAGGCCGTGGAAGCCCAACACTTGGCCGATACGCGCGCCGCGGGTGTTGCCCTCGCGGTCGATCAGCGTCACCGCCTGATTGCGGTAAGCCGTGCCCCGGGAGATGCGACCGATGCCGATGACGCCGGTATAGCTGTTGTAGTCCAGCGAGCTCACCTGGAGCTGGAACGGCGCGTGCCGGTCCACGTCCGGGGCGGGGACGTGGTCCACAATGGCCTGGAACAGCGCCGTCATGTCGCCCCCGTGCACTGCGGAGTCCAGTCCGGCGTAGCCTTCGAGGGCGGAGCTGAACACAACGGGAAAATCGAGCTGCTCGTCACTGGCGCCGAGGTTGTCGAACAGGTCGAAGGTCTGGTCCACCACCCAGTCGGGGCGTGCTCCCGGGCGGTCGACCTTGTTCACCACCACGATGGGCCGCAGGCCGCGGGCCAGCGCCTTCTCGGTCACGAAGCGGGTCTGAGGCATCGGCCCGTCCACCGCGTCCACCAGCAATAGCACCGATTCCACCATGGACAGCACGCGCTCGACCTCGCCGCCGAAGTCGGC
>JABAHQ010002923.1_pt5 | contig 78105 bp, 78 predicted proteins | sample 7062091 | NCBI WGS metagenome assembly JABAHQ01 (sample SAMN14534359, study PRJNA622989) | marine sediment metagenome | biome: marine biome [ENVO:00000428]; feature: marine pelagic biome [ENVO:01000023]; material: deep marine sediment [ENVO:00002113] | place: India: Gulf of Kutch | collected...
GCGGAGCTGGCGGGGTTGGTGCCGTGGGCGGAGTCCGGCATCAGGACCTTGCTTCGCTTCTCCCCGCGGGATTGCAGGCAGGCCTGGATGACGAGCATACCGGTCATTTCGCCGTGCGCTCCGGCGGCGGGTTGCAGGCTGACGGCGTCCATGCCGCTGACTTCTTTCAGGTATTCCTGCAATTCGAACATCAGTTGCAGACTGCCCTGGGAAAACGCTTCCGGTGTGTAAGGGTGATGCTGGGCGAGTCCGGGCAGGCGGGCCATATCCTCGTTGAGTTTCGGATTGTACTTCATGGTGCAGGAGCCGAGCGGATAGAAGTTGTTGTCGATGCTGAAATTCCATTGCGACAACCGGGTGAAATGCCGCACCACGTCCAGTTCCGTCAATTCCGGCAGGGCGTCGATGGGCCCGCGGATTTCGTCCGCCGGCAGGAGCGATTCCAGGTCCGTCTCCGGCAGGGAATAGGCGGGCAGGGAGTAGGCTTTTCGGCCGGGGGAACCCAGATCGAAGATCGCCGGTTCGTTAAATATCAGCCCTTTGACTCCGGGCCGGGAAGAAAAATCGGGTTTCATAGTTCAGCCTCACCAGAAAATTGAAAATCAGTCATCCGTTTTGGTTTTAGGATCACAGGGTTCCGCCTCCGGGACCAGCAGAACCGGCGTGTCCTCCTTAACCGGAAATTTCAGCCGGCAGGTTTCGCAAATCACCCCGTCCCGTTCCGGGGCGGAATGGAGTTCCCCTTCGCATTGGGGACAAATCAGAATTCGGATCAGGTCCGGGTCCATGGCCATGGTCAGGAAGTCTGAACGTTCATATGATTTTGCGCGCTTTGTTGCACCGCCTGAAAAACGTCGTCGACGGTGATCTCCGTCATGCATTCCATCTGGGTCGGGCAACGGTGCTTGTGACAGAAACTGCAGGGTTGCACTTTGACGACCACTTCGTGGTTGCCCCCGTGGGGCCGGCTGTAAGCCGGGTTGGTCGGCCCGAACAGGGTGACCGTCGGCACCCCCTGCGCCGCGGCCAGGTGCATGGGGCCGGTATCGCATCCCAGGCACAGGCTCATCCGTTTGAACATGGCGATCGATTCGTGCAGAGAATTTTTGGGCGACACCCAATGTTTTTCCTTCATCATGCCGGAAAGTTTCTGGACGGATTCCTCCTCGCCCGGTCCCCAGGTCAGCAGGATATGGAATCCCAACTCGCGTGCGAGGCGGTCTCCGAGCTGGGCGAACCGCTCTATGGGCCAGCGCTTGGTGGGAAAACCCACCCCGTGATGAACGGCGACGATGGGCCGCCCGGCCAAATCCGGATGGGATTTGAAATAGGCCTCGATATGCTGTTCCGCCTCGGGCGGCACATTCAGGATAAATTCCCCGGACAGCGATTGTGCGCCCAGAGCTTTGATCATGGACCGATAGCGGTCGACGACATGGATTTTTTTTCCCATGAACGGAATGGTTTCATGCGTGAACCAGGCGTTGGGCCGTTCCCGGCAATCTTTTTTGTCGAACCCGATGATGCGCGGAGCCTGGGTCAGCCACGCGATGACCCCGGTTTTGATCAGTCCCTGCAGGTCCAGCACCAGGTCGAACCGCCCGCGGACTTTTTTCACGCAGGCTTTAAACTCCCGCCAACTCTGGAGATTCCAGTTTTTCCGCCAATGGTGAATGCGAATGACGATCAGCTCGTCCAGGTCGGGATTCCGGTAGAGCGCGTCCTTGCATTTTTCTTCCACGATCCAGGCGATATGGGCTTTCGGGTAGAGCTGCCGGAGAGACCTCAGGGACGGCAGGGTATGAATGACATCCCCTAAAGAACTCAATTTGATTATCAGGATTCTCTGGGGAGCGGGATTCATGCGGTTCGGGTCTTGCGATTGGCGGTCCCAGGGAGGGACCAGGATTTGATAAACCTTGAAAGACAAGAGACCAATTATAATACCACATAAGGCCCCCGCAATAATATCCGTGGGATAATGCACCCCCAGGTACAACCGGGACAGGCTCGACAAAAGGGCCAGCGGGAAAACAAAAATCCCGGTTCCCCGGAAAAACAGGGCGGTGACCGTGGCCAGAGCAAACAGGTTGCTGGCCTGCACCGAGGGAAAGGAAAAGGAATGGGTGCATTGTACCGCGTTCAGAATATCGATAGCATGGCAGGGCCGGGGTCTCGCAAACAGGGGTTTCAGCAGGGAATGGACGATTCCGTCGCTGACCAGTTCCGCCAGGACTACCAGCAGAACAAACTGAACGCCTCGCCTTTTTTTCACAATCAGCAAGGCCGTCAGGATGGTGATTATTGGGATCAGGTAAATGTTCTTATCATTTAAAATCTGGACCCAGTAGTCCACCTCAAGGGATTGTAAATGNNGTCCGGTTTGCGGGGACGGATTGGCAACGGGTAAGAGTCTAGGAAGAAAGGGGCAGGGAGTCAATTGTTTTATCCAAGGGAGAAACTGAGGCGATGAGCCGGGAGCATTCGCAGGCGCTGATTCTATTCGCCAAAGATCCCGTCGAAGGCCAGGTGAAAACCCGGCTGAGCCCTCTGCTGGACAGCCGGATCACGCTGGAGCTGTACCATCATTTCCTGACAGACAGTTTGGCGAAATTGCGCGCGGTGGAACACGTGGACCGTTTCATCGCGATCGCTTCCTCCCCGCGGACCGACTATTTTGAGCAAGTTTCCCGGGAGTTTCCGGTCCGGCTGCGGGTGCAGGAGGGGGAGGACCTGGGTCAGAGGATGCGCAAGGCGTTTGAGGACCGGTTTCAAGAGGGGTACGACCGCGTGGTGATCATCGGCGCGGACAGCCCGACTTTGCCCGCCGCGTACATCGAACAGGCCCTGGTTTCCAGTCATGATTTGGTGATCGGCCCCTGTACAGACGGCGGCTACTACCTGATCGGCATGAAGGGCCGGACGGCGGAAATTTTTGATGGAGTTCCATGGGGCACCGACCGGGTTTTTTCGGAAACCCTTCGCCGGGTACAGAGAGGGAATATAGACGTCGAGTTGTTGCCGGTATGGTATGATGTCGACTTTCCCGAGGACCTCCGGTTCCTCAAAGCCCACCTGGAATGGATGGTATACGCAGGCCTGGCGGAGGGAAAAGCCACGCTGGAATTTTTAAATCAACTGAACCTAGAGTGAACGCTTATGAAGCTGATCATACCCGGCGACGAGGGATACGAACAGGAAATCGAAAGCCTGGTCAACCGCTGTGAGGTGGATTTCCAGACGCAGGATGATACCGTTCGCACCATCCTCGAAGCCGTCAAACAGGAGCGCGACGCGGCTCTCCTTAAATTCACCAACCATTTCGATCGAACCGACTACCGGTTGAGCGACCTGGAGGTGACCCCGGACGAAATCCAGGAAGCTTACAATCGGGTGGAACTGGATGAGCTGGATGCCTTGAAAAAGGCCGCCGAAAACATCACCCGCTTTCACGAAAGACAGGTTCAGGAATCGTGGGAATATAAGGAGGGCGAGGTTCATCTGGGCCAGATGGTTCGTCCCCTGGCCACCGCCGGCCTCTATGTTCCGGGGGGAAAGGCGTCTTATCCTTCGTCGGTACTGATGAATGCCCTTCCCGCGCGGGTAGCGGGGGTGGAGCAGGTGATCATGTGTTCGCCCACGCCCGATGGGGAAATCAGCCCTCATACGCTGGTGGCGGCGGATATCGCCGGGGTGGACCGCATTTTCAAGGTGGGCGGCGCGCAGGCGGTGGCGGCCATGGCCCTGGGAACGGAGATGATCCCGAAAGTCGATAAAATTGTCGGCCCGGGAAATATCTATGTCGCGCTGGCCAAGCGCATGGTCTTTGGCCTGGTGGATATCGATATGATCGCGGGGCCCAGTGAAATACTGGTGGTGGCCGATGAATCCGCCCGCCCGGACTTTGTGGCGGCGGATTTGCTGTCGCAGGCCGAGCATGACGAAGAGGCGGTGCCCCTGCTGGTCACGCCTTCGGAATCCCTGGCCAGGGAAACGCAGGCGGAGTTGGAGAAGCAGAAAAAAGAATTAAAACGTTCCTCTATAATAGATGCATCTTTGAATAGCAAATGCCGGTTGATCGTCACCCCCACACTGGAGGATGCGCTGGATCTCGCCAACCGGATCGCACCGGAGCATTTGGAGCTGGCGGTGGAAAATCCACGTGAATGCGCCAAAAAGATCAAAAACGCCGGCGCCATTTTCCTCGGGCATTATACGCCGGAGGCGATGGGGGACTATCTGGCTGGACCGAATCACGTTTTGCCCACCAGTGGAACCGCGCGTTTTTCCTCGCCTCTGGGGGTTTATGATTTTGTCAAACGGACCAGTTTGATCAGCTACAACCGTGAGGAACTGATTAAATCCGGAAAAACCTGCCGGGTATTGGCGGAAATGGAAAATCTGGATGGGCACGCCCATGCGGTCCACCTCAGGATGCTTTAACCCCTATTTTATGGTAGGGTGGGTCAGCTTTTTGAAATAAAGGAAATTAACTTGACAATATATCGGAGGCTATGTTAAATATTCCCGTCTTGCGTGGATAAGGCGAGGTTTCCCGCCCTACTTCACCATTGAGCAAAGCCCTTTAAAAACAATAACTTAGTAGAATTCGCCGTCTTATTCCCCATCTTGAAGATTGGATTAGCATAGAATTTGGGGTTCCTTTAAAGTGTTTTTTGAGCGAAAATATTAAAGTTTGAAATTTTGAGGGCTTTTCTGAATTGCCGCAAAAATTTAGATTTTTATAGATTTTTAAATACAGTTTTTCAATTCCTAGGATACCCAGTGATTCCCTTAAGGAGGTTAGGCAATGTTTAATATGAAGGCTAGAAATATCAAGTTGCTACCTTTGGCGCTTGTTCTGGCGGTGGCTGTGTTTTTCGTTCCCGGTATGGGTCTGGATAAGGCTTTTGCCAAGGAAGTGTTTGCGGAACAGGCTTTTGCGGAAGAGGTTTTTGCGAAAGAGGTTCTGGCAGAAGAGGCCGCTGAAGAAGGTGAAGAACCCAAGGTGGAATGGAGCCAGGATGTTTTCTATAAGGATTGGGAAGGCAATCCTCTGAAAGGTCCTGTCAGCGGTTTTCCCGCCCCGGAGTTGGGTGAAGAGGATTACAATAATTACGAATTCGCGCCGAGCCGCATGTTGCTTTGGGCCGCGAACCAACAGCACTTGTATTTTGGCAGCTTCGTTCTGGCCGTTCCGATTTTCTGTATGATCATCGAGTTCGTGGGCATCCGCACCAAGGAAAGTGATCCGGTGCTGTCTGAGAAGTATGACAAACTGGCCCAGGACCTGATGAAAGTCAGCCTGACCGCGTATTCCTGGACGGCGATTCTGGGTGGTGTTCTGCTGTTTACGTTCATCACGCTGTACCCGGGATTTTTCAAATACATGGCTGGTATTTTCCGGCCGGTTATGCATGTTTATGCTCTGATGTTCCTGGCGGAAAGCGGCATCTTGTACGTTTACTATTACGGCTGGGAGCGAATGAAAGGGGACCCGTTCCTGAAATGGATCCACTGCAGTCTCTCAGTTCTGCTCAACCTGGTCGGTACGGTTCTGATGTACCTCGCCAATTCCTGGGCGACGTTCATGCAGGCTCCCGGCGGGATCGACGAGCAGGGCCGTTTCCTCGGTAACATCTGGCACGTGATTCACTCCACGCTGTGGAATCCGGTCGGCGTTCACCGTATTCTCGGAAACATCGTGTTCGGCGGCGGTATCGTCGGCGCGTATGCGGCTTACCATTATCTGACCGCCAAGACGGAAGAAGAAAAAGCCCATTACGACTGGGTCTGTTATATCGCGATGTTCATCGCCATCTTCGGCCTGATCCCTCTGCCGTTCGCGGGATACTGGCTGATGAAAGAAGTTTACGCGTTCCGTCAGCAGATGGGGATCACCCTCATGGGCGGAATCATGGCATGGCTGTTCATCATTCAGGCGGTAATGATCGGTCTCCTGTTTTTCGGAGCCAACTCCTACCTGCATAACTCCATGTCCCGGGTTAAAGGTTCACACCGGTACATGAAATATTGTAAATACATGGTCCTGTTGCTGATCGTATGTTTCACCATGTGGATGACCCCGCATACCATCGTTATGACGCCTGCTGAACTGAAGGCAATGGGCGGCGCCCAGCATCCGGTGGTCGGTCACTTTGGCGTTATGTCCGCCAAAAATACCGCGGTGAATCTGATGATCACCTGTACCATTCTTTGTTTTCTGCTGTATCAGCGATCCAACAAAAAGATCAATGTCAGTTGGGCGACTCAGGGGAACTCCTGGATCACGGCCATTTTCATTCTGGCGGCCGCCAACATCATCTTCCTGGGCGTGTACGGTTACCTCCTGCCGGCGAACCAGCGCGTTGGATTGTCCGTACCGCAGGTAACCAGCACCCTGACGACATTGTTCTTTGGAACCGCGATTAACATTTCCATGTTTAAGGATGCCGATTCCTACGGGGAAATCCAATGGGGCACCCAGTCACGGGTGGGAACCTATGCGATTTTCCTGCTGGCCATCTCTTTTACCTGGTTGATGGGCCTGATGGGTTACATCCGGTCCGCGGTTCGGTTGTTCTGGCATGTCACTGAAGTGGTTCGGGATAACTCTCCCGACGCGTATACGCTGACCATCGGTGAAGCGGGTAAGATGCTGACGTTCAACGCCCTGTTTGTATGGGTACAGTTCGTCATCGTGTTCTGGGTAGGTAGTCTGACCGGCAAAAAAGGCGAGTCTAAAGTTCCTGAAGGCGTCCCTGTTCCGGCCCAGCAGCAGCAATAAATGAGGCTTAGAGTTAATTAATTTAGCTTTTAATCTTTATACCAGAATGAGAGGAGAGAAGGATGCTTCCTGAACAACAAGACATCCTGTGGACATTTGTCACCATCATATTCTCGTTGTTTGCGCTCTTCGTGTTCATCAATGTGATTCAGCATTGCCGAACTAAAGAAGGAGTGAACGGTAAGGTGTGGGGGACGATTTTTGGCGCAGGGTTAATTATCAACTTGATGTTGACCAACCACATGTTCGAGCTGGACCAGGGCGGACAGCTGGGATTTATTTCCTGGCAGGTATTGGCCGTTTTCCTGACCCTGCTGGCCTGGGGATTGTTCTTTAAGAATGAACAGATTGAATCGCAATCCCCGCCGCTGATTCGGGCGGCATTTTTCTACACCACCATTTCCATCCTTCTGGCCGGTTACACCAACTGGTTGCCTCAGCAGAGAAGTGATCCTCCGCCGAAACAGGTGGCGGTCGATCTGGGTGAGCTCACCATGGACAAGTACACCGATATGGGCCGAGTCATCGTATTCGGCGCCAAGCAGGTGGCGGGCCAGAAAGCGATCGGTAAAGGGCAGTGTCCTCTGTGTCATACATTTGATCCCGGCGACAATATCGGCCGCTGTCCCAACCTGTTCGGGGTTGAGGAGCGCAGCCATACCCGGATCACGGAAGATCGTTATCTGAACGAACCGATCAAAGTCGGGGAAACGGATGGCGCTTCCCAGATCGTTAAGGGAAAACCGGATCAGATTCCTGAAGAATACCGCGCGGCGGATGCGGGAGAGCTGAACGGTGAACATTATCTGCGGGAATCCCTGATGTGCCCCTCGTGTTACGTGGTTAAGGGGTATGGTAAAGCGGGCGACAAAGTCAGCCCGATGCCGGTCATCAGCAAACCCCCGATCAGCTTGAGTCCGATTGAGTTGAATGCGGTTATTGCCTGGTTGCAGTCGAAGGATACCCCGGGTGATTTTGCCAAGGTGACGATTCCACTGCCTTCGGCCGAAGCGGCCGCACCGCCGCCCGATGAGGGTGAGGAAGAAGAGGGTCCTCTCTTCGTCACCGGCAACGAGCCGATTGAGGAGATGATCAACAAACTGGGTTGTCCCCTCTGTCATACCATTCCGGGAATTCCCGGGGCGGTCGGGGAACTCGGTCCCAAATTGCATGAAAAGATCAACGCGCCCAATCGGATTAAAGATCCGAAGTACGAGGGTAAAGCAAAAACGGGCCGGGAGTATGTCCAAGAATCAATCCTGAACCCCAGCGCCTACGTGGTTTTCAACGAAGAGTCCGGGGAGCCGTTTCCGGACGGTGTGATGCCGCAGGATTTTGCCAACAAACTGTCCGTCAAGGCACTTGATAAATTGGTGGACTTTATTAGTAACACCCAGCCGGAAGGCTAATCCAGGAGGGATTTAAGTAATGAACAAGGTTGTGACAGGCATTATCTTATATCTGGTCGGTTGGGCGGTCTTCCATTACGTAATCTTCAATCAGATGATTATGAAAATGGACACCAATTTCCTGATCAACCGATACACGTATTTTCTTGCATTGGTGATTTATTTCATCGCTTTCAATATAGTCCTGAAATTAAAGCCCCCCATGGCCATGAACGGCCTGGTGGTCTGGCTGACGGGATTGTATTTTTATAAGGTGATTTTATCGCCGCCCATTCCGTGGACCCTGCTGATTACGTATATGATGCTGTGGACCATCGGGACCTTTCTGTATATTTCTCAGGATCCCGATACTTTCGCGGAATTCAGAAGTCCCATCGTTAAAACCGTAGTCGGCGACTATAAAATTGCACGCTATATCGTGTTCGCGCTGTTGCCGATTCTGGTGGGGTTTGGCACCTATCAATTCATCTATCCGAGTTATCCGGAACCGGTTGAATTGCGTACCGTTCATCCGGCGCCACCGGCGACCACCAAGGTTCACGGCAAGACCTATACTCTGGAAGGTCTGCAGAATCCCTACCGCGTCGACGAGCAGGATAACTATATGGATGGCTCCCCCGGGGGCGGAGCCCTTCCGATTGAAGGCAAGTTCCCCTTCCTCGATGTGGATAAAGCGGACTACGTTAAATATATTACCGAAGGGGGAACGATTTTCTTCCAGAACTGTCACTATTGCCACGGTGACCAGCTGAACGGGCTTGGAATGTTCTCCCACGTGTTCAACCCCACTCCGGCAAACTTTATCGACCCGGGAACCATCGCCATGTTGCGGGAATCGTTCCTGTTCTGGCGGGTATCGAAGGGCGGTCCCGGATTGCCCAACGAATCCACTCCATGGTCCTCGGCCATGCCGCCCTGGGAAGAGCACTTGAAAACGGAGCAGATCTGGAAAGTCATCCTGTTTGAATACTGGTACACCGGATGGCATCCGAGAACCTTCGATGAAGAGTCCTCTACCGCTGGTGGGGAGTAAATCTAATGACAACGATTTCATTTTTTGAAATTTTAAATAAAGAGGGAGATATGTTAACGGAGTCCAGAAAACCTTTAAGGCAGTTCTTGATTGCGCTGGTGATCGCTCTGATTGCCGGCTTGCCTTCGACCCTTCTGGCGCAACAGGCAGCCGATCCGATTCAAGAGGATAAACTTGAATTGGGGAAAAGGGTTTATTTCAAGCGTTGCGTCTGGTGTCACGGGGTGGAAGGGGGAGGCGACGGCCCTTCGGCGGACCGGCTGTTTACCCGGCCGCGTAACTTCATCCAAGGAACTTTTAAAATCCGCTGGACGGATTCCGGTGAGCTTCCTTTGGATCGAAACCTGGAGGATACCGTCAGAAACGGCCTTCCCGGTTCGGCTATGCCGGCCTGGGGCAGTGGGGTCATGGGCGGTAGTGTCTTGAGTGAAGAGGAGATCAAGGCCGTCGTCCAATTCGTTAAATCCCTGGTTCAGGATCGGGATTTTTCCGATGAAGATGAAGAAGTGTTCGTCCAGGACTTTGGTTCCAATCCGTGGGGCACTCAGGGGCCTTACCATTTGGGCATTCCCCAGGAAGACATTGATCAGGGGAAAGAAATCTTCCTGAAGAATAAATGTTTCGAGTGTCACGGCGGTGAAGGACGCGGCGACGGTAACCCCACGATGAAAGACGACTGGGGATTCCCGATTGTCGCGGCCGACTGGACCCAGTGCTGGAATTTCCGGGGAAGCCGGCGAAAGCATTACGATCCTTTTAACGTTGTGAGAACCGTTTCCACGGGTCTGAACGGTACGCCGATGCCGAACTTCAAAGATCAAATTACCCTTGAAGATCGGTGGAAATTGGCGGCATTCGTCAATTCGCTGTGTCCCCGAAAGAAAATCGATAAAAATGCCAATAAACCGGTCAACGATAGCTTGATTACTTCCAAATTCGTTGCCGGACCGGTATCTACCGATTTAAAAGATCCCATGTGGCAGGCTCCCGAGGACGATCCTCTTATCAAGCCTCGGCCGTCTGATTACACGGGGAACCAGAAATGGCACTATATCGCCATGGCCGGTCAGATCACCCGGGGTGATCGGAACTTCAAACCTAAGGTGGACAATCTCTGGGTCATGTCCAACTGGAGTGAAGAAGAGCAGGCGGCCTATTACCTGGTTGAGTTTCACAACCGGTTCCTGTCTGTCAATCCTGATTATCCGGATGGCGTGGCCATGCAATGGCCCGGTCAGCTGGAAGATCTGTTCGGTGCGGAAAAACCGTATTTTATTTACGGGGATTCAAAGAAGCCGACGGATATCTGGAAGGCTAATTTCATGGTGCAGAATTACAAAGACACCAATGCGCCTAACCCGGACGGCTATACTCTGGATGTTAATGTCCAGGAATTGATCGGTAAGGGTTTTGAAGACGTGAATGAAAAAGAAACTCCGGGTGGAGTTGAGGTCGTTAATTCCATTTATCACCAGGGCCGGGTTAAAATTCTGTTCAAGCGGAGTTTGAAAACGGAAAACCCCAATAGGACCGATGTCCAAATCCCGATTCAGACTTATATTCCGGTTTCCTTCATGCAATGGTCCGGATGGGATAAGGAACATGATGAGCACATGGCCATTTCGACCTGGGTTTATACGATCCTCGAACCGCCGTTGCCGAAATCGCTGGTATACATGCCCCCGATTATGGCCGTGGGTTGGTTCGGTTTCCAAATGTGGTTGGTATGGATGACCAAGCGCACGCGGAAAATGCATGAAGAGGGTAAGGCTGAATAAACCCTGTTCAGTTACGAAATAGAAAAGGCCCGTCCAATCGGACGGGCCTTTTTTTATTGTAACAATGATTTTGGTTGCAGGTGGAATCCCGGGCGGGTTTACTGAAAACGATTAACTGGCGATTTGCTCCAGATCCATGTTTCCCTGAATGATTTCGCGCAGGGCCAGTTCGTAAAAGGTTTTGGGAGATTCGTATTCGTTCTCACCGACTTCAATACAGGGTTGCGCCCCTTTTTCCAGCTGGTGGATCCGCTGAGCCACGAGAATACATAACAAATACCGGCTTTTAATAACGTCTAACGCCTGCTTTTCCAATTCCAGTAATTCCTGCATCGATGCTCCTTCAAATAGGTTTAGGCTTTACAGCATTTTAATCTTTATCCATGATCCTGTCAAACTTTCTGATCCCCGTCCTTTCCCAGAATCTCTTCCGCAAATTTCAGGACCACAGGGACGTGTTCCCGTTTTACCATTCGATTCAGCACGGCCCGAAACAAGCCGCCTTCCATCAGCAGCATTTTGATTCCCCGGTCCTCCGCTTTTTGCAGGAAAGCTTCCGGGCTGACTTCCGGATGGTCCAACTCGAAAAACAGGATATTGGTCCGGTTCTTTTCGGGGTCGATACGGATGCCGGTCATTCGCTTTAGACCCTGGGCGAGGTCCCGGGCGTTTTGATGGTCTTCTTTCAGGCGCTCCACCATTTCCTCCAGGGCGACCACCCCGGCGGCGGCCAGGTGACCGGCCTGTCTCATGCCTCCACCCAGCATTTTTCGCCATTTTCGGGCTTTTTCGATCCATTCCCGGTCCCCTGAAATGATGGAGCCGACCGGGGCGGAGAGCCCTTTGGAGAGGCTGAACATCACCGAATCGGCCTGACGGGTGATTTCCTGGACATCCACGGAAAGGGCGACCGCCGCATTGAAAATCCGGGCTCCGTCGATATGAAGCTTGAGGCCGTATCGGCGCGCCAGATCCGCTACCGAATCCATATATGGAGGGGAAAGGGGCGAGCCGAAGCAGTAATTCTGAGTGTTTTCCAGGCAGATCAGTCGGGTAGGGGGGTAATGCAGGTCCTGAGGCCGGATGGCTTTTTCCAGTTCATCGAGCGGCAGGGTGCCGTCCTCCCGGTTGGGAATGGTTCTGGGATGAATACCGCCCAGGGCCGCCAGGCCGCCGACCTCATTCAAAAATATATGGCTCATGTCTCCCAGCAGGACTTCCTCGCCCCGCTGACAATGGGTCAACAGGCTTACCAGGTTTCCCATGGTGCCGCTGGGGAGGAACAGGGCCGCCTGCTTCCCCATTGTTTCCGCCGCCAAATCCTGCAGGCGGTGAATGGTGGGATCCTCGTCAAAAACGTCGTCTCCCACCTCCGCTTTCGCCATGGCTTCACGCATCGTTTCCGTTGGCTGGGTCATGGTATCGCTTCTAAGGTCAATGATCTCCATTTGATTTTTCCTTTGATGACGGCTTATGTCCTGATTTTTCCGTTCGGGTCCTTTGGATCCGGTAATAGACCAGGGAAAATAGAAACACCGGAACCGCAAACCCGCCCAGCAATATCCAGCGGGCGGCCTCCTCCGGAAATTTCATATCCAACAGGACGTCGAGTTCCTGGGTGATGATTAAAACCAGGGCGACGGCCACGATCAAAACGTATCCCAGCTGCCTGGATCCGCGGCCGCCGGGAAATAATATAGATCGGGCGATGAAATTCAGTCCCAGAAACAATAGGCCATTTAAAAACATCAGGTAGACGATCTGGTTTTGAACCGGGTTCAGCACAAGGGATGTTCCGAAAAGATATTGGGTCCGGTTATTTTAGCGGTTCCCGGGGCGGGAATAAAGATTTTTGCGGTGAGAGGAGAGATAAAAACGGATAAAAAGCCCGGAGGAACCCCTGGCGAGGTTCCCCCGGGCCTGGAGGAGGTAAGGCCTGTGGATCAGAAATGGATCAGAGCGTTCATCGCCACCGTATCCTGGCTATCTTTACCCAGTCCATTCTGGTCTTCAAAGATGTTGAGGTTGGATCCGTCATGCCGGTACTCAAAGCGGATCACCATATTTTCCATGACGCGGAATTCCGGCGTCACCGTCACCTCCCAGAGGCGGTTGTTGGCCGCTCCCAATCGGAAGCCGTCCTCATCGATGAAATGGGCTCCGCGGACGTTCATGGAAAACCATTTATTGACGTCGTATCGGATGATGCCGGCAAAGCCGCCCCATTTCGCCGTACCTCCCGTGGCGGTGTTTGCGTTTTCTTCCGCCCCGTAGTCGGCGTTCAACTGCAGGGACCATTGATTGGTCAACGCGATATCCACCACGATATCGAAAATATTTCTCCAGTTGTTATTGGTGCTGATAGGCGCGGTTTGACCAGAACCCTGGTTGCCGCCCACCCAGTTGATCAGGACGCCGATGGTGTCGGAGGGACTGATGGCGATCTGTCCGCCAAAAGTCTTATCCGTATTATTGTCGCTGACGCCATCTTCCTCCCAGTTGTTGGCCACCATTCCCATGACCGTAATCAGGTCGCTCACTTGATACGTGGCGCGCAGGCCCGTATGGTTAAAGGGAATGCCCCAACCGAATACATAGGTCCGCGAGAAGTTCATATTCCAGCCGTCGTAACCTGAAAAGACCTCGGCTCCGACATGGGTGACGAATTTACCCAGATCCAACTGCAGGCCCTTGCCGACAGGAGCTTTCCAGGTGACATAGGCCTGCTGCAGATCAAAATCGTCATCATCTGTCGCGAGACCCGCGGGAGCGGGCTGGGTTGCTGAACTCCGGGCCCGTTGAGCCCCTTCCGGCAGACTGAAACCGAAAGTCAGATCAAAACGAAATCCGATATCCCCCGTATCCTCCGCTTCTTTGAGAAAAACCAGCTCTGTATTATCCAGTTTGAAACTGTTGGCATCCTGATCAAAAATCCTCACACAAAACTGCAAGGGCGCCACTCCACAGTTGGTCTGGGAAGCCGGTTTGTTGAAGTTATAATTGTAAGAGGAGGAAACGAAACCATGGATCTCCATGTCCTCAAAAAATTTAAATACGTTTTTACCCGCGAAAGCTTGATTGGGTAAAAACAGCAACAATAGCCCAATCGAGAAAAAGAACCAGCGTGAAAATAAATGCATACCCCCTCCTTGCTATGTTGATTGAAAAATGGTTTTGAAGGAGTCCCGCGGGACTCCTTTGATTTCGTTCAATATTAAAAAGGGATGGATTGACCCTGATCGTCAGGATGCTTCCCCTGGACGTTTGTCCCTTAGAGGTAATACCCCCGCTCGTCGTGCTGAGAGAGGTCCAGGCCCTCGGTTTCATCGTCATCGCTGACCCTCAGTTTGATGACCAGATCTAAGCCTTTCAATATAATGAAGCTGAGGGTGCCGGTATAAATCAGTGTTGCGAAGACACCGATGAATTGAACCCCAAGCTGGCCGCCGATACTGTTAATGCCGTCACCGAAACCCACGCCGCCCAGGCTCTGGGCGCAAAAGACGCCGGTGAGCAGGGCTCCAATAATGCCTCCCACCGCGTGAACACCGAAGACATCCAGCGAGTCGTCATAGCCCAGTAGACGCTTCAGTTTGGTTGAAGCCAGGAAACAGCCGATTCCGGCTACGGCTCCGATCGCCAGGGCCCCCATGGGTCCCGCGGTTCCTGATGCGGGTGTGATGGCTACCAGCCCCGCCACGGCTCCCGACGCGATTCCCAGGACGCTGGGTTTGCCATGGTCGATCCATTCGCTGAACATCCAGCCTAAAGCCGCGGCGGCGGTCGCGATTTGGGTGACGGCCATGGCCATTCCCGCGGTGCCGTCGGCGGCCAGTTCGCTCCCGGCATTGAAACCAAACCAGCCGACCCACAACATGGACGCTCCCATCAGCGTGTATCCCAGGTTATGCGGCGGCATATGCCGCTCCGGATAACCTTTACGTTTTCCCAGGATGATAGCCGCGACCAATCCTGCCATCCCCGCATTGATGTGGACCACCGTGCCGCCGGCGAAATCGAGAATGCCTTTGGACCCGAGCCAGCCGCCTTCTCCCCACACCCAGTGGCAAACGGGGGCGTACACCAGGGTGAACCAGAGGACCATAAACAGGAGCATGGCGGAAAATCTCATTCGTTCCGCGAACGCTCCCACTATCAGGGCGGGGGTGATGATGGCAAAAGTCATCTGGAATGTCATGAACACGGTTTCAGGGATTGAGCCGCTGATGGAATTGACGTCCATTTTTTTCAGAAATATATTGGACAGTCCTCCCCAGAACTCTCCCGGGCCGCCGAAGGCCATGCTGTAACCATACGCAACCCATAAAAGAGTCATCAGGGACGTGATGGCAAAACATTGCATCAAAACCGACAGGACATTTTTGCTTCGCACCATTCCGGCGTAAAACAGGGATAACCCCGGGATGGTCATGAAAAGCACCAATGCCGTCGCTGTCAACATCCATGCGGTATCGCCTGAATTGAGGACGGGCGCCTCCTCTGCCAATGCCAGGGAAGGCAGAAGGAAGCCCGTTATATTTATTAAAAACGCGGTTGTAGATAGCGACCGAAATCGAGAGCGCATTTAATTTCTCCTAAAAAAATGATTGAGAACGACTGCAATATCTGACCAGAGAATTCGAAAAGCTTTTGAAGAAAACTCCTTTAAATGGCGTTTTCTCCACGCTCATTCGTTCGGATGCGGATGACATCCTGAAGATCACTCACAAAAATCTTTCCATCACCAATTTTGCCTGTTTGAGCGGCTTCCACGATGAGCTCGACGATTTCCTCGAGTTCCTCATCATTGACCACAATCTCAATTTTTGTTTTGGGAAGAAAATCAACAACGTATTCCGCCCCCCGATATAATTCGGTGTGGCCTTTCTGCCGGCCGAACCCCTTGACTTCCGTCACAGTTACCCCATAGGCGCCTTTTTTATTCAGATGATCCTTCACTTCATCCAACTTGAACGGCTTGATAATGGCTTCGATTTTTTTCATTTATGGATTCTCCTAAACATGAACCGTTCCACCCGGCCGCTCTGTAAGAAAATATCGATTTTCAATTCCTCAGAACGGATCCTGAAACCCATCTTCCCGTTTTTCTGGATTCTTTCAGACGGATGGCCTTGGGAATGGCTTGCGCATCCCAAAGTTTGAATGGGATAATTCAATTCCTGTGCCAGACGGAGCGAAACCGGGAACCGCCTCCTCAAAACACCGTTAAGTTATTTAAAAACAAGTAGTTATGCATTTTGCGGATGCTGTTGTTGAGGGTCGATGGTGGGAAGGGAGGCTCTTCAAATTGCATGAAAAGCAAGCAGACTTGGGTGAAGTGCAATAAAAATGATCAGAAACTCAAGTATTTTGGGGGTTTTACCGTGAAATCCTGTAAGCGGAGAAATTTATTCGGCTTTTTCCGGAATTGGGGGAGTGTTCGTTCCGGGTTGGCCGATAGGGTTAAGCGGATTTGGGTAATTGGCCGTAAGGAATTATAATAAATATTAAACGGGAATTAGAACGTTTGTACTTTAGAAGACTGTAATCTGGAGATTGTGTTTTGGCGGAAGAACAGGATGTCATAGAAAACTTTCAGGCCGGTCCGGCGCCCCGGTCGCCTTTAATGAATATCTTCATGGTTCTGGTATTGGTGGCCGCCGCTGCGGCAGGGGGTTATTTTGCCCAGGAATTTCTGTCCGGACCGGCCCCCAAGGTGGCTCCCGAGCCCGGCCAGGAAGTGGCGGTTCCCAAGCCCGCCGCACCCGCCGTGGGGGTTATGATTCCGCTGGAGCCTTTCCTGGTGAATCTGGCAAAGAGCAAAGGCAATCGGATTTTAAAAGTCACCGTTACCCTGGAATTGAATAACCCGGCCACCCGCCCGGAAGTCCACAGCAATATGCAGAAGATATTGGATTCCATTTTGGTGCTGTTGAGCAGTAAAACATTCGAGGATGTTTATTCGGTCCAGGGGAAATACAAGCTGAAAGATGAAATCACCACCCGTGTGAACCGGTTTTTGACCATGGGCCATGTTAAGGAAGTTTATTTTTCTGAATTTATTATTCAGTGATTATTGTGGAAGCGCATATTTTAGATCAGGTTTGAAATCATGAATCAGGTTTTGTCACAGGGAGAAGTGGACGCTTTGTTAAGGGGTGTCGGCGACGGTGATATTGAAACGGAGACCGATGTTCCGGAAGAAGTGCATGGCGTGGTCCCTTATGACCTGACCAGCGAAGAGAAAATTGTTCGCGGGCGTCTGCCGACTCTGGATATTATCAACCAGATGTTTTCCCGTCTGTTTCGGAACTCGTTTTCCGGGTTGATGCGAAAATCCGCCGATATCAGTGCGGTTTCCACCGATTCCCTGAAGTTCGGGGAATTTTTACGTTCGCTTCCGGTCCCATCCAGTTTGCATGTCTTTCGCATGGAACCCCTGCGGGGCTTTGGTTTGATGGTGATCGAGAGCCGCCTGGTTTATTCCTTTGTGGATAACTTTTTCGGAGGTACCGGCGCATCGGATGTGAATTTCATGGGAAGGGATTTCAGTTCCATAGAAATCCGAATGACCCGAAACGTGGTTCAAACGGCATTGGAGGACTGGGAGCGCGCCTGGAAATCCGTTCATCCTGTGTCCTGTACCTATGTTCGCTCCGAGGTCAATCCTCAGTTCGCCGCTATTGTTCCACCGACCGATGTGGTTCTGGTCATCGTGTTTGACGTCGAAATGGAAAATTGCTCCGGAACCATCACCGTCTGTATTCCTTATTCGATGATTGAACCGATCATCAATAAATTGAAGGCCAATTTTCAAAGCGAACAGATGGAGGTGGATCAGGTCTGGGTCAACCGTTTGCGGGGGGAACTGATGCAGACAGAGGTGGAGATTGCCGTTGAATTGGGGCAAAAGGAGGTCGCGGCCCGGGAGCTTCTCCAGTTTCATGTCGGGGAAGTGTTGATGCTGGGCAAGGACGTTTCCGAGCCTTTAAATATTAAAATCGAAGGCATCCCGAAATTTCGCGGGTACTCCGGTGTTTCGCGAGGAATGAAAGCTGTACAAATCACGCAAGTTCTTCATAAGGATTAGGAATTATGGCTGAAAATCAAGACGAGATGGAGATTTTAGAAGATATCGATAACCTGGATCAAATCAAAAACCAGGGAGGACTGGGAGGGGCCGCCGAAAATCTGGATATGATTTTGGATATCCCGCTGATGGTCACCGTAGAACTGGGGCGGTCCAAATTGGTGATCAATGACCTTTTACAACTCGGTCAGGGGTCAGTCATTGAATTGACCAAGCTGGTGGGAGAGCCGCTTGAGGTTCTGGTCAATAATAAACTCGTGGCCCGCGGGGAAGTGGTAGTGGTCAACGATAAGTTTGGCGTTCGGCTCACCGATATCGTCTCTCCCATGGAGCGCGTCCAATCCCTGGCTTGATGTGAAATTTTTTCACTCCGCCCGGGGTTTCCCAACCTTTAAAGAAACCGGCCCCTGCTCGGGGCTTCCTCCTTCCGGGAGTTGCTTCCCCCGGCCCTTCTAAATTCCTGCTTTTCAGATCATTTCGGTACGGCGTTTGCATTTTACCTCTTGGAGGAGAATGTGTCGTTTTTTTGACGCAATCCGTTCGTAAAGCGCATAAGGATACGCCATGATTCGCATAGGAAAAATAGCCGCCGGGTGCCTGGTAATGGTACTTTTTGGGGTGGGTTTGGCTCATTCCGCGAAGTCTCTCTCTCAATATAATTATTTAAAAGGGGTTTCCGTCGACCGCAAGAATGATGAGCTGATGATTCATTTGCAGTTCAAAAAACCTCCCACTGATTTCCACGGTCCGGAATTTTTCAAAAAATCGGTTCAAATTGACTTTCCGTTGGCTTATGTCCGTCCTTCCAAAAGATATTTTGACACCGGTGACGCGGAAGTCCGGCAGGTTTACGTGTCCCAATTCGACCCCAAGGTCCTTCGCTTGCGCCTGATTCTGGCGCCCGGAACCCGCAACCTTCATGACTATCTGGACGTTGAGCAGAAGGGGAGCGCTCTTCGCATTCGTGTGCGAAAAGGGTCAACGGCGGCCCCCGGGGATCCTCTGGAAAGCTTGCTGGCCAGGGCCTCCCGTCTTCAGAATAATGAGGTGTTGGAGAAAAAGATTCCACCAGAGGATACCGGCAGAGATCCATCTGCTTTAACCCGTTCCGTTGCGGCAGCGCAACCTTCCGAAACCCCTGCCGGGTTTTCCAAAGCAAATACGAGTCACCGCACCCGGCCTTTGGCGCAGACTTTGGGTCAAAGCCTGAAGAAATCCGCTCCAAAAGCTTCCGCAAAACCCTTGATCCTGAAAACCCAGAAAGCGGGTCTTCTGGACCTGGAGGATGATGAAGAAAGTCAAAATCCCAGCCTGGTCTCCAGTAGCATGAAAATGATTTATACCCTGACTCTGGTGTTGGGGATTATGTTCCTTCTGTTTTATCTGTTTAAAAAGTTTGTATTGAAAAACAGTGTGTTTGGAGGGGAGGGAAAACCCATCAAAGTTTTGTCCACGGGATTTCTGGCGCCCAAGAAAAGTATCGCTTTGGTGGAGGTGGCCGGCGAAGTCCTGGTGCTGGGGATCGCCAATGATCATATTTCTCTGCTGGCCAATGTAAATGATCCGGACAGGATCGCCCAGGTGAAGAACGGATTGCGAAAGAAAAAAAACGACGATCAGGGTCCGGTAAGCGATTTTCAGGAGAAGGAGGAGGAATCCGCAGAAAGCCGGGGGCGGGGCGTGGACAATTATAAAAAACGCCTGGTCGAACCCGGTTCCACCAATCCCTTTTCTCAATACGTTAAGAATTTTACGGTCGAGAAGCCCGCAGAGCCCGCGTTACAAAAAGACCCGGGTCCACGGCGTAAAAAAGTATTCGACAAGGTGCCGGTATTTAAATGAAAAAAACAGTCCTTCTGATAATGGCCGGAATCGTGCTGACAGTCGCAGGCGGCCTGTGGGGACCGCCTGAGGCGATGGCGATTCCGGTGCCCACCATTCAATTGGGCGTGGAAGAAGCGGGAGAGCCCGATAATTTGTCGACGGCCCTCCAAATCCTGTTTTTGTTGACCATCCTGACGCTGGCGCCGTCGATTTTGATTTTAATGACCTCCTTTTCACGGATCGTGATTGTCCTTTCGTTTTTGCGGCAGGCCATGGGTACCCAGCAGACTCCGCCTACGCAGGTATTGATCGGGCTGGCCCTGTTTCTGACCTTTTTTGTGATGAGCCCCGTACTCTCCGAAATCAATGACCATGCCCTTCAGCCTTATCTGAATGAGGAAATCACCCAGCAAAAGGCCCTGGATGTCGCCCAGGCACCCATTAAAACTTTCATGCTGAAGCAGACCCGCGAAAAGGATCTGGCCCTGTTTGTCAATATGGGGGATGGCGTTAAGCCGGAAACGGCGGAAGAAGTGAAAATGCAGGCCGTGGTGCCGGCATTCATCATCAGCGAATTGAAAACCGCTTTTCAAATCGGGTTCATGATTTACATTCCCTTTTTGATTCTGGATATGGTGGTGGCCAGTATTCTGCTTTCCATGGGAATGATGATGCTTCCACCGGTTCTGATTTCACTGCCGTTCAAACTGATGTTGTTTGTCATGGTGGACGGATGGCATTTGACCGTCGGCTCGCTGGTCAAAAGTTTTACATAGGAACAAATACAATGACTCAGCAATTTATTGTGGATTTTGCCTTAAATTCAATAAAAACGACGCTTCTGGTGTCCGCACCCATGCTGGGGTTCGGCCTGCTCACCGGGCTGGTGATTTCCATTTTTCAAGCCGTGACCTCCATTCAGGAATTGACGTTGACTTTTATCCCTAAAATTCTTGCGGTATTCCTCGCATTGTTTCTGTTTTTCCCATGGATCATGCAGATTATGCTGAGTTTTACCGAGCAGATTCTTCTTAATTTTCCCAGTTACATTGGGTGATGGAATTATTCAATTTATCCTATGGTGAGTTCGAGCGGTTTTTATTTGTTCTGGTCCGGGTGGCGGCGTTTATCGGGTTTGTTCCCATATTGGGTAGCCAGCAATTCCCCGCCCGGATCAAAATCGGTTTCGTTCTTTTGCTCAGTCTCAGTGTTTTTCCGCTGGTGCCACAGGTTTTCGCGCCGGAGCCCCGGGGCCTGCTGGAATTTTCCCTGTTGCTTTTTTCGGAAGCGACCATTGGCCTCGTTCTGGCTTATGCCACACGGCTGATTTTTGCCGTGGTNNAGTGGTGCAGGTGGCGGGAACCGTGGTGGATTTTCAAATGGGTTTTGGCGTGGTGAATGTCATTGATCCGCAAACCCAGTCGCAGGTTTCCATTACCGCTCAATTTCAAAATATTTTTACCATATTGATCTACCTGGCTTTGAACGCCCATCATCTCACCATATATTCCCTGGTGGAAAGTTTTCAGATCATCAATCCGCAGGAATTCGGATTTTCCGCCGGGACCATGGCCCTGATCCTGAAATTATTCGCGAATACCTTTGTCGTGGCCATGAAAATCGCCGCTCCTATTATGGCGATTTTGTTTTTTATCAGTGTCGGACTGGGGCTGGTGGCGCGAACGGTGCCTCAAATGAATGTTTTTATCGTCGGTTTTCCTTTGCAAATAGGAATCGGATTGCTGATGGTGGGGTTGACCATGAGTTTTTTCAGTCTGGTCATGCAGCATCATATCGCTCAATTGCCGAATTGGTTGATGTCCCTGATGCACACGATGAGTGGATAACAAACGATCGGAGTGGGAGGAAAGGTTCCCTGAATGGCTGAAGAAGAGAATATTGAGCAAAAAACAGAAGAGCCGTCGGCGAAACGTATACAGGACGCGGAGGAAAAGGGAAACTTTGCCCACAGCCGCGAGGTGACCTCCGCCTTCGTATTGCTGGCCGCCATTCTGGCTTTCGCCATGGCCGGTTCCTTGAGTACACGCCAGATGATGGGAACCTGGCACAATCTTTTCAGCCAGGCCCATGCCGTTCAATTCAATCTGGAAGACTTGAGAAAACTGCTCGAATGGGTGATGAAGAATTCCTTTACTATTCTCAGCCCCATTTTATTTTCCATTTTGGTGGGCGGTTTGATCGCCAATCTGGTGCAGACGGGAGGCATCCGATTTTCATTGCATCCCCTGTTGCCGCGCTTTCACAAGTTGAATCCGCTGAATGGATTCAAGCGGTTGTTTTCCCGAACGGCATTGATGGAATTGTTTAAATCCATCTTCAAGGTCACCCTCATATCCTTGATCGCCTTTTTTACCATCAAGGGCCGGTTCGATGAAATTCCGCCGATGATGGGACTGAGTGTCGGCCAGATTTTGGTCTTTATGGGAAAAGTCGGACTGGAAATCATGATTAAGGTTTTGATCGCCATGATATTCCTGGCGTTTATCGACTATCTGTTTCAGCGCTTCACCTATTTGAGAAACCTGCGAATGACCAAGCAGGAGGTCAAAGACGAACGAAAGGATACCGAGGGAAACCCGCAAATCAAACAACGCGTCCGCAACGTGCAGATGGAAATGATGAAGCGCCGCATGATGGCCGCGGTGCCGGAAGCGGACGTGGTGGTCACCAACCCTACTCATATTTCCGTCGCCATCCAATACGACCAGCAAAACTTTGATGCGCCGGTGGTGGTGGCGAAGGGCAAGGGCGTGGTCGCTGAAAAAATCCGGGAACTGGCCCGGGAGCACGATATCCCCGTTGTGGAGGACAAGCCGTTGGCCCGGCTTCTGTATCAAACCGTAGAAATCGGGCAGATGATTCCCTCCAACCTTTACAAGGCCGTGGCGGAAATCCTGGCTTATGTTTATCGGTTGAAGGGAAAGTCTCTGGTATAAAAATTGCTTTTTTAGAAATTGCCGGTTTTTGATTGAAAAATTGGCGGTTACAGCTGGCCGCCGGTTTCCCCGGTTTGCGCAAACGCTTTAAATATAATAGCTTTAAAGGATATTGGCGGCTTGTTTGAGGCGTCAATAATCAGGATAGGGACGTCCAGAAATCATGACCAGTCGAATCGAAAACATCATGTCAGCCCGGACTCACGAGTTAGGGATCGCCGCCGGGGTCATCGCCATTCTGGTGGTGATGGTGATTCCGATCCCGACCACCATGCTGGATTTATTTCTGTCATTCAGCATCACCTTTTCCCTGGTTATTCTCCTCGTCACCATCTTCATGCTGGCGCCGCTGGAATTTTCCGTTTTTCCTTCCCTGCTGCTGATGGTGACTTTGATCCGGTTATCGCTCAACGTGGCCTCCACGCGCATCATTCTTCTTCATGGCAATGAAGGACCCGATGCCGCCGGGCAGGTGATCAAATCCTTCGGAAATTTCGTGGTCGGCGGCAATTATGTGGTGGGGGCCGTCATATTCATCATTCTCGTCCTGATCAACTTCATCGTCATTACCAAAGGATCCGTCCGCACCTCGGAAGTCGCCGCTCGATTTACGTTGGACGCCATTCCCGGTAAACAGATGAGCATCGATGCCGATCTCAATGCCGGCATCATTACCGAAGAAGAAGCGCGGTTCCGCCGGCGTCAGTTGGAGCGTGAAGCGGATTTCTACGGCGCGATGGACGGTTCCATCCGGTTTGTGAGAGGGGACGCCATTGCCGGTATTCTGATTACCCTGATCAATGTCATTGGCGGCTTTTCCATCGGTGTGTTTCAACAGGGAATGTTGGTGGAAGAAGCGGCCAAGGTTTACACCCTGTTGACCATTGGCGACGGCCTGGTCACCCAGCTCCCGGCCTTGGTGGTTTCGACCGCCGCCGGTATCATCGTCACCCGGGCCACCACAGACAAAAACCTGCCGAACGAACTGATCGGGCAAATGTTCAATAATCCCGCCGCATTTTCCATTGCCGCGGTGACGCTGTTCCTGTTTGGAACCATTCCCGGGTTGCCCCATTTCCCCTTTTTCGCGTTGTCCGCCGCCGCCGGGTTGATCAGTTATCGTTTGTATCAGGACAAGCAGGCCAAAGAGCGCATCCAGCAGAGAAAAATCGAAGAGGAAAAGCAAGCGCCCATTCCGGAGAAAGTGGAATCCATCCTGCCTTTGGATGTGATGGAACTGGAAGTGGGTTACGAATTGATTCCGCTGGTGGATGCCGAGCGCAAAGGCGAGTTGCTGGAGCGCATCAAATCCGTTCGCCGGCAATTCGCGCTGGAACTGGGTTTCATCGTGCCGCCCCTGCATATCCGGGATAACCTTCAACTGAAGTCCAGCGATTACGCCATACTGATCAAAGGCGTGGAAGTGGCTCGCGGCTCCGTCATGATCGGCCGCCTGCTGGCCATGAGTCCGGGAAAAACCGAACGTGAAATTCCCGGTGTTAAAACAAAGGAGCCGACGTTTGGCCTGCCTTCCATCTGGATCAACGCTTCCGCCAAGCAGGAGGCTCAAGCCGCCGGGTACACGGTGGTGGACCCGGCCACGGTCATCACCACTCATATCAAGGAAACCATCCGGCGCAATGCGCATGAACTGCTGGGACGCCAGGAGGTTCAAACGCTGCTCGATACGTTCAAGGAAACCAATCCCAAAGTGGTTGAGGAGCTGGTGCCCAACCTGATGACTCTGGGGAAAGTCCAGAAAGTTCTGCAAAACCTGCTGCGGGAACAGATATCCATCCGCGATTTGAGGACCATCCTGGAAGCCCTGGCGGACTTCGCGCCCAAGGTGGAGGACCCCGATCTGCTGACCGAATATACGCGGCAGGCGCTGGCACGGCCCATCACCAAACAATATCTGGCCAAAGACGGAACGCTTTCGGTGATGACCCTGGACCGGAATATAGAGGATCTTATTGAGAAGTCGATTCATAAAACGGAACTCACCTCTTACCTCGCCCTGGAGCCGACGGTGGCAGAAAAAATTCTGGGGAAAATTCGTGAGGCGGCGGAGGCGGTCACACCCCTGCTCGAAACCTCGCCCGTTTTGCTGGCCTCACCTCTGGTGCGGATGTATTTGAGAAAATTAACCGAGCGGTTTCTGCCCGACCTGGTGGTGCTGTCTCATAACGAAATCATTCCAACCGTTCAGATCAGAACATTACGTGTGGTGACCCTGAATGCGAATTAAAAAAGTAATCGCCGACAATTATTCGGAGGCCCTGGACCGGGTTAAAAATGAGCTCGGGGAGAGCGCCCTCGTTCTTTCCACCCGGTCCATCAAGTTCAACAAGGATCAGGATGCCGACCGCTGTTCCACGCTGGTGGAAATCACCGCCGCATTGGACGAGGACGCCCAGCGGGAATCGGCCGTCGCCGGTGAAAAGGGGTCGGAGGATAAAGAACATTTTTTTGAAAACCCGGGGGAGGATTTGCGGCAACTTCGTTCGATGGTCGTATCCCTGCTCAGCCAGACCGACAAGGCCCGGTCGCTGGGTTTACAGGAAACCCAGTTGCCGATCTACCAGAAACTGCTGGATCAAGGAGTGGATGACCGGCTGGTCAGCCGCCTGTTCGAGTCCTTCAATAAAAAAGAACAAGGGAAGGGGGGGGATCTTTTCATCAGCGAGAGCGGAATCGCCGACCGGATGAAAAGCGCGATGCAATGCGGAGGGGCCATACCCATGGCTTCTGAGGGGCCGAAGGTGGTGGCTCTGGTGGGACCGACCGGAGCCGGGAAAACCACCACCATCGCCAAACTGGCCGCCCGGTTTGCCCTGCAACAGAAAAAACGGGTGGGCCTGATTTCGCTGGATACTTACCGCATGGGTGCGTTGGAACAGTTGGAAGCCTATGGCGATTTGATGCGGGTGCCTGTGGTGCTGGCTGCGGATCGTAATGACTTTGCGGAGGCCATCAGGGAATTCCAGGATATGGACATTGTATTGGTCGATACCATGGGTAAATCCCATCGTGATGAGGATTACTGTCAGCAGTTGAACAATATTTTCCAGGCGGTACCGCAAATTGAAATCCATTTGGTCCAAAGCGCCACCTCGCAGGAATCGGTGGTGTCCGCTTGTTTTAAACAGTTTTCCCCTCTGGGAATTGACCGGGTCCTGTTCACCAAATTGGATGAAGCGGTGAACTTTGGACTGCTGTTCAACTGCTCCATTCGCCATCGGATTCCCTTTTCGTATTTGACCGACGGCCAGCGGGTGCCGGAGGATATCGAAGTCGCCACCCCGGAGAAGGTTATTCGTTTGATTTTTAACTGAAATCGTCTTACAGTAAATAGAAGCTAAGTTATGGTTTTTACAGGAGTAATTAAAAACTCAGGCCATCAGGCCGACACCTTGAGAAGAGTGATGCAAAAGGGGCGCAGCAAATCAGGATCGAGGGTCCTGGCCGTCAGTAGCGGAAAAGGAGGAGTGGGCAAAACCAACGTGGTGGCCAACCTGGCTATCGCCCTGTCCCGCCAGGGATACCGTGTGCTGGTTTTCGATGCCGACATCGGCTTGAACAATATCGACATACTGTTGGGCCTGGCTCCCCGTTACCACATCGGCCATGTCTTTAACGGTGAGAAGCGCATCGAGGAAATTCTGGTGGAAGGTCCCAAGGGGATGAAGGTGTTGCCCGCCAGCAACGGATGGCAGGATTTGACCACACTTGATCATGAAAAAAAATTACTACTGCTGGAAGAACTGGATCGTCTGATCGTCGACTACGACTTTCTGATTTTCGATACCGGCGCCGGAATCTCCTCGAACGTGACTTATTTCTGCAGTGCGGCGCATGAAACGCTCCTGGTCGCAACGCCGGAACCCACGTCGCATACCGACGTTTACGCCTTGATGAAAGTCCTGTGTCAAAATCACAGCCAGAAGGATTTTCAATTGATAATCAATTCCGTGAAGTCGGAAAGGGAAGCCCTGGAGATTTACCGCCGCCTGACCGATGTGATAGACCGGTTTCTGCCCCAGGTTTCCCTGAACTACCTGGGCCATATTCTTTACGATGAAAATGTGACCCGGTCGGTTCGCCAGCAGAGAGCGGTGCTGGATTTGTACCCGCATTCCAAGGTCAGTCAGTGCATCCAGCAGTTGAGCGAAAAAATTCTCCAAACGCATTTCCCTAACCAGGAAGAGAGGGACCGCCCGTTTCTCTGGAAAAATGTATTTGAGGTGAGATGAGCCGTTTGTTTAGAAAGAAAATTTCTGTGACCGCTGGACTGCTGGCGTTCACCCTGGTGTTTTTTGGCAGTTGGGTTTTCGGCGCACGAATCCTGTCCTCTTTTTTCAGGGGGCTGGAAGCCTTTGCCCTTTTTGGTGCCGTGGCGTGGCTGGTGTTGACCGGTTGGGAGGTGTGGATGCCGGGAGCCTCCGATGCCGAAGGCAACCCCGGAAAACGCAAAGGGGTCAATTTGGATCAAACCGTTTGATGGAGATTGTTTGAATGGCGGGCAAGCCCCAAACAGCAGATGACATAGAGATCAGCCTGGAAAACATGGAGCAGATCGTTAAAGAGTTTTCCCCGATGGTCAAATATGTGGCGAACCGGATCGCCATGCGTCTGCCTCCGCATATCGAGGTCGACGATCTTGTCAGTGTCGGCGCGATCGGGTTGATGGATGCCATCGAAAAGTATGATCCGAACCGGGGCGCCAAATTTAAAACCTATGCGGAATTCAGGGTCCGGGGTTCCATACTGGATGAATTGCGGTCTCTGGATTGGGTGCCGCGCTCGGTCCGCCAAAAAGCTTCCAATCTGGAAACGGTGTCGAGTCAATTGCAAACCAAACTGGGGAGGCCTCCTGAAGACGAGGAAGTGGCCGAGGAAATGGGAATCTCGCTCGACGAACTGTTTGACACCATCAATGAAACCCGGAACATGCCGCTTTTGAGTCTGGAAGACCTGGGTATCGCGCGGGAATCGGGAGAACAGCAAAGCCTGCTGGAAACCATTGCCGGCCGGGGCGAGGTCGATCCCCAAACCCAACTTCGCCTCAATGAATTGAAATCCGTTATCGCTACCGCCATCGATGCGCTTCCGGAAAAGGAACGCCTGATGATTTCTCTTTATTATTATGAAGAATTGACCATGAAGGAAATCGGGGAAGTTCTGGGTATTACCGAATCGCGTATTTCACAAATCCATTCCAAAGCCGTCTTTCGGCTTCGCACAAAGCTGAAGTCACTCATCGCCGAAGAATCCTGAGGGCCTGGCTGGGCGCTCCCCTGCGCTGGGCTTGAAAACGTCTAATATAGGGAAACGGTTCTTTCTTCCGGAGGGCGGGATTTCCATCGCCGATGGATCCACATCCAGGGCTCCGGCCGTTCGCGGATAATCTTTTCCAGAAACTTCTGGTATTCCTGAGTCCAGCGAAAAATATCCTGGTCCTTGTCACCGGTTTTTTCCAGTTTAATTTCGGGAAAGAGAACGGGTTGATAGGTTCCATTGTCCCGGGGGTAGGGGACAAGCGGAAGCACGGCCGCGCCTGTCGAATAACTCAAAAGGGCCAGGGAGCGCGGTGTGGCGGCCTTTTTGCCGAAAAAATCCACGAACAAACCGCCGATTCCTCCATTCTGATCCATCATCACGCCGACACAGTGGTTTTTCTTTACCGCACGAACCATTTTTAGAGGCGATTCCTCTTTATGGAAAACTCCTCCTCCGGAAACCGTTCTTAATCGCACGATGAGTTTTTCGAAGTACGGGTTGTCCAGTTTTCTGGCAATCGAATAAACCTTTGCAAAATTTTTATATCCCCAATACATCCCATGGGATTCCCAGTTTCCATAATGGGCCATCAGAAAAAAAACCCCCTTACCCCGTTCCAGACAACGATTCAAATGTTCCAACCCCTGGGGCTCGGATGGAAACAGGTGAAGAACCCGTTGTTCTGTGTTCCGCGTAACCCAAAGACATTGGAGCGCTGTCACTATCATGTGAATCATTGATTGCTTGATAATACGATTTTTTTCCTGAGGGGGCTTGGAGTCGCCGAAGGCGATATCCAGGTTGATCCGCGCGGTTTTTCTGCGTTTGGGTGAACAATGATAATAAACGTTGCCTAAAATTTTTCCCAGACGGAGGATGCCGCCGTGGGTCAGCATTTGAATGGGGACCAGGATCAGGCGGAACAGAACGTATTCCAGAAAATAACGGATTTTTTTCGGTAGGGTTTGACGGCGGCTCAAGGAAAACTCGATTCAATAAAATTTTGGAAGGTCGGCCGGGTTAAATATCGCACCCGCCGGAAATGTAATCCGGCTCCGGTCAATGCGCTTCCGCGATCGCCTGGGCCATGGCATAGACGTTATCGTGGGAAAGGGAAATATGAATATCCCGGAGATTCAGCGAATCAAAAATGGCTTTGCCCTTGCCGGAAAGGTTCAATACCGGCCGGCCGGAGTCCAGGTTCACAATTTCCATTTCCTTCCAGGTGATCCCCTGCGCCATTCCCGTTCCCAATGATTTGAGTATCGCTTCTTTTGCGGCAAAGCGGGCGGCGTAATGTTTGAAGGGATCGGCTTTCGAGCGGCAATAGTCGATTTCCCGGGGGGTGAATATCCGGTCTTCAAATTTCCCCTCATATTTTTTTATGGAATTCCTGATGCGGGAAATTTCGATGATGTCTATTCCTGTCCCATGAATCATAGGCCGCTCTGCGTTCCTGTTAACATTCCGATTGAAAATATTATAAGACATGCGATGACAATTGGTAAGCCTCAATTTCCCCCGACAGCGGGCCCTTTTAAAGAGATTGAACCGGTAACACCGTCTCCAATTGTCCGCGGGCAACCGCTCCCTCGCGCAGGAGGGTCGGCGGGTGGGTGGTGGCATCCAGGACCGTGGACACCTTTCCGCCCGGCGACAAGCCGCCGTCAATGATCACGTCCAGGTCCTCCCCAAAGGTTTCCAGAACTTCCTGGGCCGACCGAAGTTCCTTTTGCCCGCTGAGATTCGCGCTGGGGGCCGTTAAGGGCCGGTCCAGGGCGGCGAGCAGCTGGTGCGCGAACGGGTCCGCCGGCAGGCGAAGACCGATTTTGCCGCTGCCCGCGGTCAACGCTTCCGGCAAATCGGGTGAAGCCGGGAACAGGAGAGTGAGGGGGCCCGGCCAGAACCGGTCCATCAGCGTTTGTGCGGCGGCGGGGATATCCGTTGCCAGGCGACGGCATTGCGTTACCGAATGAATCAGCACCAGCAGGGGCTGGTCCGCCGCCCGTTTTTTCAGCGCAAAAATTTTGGAAACGGCCGCTTCGTTGAAGGGGTCGGCGCCTAATCCGTAAAACGTGTCGGTGGGAAAGGCGGCGACCCCGCCGGTGTCCAAAACGGATTGAATTTCGCGAAGGGCTTGTTGACGGGTTTGCGGTTGTTCAAAGTCCAGGGACAGAACCTTAGCCATGTTCGGATTGAAGCTTGCGGCTTTTGGCTTCCACCTGTTTGGCCATGTCCTTTTTATATTGATCCAGTTTTTGAGTCAGCTTGGCATCGCTCAGCGCCAGAATCTGGACGGCCAGGACGCCGGCATTTTTGGCTCCCGCCTTGCCGATGGCCATGGTGGCGACGGAAACCCCGCCCGGCATTTGCGCGGTGGACAGCAAAGAGTCGAACCCCTGCAGGGGGCTGGAACCGATGGGCACACCGATCACCGGCAGAACCGTTTCCGCGGCCACCACGCCCGCCAAATGGGCGGCGGCGCCGGCGCCGGCGATCAAGACCTTGACTCCCCGCTTGCGGCACTGGTCCACATACTTCTTGGTGCGCGCCGGACTGCGGTGCGCGGACGAAACGGTGACCTCATTCGCCACGCCGAATTGATCCAGAACTTTACAGGCTTCGCTCATGATGGGATAGTCGGAGTCGCTCCCCATAAGGATACCAACCAGTGGTTTCTCGGTTTTCTTTTTGGATGTGGCCAACGGACGCTCCTTTTAAAAATGAATTGGATGGAATTTCCGGGGATTCTATCACAAGTTTACCGTTCCGGAAAACAGGCAAATCAGGGATCGATCTGCGACGCGGGAACGTGTTTGCCCCGGCCATGCTTGATTTCCGGAATCAGCATCAGGGTCGCCACGATCATCAAGGCAAAAGACAGGAACCCGATGGAGACGGGGCCTATTTTCTGAACGGCCCAGAACCCGACCAGCGGACCGAGTGTGCCGCGTACTCCCGTCAGAAACACGTGAACAGACATATAGGCGGCGACTTTTTCCGGCGGCGCGTATTTGGTGACCCATAATCCCCAGGCGATGGTGCCCCCGCCGAACGCGATCCCGATCAGGGCGGACCCGCCCGCAATCACATAGGGGTTCTTTGTCAGAAAAAACAGGGCAATGCCCATGGCGAATATGATATTGAGGAGCATTCGAAGCACGATAAAGTTGATGCGGTCGAACAATTTCGCCAGCAGAGGGGTGGAGCAGGCCCTCATCAGGTCCGGAATAATGGTGATGATGGTAGCGACAAACAATGCCGAGCCTTCGATCCCATAAGTGCTGGAGGTGACGTAATCCACCCGCAGGGGCAATACCCAGAGATTGGCGAAACCCATGATGAACCAGGTCAGCAGGACATAGCCGAACGAACGGTCCTCCAGAACCAGTTTTATGTGCGCAAACGGATTTTTATGGTTATGGTTCTCAATCGATTGGGAGGGCATTTTCCAGATCGCGTATCCCTTCCCCAAACCCGCCAGTCCCAATACGATCAGAATCCAGCGGTAAAACCCGGGATCCTGGTCCATCAGCCAGGAGCCTAGAAATCCGGCGAGCGTGGAAACCAGTACCGTGACCAGCACCGCTTTGGCGTAATAGGACCCCCGCCGGTTCGCCGGGTAATTGTCGTGGTAGATGGAAGTCATGAAGGGCAGGACCGAAGTCAGCAGGGTGAAACCCAATACCACCGAAACGCTGTAAAACTCCAGTGACTCCGCCTGGGAGGCAGCGATCAGAAGCAATCCGCATACGAATAGGGGAAGACTGCCGCAGGTGGATTTTCTCAGCCCGGTCATGGAGGCGTAATGAAACAGAAACAGGGAAAACAGCATGCCCATGAACGGTGCCGACCCAATCAACGATTTTGAGAACAGACCGGCGTCAAAATACCGGATGGCGATGAACAGGCCGAAGGTCTGCGTTCCGGAAGTCAATACGCCGCGAAACAGGCCGCGGAGCAAATCCCAGCGAAAAGTGGTTTGAGTCAACTGGTTCAGGCGCAGGGAGGTGGAGTCGGTCATCAGGCATTGTTTGTTTTGGGGGCACGGAACAGCAGGGTTGGGGCATGACAGTCAAACCCGGCTAAGCCAGACGTTGTTTTTCCGTGACGGATATGCTCCAATCAAGACTATAACAATCACCCGTGGCGGTCCACCTAAAATCTCCTGATATGAGAATACTTTTGAATAGAGAGGGCATTTCATGGAGCCCATCCGTTACGCCGTTGAAATTTTAACCGTCGGCAACGAAATCGTGACCGGTCTGGTGCAGGATACCAATTCGCGGGATATCGCCCGCCGCTTGACGACTCTCGGGATTGCGGTGATCCGCCATACGTCCGTCGGCGATGAGGCGGAAGCCATCAGCGATGCGCTGACGCAGGCGCTGGCCCGGGCGGATTGTGTGATCCTGACCGGCGGCCTGGGCGCGACGCACGACGACATCACGAAAAAAGTGTTGGCCCGCTATTTTGATTCCACCTGGGTGACCGACGAGGAGGTCAGGAAAAGGATCAAAATCATTTTCCGGTCGCGCGGACGTGAAGCTCCGGAGGCGGCGTTTCTCCAGGCCGAGGTTCCGGAAAAGGCCACGGTTCTTCATAATGAAAAAGGCACCGCGCCCGGCCTGATGTTTGAAAAAGACGGCAAGCGCGTCTATTCCCTGCCCGGAGTTCCACTGGAGGTGGACCATCTTGTGGAAAAATACATCGTCCCCCATCTGGAACCCCGGGGTACCGTCAAGGTGGGCCATCGCATCCTGAAAACCACCGGCATTCCTGAGTCGACCTTGTGGGAGGAAATCGGCCCGGTGGCTCCGTTTGAAGAGCTTGTCCAGGTGGCTTCCCTGCCGTCTCATCTGGGAGTGCGCATCCGGTTTACCGCCACCGGAAAGGATTCGGGCGGGATTCAAACTCAACTGGATGCGGCGGAGAAAATCCTCCGGCAAAAGATTGATCGCCATATTTTCGCGGTGGACGATGAAACCATGGAGGGAAATATCGGGGAGCTATTGAAGAAAAGCGGGCAGACCGTCGCCGTGGCGGAATCCTGCACGGGCGGCTTGATCGGCCATCGTCTGACCAATGTGCCGGGCAGTTCGGATTATTTTCTGGAGGGGGCGGTGACCTACAGCAATGAAGCGAAACAAAACCGCCTGGGGGTGGACCCTTCGCGGATGGATCAATTTGGAGCGGTCAGCCGCGAGGTGGCCTCGGCCATGGCGGAAGGGATTCGCGAAAGAGCGGGCAGCGATGTCGGCCTGGCGGTCACGGGCATCGCCGGGCCGGGCGGCGGAAGTCCCCATAAACCGGTGGGTACGACCTTTATCGCCGTGGCCGGTGCCCGCGGCACGCATTGCGAGAAATTTCTGTTTCATCAGGACCGCGTTCGCAACCAGGAGCGGGCCGCGCAGGCGGCGCTCAATCTGCTCCGCATTTATCTTAAAGGCGATTTGGGCGGATAACCGGGGTTTGCCCTGTCTGGCGTCGGGCAATCGTGTTACCATTTAAACATGGAGACTCTCACCTGCAGGCAATGTGGAAAGGAGTATGAAGCGGGGGCGGAAACCTGTCCGCATTGCGGTTCGGAACCTTCCGGACCCATACCCGATTATCCCCGTTTTGGCGGAGGGGTATTTATGGTGATGTGGATATTCTTTATCGCCCTGGTTATCCTTCTTCTGGTATCCATGTTCTCGGTTTAACGCGCTCCGGACGCCGGCTTCAAAGAGGCCTTGAAGGGAACGATCAGAATCATACCCGCCACAAATCCTCCGATATGGGCCATCCAGGCCACACCGCCCCCGCCATCTGAATTCATATTGGCTAAAATTTGAAGTCCCAGCCAGAAGATGAGCAGAAAAATTGCCGGAATCCGTACAATAGTGATCAGAAACCCCAGAAACAACAGTGTTTTGACGCGTGCGTGGGGAAACTGGACCAGATAGGCCCCCAGAACGCCCGAGATAGCGCCACTGGCTCCCACCATCGGGATCTCCGATCCGGAGTCCATCGACACATGACACAGGGCGGCCACCACGCCGCACACCAGGTAAAATGTGAGGAACCGGATTTTCCCCAGCACATCCTCGATATTGTTTCCAAAGATCCACAAATAGAGCATGTTACCCGCCAGGTGCGCCAGCCCTGCGTGCAAAAACATGGCTGAAAAAATGCTGGGATAGGTCTGAACCGGAGAATGGGTCAATTCGTAGGGTACCAGACCATAGGTGGTGAACACCGCCGCCAATTGCGCCTGGTTTTGAAACTCCCAGAAGAAGACCAGAATATTGGAACCGATCAGCAGAATCGTGAACAGCGGGAAATGGCGCGTCGGGTTTTCGTCGTGAAAAGGAAAAAACACGTGTTTTTATCGGGATAGAAAGGTGAATATGTTAGACTTTGGATTATTCCATACTTGATTATATGCAAAAACGCCGATGAGTGAAAGCCAGGATACGCCAATTTTACGCCCTGAAACCGGGGTCCCGGAAGCCCAAACCCGGCCGGAAGAGTCCCCGGAATGGGTCATCGCGACTTACCGCAAGCACCGGCTGGCCCTGATCACCGAAGAGCTGAACGCCCAGGTTGGCGAGAGCCGGGACGGGGAGGCTTATATGGAGCCGGTATTACTGGATCTGAATCCCCCGGATCATCGGCAGAGCCTGCAGGAACAGGTTTTTCCCAGCCCCCGGCCGGTCACCGAAAACCTGCTGGATGTCAACTCCTCCAAGATCATGCTGGAGGCGGATTCCGGCATGGGCAAGACCACTTTCCTTAAAATCTATCTCGAGCGCCATCTGCAAGTTGAAGAACCGGGCGAATACCCCCTGCCGGTTTATTTTGATCTTGCCCATCTCCCGGAGGGGTCCGGGTTCAGCGAGTTTTATCCCGAGTTCTACCGCCAGGTGGCGGCAGTGGTTCTCAGGGAGAAAGAGGAACAGCCGGACCTGGAAATCGACGAGGCGCTGTTGGAAAAAACGATCAAGCGGCTGGTGTTGACCGGACAGGTGTTGTTTCTGCTCGACGGTTTCGACCTGCTGCTTCCGGAGGACCGGTTCCAGTTTTATTTCGATGTGGTGGTGGACGGCGATGCTCTCCGCGACAACTTTGTCCTGATCGCCACCCGGCCGGTCGGTTTCGGTGCTTTTGCCACCACGTCCATTGTCAAGAGAGGGCAGGACGCCACGTTTCGAGTCGCTATCCAGGCCATCGATGACGAACAGCGGAGATCCTATCTACCCGATCGCGAGTTCCAACTGCAACACGAGAACCTTCGGCTGTTTTATCCGGAGATTTGGCAGGTTCCTTTCCTGTTGAAAATGATGCGGACCCTCGCGGATTCTGGACAACTGAATGAGGTGACTCGCCGGACGCAACTGGTTCGGGCATGGATCGAAGAAGGAGGGCCTCAGGAGTCCACGGAAAAACCAAAAGCTGTTCAAGAAGGCTTAAAATTCATTGAGGATCTTTCCCTGCGTATGTTCAGAGAAGGAAAGCGGCAACGCGGAAAGGAAGTGGAAACCGGCTATGAACAGGAATTGCTAAAGGACCACGCCGCCCTGCTGACCCAACCGCCATTTGACCGGATCATTCAAACAACGCCCGCCCGATGGGAGTTCCGTCATCCCTCTCTTCAGGAATATTTTGCGGGACGGGCCCTGGCCCGCGATCCGAATTGGAAAGATACTCTCCGCGAACATGGACGGGATGAACGCTGGCAAAGCCTGTTTCAGTTTTTTGCCGGATCGGTCTCCGAGCGGGGCGATGAAATCGTAGGCTTACTCCTGAATCAGGGCGATGTGTTTCTGGCGGGCAATATTTTGCCGGAGTTGGAAAGCGTTTCCGAACGATATCGTTTGATCGTTGGACAACTGCTGAAGTATCAGTGTCCGGTGGCTCATCCGCAGTTTTCCAAAAACCGGCTGGTGCGGCTGGAAGAAGTGATCCGGCAGAATGACCGGAAAGAATTACTGGAGCTGATCCGAAAACTTCTGCAAAGAAGCAAACGCGACACCAGAATCCTGTTCGGCCTGATCGAGCTTCTGCTGTCATTGCACCACATCAAACTGAACGATGTCGTCGACTCCCAGGAATTCGAACCCCTGCTGAAACTTCCCGACCTTCAGGAATTTCTATCTGAGCATGCCGATCCGGAAACGGTCCATCTCCCCGCTGTTAAGAAGTGGTCGGAAAGGGTGACGGTTCCCGCCGGCAAGTTCATTTATCAGGAAGAGGTGGACGAGGAGGATCAGATCGAGATGAAAGAATACTCGATCATGAAATATCCCGTCACCAATGAGTTGTACAAACAATTCGACCCGAGGTTTGAGCCCCGGTACCCGCGCTTTTCATCGGAGGATTCCCAGCCGGTTCTGGGCATCAACTATTATGAGGCCACGGTGTTTGCGCTGTGGCTGGGTTTGCGGCTTCCCACGGAAACAGAATGGGAAAAAGCCGCCCGGGGAACCGATGGCAGAGATTACCCCTGGGGCGAGGCGATGGGGTATCAATCCGGTTACTGCAATACCTGCGATTTTATGATGGGCGGCACCAATCCGGTGGACGAATTCGAAGACGGTTCCTCCCCGTATGGCTGTTTCGACATGGCCGGAAATGTCTGGGAATGGAGCGTTCAATTGTACTCTTCAAAATTTTCCACTCAGAAAATCGTTCGGGGAGGTTCCTGGCTCAACTACCTCGTTCATGCCAAATGCCGTTACCGTAACTCCTTTGACCCCGCAGAGAGATACCCCAGCATCGGTTTGCGTTGTACCACCCTGCCCCTCGCCGAGATTCCGAAAGAGGAAGAAGACTTCTAATCCGCACTGTTAACCCACCCCATCCCAACCGGAAACGGTCCTTTTTCCAAGATCGGGTTTTTGCTGCTAAAAGGTGAATAAAGTTTTACTTGACAAGGCTTTAGGTCACTTCCTATCCTGATAAAATAGAACCAGTCAGGGAGAAACACCGCCCGGTGACGCGGCAGCTACAGTGCCGGGCAGGTTTTTAAGCGGCATGCCGGGAGGGGGCGGCCGGTCGTGGCGTTCAGTCTATTGTCTTTCAATACTTTATGGCCACAGCGGACCAGAGAAAATCCATTTTTTTCATCGATGACGATCCCACCCAGATCGCCATTGTCCGGAATATTCTGGATAATGCTTTCGGGTTGGACATTATTGAATTCAAGGAAGCGCTTTCCGCCGAAACCGGAATAAGCCTGATCAACCAATCTCCCCCGGATATTGTGGTCTGCGATATCCATATGCCGGGAATCAATGGTTTCGATTTTTGCCGCCGGATTCGAAAGTCAGGTTTTCAATCGACCGTGATTCTGATGTCCGCTTATGACGAGAATGAGGACTATGCCCTTCAGGCCAAAGAGGCGGGAGCAGACGCCTTTCTGACCAAACCGGTCAAAAAAGGTGAGTTGCTGTTCATTGTCAATCTTATCCTTCGAATCGATTATTTGAATGAAACCGTCATCAGTAAAAACAAAGAGCTGGAAAATTCCTTGTCCGAATTGAAGCAGGCTCACCAAAAGATGTCGGAACTGAATTCCGAGTTGATGAAGGACAAAAAGCGCCTGAATTCCAACCTGAAAGACATGACAGGCATGAACAAACGGTTGGAAGCTCAAAACCGTGAAATATCCACCATCCATCATGAGGTTCACCGCCGGTTTGATTCCACCGTGGGCCTGCTGACCAATATTATCGAACTCAATCAATCCAGCCGTCGCGGCCATTCGGAACGGGTGGCGGAGATTTCCGCGTTCATCGCCACCCAGATGGGTCTGACGAAAATTCAGATAGAAAATATCCGGACCGCCGCCCGCCTGCATGAGATAGGCATTGTCAGTCTGCCGCGTGACGAATCTATTGAGGACGCGCTGGACGAAAGCCATAGCCGTCATTTAACCAGCCATCCGCTGGTGGCGGAGATGCTGCTCAAAGGGTTTCCCGGATTTGAGGAAATTGCCGATATTATCCGGCACATGCACGAAAACGTCGATGGAACCGGAAAGCCGGACGGGTTGAGTGGAGAGGCGATTCCCATGGGCTCCCGCATTCTCTCCGCCGCCAGTTTTTATGATCATTTCCAGGTGGAACATCCCGACAGCCCGGTGGGCGAAGTCCTGCAAAAAGTGGAAAAGGAGTCCGGGCGTTGGTTTGATGAAAATGTGGTTTCTTTTCTTTCCGAATACGCCCGTATCCTTAACCCCGACAAGAATGAAACCACCATTCATTGCTCGGTATTCGCGTTGAAGGAAGGAATGGAACTGGCGTCGGATATTTATTCCGAGTCCGGCATCAATCTGCTCCGCAGAGGAACCGTCCTGGACAAGGAGATGGTGACCAGGATTCTGAAATTCAACAACGTCGACCCGATTGCGGGGCAGGTTGTGGTCAAGGGTTAATCGATTTATGGATATCGCCACTTTATTGGGAATATTTTCAGGGATGGCCCTGCTTCTGGCTTCTATCATGCAGAACAGCGGGCTGGATCTGTTTGTCAGCGCGCCATCGGCGATGATCGTGCTGGGCGGTACCATCGCCGCCACCCTGGTGGCTTATCCCATCAACGAACTGTTCGGCGTGCTGGGATTGTTCCTGAAAGTGTTCATGACCAAAAAGCATGATCTCTACGACCTGATCGATACCATGGTGGTGATCTGCAGCGTTGCCCGCAAGGGAGGCGTGCTGGCCATCGAATCGCGTCTGGAAGAAATCAATAATGGATTTCTGAAAAGAGGACTGCAGTACACCGTCGACGGCAAAGACGAAAAAACCGTGGTCACCTTGCTGAAAAAAGAAATCCGGCAGATCCAGCAGAAGCACCGGGATGGCTGGGAGATCATGAGCGAGATGGGAAAATTCGCGCCGGCCTTCGGCATGGTGGGGACCCTGATCGGTTTGATTCAGATGCTGTCCGCCCTCGACGATGTCAAAACCGTGGGACCCAAAATGGCGGTCGCCCTGATCACCACGTTTTATGGCGCGCTCCTTGCCAACCTGGTGTTTATTCCGATGACCGTCAAGCTCAAACGCCGGAGCGCGGTGGAGACTCTGGAAATGGACCTGGTGCTGGAAGGAATCACCTTTATCCGGAAAGGGGTCAACCCCCGGTTCATGAAAGAAGCGCTGGAGAATATTCTCGAAAACGCTCTGGGTAAAAAAATTAAACGGGAAGATGTGACGGCCCAGGCCTCCGCTCCCAAAGCGCCGAACCAATCCGCAACTCGAACGCCAAGGCGAGTACCCGCCCATGCACGAACACGAAGAGACAGTTGATCAGGACGACGAAGTCGTTTTTGAAGAGAGCAGCCGGGGCATCGCCCCCTGGGTCATCACCTTCGCGGATATGGTGACCCTGCTCATGGTGTTTTTCATCCTGCTGTTCGCCATCGGCACGGTGGAGCAGGAAAAGTGGCGGCAGATCAAGGAATCTCTGAGAGTGGCTCTCGGCGCGGATTCGATCGACGAGTTGGGCACCAAACAGGGTCTCGATGTGCTGGATACCCAACTCGATAAAAAAACCGTGCACGCCGTGGATGAAGTCGGCGCCATGGTGAGCCGGGAAATCGACGACATCATTTCCGAGGTGGAGGAGTTCGTTTTCAAAAATAAATTGTCCGGCGAGGTGCGGGTGTCTTCGGACGAGCGCGGCGCCGTGATCACCATTTCCGACGTGGTGCTGTTTCCTCCCGGCTCCGCCGAGATGACGCGCGAAGGCCGCCTGACCCTTCACCAGGTCTTCGAGTTGCTCAAACAATTCAACTACAACGTCAAAGTGGAAGGGCATACCGACGACACCCCGATCAAAACGTTACGCTATCCCTCCAACTGGGAATTGTCCGCCTCCCGCGCCTCGGAAGTGGCGCATATGATGATCGATGACGGTTTTCCGCCTGAACGTCTGTCGGTCGAAGGCTTCGCCGAGTTCCGTCCCAAAGTCCCCAACACCAGCGCGGAAAACCGGGCCGTCAACCGGCGCATCGAAGTGGTCTACCAGCGCGGCAGTATCCGCAAGCGCATGGTCAAACTCCTCGAAAAATAATAACCGCGGCATCAAGTGAACGTTTACTTGGCACAGCGAAATCCATGACGAAATGGAATTTTCCTGCCAGGGGAATCATAGCTCCTATGAGAATGTTGAAGATCGAAAGACTTTAATCTGCTGCCACCGCGGATTACCCTGTAAATTCCATTTGTTGGTCCTTGGGGATTTACCACAGGGGATTTATCATAATAATTTTGGCCATACCAATCCGAAACCCATTCGGCAACATTGCCCGCCATATCAAAAAGTCCATAAGAATTTGGCTTTTTTTGACCCACCGGATGAACATCAAGTTCAGAATTTCCTTTGTACCAAACATAAGCTCCATCTATTTCATTACCCCAATAATATGGTGTTTGTGTTCCGGCGCGCGCGGCTTTTTCCCACTCCGCCTCCGTAGGCAAACGCTTTCCAACCTTTTCACAATAACTATTCGCTTGGTGCCAGGTAACACTGTTAACAGGAAGGCGCGATCCTTTTCCTTTGGCTATTGAAGGATTGTGTTTCATGACCCGAAAATAGTCCTCCTGAGTTACTTCATACTTATCGATCAAAAAACTATCCAAAAGAACAAAGTGTTTTTTGTAACCGCCCATCATAAATCCTCCAGAAGGGATCAAGGCCATTTCTGGATCAGAATTATTGAGCATACCCTTCGCTTGGTTTTTTAAAAAATGGACAATTTGTTTTGCGTTGTTTATCTTTTTATCCTTTGTGGGAGAATATTTTTGGGCAAATATCATCCATTGTTCGATTTTTTTCTTAGAGGGAAAATATTTTTTTTCAAGCAATGTCATTTTGATCAGCTTGGAATAAGTTTCTTCCATCTCTTTTTGCTGTTTTTTAACCAAGGCCTTCTCCTGTGCCGCTTGAGACTGTGCTTTAGCCAACAGGTCATCCAGGCTGTTATCTGAAGGACGGATTGGTTTCTTTGCAGGTGGCGCCGGTTTTGCCATCGCTTCCAACTCTGGTTGAGGATCTGGCGTTGAAGCTGTATTCATTTGAAATACGAAGTCTCCTTTATCCAGATGCGGGTTGCGTATCTTGCCGTACTGCGGATGCTGGGAACCGTTGGAATAGTTCACCACCTGCTTCTGTAGAAACTCGCCCAGCTCGATCCCGGTCAAATAACCATCGTCATCCGAATCCCCCTCTCCGTTGAGGGCGGCGATGAACTGCCGCCGGAAGATGCTCTCGTCCGGTACCGTCTCCTCGGCACTGCCGGCGGTGATGAACTGCCGGACGGGTTTGCTGGTTTTGTAATTGATGTTCTCCGGCACCGCCCGGCTGAGCGCAAAGATCGAGCCGGAAAAACAGCTGTCGAACAGAAAGATGGCGTGCTTGGCCTGAATCCGTTTGGCGTAGACCTCGATATTTTCCATGTCCAGCGCCTTGTTCAGGAAGCCGGTTTTATTTTTATGGGGATTGGGCGCGTCGGAAGGCACGATGTACCCCATGTCCCCGCCATACGCCAGTTTCAGCGTGTGACCGTGACCGGCATAATAGAACAACAGACGGTTGTCCGGATTATGGCCATACTGGTTGATGAAGTTCTCATAGGCGTCCCGCAACTGGTTGCGGTTGGGATTCATCACCGTCACCACATGAAAATTCTGCGCTTCCAAAGCTTCCTTCACCGCTTCCACGTCACTCGGCACACCCGGCAGGCTGGGCCAGCCGGCGGTGTAGGTGCTGATGCCGATGACCAGCGCGTGGCTTTCCCGGTACAGGCCCACCTGTTGGCCGTCCTTCGTTTTGATCGGCACCGGCGTCACCCCGATATCCCGGTCGGCGTGTGCGGTTGCGGACACAAACAGACTCAGCAGAATGATTTGAATGAAGACAGCAGGTACGCGGCACCACATAATAAATGTCAGTTTATCGAAGTTATTAACAGCTGGTTTGTCGTAGCGTTGCACTATATCTTACTCCTAATAATGGGTCAAACATGGCATGGGAATGAATATGCAGGCAAAAAGGTCTGTTTCAGGGAAAATGGATTTGTTTTTCGATGTTGGCTGAGGTGGTTCTGATTAGGCAAAGGTCTCTTTGACAACCCCTTGGTTCTCTGGTAATTTATAGCTATCCCATTGATTTTAGAGGTAATAGAGGGACCCGAGGGTCTTTGGACGCCCGGAAATGGCCGAACCTTGAAAAAAGAACAACAGGAACAGTGGATGCGGCGGGTTCTGGAACTGGCCGGAAGAGCGGCTGGCCGGACTTCGCCCAACCCCATGGTCGGGGCGGTAATCGTCAAAAACGGACGGGTGATCGCTGAGGGCTACCATAAAAAGGCGGGTGGACCGCATGGTGAAATCGCCGCCCTGCGCAAAGCCGGCGCCCGCGCCCGGGGAGCGCAGTTGATTCTGAATCTCGAGCCCTGTTGCCATCAGGGCCGTACGCCGCCCTGTACGGAGGCGATTATCGCCGCCGGTATCCGCGAGGTTTATGTGGGAATGCGGGATCCCAACCCGCTGGTGGCCGGCAAGGGGCTGAGACGCCTCAAAAAGGCAGGAATCGCCGTATTTTCAGGGATTTTGAAGGAGGAGTGTCTGGGCCTGAATGAGGCGTTCGTCAAATATATCCAGACAGGGCGGCCCTGGGTGGTCCTCAAGTCGGCGATCTCCCTGGACGGCAAAATCGCCACCGCCGGCGGTCACTCTCAATGGATCACCGGACCGGAAGCCCGTGAGCGGGTCCACCGGATGCGGGACCGGGTGGACGCTATTTTGGTGGGGCCCGGGACGGTACTCAAGGACAACCCGCGGCTGACGACCCGGCTGAAAAAGGGTCGGGGGAAGAACCCCGCCCGTGTTATTCTGGATAGTAGATTCCAGATTCCCTTGAAAGCGCGGGTATTTCATCACGCGGATCGGGAGACCGTGATTTACGCCACTTCCAACAAGGCCCCGGTTTCGCGGGTCCGGAGGTTGCGTGACCGGGGCGTGGACGTCCGCCTGTTTCCGGAGAACAACGGAAAAATTTCCCTGAAGAGCCTGATGCGGCAGTTGGGGAAAATGGAGATCACCTCGGTGATGATCGAAGGCGGCGGCGGTCTCAACGCCAGCGCTCTTCAGGAGAAAATTGTCGACAAAGCGATTTTGTTCCTGGCACCCCGGCTGATTGGAGGAGACGCGGCGCCCGGCATGGTGGGCGGTCCGGGCATCAAACACCTCAGGCAGGCGTGGAGTATAAAAAACCTTATGGTCACCCCGGTGGGTGCCGATTGGATGGTGGAGGGGTACCTTTAATCATGTTTACCGGAATCATTGAAGCCGTCGGAACGGTGGCGAACCTCGTTTTCAAGGATGACCAAGCCCGGATGCGGGTGGCGACCGATGCCGGATTTTCAGGATTCGAGATGGGGGAGAGCATTGCCGTCAATGGCGTGTGCCTGACCGTCTGCGATTTTGGGGATCAATGGTTCGCGGTCGACATGACCACGGAAACGTTGAACCGGACCAGCTTCAACCAGGTGAAGGAACAATCGCGGGTTAATCTGGAGCGGGCGCTGACCCCCGACAAGAAAATGAGCGGACATTTTGTGACCGGCCATGTCGACGCGGTCGCCCGGGTGGCCGAGATTCAACCGAAAACCGGGGAGGTGCTGTACCGGTTCGAGCATCCGCCGGAGCTGTCGCCTTTTCTGATTGAAAAGGGTTCCGCGGCGGTCGACGGCATCAGCCTGACGGTCTTTAATTGCAGGGACAACCATTTTACCGTTTCGATTATTCCCTTCACATTGGAGCATACCAATTTGAAGGATCGAAAACCCGGGGATTCGGTCAATATCGAGTGTGATATGATCGGCAAATACGTCGTCCGGGCCTGTGAAACCATGTTCGGCCGATCAGGTGAAGGCGGCGGAATTTCCACGGACTTTTTGAAACAGCACGGATTTGCATGAAAAAGGAAAAACCCACCCCATTCAGTTCCATTGAAGACGCCATTGAGGATGTCCGGCAGGGCCGGATGATCGTCATCGTGGATGATGAGGATCGCGAAAACGAAGGCGACCTGATGGTCGCGGCGGAACATTGCACACCGGAAGCGGTCAACTTCATGGCGAAGTACGGCCGCGGGTTGATCTGCCTGACGTTGACGGAACAGCGGACCGCCGAGTTGGGCCTGCCCATGATGGTTCAGGAAAATCAGGCGGTCTTTGGGACGCCTTTTACCGTTTCCATCGACGCCAAGCGGGGAATTACCACCGGCATCTCCGCCGCCGACCGGGCGGAAACCATCCGGGTGGCAATGAATCCGGAAGCCAGCCAGTACGATCTCGTGATGCCGGGGCATATCTTTCCCTTACGCGCGCGCGACGGCGGCGTTCTGGTACGGGCCGGTCAAACCGAGGGCTCGGTCGATATCGCGCGTTTGGCCGGGTTGACGCCCGCCGGGGTGATCTGCGAAGTCATGAACGACGATGGGACCATGTCGCGCGTCCCCGAGCTTTCCAAATTCATCAAGAAACATAAACTGAAAATGATCACCATCAAGGATCTGATGGAGTACCGCCTGAACAGTGAGACTCTGGTCGAACAGGTGGCGTCGACGGATTTGCCCACCGATTTCGGCGAGTTTCGCGCGGTGGCCTTCCGCAACAAGCTGATCGACCAGGTGCACATCGCCCTTATCAAGGGGGAGATCGAGCAGGACGTGCCGACTCTGGTGCGGGTGCACTCCCAATGTCTGACGGGGGATGTGTTCGGCTCTCACCGGTGCGACTGCGGCGAGCAGTTGGCGCAGGCCCTGACCATGATCGATAAGGAAGGGCAGGGAGTTCTGCTTTATCTGTATCAGGAGGGCCGGGGCATCGGCATCCTGAACAAGCTCAAGGCCTATGCCCTGCAGGATGCGGGCCAGGACACGGTTCAGGCCAACGAAGCCTTGGGCTTCAAGCCCGATTTGCGCGATTACGGAATCGGCGCCCAAATTCTGCGGTCTTTGGGATTGGGCAAAATCAAAATCCTCAGCAACAATCCCCGGAAAATTGTGGGACTCGAAGCCTACGGGCTGGAATTGGTGGAGCGCATTCCGATTGAAGTGAAACCGAAACAGCACAACATCAAATATCTGAAAACCAAACAGGACAAACTGGGGCACTTGATTAAAAACGTTTTCTAAAACCGGAAAAATATGACAAAGGCGATTGAGGGGGATTTAAACGGAGAGGGTCACCGGATCGGCATCGTGGTCAGCCGGTTCAATGATTTCATCACCGGCCGCCTGGTGGACGGGGCGGTGGATTGTCTGGTTCGGCACGGGGTCAAGGAGGACGATATCGAAATCGTAAAAGTCCCCGGCGCGTTTGAAATTCCCATGGCCGCCAGGCGCATGGTTGATCGTAACAAGTACGATGCGATTCTTTGTCTGGGAGCGGTGGTCCGCGGGGCGACCCCGCATTTTGAATATGTCGCGGGTGAAGCCGCGAAAGGGATCGGCTCACTGGCGATGTCCGCTTCCATTCCGGTGTTGTTCGGTGTTCTGACCACCGACAACCTGGAGCAGGCCATCGAGCGCGCCGGCGCCAAATCCGGGAACAAGGGTTGGGAAACCGCCCTCGCCGCCATCGAGATGATCAATGTGTACAAGCAACTCTGATTCGGAGATCCCCGTTGGGTAAACGTCGTTTGTCAAGAGAACTGGCCATCCGGTTTTTGTATCTGGTTGAGATGAACGAGGGAGAGGTCCGGGAACAGTTGCAATCATTCTGGGAAAGTAATCCCTGCGAGGAGCCGATAAAAACGTTCACCGTCGAACTCGTGACCAGTATCTTCGATCATAAAGAGGAAATTGACGCTCTTCTGGGAAAGTGCAGTGAGCACTGGACGCTTTCCCGGATGGCGGTGATCGACCGCAACCTTTTGCGGATGGCGGCTTCGGAAATTTTATACAGCAAAACGGTCCCTCCCAAAGTGGCGATCGACGAGGCGGTGGAAATCGCCAAAAAATATGGAAGCGAGGATTCCTCAACGTTTATCAATGGAATCCTGGATCGGATCCTCAGAGAATTGAATCCCGATATTTCTCAGGCCCGCGGGTAAGCAATCGATTGAGGAGAGGTGGATAAACCATGGTGTATCTCATATTTTCGGATTTGCACAGCAATCTGGAATCCCTCGAAAAATTTATCGAGATCGGCGAAACCCTTCCTCATGACCAGAAAGTCTGCCTCGGGGATATCGTCGGTTACAACACCAATCCCAACGAATGCGTCGACTGGGTGAGGGAAAATGTCGATATCGTGCTGGCCGGAAACCACGATTACGCCGTGGTGGGCAAGACGGACGCCTCTTATTTCAATCCCTATGCCATGGCGGCCTGTGTGTGGACCCGCGATATTCTCACCGAGGAAAACATCGAATATTTGAGTTCATTGCCGGTTCGGAAGGAACAGAACGGCATTCAGTGGGTGCACTCCTCCCCGTTCGAACCGGACCAATGGCATTATGTGAATAACAAGTACGACGGAGAGGAAAACTTTCCTCATTTCGACGCGCCGTGCTGTTTCCTGGGGCATTCCCATAAACCCGTTATTCTGGAACGGGAACCCGGCTGCCATGTGGAGGCGATTTACGGAGGAGCGGTGGACTACTGGCAATATGACTTCAAACCGGACCACCGTTATATCGTCAATGTCGGGAGTTTGGGTCAGCCGCGCGACGGCATGCCGCTGGCTTGTTATGTGGTTTATGATTCCGAACGTCAAACCGTCGAATTCAAAAGATTTGAATATAATTTGAAACGGACCCAGGAAAAAATTTTATCGCATAACCTGCCGTCCTTTCTGGCGGAACGGTTGGAAGCCGGCTTCTAACTCCCTTGCAGGGGGAGGCCATGGGCTGACCGGCGTACCGCCGGACCGGATTTGTTGACGGTTGACTGTGAACGCTGATCCCCGGGCACCGTTGTCAGGGTTTTAGTTTTACGAGTAAGATAACGGGCTAACTGTTGACAGCCGGCGCCGCCCGGCTTGACGGGACAGGTGAAAAAGTGTTATATTCAAAACCTTAATGAAATTAATGCTTTATGCAGAATTTGTTGCCGTCCTTTCGAAGTTTAGACCGATCCGATGATTGCAGAATCCGATAACTTAAAAAAAGAAGCTTGCCCTAGCGGTCCGTTTCGTGGATGGCGCAAATGGGGAGCGGTAACTTTGATTCTGTGTTTGGCCTGGGGTTGGTCCGGCGAGAGGGTTTGGGCCAGGTTGAGTTCTACCGTTTCCTCCCAGAAATTATACGCTAAAGCCAAAAAGGAATATCAGAATCTTCTCTTTTCCAAGAGTCGGAAAAAATATCGTAGCCACTGGATACGCGCCATCCGCAGATTCCAGAAGGTGATGAAGCGGCATCCCCGGTCCTCGGAAAGTTATAAGGCGGCGTTCACTCTGGGCCGTTTGTACCAGGACCTGGGCCGGCGGAGCGGACGATCCAGCGATATCGACCGGGCCCTCCTCTATTACCGCAAACTGGAATCCAACTTTCCCCCGGGTGTTTTGACGGATGACGCCCTGTATTTTTCCGGTCAAATCCATCTGAAGCGGAAAAATTATTCCCGCGCCCGCCACTGTTTTCGAAAGCTGGTCCAACGGTACCCCAAAGGGGATTTCGTCCCCAAGGCCCGCCGGCAATTGAGAACCGCCGTTCTCAAGAGGGTGAAGCCGAAAACCGCTCGAACTGTCGTCCGGAAAGCGGCCAGACCCAAAACCGCTCGGACCGCCGTCCGGAAAGCGGCCAGACCCCAGGCCCAACCCGCGGTGGTGTTAAAGGACCTGACCTTTGTCAGTGAGGCGAAAGGAACCCGCATTGTGTTGGAGGTGGAGGGCAACGTCAAGTATTCCAAAAAGCGTCTGGGAAATCCCGACCGGGTTTACTTCGATTTTCATAATGCCCGATGGGATGAGCATATTCCCGCGCAGATTCCCGTTCACGACGGATTGATCGAGAAACTGCGGCTGACCAACGACAGGGGGCGTCCCAGCCGGCTGGTCGTGGATCTGAAGGAACTGGACCGGTTGAAGGTAGGGGTCAAAAATGACGGAAACCGGCTGGAGATTTTAATTCCGAATCCCAAGCGAAAGTTCATTCCGGTGAAGACCGGTTTAAAGAACGCGAAGCGTCCCAACCTCCTGCGGGTGGGTAACGCAAATTCCCCCCCCGCATCCAAAAAGAGTAAGAAGCGCCTGGTGGTGGTCATCGATGCCGGACACGGAGGCAAGGATTATGGGGCGACCGGCAGGAATGGCCTGATGGAGAAGGACCTGAATCTCAAAATTGCAAAGCGGGTAAAAAAAATTCTTATTAAAAAATACAAATACAAGGTCATTATGACCCGCGAGGATGACCGGTTTATCGAGCTCAAGGAACGCGGAAAAATCGCCAACCGGCATAACGCCGACCTGTTTGTTTCCATCCATGCCAACGCCGCCCCGCGAAAGTCCGCCAGGGGAATCGAAACGTACTACCTGGGTACCGGTTCCAGCGAGGAGGCGCTGGCCACCGCCGAGCGTGAAAATGGCGACCTGGTACATTCCGTGGCCGATGATGAGGTCCAGGAAATTCTGGCCAGCCTGATTTCAACCACCAAAATCAACGATTCTTCCCGCCTGGCCGCCAGCGTTCAAAAGCGGCTGCATGCTTCCATGTCTAAAAAGTTTTCGGGAGTTCAAAACCTGGGAGTTAAAGAGGGTCCGTTTTTTGTACTGCACGATACCAATATGCCGAGCATTCTGGTGGAAGTGGGATTTGTGACCAACCCCAGGGAAAGCCGGAAATTGAAAAGCAAAAGGTACCAGAAATCCCTGGCCGAATCCATCGCCCGCGGCATCCATGAATACCTGAAGGAAAAAGCCCCATCCATCTAACCCCGGATTCCGAGATGACGTCATGCCCATTCCCCAAGTCGCCATTATCGGAAGGGCCAATGTCGGCAAATCCACCCTGTTCAACCGGATTATCAAAAAGCGCGCGGCCATTGTAAATAACACCCCCGGTGTTACCCGCGATCGAATGTTCAGCCGCGCCGAGTGGTCCGGCAAACCGTTTATGGTGATCGATACCGGAGGCATCGACCTTGCCGCCGGTAATGAAATCGAACTTCAAGTCAAGGAACAGGCGGATATCGCCGTCGCCGGGGCGGACTACATTCTGTTTGTGGGTGACGGCCGGCAGGGAATGACCCCGCAGGATCAGGAAGTGATTGAACGATTACGCTCCTCGGGAAAGCCGCTGTACGTGCTGGTGAACAAAGTGGACGATCCCAAGCACGAATCGCTGATTCACGATTTTATGAGAATGGGGGTGACGGAAACCTTTGCGATTTCCGCCGAGCACGGATCCGGCGTCGAAACCGTGCTCGACCATCTGGCCGGGCGTTTTCCCGAAGAAGGAGAGGCGGCGCGTCCGGACGAGCCCCGCGGTATTCGTCTCGCCGTCATCGGCAAACCCAATGCCGGCAAGTCTTCCCTTATCAACAAGCTGTTGAGAAGCGACCGTTGCATCGTTTCGGAAATTCCCGGAACGACCCGCGATGCGCTGGACACTTCCATCCGCATCGAGGATACTGAATTCGTGCTGGTGGATACCGCCGGCATTCGCCGGAAGGGGAAGACCACCCGTCCGCTTGAAAAGTTCAGCGTCATCATGGCTCTGAAAGCCCTGGAGCGGTGTGATATCGCGATTCTGGTCCTCGATGGTCAGGTGGGCGTGACCGATCAGGATGCCACCATTGCGGGTTACGCCTTTGAGCGGGGGAGGGGTTGCGTCCTGGCGGTGAATAAATGCGACTTGCTGGAAAATAAAAAATCCACCTTTGAAACTCTTGAGCAACAGGTCCGGGATAAATTGAAATTCCTGGATTTTGCCCCGGTTCTTTTTGTTTCGGCTGAAACCGGATTTAATTTGAAGCGGTTTTTTCCGCTGGTGCAGTCCGTTTACGCTGAATATTCGAGAAAAATACCCACTCCCAAGCTGAACGATTGCTTCGCCAGGGCCATTGAAAAAAATCCTTTCAGCAGTTTTCGTGGAAAATTTGTCAAAATGTTTTATTCTACGCAGGTCAAAAGCTGCCCCCCGACCATTCAGTGTTATGTGAACTACCCGGAGGGCATTCATTTCTCCTATCGCAGATATTTGGCCAACAGCTTGCGAAAAGCGTTTGGCTTGTCCGGAACTCCGGTACATTTAAAGTTTTCCTCCCGGCGTTCCGATGGTTGAATTATGGCGGATCACAAAAATGTCCACATATTCAAGGGATACAATTTTCGGGTTTTGACGGTTAAGGGTTTCGATCCGGTATGTTTCGGGTGCCCCCCGGGCATCGTTAAAGATTTTGGAAAGCGCGGCGAATCGTTGCCTTCCCATTACGTCCTTCCGATCCGTACTTTTGTCAGGGGCAAAAATCACTTCGATTTCGAATTTATCATTTACACCTTTCTGTTCGCCCGGCCTTCCAGCGATAAAATTACCGTTTACTGTACCGCCGACCAGAGGGAGCGGTTCATTTCCATTCTGCAGGAAACCCTGTTTGGTCCGACCTTCAGTCAAATGCTTCAGGCCCAATTCCGCGGTTTCAGCCGCGGGGCCGGGTTTTCCCCCGCTGAGGAAAAACGTTTTGAGGCGTTTCTGGAGGGAATGGCGAGCCATCAGAAACTGGCCGGAACTTTCAACCGGCTTCTCAAGAACGATGTTCCGGACCGCGAGATCAAATCGGAAATCAAAGTTTTCCTGGAACCGGTGATCCGGAGGAAAAAATGGCTGAGCGTCCGGGTCAATGCCAGGGTGCTGTCCCAATTTGCCCAGAACTATCTCCTCTGTGCCCAGATAAAAAAAGAAATGGATCTTTTTTCCCTGACCGAAGAAAAAAACCAGAGGGATTTTATCCAGAGGCTGGTCCAATTCCGTTTATTCGGTAAAGACAATTCGGTAACCATTAACAGTCCGGTTAAGAAGAACCGCAAACTCAAGTTGGTTCAGACGCAACCGGCGGAATTCGATCTCTACCTTTCCAACCGCCGGGTGTATTCTCTGAGCGTGGCCGAACTGGACCGTCCCTCCCGGCCGAAAGCGATCACCCCGATTGAGAAACCGTTTATGGGGGTCACCTATCTGGGCGTCGGCTCCGGCTTTTCCTATAACCGGAGAAACAGCAGTTTGATTGTTTGGTCCGAGGGCAAGGGGATTATGGTGGATGCGTTCAGTGACAACAGTGAAACCCTTCTGAGTCACGGAATTTCGGAAAATGATATTCATTTCATCATTCTCACCCACGTTCATTCCGACCACGATTCCGGCTTGATTGAAAAACTGCTTTCCGGCCAGCGTATCCGGCTGATCACCACCCGCATCATCTTTGAGAGTTTTTTAAGGAAAGTCCAGGCGATCAGCCGTTTTCCTCAGGAGGTTCTGGAGGAGTTTGTTGATTTTCTGGAAGTGGCGCCCGGCAAAAAAATCAAATTACCCGGTTTTAAAAATACCTGGCTGGAGTTTGACTATTCGCTTCATTCGATCCCCACCGCCCGGTTTCGGTTGACCTGCCAGGCTCCGGGGGGGCGAAAAAAAACCATCAGTCACTCCGGCGACACCAAGTACGATGAGGAGTTGACCGACCGTTGGTGGGAAATGGGAAAGTTTTCCCGGAACCGGCGAAGCCGTGTGCTGGGTTTTATCTGGGATGCCGATTTGATTATTCAGGAGGTGGGAGGTGGTAACCTGCACACCGAGTTATCCTCACTCACCCACCTGGACACCGCTTTGGCGAAAAAAGTGGTTCTGGTCCATCAGCATAAGGAGCCCTTCAACCACCCGTTTTTTCGTTTTGCCCGGGAAGGAGAAACTCACGTCCTCATCAAAAGAAAAGAGGACCGTGCCCGCACACCCTTCCGCCTGTTGAGCGCGATGACTTTGTTCCAAGGGGTTAAAAAATCTCAAATTACGCGGATATTGAAAGGAGCCCGGGTTAGGAAATTCAAATCCGGGAGAACCGTATTTTCAAAAAATGAAGTGGGCAAAGCCTGGTATGTGATTTTGGAGGGGTTCGCTGAAATTTCCCTTAATAAGAACCATTCGGTCATTTATGAGCAAGGTATGTTTTTTGGAGAACTGGCCCTGTCCACCTCCAATCCCCGCCGCCGGGCTACAGTCAAAGCCGCCTCGGATCTGACGGTGCTTAAAATCCCCAAAAAATTATATTTACAATCCAACCTGCCCGGGATAATAGATGATTTTTACCGGTTGGGAAATTATTTCAATGATACAATACGCCCTGGGTTAGTCGCCTCATTGGGGTATGGAAGCCTTCGCCAATACGGTAAAAACGCCCAACTGAAGCCAGACGAATTCACCGGCGACTCAGTAATGGTGATTATTTCCGGCAGGGTGAAAATTTCTCCCAGAGGCACAAAAAACGTTGCTTTTCTGTCAAGTGGCGATATTATGGGGCAAATTCCAGATTGGGAGCACGTCCCGCTAACCGCCGGTGCCACGGTTGTGACGGATCAGGTGTTGGTGGTGGCCATCAGCCTCAGCGAACTAAAACGGCTGTTCCGGCTTTATCCATCTTTTTACGGTACGGTATATCAGAAATTAAAACGGCTGGAATCCGCCTTATGTTGATCCGCCGCTTGAAATGATTGAAGTGGCAGTCTAAATATTCTATAAGAGTTAACCGCATTTAAAGAATTAATTTGAATCCAGTGCTTTAAGCTGGTTTGTATTTTGTTTCTGGGATGCCGGGGAGGATTTGGATGGTTCCCGGCCTTCGTGGGGGAGAAGCGTGAAAGAATACAAAGTCGAGCAGATCAGGAATATTTCCCTAATCGGACATGCCGGTTCCGGTAAAACCTCCATTGCCGAGGGTCTGATGTATCTCACGGGAATTTCCGACCGGTTGGGTAAAGTGGGTGACAGCTCATCCGTCATGGATTACGACCCCGATGAAGTTCGCCGCGGACACTCCATCAACGCCTCTTTTGCCGCTGTTGAATGGCAAAAACACAAACTGAACATTCTGGATACGCCGGGCAACGGCAACTTTATCGCCGATACACCGGGGTGCATCCGGGTGGCGGACGGCTGTGTCGTGGTGATTGCCGCCGATGCCGGTATTCAGTTTTTTACCGAAAAGGTCTGGCAATGGGCCGATGACCACTCCGTCCGGCGGGTCGTGTTCGTCAACAAGATGGATAGCGAGCAGGCCTCTCTGGCCCCCATTCTTGAAGGCATCAAAAAGAAGTTTAAAGTGCAGCCGTTTCTGTTGCATGTTCCGGTGGGGAAGGGAGAGCAGTTTTCCGGCATCGTGGATCTGGTCGAAAACAAATATTACTCTTACGAAAAAGGCGGTAAAGGAAATGGGAAGCCGTCTGACATTCCGGATGAGGTGAAGGACGAAGTGGAAAGCCAGCGCGCGGAACTGATCGAAGCGGTGGCTGAGGCCGATGATGAATTGATCGAATCGTATCTGGAAAAAGGCGAGCTGACCGATGATGAATTCAACCAGGGTCTGAAGAAAGGAATTGAAAGCGGGCAGCTGGTTCCGGTTTTGCTGGGGGCCGCCCTGCACAATATTGGAACCGATCGTCTGTTGAAGGCCGTGGTGGATTACGTTCCGTCGCCGGACCAGGTGGCCGCTCAATCCGCGCATTCACTGAGCGGCGACGACATCGTTGAGGTTCCCTACGATAACAATGGCTTGCTGGCCACCCTGGTCTTTAAAACCATTTCCGATCCTTACGCCGGGAAATTGACCCTGTTTCGTGTGTATTCCGGTTCCTTGAAATCCGATACCCCGGTGTTTAACGCCAACCGGAGCAAAGAGGAGAGAATCGGGCAATTGTTTGCTCTGCAGGGAAAAGAACAGGTTTCCCTGCCGGAGGTGATTGCGGGGGATATCGGGGTGGTGGCCAAATTGAAGGAGACCGTGACCAGTGACACCCTGACGGTTAAGAGTAAAGGTGTCCGGTTCGAGGAGATTGTTTTTCCCAATCCGGTGCTGGCTCGGGCGGTGATTCCCAAGACCCGGGCCGATGAAGAAAAAATCAGCGGTTCTCTCAGCAAGTTGATCGAAGAGGACCCGACCTTGAAAGTGGAACGGGACGCCCAGACGCACCAACTGCTGGTGTCCGGGATGGGAGCGGAGCATTTGGACGTGATCATCGAACGCCTGAAGCGCCGTTTTAAAGTGGAAGTCGATGTGAAACCTCCCAAAGTGCCTTATCGGGAAACCATCCGCGGCAAAACCAAAGTGCAGGGGAAACATAAAAAACAATCCGGCGGACGCGGCCAATTCGGCGATACCTGGCTGGAAATCTCTCCCTTGCCGCGGGGGGGAGGGTTTGAGTTTGAGAACAGGATCGTCGGCGGAGCCATCCCTAAAACCTATATTCCCGCGGTTGAGAAGGGCGTGCAGGAAGCCATGGAAAGAGGTGTTCTCGCAAACTACCCCGTGGTGGATGTCAAAGTGGCCCTGTACGACGGCTCTTACCACGATGTCGATTCCTCGGAAATGGCCTTCAAAATCGCCGGGTCCCTCGGCTTTAAGAAGGGCGTCCAGGACTGCAAACCGATTCTTCTGGAACCCATCATGACCATGGAGGTGGTTGTGCCCAGCGATTTCGTGGGTGATGTGATTGGGGATTTGAATTCCAAGCGGGGCAAGATTCTGGGTGTGGATGCCAACGATGATAAACAGAACGTGCGGGCGCATGTGCCCATGGCTTCCATTTTGAATTACGCCCCCGAACTTCGTGCGTTAACCAGCGGGCAGGGAGTGTTTGTCATGGAGTTTGACCATTATGACGTGGTACCGGAACACCTGAACGCGAAAATTATAGAAGAAGCCCAAAAGGAAATTAAGGAAGAAGAATAATTTTTCCCTGATGAGGTGACTATGACAAAAGGATCGGAGCAAAATACCATCGTTAAATCGGATATCGTGGATCGGGTTTACGAAAGGGTGGGGTTTACTCGACAGGAAGCCGCCGCGGCAGTGGATGTCGTGCTGGATGAAATCAAATCCGTGCTGAGTAAAGGTGAAAATGTCCGTATCGTCGGTTTTGCCAGTTTCAATTTGAGAAATAAAAAAGCGCGGAATGCCAGGAATCCACGAACCGGCGAGCCCATTGTGATCAAGCCGCGGCGGGTGTTGACCTTTAAACCCAGCCGGCATTTACTGGACTCAACCAATAGCCAGACTCATGAAACCAACCATTCCGGATAAGCTTTTTTTTAAAATCGGAGAAGTCGCCGAAATCGTGGGGGTCGAGCAACACGTCCTCCGCTATTGGGAGGATGAGTTCGAAGTCCTCAAACCCAATAAAAACCGCTCCGGCCAGCGACTGTATCAGAAAAAGGATATCGATCAGGTGCTGGAAATCAAAAAGCTCCTGTATACCGAGCGGTTCACCATCGCCGGAGCCAAAAAAAAGCTGAAACAGGGGAGAACCCAGAACTCAGGCGGTCAGGCCCAGCTCGACTTCGGATTTGACCGGGAGGCCCTGGCGGAATGGAAAAAGCAAGCCACTCAAGATCTGAGATCCATACTGAAAATCCTGGACAATCACTCCTGAATCCCCGGTTTTTCCGAAATGAGAACGGCCTTTTTCCGGGTCCTGACATTCCTTGCGATGTGGCTGCTCCTGGGAGCCGCCCCTGACCCGGTATTTTCCGAAACCCCCGCAAACTCTTCTAAAGAAATATTGGAACCCATTGAGGTGCAAGCCACCCGCTCGCCCAGGTCTCCGTCGAATATCCCCGGCGCGGTCAACCGGCTTAACCGGGAAGAAATTCAACACCACCGGCCGACGATCACCCTGGAAGAATCGCTTTCTACGCTTCCGGGGCTATTCATTCAAAATCCATACAATTTTGCGCAGGATACGCGAATTTCGATTCGCGGTTTCGGCGCCCGCTCCCCTTTTGGGGTCCGCGGAATCAAAATCCTGGTGGATGATATTCCGCTAACCCTTCCGGACGGAATCAGCCAATTGGATTCCGTGGACCCGGCGATGGTCGATCATATTGAAGTGCTTCGCGGACCCTCCGCCTCCTTGTACGGCAACGCTTCGGGGGGATTGATCGCCCTCTATACGGATGACGGCCCCGAGGGTCCATGGGATTTCAAATCCCGCCTGGTTTTCGGGGCTTTCGGTTTATTCAAATCTCAACTCAATGTGGGGTTGAGGACCGCGAATACCGGCGCACGGGTGTTCGGCTCCCGGTTGGAGTACAATGGTTACCGGGAGCACAGCGTCACCGAGAACCTGCTGGTTCAGTCCAAAATAAACTGGCGGGGCGGGGACGATTCCGACCTGATGGTGGTGATCAGAAAATTTCACTCCCCCCGCGCCGAAGATCCCGGTGGTTTGACCGCTCAACAGGTGACGCTCAATCCCCGGCAGGCGCATTCCACCAATGTGTTATTTGATGCCGGCGAGGAAGTGGACGAGGAAACCCTGGGTTTACGATGGCGAAAGCCTCTGGCCGGCCGGCAGGAATGGACTCTGTCCGCTCAAGTGATTCATCGTCATTTTTCCAACCGCCTGCCTTTCACCCCCGGAGGCCAGGTGAAGTTCGAGCGCTGGGCGCCCGGAGCCTCCGTGAAATATATCAATAACCGGCCGTGGTTTAAAAAATCCAATCGGCTGGTGGCCGGCGCTGATGTTTTGTTTCAGAATGACGACCGGGAGCGCTTTAATAATCATCAGGGGGTACGTGGCGCCACGGTCTTGAAACAGCGTGAAATCGTAGACAGCCAGGGGATTTACTTGCGCAACGAATTACTTTTGTTCGATGATTGGGAACTGACGGCCGGCGGACGCTACGACCGAATTCATTTCCGGGTCAACGATTCATTTTTCTCTGATGGAAACCAGTCCGGATCGCGAACCCTGTCCCAGGGAAGCGGCACTCTGGGTTTGCTCTATCATATCACTCCCAACAGCAGTATATATCTGAACGGCGCGACCGTATTTGAAACCCCGACCAGTACGGAACTTCTGAACAATCCTGCCGGAACCGGCGGTTTTAATCCCAATCTCGATCCGCAAACGTCTTACAGTGTGGAGTTGGGTTGGAAAGGACGAAGGGTTTTCGAATATGAGTTGGCGTTGTTTTTTATCCGCACCCGGGACGAGATCACGCCTTTCGAGCTGGCCGCTTTTCCCGGCCGGACGTTTTTCCGTAATGCGGGAACTTCTGAACGCCAAGGGGTGGAGGGCAGGATTCGCTGGCCCATGACCGCGCACTGGAGAGGGACGCTCTCGTATGCGTATTCGGATTTCGAATTTCGGGATTTTTCCGTTTCAGGGGTTTCATTCGCGGGCAACCGGATACCCGGCGTGCCCCGGCATCGGGTCGTCGGTCAGATTGAATATAAAAATCCTCAAGGCTGGTTTGCCCGCGGCCAGGTGGAGCGCGTCCACCGTTTTTATGTGAATAATGAAAGCACCGCTCAAAATTCCGGATACACGGCCTCCCGGCTGGAACTGGGAATGGAGAAGACCTGGGGCGAAATGCGCGGAGGTTTGACTTTCGGGATGGGTAACTTGTTGGATGAGCGGTATAACGGCAATACCCGGATCAATGCCGCCGGAGACCGCTTTTTCGAACCCGCTCCCCCGTTTAATCTGTTCGGGGGAATTTCTCTAAGCTGGGTTCCCGGTGGCCAAAAATAATTATTGAATGGGGCTGTCCCCGGGACGTTCATTCTGATAGTTTGGTAATTGAATATGGATGCTAATCGGAAAGTGGGTGACTCATGAACAGCAAATCCCGTCAAACCCTTCTGGCAGGGTTGATTCTGGGAACCGTTTGGATCGGCGCGGGGGAATGGGGGCAGGCCAGCCATATGGGCCGCCCTTCCATCGAACAAAAGGATCGCGAGATTCCGCATTATGTTTATCCGGGGGATTACGGGGAGGAAATCAGCCGGGCGAAGGAGAAGTTTAAAAACGCTTTCGGTTATGAGTTGATGGACCTGGATCAGGTCTGGCGGCCGGATGAAATCGAACGCCTGCACGGCGCATTTGCAAAACTTCCGGAAAATTTTTATCGAATGCCGGGGCTGAAGGGTTTTTACCGCGCTTCCGAGCTCAAGGTGGAAGGACGTCAAGACGACCCCTCGGGAATTCCCGCCGCGACCTTTCCCCGGTTTCTCACCGTATACCGGCAGAAATTTCAGGCCTATCAGGTCGTTCTGAAGGATGAGCCTCTGCGCATTGAGTTTTATAACGGCATTTTTTATGAAGGTGAGGAGGATTTCGACAATATCGTTCATCACGAAATGGCTCACATTTATGATCTGAGCCATGGTTTTCTGACTTTTCAGAGCGAATGGTTGAAACTGGCGGGGTTTCGGCTTCTTCACCTTCCAGCGCTCGACGGTAAAGCGGACAGCGACTTTTTATATACTTTGATCAGCGATCCGGCGGTGGATCATTATGCTCCGGTTTCCAATCGGCACCTTCCGACTTATTCCCGCCAGAATTCACAGGAGGATTTCGCTAATTCGGTGGCGGCTTATCTGCACTATCCCTATTTCAAATGGACGCATCCAAACCGATACCTGTTTCTAAAGGAGCACGTTTTTGAGAACAAGGAGTTCTTTCCGGAACAAGCGGGGCCGCCTGCTTATGCGGAACGCTTAACGCGCGATTTTAACGATGCGCTGGCCGGGGAAAAATGGAAAGAGATTCGGCGGCTCGCTCTGGAAAATACCCGCTATCTGAATTTGTCGCTGGAAAAGCAACTGGTGGATTTACTGGCGCAAGCCGTTGCGCGGAAAATTTCCCCTGAGGCCGATTTAAGTCTCGCCATCGTTTCCTGTTATTTTTATCATCCCCAGGCGATTCAATTGAGAAGAGACCTGTGGGCCCAACAGCGGATTCAGCTGGCAAAGCTGTTTAGGGATGCCCGGTGCCGCCGCATGGGAAAAGGGGAGTTTGAGGGCGCGCAGGCGCGCTGGCCGATGGATCAGATTTATTTTTACCGGGAGAAAGGGCAGGCGGTTCTGCAATTTCTGGATCCCGCGGGCCTGACCGCTACCGCGCGCGGTTTTAAGAACCGTTACCGGTGGAGACTTTCCATTACAAAGCCGCGTTCGCGGGTCGTCGCCAGGGGGGAGACCGCATGGCGGGCCGAATCGAACGGGGCTGTTAAAATCAATTTGAAAGAAACCGCGAAGGGACGTTTTGTCCTGCCATTCGGACGGCAATTGATTTTTGAAATTCGGGCGGAACGGGAAGGACCGAAGCCCGGCCGGCCCCTGGTATCTCCGTGGAGACCCATCCGGATCGTGGTGCAACCGGATTTTGAATATCTCGGCCCGGAGAACGCGGACTTTCATTTCATCTATCCGCCCTCCTGGAAACAGAATCCGTAGCCGGTCAGGAAAGGTTGCGGACCAGCCGGACCGCCATATTCAAATTGGCATATTGCGAGGGCCAGACTTTCATGCCGTCTTCATATTGAATGACCAGGGCCGCGGATTCCTTGGTGTCCTCCGTCCAGGTAACCCCGGCGCTTCCCGGTTCAAAAATCGGGTCGAGGTAAATATCCTCACCGTACTTGTCCTGATTGGTTTTATCCAGTTCGAACAGACTGTAAGCCTCCTCTTCCAGGGGAAAACGCCAGTCCTCATGCCCGGCGAACCGCTCCAGGTTGACGATTTGCATATATTCATGCCCGGTAAACCAGTTCTTCCATTTTTTAGTATCCAGGAAGGAGTCGTTTTTCTTCCACATGAGGCCGGTTTGATGATCGGTAATGGTTCCGTCCCCGTTATCGACAAAACGTGAATTTTCGGTCATTCTCTCCGTACGCTTTCAAAAGTGTTAATCCAGATAATTGTTCATGACCAGAAGTTTGATTTCGGTCATTTCTTCCATGCTGTATTTGATGCCTTCCCGGCCGAAACCGGAATCCTTGACACCGCCGTAAGGCATGTTGTCCACCCGGAAGGTGGGCACATCGTTGAGCACCACCCCACCGACATCCAATTGATTGAACGCCCGCATCGCCTTGTCCATTTGATTGGTGAATACGCCCGCCTGCAGGCCGAAGTCCGATTGATTGATGGTCTCCACCGCCTGGTAAAAATCGGTGTACGGTTCCACCACCAGAACGGGGCCAAAGACCTCCTGGCAGACCACTTTCTGTCCGGTAGCGACCCCGGTGAGGACGGTCGGTTCGAAAAACGCGCCGTTGCCTTTGCCGCCGGTGACCAGTTGCGCTCCGCCGTCCACCGCTTCCTGAACCCAGGAGGCGATGCGGTCCGCGTTGCCGGTATCAATCAACGGGCCGAAGGTGACCGAGGGATCCATCGGGTCTCCTGATTTCAACCGGCCGATTTCTTTCTTCAACCGTTCCATGAACGGCTGAAAACAGGATTCGTGAACATAGGTGCGTTGCACCGAGATGCAGACCTGACCCGAGAAGGCAAACGCGCCAAAACATACTTTTTGGGCGGCCAAGTCGATATCGGCATCCGGCTCGACGATCACTCCCGCGTTACCGCCCAGTTCCAGCGTGACCCGTTTCTTGCCCGCGCGGCTTTTGATGTCCCAGCCGATGGGCGGACTCCCGGTAAAGGTCACCATCTGCAGGCGCGGATCCTCCACCAGAGGAGTGGCGTCCGAGCTTTTGCAGGGCAGGACGCTGAAACTGCCGTTCACCGCTTCGGTTTCGTTCACCACCTTGCCCAACAGCAGGGCCGTCAACGGGGTGGAGGAGGCCGGTTTCAGGACGATCGGATTGCCCACCGCCATGGCCGGAGCCACCTTATGGGATACCAGGTTCAACGGAAAATTAAAGGGGGAAATACCCGAAACCGGACCCAGGGGGAACCGTTTGACAATGCCGGATTTGCCCTTCGCCGCCGGGGTGATATCCAGATTCAAGACCTCGTGATGCAGGCGGGAGGCTTCTTCCGCCGCCAGGGAGAAGGTCGATATCGACCGCGCCACCTCCGCCCGGGCGTAAACCAGCGGCTTGCCGGATTCTTTGGCGATGGTTTCGGCAAATTCCTCACTGCGCTTTTCAATGCCTTGCGCGATTTGCGAACAGATACGGCTCCGCATGAAAGTGGGGAGCGTGCGGGTTTCTTCGAAAGCCCGGCAGGCCAGGGCGATCGCTTTTTCGATTTCCGCGGGGCCCGCCAGGCAGACCTCGGCAAAGGCTTCCTGATTGTATGGGTTAATCACGGGGATCGCCTGGGCCGCTTCCCGCCATTCCCTGCCGATCATGAATGAATGTTTTTGCGTCATAGGATGATATACCTCTGGTTCCCGTTGAAACGGGAGACGGTCTCCCGGGGGTTGTCGAATCAAGTGTCTCTATTATACGAATTTTTTGGAAAATAAATAAGAGGGAGAAGGGAGAAATATGCGCGGGCAAAGGATTGATTATTAAGAGCCGCTCAATGCCGGGGAGGGCCCGACATGGGTGGTGGCCGGNNCTTTGCCGAGGTCTGCCTGGCGGGCCCGACATGGGTGGTGGCCGGGGAATCCGGCAATTCGATGGTAAAAATGGTTCCCTTGGGCTCATTCGCCCGGGCCTGGATCGTTCCATTGTGGTCGTTGATGATGCGGGTGACAATGGCCAATCCCAGTCCCGTCCCCCGCTTTTTGGTCGTAAAATGAGGCAGAAACAGCTTGTCCCGGTCGGCCGGGTTGATTCCCATTCCGTTGTCCGAGAAATCAATGCGGATGCGCTTCGCCTGAGAGTCCCACTGCGTGGTGATATGGATTTGGCCGCCCTCGTCCACCGCGTCCAGGGCATTGTCGAACAAATTGATAAACACCCGCCGAATCTGTTCGGGATCGATATAAACCAGGTTGACGTTGGGATCCAGGTTCTTGGTCAGGGTGACGCCTTTTTCATGATCCGTATACAGGTTGGAGACATCCTCGATAATGGCGTGAAGGGAATGCAATTTCGGGTGTGGGGTTGGCATTCTGGAAAATCGCAGAAACTCGTTGAGCAGATCCTTCATCCCTTCCACTTCCTGCGTGATAATGCGGATACTTTCGTCGAACACTTTGGCGAAGGACTTCTTGTCCTCGTAATATTTTTTGCGGAGCCGCTGGGTGTTGAGCTGGATCGGGGTCAGGGGATTCTTGATTTCATGGGCGATGCCCTGAGCCACTTCCTGCCAGGCCGCCAGTTTCTGGGCCTTGATGAGCTGGGTGACGTCTTCGAACACAATCAGAAGTCCCATGTACTTGTTCCGGTCTTCTCGCATGAACTTGATATTGGCCAGCAGGGTAATATTATTTCCCCCAACGGCCAGTTCAACCTGCTCCTCTATGGATTCTTTTTCATCCTCGTTCATTTTTTTGATCATATCCCGGATCGGCTGATGAAACGAAGGGTCGAAGGCGTCTTTGTAGTTGGTGCCGATGATATCCCGGTCCTCCGCCCCCAGCAAACGCTTGGCCCCCTTGTTGAGGGTGGTGATCCGGCCCTTTTTATCGATGGAGATTACGCCGGCCCCGACATTTTCCAGAATGGTTTCGGTGTACAGCCGCCGGCGGTCCAGCTCGATATTAGTGATTTGCAGATTGGCGTGGGCTTCCTCCAGCGTTTTGCGGTTGGTCTGGAGCTGTTGGGTCATGGTGTTGAAAGAGTCGACCAGCAGGCCGATCTCGTCCCCGGTGTCCAGATTGACTTTAACATTCAGATCGCCTTTCGCGATCCGCCGGGTTCCTTCCGCCAACTGCTGGATGGGGATGGTGATACCCCGGGCCATATAAAATCCCAGCCAGATCGCGGAGAACAGGATCAACAGCGTCATCAGAATAAAAGTGGTGTAATAATTGGCGCTGACCGGCAGTTTGAGAAAACTCTGTTTCTTGTAATCCTCAAAGGTATTGCGAATGCTTTCGATTTTGATGATGGTGCTTTTGGGAATTTTGGACAAGGTCAGGATATACCCCCAGATCGCGGTTTTCCCTTCGACCACCTGCTTGAGAGGCAGAACCACAACCAGGTAATTGCCCTTGGTGTGCGAACTCATTTCGGTGATGCTTTCGCTTTCCATGCTGTCCCGGATCAGGTCCGCATAATCCAGGTTGGTGTAGTTTTGCGGCATCGATTGATTGGCGTAGGACACCACAACCTGGCCCAGTTGATCGTAAACGATGACCCCGCCCAGCTCGTATTCCTCGGTTTTGGTTTCCACCAGACGCTGCAGGATATCGCGCTTCTCCTGAAGATAAAGCTGATTCTGTGTGATCAGTTCTTCCAGTTTCCGGGCGTGAAACTGGCTCTTTTTTTCCATATGGCTGTAATATTCGCGGGCGACCTCCATGGATTGCTGGAGGGAGCGTTCCACCTGAATACTGAACCAGTTGCCGATGCTGTAACTGAACAGTTTGCTGGCGACAAAAAACAGGAGGGTAGCGGGGACCAGGGCCAGGATACAAAACGCGATGATCAGCTTGGTCTGGAATTTGGAGCCGATGATCCGGCTTTTACGCTCATTATACAGTTTCACCAGGTTGCGGGTGATCATGACGATCAGCAGCACCAGCAAAATGATGATGACATTAAACAGGAACAGGATATTGATGTTGTCGGCGATGCTGGTTCCCTGCTTTCTGAGGATATAGATTTCCAGCAGGGTCAATCCCACCAGGCTTAATATCAGCAGGGTGATATTGCGGCGGGCGCGCCGATGCTTGCGTTGAATCTGCTCTTCGGTGAGCTTGACGTAACGGGGATTATTGATTAAAGGATCGGATGCCATCGCCAACCCCCTTGGCAGGAATACTACCCGGTTTTGACGGCCTTTTGGAGGCTTCGATTCCAAATGCCGGATCCATCTTCAGCGTTAAAGGAGTGGATTGTTTCCAGGTGGTTTCAAATTCTTTGAAGGGAACGAAAAAAAGCAGGTAGTTGAAGGGAAATCCCAAATCCTCGGCTTCCATTTCCGCTTTGACCCGCACATAGTACTTTTCCTCAGGGTCGAGTTTGTAGACATGCGCGATGGGAATGTTTTTAAGGGTCAGCATCAGTTCCTGGTATTTTTCCAGGGTTTTGGTTTCCACCTTGCGGTTGACATTTTTTCCCTGGGAGGAGAACCGGTAGATCTTTTTCAACGTGTCGTACTGCACCGTGTGGGTGACTTTGTTCTGGGTCACCGTCTCATCCCCAAAGGAGGCTTCCTTGCGTAATTCGATTTCAAAGGTAAACGTCATCGCCACTCCACTTTCGATGGCTTCCGTCATCTTGGCGCTGAAGGCATCGATCAATTTCGCGTCCAGGGTTACCAATTCGCGTTGGGTATGGACGGAAACTTTGGATATGGCGGGATTGGCCCAGGCGGAGGCAGTCACACTCCAAAGCCCACAGAGAAGTACCAGGGGGCTCAAGATTTTGGAGATGTGCTTCATGCGTAATTCTTTCTTAGATGATTGCTTGAAAAAAAACCGCGGACGGATCAGGGCCTATTAAAAGAATGATACTCTCTTATCATATCCCATTTGCCATCCCGAGTAAATAGCGACTTTTATTGACGTTGGGCTGAATTTGGCCTGTTTAGGGGGGTCGTGGAGCTTTTCCGGGAAAATCGGAGAAAAAAATATAAATCCTTGATTTTAAAGAAGGTGACTTAAACAGACCGGATTTTATGAATGGCGCGTCTTTTTACGGTTTATTCAGCCATTCCTGTATTTCGTACCATTTTTCTAAAGCCTTTCGAGGGGTTAGCTCATCCGGGTCGAGTTCCTGTAATTTTTGCATCAAGGGTGAGGGGAGCTGGGCGAACAGGCCCAGTTGTTGCGGGTGGTTCGGGGGCGGGTCGCCTTCGGACTTTCCGATCGTGGGTGTGCCCGCTTCATCGTATTCTTTATTTTCCAGATTGAAGAGCACCTCGTGGGCTCGTTTCAGGACTTTCTCCGGGAGGCCGGCCAGCCGGGCCACCTGAATCCCGTAACTTTTATCCGCCCCGCCGGGAACGATTTTTCTCAAAAAGATAATCTCATCATTCCATTCCTTCACTTGTACGTTGAAGTTGTTGACTCCGGACAAGGTGGCCCCCAGTTCGGTCAGTTCATGATAATGCGTAGCGAACAGCGTTTTGGCGCCGATGCGCTCCTGGCCGTGCAGGTATTCGACCATCGACCAGGCGATGCTGATGCCGTCGAAGGTGCTGGTGCCGCGGCCGATTTCGTCGAGGATGATCAGGCTTCGCCGGGTGGCGTTGTTGAGAATATTGGCGGCTTCGTTCATTTCCACCATGAAGGTCGATTGCCCTTTCAGTAAATGGTCCTGCGCGCCGACTCGCGAGAAAATCCGGTCGACCAGGCCCAGCTCCGCTTTTTCCGCGGGAACATATCCGCCGATCTGCGCCATCAAAGTAATCAACGCCACCTGGCGGAGGTAGGTGGATTTTCCCGCCATGTTGGGACCGGTGATGATCATGATCTGATTGTCCCCACAATCCAGATGGGTATTGTTGGGGATAAAGGCCTGAGAACTGTCGAGTCGTTCGATCAGGGGATGGCGGCCGTTGACCATGTTGAGGTGGGTTCCTTCCTGAAGCACCGGCCGGGTGTAGTTGTAGCGGTGAGCCACTTCCGCCAGGCCCGCCAGCGTATCCAGTTCGGCCAGCAGGGCGGCCATGGACTGAATGCGTTTGCCTTCCGCCGCCACCTGCCGCCGGACGTCCTGAAACAATTCCTGCTCCAGCGCCAGAATCTTATCCTCCGCGCCGGTGATCTCCGTTTCATACTGCTTTAATTCCGGCGAAATAAACCGCTCGCAGTTGACCAGCGATTGCTTGCGGATGTAATCATCCGGAACCCGGTCCAGATTTTTCTTGGTGACCTCCAGGTAATAACCGTAAATTTTATTGAATCCCACCTTCATCTGCGGGATTCCGGTGCGTTCCCGTTCCCGCGCTTCCAGCGCGGCGATGGACTGGTTGCCGTCGCGGGTAATGGCTTTCAGGCGGTCGAGTTCCTCATGGCAACCCGGTTGGATCAGGTGGCCGTCCTTCGCCTGATGGGGAGGATCGTCCACGATCATCCGGTCAATCAGCCGGTGCACCGACTCGAGATTGTCCCACCCTTCGATAAATTTCTGCAGATCCTTGGAATCGCACCGCTTCAGAATTTCCTTGAGACCGGGCAGGGCCGCCAGCGAATTTTTCAGAGTCACCAGGTCCCGGGGACTGCAGGCCGCCAGAGAGATGCGGCCCAGCAGGCGTTCCAGATCGTAAATCTCATTGAGTTGGGAGCGCAGATCGTTGCGGTCCATGAGGTTGTCATGAAACACGGTCACGCTGTTCAGGCGTTCTTCCAGCCTTTCCCGGTCTACCAGCGGTTTGAGGATCCAGTCCCTGAGGAGCCTCGCGCCCATCGGCGTTTGGCACTCATCCAGCAGGTCCAGCAGGGAGTGTTTGCGGTTCCCGTCACTGCACCGAACCAGTTCAAGGCTGTCGATGGTGGCCGGGTCCAGCCACATATGGCTGTCGAGATTAAAAGTGGACAGGGTATTGATATGCTGCAGGGCCGATTTTTGAGTGTCGCACAGATAGCGGATCAGGGCTCCGGCGGCGCTGACCGCCAGGTGCCGGCTTTCGCAGCCGAAGCCTTCCAGCGAATGGGTTTTAAAATGTTCGGTGAGATTCCGGTAGGCTTCGCTGTGGCTGAAGGTCCAGTCCTCGCAGGGATGCAGGTAACAGGAAGGGCCGGCCAGTTCATGGAGGCGCAGTCCGTTTTCCTGAATCAGCGATTCGGGGGCGATGATTTCCCGCGGGTCCAGTTTGCGGAGTTCGTCGATCAGCAGGTTGTTGGACGGCGAATCTTTGATTTCGGTGGTTTTGAATTCGCCGGTGGACAGGTCCACCACCGCCAGCCCGGTTCCTTCCCGCCCGGCGTAAACCGAAGCCAGGTAATGGTGGCTTTTCGGGTCCAGCAGGTGATCCTCCAGTACCGTGCCGGGAGTGATGACCCGGACCACTTCGCGTTTGACCAGGCCCTTGGCCAGACGCGGGTCCTCCACCTGTTCGCAGATGGCGATTTTTTTGCCCTGCCTGACCAGCTTGGAAATATACAGGTTGGAGGAATGATGGGGGATGCCGCACATCGGCACCGGATTGGCCTGATTCTTGTTGCGGGAAGTGAGGGCGATTTCCAGAATCTTGGAGGCGGTTTTGGCGTCCTCGTTGAACATTTCGTAGAAGTCACCCATCCGGAAAAACAGGATGGCGTCGGGGTACTCCCGCTTGATGCTCTGGTACTGCTGCATCATCGGAGTGTCATCGGTTCCGGTTTTCTTTTTTTTGACGGATTCGGTCATGTTCAGAGTTTTTGAAACAGGGGCAGCAGACGGCGATAAGTGTCCTCGATGTGCTCCGGTTGCACCCGGGTTTCCGCCAGCACCGACATGAAGTTGGTGTCTCCCGCCCAACGGGGTACGATATGGGCATGGAGGTGTTCATCAAAACCCGCCCCGCCGCTTTTGCCGATGTTGTAACCGATGTTAAAACCGTCGGGGGAGTAGGCCTCCTGCAGAATAGTCGTCGATTTCTGGGTCAATTGGCCGATTTCCAGCAGTTCCTCGTCGTTCAGCCCGTTCAGAGCGCTCACATGCCGGTAGGGAGAGATCATCAGGTGTCCGTTGGAATAGGGATAAATATTGATCACCACATAACTGCACTTTCCGCGGTAGAGGATTTTTTTTTCGCGATCGTTCCCGGCCTCGGGCCCGGTACAGAAGATGCACTCCCTGGACTTATCCGACATAATATACTCCATTCTCCATGGAGCCCAAAGGTTATCCATGCGGGGTCTCCGGTGCGTTGTCAAATCGACATTTGCGTAACCGATATTCAAATATTCCTCCCCCTACTGAGGGGAGGATACAGGTGGGGTGGGGGGTTGGCCCCGTAAAAACACGGAAAAAGGGTGTCATAACCGCCCCTGTATCCCCTCCTTTGCAAGGAGACCTTTGCATAAGTCCCTATTTTCAAACCTTCAAGGGGTTATTCCACTATTTCCTCTCCCCCAAAGGGGGAGCACCCGCAGGGTGACGGATCAAGGTGAGAGGGTCTTTCAAAACCATACAAAGGGCATGGACCCGACCACCCCTCACCCTGCCCTCTCCCCATGAGGGGAGAGGGATTTTGGTTGTTCGCCGAACCGGGAAACACCGGGTTATGCCAAGCTCTCCCTGGCAGGGAGGGGAAAAATTATGGCATTACGCTGTTTGTCGCTTGTGTAAAGGTCTCGTCATCAATTTCGTTAAAAGTCGCTGGTGCCTGCGGGCCGCCGTCCGGGAAACAGGGCCTGGAAGACTTTCAGGGTTTTATCCTGCATGATCCGGGCGTCTTGCGGGGACCGTTCGTGGTCGTAGCCCAGCAGGTGAAGTATGCCGTGAATGGCCAGCAGGATCAACTCCTCATTGAAGCCGAGATCATGATCCGCCGCCTGCCGGGCCGCTGTCTCGGTGGAAATCACCACATCGCCCAGCAGGGTGTCGCCAGATTCGTTGACGGCATCCTCATCCTGCGGGAAGGCCAGTACGTCCGTGGCCTGGTCGATATTCCGGTAGGTGCGGTTAAGCTGTTGAATTTCAAGGTCGTCGGTGAGGAGGAGGCTCAGTTCACAGTTGCCGGTTTCCAACAGTTCAAGAATATGGGCGATTTGGGCCTGCAGGGAGCTTTCATCCAAGGGATGCCGGCTCTGGTTGTTTTGGATCAGGATTTTCATGGATGGTTCAGCGTGGGGCGGAGGGGGGTGCCAAAAATTTTTTCACCGGCCGGGTTTTCCGTTTTCGGAGGCTTTGCGGTCGTCTTCGTAGGCGTGGACGATCTCTTTGACCAATTCGTGCCGGACGACGTCTTTTTCATTGAAGTGGATGATGCCGATGCCTTCTAACCTTTTCAGGATACTCTTGGCATGGATCAATCCGGATTTCGTGCCGTTTGGCAGGTCGACCTGCGTGATGTCCCCGGTGACCACCATTTTCGAGCGGAAACCGAGCCGGGTCAGAAACATTTTCATCTGCGGCACGGTGGAATTCTGCGCCTCGTCGAGAATGATGAACGCGTCGTTGAGCGTGCGTCCGCGCATGTAGGCCAATGGAGCGATTTCGATATAACCTTCCTGTATCATCTGCTGGACCTGATTGAATTCGATCATGTCGTACAGGGCGTCGTACAGCGGCATCAGGTAGGGATGGATTTTTTCGGCGATATCTCCCGGCAGGTAGCCCAGCTTCTCGCCGGCTTCCACCGCCGGCCGGGTGAGGATGATGCGCTGATACTGGTGCTTGAGGAAACCCTCGACGGCCATGGCCACCGCCAGGTAGGTTTTTCCGGTACCCGCCGGGCCGATGGACAGCACGATATCGTGGTCCCGGATCGACCGGATCATTTTCCGCTGGTTGGTGCCCTTGGGAGTGATGAAACCCTTTTTCGGTGATACCGTGACCCGCTCGTTGAACAGGGACTGCAGGTTCACTTCCGGATCCTCTGCCGCCAGCCGGATGGCGAATTTGATATNNCAGTTGAACCCCCGGATCTTCCGCTACCAGCCGGATGGCGAATTTGATATCCCCGTTCTGCAGTTTGTGGCCCTGACTCAGCATCTCCTGCAACTGCAACAGCAGTTTTTCGACGGCTTCGATATCTTTGGGCTCGCCGCCGATTTTGATGTGATTTTCCCGGGTGGTGATGCGGACGTTGAATTTCTTTTCGATCTGCTTGAGGTTGAGGTCCTGGGTTCCGAAAATCTCAGGGATGTATTGGCTGGTTTCGAGGAGGAAATCTCTTGATGTGGTATCGTTCAAACGGTTCGGTTCCTCTAAAAAACGTAATGACTCATTATAGACCTTGGGAGCGTGCCCTGTCAAATTTCACAACTCGAAATACCCCTTATTTTATAACAGGTTATGAGGGAAGGGGCGTTGTGGCGGAGGACCGGTTCAACGGTGGCGTCCCGCAATCAGGCTCAGAAATTCGCCGCGCGTACTGGCATTGGATTTGAATTCTCCCAGCATTGAACTGGTCGTGGTGTAGGAGTTCTGCTTTTCCACTCCCCGCATGGACATGCACAAATGAAGCGCGTCGACCACCACCGCGACACCGATGGGTTGCAGGATATTGTACAAACAGTCGGCGATCTGAGTGGTCAGGCGCTCCTGGACCTGCAGGCGACGGCTGAACGCTTCAACCACTCGCGGTATCTTGCTGAGACCGATGATTTTACCATTGGGAATATAGGCCACATGGCATTTCCCGGAAAACGGGAGCAGATGGTGTTCGCACAGGCTGAACAAGTCGATATCTTTCAGAATCACCATTTCGTCGGTATTGGGATCCTCAAACAGGGCATCGTTGACCAGGTCATCGATGTTGACCCAGTAACCGCTGGTCAGGAATTTCATCGATTTGGCAACGCGCTCCGGCGTATTCTGAAGGCCTTTGCGGGAGGGATCTTCCCCCAGTTCAACCAGTAATTTTTCAATCAACTCTTTCACGGGATTTTCCTCTGTAGATGACGAAGTTACGCTCTGATTCATAAAGTTTGATTTCATGCAGCTCGCCGTTTTCCAACCGGGGTTCCAACACTTCCCAGAACCGGATGGCCAGATTTTCCGCGGTGGGAATGACGTCCTTTAAAAAGGCGACATCCACGTTAAGGTTTTTATGGTCCACCTTGAGAATGATTTCCTCGTTGACCAGTTTCTTCAGGGCTTTCAAATCCAGCACCATGCCGGTTTCCGGGTCCACCTCGCCCTTAACCGTCACTTCCATCACATAATTATGACCGTGACCGTTGGGGTTGTTGCACAGACCGAAGGTTGCCTTATTTTTTTCTTCCGAAAAATCCGGGTTGAACAACCGATGGCTGGCGCAGAATTCTAGTTTTCGGGTGATGTAGATCATGGTTTTTATAATTTTATCTTATGAAAGGGGTCTCGCCTTGTCAAATCTTTTTGGGGTTTTGTCTTTAATTCTCAAGGATTTACGATAACCTCCAACAGGCGGGGCGGGTTCCGGCTGAGGGTCCGCCGGAAACGGACGCGGGTGCGCCGGTTTATCATTTCAAATATTTCCGTTTGTTGTCGGTCGTGAAAAATCCCGGTCCATACAGATGAAAATTGAGGTTCGGAATGGTTTTGTGAAGCTTGCCGCCGCATAATTCACAGGTCTCTTTGGGAGGATCATCGGTTTTTTGCAGTATCTCTAAATGTTCCTTGCATTTTTCACATTCATACTCATAAATAGGCATTGAACCACCCTCCAATCAAAAATCCTTTTTCAAAATTATCGTCTACGCCCCGGAGTCCAATGGATTCCCTGCTTTTCCTGTTGCAGCTGGCGGCGAAAAATTTCCAGGGTCTTGGAGATATTCTCCTTCAAGTCACCCACCAGGAAAACCCGCGTGGGCAGGCTCAGTCCGAACTCCTGTTCGTAGATACCCACCATTATACCGATTCGATCGGTCAAAATCTGAAGAATTAAAAATTTTTCTATCCCGTGCTTTTTCTGCACCTCCTTGGGCATCATATAAGTGATATTTTCCCCCTTTACTCCAAACCGCATGACCGCTTCGCCGGACTCGACGGGATTGAATCGCAAGTCTTTAATCACTTGCTTCAACTCCGGCGATTCAAATTCACGGGGGAAAACCACCAGGCCGAACTTTTCGGGATTCAGGTACAGGTTATAAAAAAAACGGTCCTTCGCCCAGACCCGAGAGGGCAGGGCGAGCGCTCCCGCCAAAACCAGCAGTGATCCAATGAATAAAACCGATCGTTTCATCACGGTTCCTTTGTCCGGCACCAGCGGCTAATCCTGGATTTCCGTCTGGCTGAAAAAATAGGATATTTCAAAAGCGGCGTTTTCCGCCGAATCCGATCCATGCGTCGAATTTTTTTCGATATCGAGAGCAAATTCCTTGCGGATCGTGCCTTTCTCCGCGTCTTTGGGATTGGTGGCCCCCATCAGCTTGCGCCATTCAGCGATGGCGTTTTCGCGGGCCAGCACCAGCAGAACCACCGGCCCGGTGCACATGTAAGTGGTCAAATCCTTGAAAAACGGCCGTTCCTTGTGGACGTAATAAAATCCTTCAGCCACTGGCAGGGTCAGCAGGGTTCTTTTCATGGCCGCGATCCGAAAACCATTGGATTCAATTCGTTCGAGTATTTTCCCAATCAGGTTTCGTTCCACCGCGTCGGGTTTAATAATTGCCAGCGTTTTTTCCATAATTTAAATTTTTCTCCTCATTAGAGTAATCATTGGCCTGGATAAAAAAAAGGTATTTGGGCCGGGCCCAAATACCTTTTGCAGTCAAGATTCAATCCGGGAACTTATCTCGGAACGACGCCAATTCGCTTGATCACAAACCGGTCTTCCAGGTTGTTGATCCATGTCATCTCGATAGCGTCGTTTTTGGCGACCTCTTTGCAAATATAAACGCAGATTTCGCAGGATTTGCAGCGATCCACGGAAACGTAGGCCGACTTGTCCTTCTCGCTGTAGTTGATGCAATTGGCTTCAGGACAAAACGTTGTGCATAAGTGACAGTTGGTTTTTGCGCAGATTTCTTTGTTAACATCAGCAACGTAGTACATGATTTCTCCAGTATTTCGTTATACGGCCACGGCGTCCGCATGGACACCCCATTTATTATCGATGGCGTATTGGTAAGCCGCTTTGATGGCGTCCATGTTTGCCGTAAGCAGTTTCTGCTTTTTGGCGAATTTCTTTTCAATAACGCTGTCCAGAGCGGCGGTACCACCGGAAACGACGATCCCCTTTCCGATAAACCGGTCTTTTACCGACGCTTCCAACGCAACCAGATCGGGCATTCCAAAAATGGAGGAAATGGCGCCGCACATGCACATGTTGGTGGCCAGTTCGGTTTTGGCGACCTCGTTTGCCATTTCCGTGGCCGGGAGGTAATAAATCCGGGCGCCTTTTTCTTCCAGTTCGCGCGCCTCGTCGGGAACGAAATTAATCGGCTTATTGCTGTTGATCAGGATAATCCCACCCTGCTTCAGTCCGGTGTAGAAGGGCATGGTGTAGGATTTTCCCAAAGTGATGACCTGCTCGCTGAAAATCATCAGCACGTTGGGATAGACGATTTCTCCGATTTCATAGATCTCGTCATTGGAAATCCGCACATAGCTTTCCACCGGGGCGTTGCGCTTTTCCGAACCGAAAAAGGGCACCAGGGAGCTGTAACCATTGGAAATGACCACCGCGTTACTCAGAATATGAGACGCGGTGACGACTCCCTGGCCGCCAAGACCGGCCATACGAACGTTGTAGCGTTTAACTTCAGACATGGATTTGAAACCTCCTCGTTATTTTTTAGCTTTAGCCAGTTTCGCTTTTTCTTTTTCTTTCTTTTCAACTTCGGTGATATAGGTCTTGGCATCGTCCGTCATGATTTCCTCGAAGCCATACCGTTCCTTTTCCACTTCAAAAGCGTCTTTCATGACTTCCGGAGTGGGGATGGCGTATTCGATGTTGCATGAGGTATAAGCCTGGATATAGGTCGGCCCGATTTCCCGCGCGATCAGAATGGCCCGGCGAATGGTCCGCATGACGCGCGAGGGGTTGGTCGGTGCGATCCGCGCGATGTAGGCGCATCCGGCAACCTTGGCCAGGCCCATGGCGTCGATTTTTTCCACCAGCTTGCCGCGCGGGGCCATTTTCAAGACACGGCCCTGCATCGTCATGCCGCTTTCCTGTCCACCGGTGTTCCCGTAGACTTCGTTGTCCAGCATGATGGTGGTGAATCTTTCCTTGCGGAACCAGGAATGCATGAGGCCCTGGAAGCCGATATCGATCAGCCCGCCGTCGCCCGCCATTACGATGACATCTTTGAACTGGTTGGGAAAGCGTAATTCAAGACCCCGCTTCAAACCGGAAGCGACGGAATTGGTGTCACCATAGTTTCCATAAATAAAGGGGATGTTGGCCTGGCTGATCGCAAGACGCCCGCAGCCGGCGGTACCGACATTGATGGTATGTTCCGGATTGGGAAGAGCCATCATGGTGAGCCGGATGAACAGAGTCATCGCGCAACCGGCGCACATCGGATGCTCTTCAATCAGCTCCTTGAATTTACCCATTTCACTGGCTTTGACTTCCCGGCCGTACTGGCCGTGTTCGATCAGGTCGCGGTATTCGACTGGAAGCCATTGTTCAAAACCGGGAGACGGTCTGATAGTTTCAAAAGACATAATTTATTACCTTTCAATATATAAAAAGTTCGTTAGATTCGAAAATTGGAATAAATATATAAACTGCCACAGGGAAATTCAAATTTCCCTTGTAAAGCCTCAACTCATGCCTACAGCAAAAAAACGATTATAGGCAAATATCCGGCGGGAATCAACCGCCGGTATTCTGTTTACTTCCGGCTTTTAGCCAGCCATTCCAGAATCATTTCCGTCGGCATGCTCATACCGCCGTAAACCCGGGGGCCGGCCACGATTTCAGCCGAGATATATCCATACAAAGTTGCGCACAATTCCTTGTGCAGCCAGCCGGCCTGGTTGAACTCTGGAACTAAAATCTTTTTAGCGTTTTTCAGAGCGGCGATAATTTCCATGCGCGGCCAGGGGCGAATGGTTTTGATTTTGATCAGGCCCACTTTGCGGCCGGCTTCACCTTCCTGACGAACCGCCTCACGCGACTGCGACACGCAGGACCCGGAGGAAACCAGAAATTCCTCGGCATCGGGATTGACCACTTCAATCAGGTCACCGATATATTTTCTCCAGTACTTAGCGGAGCGTTCCACCGCGGCAAACACCTCCTGCTGCCAGCTGGCATGCATGTGATAACTGATAAAGTTACTTTTCTGAATAGGCGCGTCCCGGGAGATACGTGCCGGCGGGTTCTCGTTGTCCATCGCCGGTACCGCGGAACGCCAGCCGTCGCGCGGAGGAATCTTGTATTTTTCATCAAACATGGAGACTTTGCCGCGGGCGTGAGTCACAAAAAAGCCGTCGACCGAAACCACCGCCGGCAGGGTGACGTCCACTTCCTCGGAAACCAGGAAAGCCGCCAGAGAATAATCGAAAAAATCCTGCTGATTTTCAGCGTGGGCATGAAGGATGCCGGTATTGAGCAGAAAAGAAATTTCAATGTTGTCCGGCTGAATCGCCAGCGGAGTGTTGATGACGCGGCACATGTTCATCAGAACCAAAGGGGTCCGTGCCCCGGGCCAGGATGAGATCGCTTCCATGCCCCGCATCAGTCCGGGACCGGAGGTCGCCGTCAGAGAACGAACCCCCGCACGGGAGGAACCGCCGATCGCGGACATAACCCCGATTTCCTCTTCGGCACGGTAATATTCCTTGATATAGCCCTCATCATAAAGATAACCCGCCTGCTGCATGGTTTCGCTCTGCGGGGTAATGGGATAGGAGATTGCGATATCCACATTGGAGCGGCGGATCGCCTCACGCGCGGCTTCACTGCCGGTGATAAACTCGGTTTTACGCGGCGCTTCGTGGAACAGCCATTCGGGATCTTTGACTTCCTGTAAATCCCCTTTCGGTACCCATTCTTCCTTGGTTTGGGTGCTCTCTGACATATTAACTCCTCTACTTTCAATCTAATGTTGTGATTTATTTATAACTGAATTGTTCAATTCGAATGTCAAAACGGGAACGGTGGACCCAAAATGGGGCAAGGGGAGTCCGCCGGGCTCAATAAGTGCTACAAACTATCATGTTTACAAGGACAATACAATTTTAATGATCATATTTTTTGTGAAATTCATGATTCTTTTTTCATGGGTTGGACGGTTTTCTAACGGCTTGGGTGATCCCCCGGGAGTAGTGGTATAACTTATTTTAAAACAAATAGTTATGGTGTTATCAGAGCGGGAAATGCGATCCCCGGCCGATCCGGAAAGAGAGGTTTATACAAATAATCAGCATACTGGGGGTAGACTGGGACCCGGCCGGAGAAGGGGTTATTTTTCCAGCATCTTTTCTAGATCCTGCAGTTCGCTGAAATAGCCGAAGGCTTTCTCCAAAAATTCATTCAAAGATTTATCGTTGCGAAAGGTCAGGGTTTTATCTGCCAGCTCGGTGGAGTGGCAAATATCGTATTTCAACGTTTCCGCACCGTGGAATTTGACAATGTCCACCGTCCAGTGAATCTGGGAAATATCCTGATTGGGACTGCTGAGCGCGGCTATTCCATAATTCTGGACCCGGTACAGGAATTGGATTCCGCCCTGACCATTGGGTTCCGGCCGACTGAGAACCTGATTTTTTTCCGTTAACATTTTTAAACTCCGGTTGTGGTATTCCGTTCGAAAACCATTGTAATCCTCGGATGATTTGTATAGATTTTATTTCAGGCTCCAAGCTTATCAGACGATGCGCCTGGAATCAAAACCTTTGAACAAGAGTTTAGACCTTATGGAACGTTATGAAACCCATTGAATTGAACGACCCCGCGGAAATTGAGCAGTTTCTGAGTAAAATCAGTTTCAGGGGCAAGGGGTTCACCTCCGATGCCCTTCTGCTGGAAGTTTATGAGGCAGGCCTGGATTATCCCGATTATTTAAAGGCGGAAGGGGAAGACCCGGACGCCATTTACGACGGCAAGTCTCCGGCCTGGGCCAAGTATCATGTCCGGCAGGGAAAACGGGTGTTTATGGTCTATGGGGGAGCGGGACAGGAGCGACGCACGCATTTTTCCGAGACTCCCTGACGTTTGGATCATCTAAACACCGTAGAAGGATGGATCGCTCTTTCGATTTATGAAGGCAGGATCCGTGTATTCATACTTCAACCGTTTGGAGAATATATATGCAGTTTGACAAGGAAACACAAACCCGCATTTTGCGGGTGGCCGGCGAAAGAATCGGCGGTGGAGAAATCGAAGAAGTCGATCAGAGAATCGCCGGGGTCATGGATATGCATCCCGAATTCGACGAAACCTGGGAAATGGGAGAAATGGCCCTTTATCCCCAGGAAATCAATGGCCAAGTCATCAGTCCCTTTGTGCATACCGTCTGGCATGTAATGGTGGACAAGCAGATTCAGGACGAAGCCCCGGAGTTTGTCGCTGAAACCTTTAATAAACTGGTGGATATGGGGATGGACGTTCATGAGGCCCTGCACGCCATCATCGGCGTTTATGCCGATTTGTATTACGGGAACTTCAGGAAAGGCGATTCGTTCAGCAACCTGGATTACGAAGCACGGCTGGGCCTGTTACTCCAAAACGTGGAAGCCTCGTCGGATTAAAAATTGGGGTTGGCGAGGGCAAGCGGGGGATAGGACTTCTCAATAAAAAGCCCCTGTGATTAGAGGCAACGGGCAATGGTCTTGCCGATATCGGCGGGGCTTTTCACGACTTTGATGCCGCATCGTTTCATCACTTTCATCTTGCCTTCCGCGGTGCCCTGTCCGCCGGAGATGATGGCGCCGGCATGTCCCATGCGCCTTCCCGGGGGAGCCGTCTGCCCCGCGATGAAGCCTACCACCGGTTTGGTGATATTCTTTTTGATGAAGAAAGCCGCCTCGTCCTCCGCCGTGCCGCCGATCTCACCGATCAGGCAGATCGCCTTGGTGGACCGGTCTTTCTGGAACAGCTTCAGGGTGTCGATGTAGCGGGTGCCGATGATCGGGTCGCCGCCGATGCCGACGCAGGTGGAGATGCCGATGCCGGCCTGCGCCAGCTCGTGCATGATCTGGTAGGTCAGCGTNNGCCGCCGATGCCGACGCAGGTGGACTGGCCGATACCCAGCGCGGTCAATTGACCCACCGCTTCGTAGGTCAGGGTTCCGCTCCGGGAGATGATGCCAACACTGCCTTTTTTGTGAATGTGCCCCGGCATGATGCCGATCTTGCATTTGCCCGGCGAGATGACGCCCGGGCAGTTGGGGCCGATCAG